>Ga0070708_100004171_pt1 | contig 11354 bp, 11 predicted proteins | sample KBSK5503metaG_FD_65469 | JGI IMG/M metagenome (GOLD analysis project Ga0070708, IMG submission 65469) | Corn, switchgrass and miscanthus rhizosphere microbial communities from Kellogg Biological Station, Michigan, USA - KBS K5-50-3 metaG | ecosystem: Host-associated > Plants > Roots >...
GCCCCGACGGCTACCCCGAGGCCCCAGTCGTCATGACCGCTCCCGGTTCTGGCTGGCCGTACGCGACGGACCGGAATAACGCGGGCCTGAATTCTGCCGACGGCCCGGGGGTGACGCGGGTGGAACCGTATTCGCGGATGCCGGGAGGTGGCATCTCCCGGCGTCCGCTGCACTTCATCATCCTCGCGGATTGCTCCGGCGGGATGAAGGGCGAGAAGATCCAGGCGCTGAACTACGCGATCGCCGACATGATGCCGCATCTGGCGGCCTGGGAGCGTGACCAGGAGCAGGCCCAGATGTTCGTCCGGGCGATCGCGTTCGCCACCGAGCCGTGGTGGCACATCCCCGACCCCCAGCCGGTGGCGGGAATCCGCTGGAAGCCGCTGCAGCCGGTACCCAAGGGGCTGACCAACATGGGTCCCGCGTTCGCCATGGCGGCCGAGGCCCTTGCGCCCGGCCGGATCGAGCGCCGCGCGCTGCGACCGGCCCTGCTGCTGATCACCGACGGGCTGGCCACCGACCCGCCCGGCCAGTTCGAGGCCGGCCTGGGCGCACTGATGACCCAGCCCGCGGGCAAGGCCGCGCTGCGGCTTGCCATCGCGATCGGCCGCGACGCCCAGTCCGCGGCGCTGGACCGGTTCATCGCCGACCCGAACGTGCCGGTGCTCGTGGCGAACAGCACCGAGGACATCGCCGACCGCCTCGTGGCCGCGTCGCTAGCGGTGTCCCGGATGTCGGAGGCTGGCGCCGACCGCAGCGCGCTGGCACGTCGGCTGTTCGGCACACCCGATGACGTGCCGGCCCAGATATTCGAGCAGGACACGATCATCTGATGCCATGACGAGAACAGACCACCCGGCTGAGGACCGGATTGCCACATGGCACGTCATCACGGGCAGTGCCCGCGGAGCTGCCCATACGGTCAGCGGCCTTCCCAACCAGGACGCAGTGGCCCGCCAGGACGGGCCCGGTGGAGCCATCGCCGTCGCGATCGCCGACGGGCACGGCCATGTCCGCCACTTCCGCAGCGCCGATGGATCCGCCTTGGCCGTTGACGTCGCGTGCCAGGTGGCGTCCCGGATCGCCGCCAGGCTGACCGCGGGCGCTCCCGGAGCCGAAGAGGCCGCGCTGGCAGGACAGGAGCTGGCTGAGGTCCTCGTCGCGGACTGGCGTTCGGCGGTCGCCGCCCAGCTCGCCGTGCGGCCCTACACCGCGCAGGAGCACTCCGTCCTCGACCTCGCCGCCGACCCACCCGAGGTCCCCTACGGCTCGACCTTGCTCGTCGCCACGATCGCCGCGGACTGGCTGGTGTGCGCGCAGATCGGCGACGGCGACATGCTTGCCGTCTGCCCGGACGGCCGTTTCTTCTATCCGGTGGCCGGCGACGACCGGCTCGACGGCCAGCGCACGACCAGCCTGTGCCAGGCGGACGCCGTGGGGTCCTTCCGGACCGCTGCGCACGACCTGCGCGAGGTGCCGCTCGTGGCGCTGCTGCTCGCCACAGACGGATACGGCAACGCTCAGGCCGATGAGCCGTGGCAGCCGGGTGTCGGCCGGGATCTCGCCGCGCTCGCCGCCGAGCACGACCATCACTGGTTCGAGCAGCAAGTGCCCGACTGGGCGCAGCGCTGCGCGTCAACTGAGGGCAGCGGAGACGACACAACGATCGCGCTGCTGCTGCACCCCGGTGGCGACCCGCGGACCGGGCGGGTTCAGGCTGACGCGGAAAGGGGGGGCCCGGAGTGGACGGACTGATCCTGCCTGGGCACACGCTGCGGATGGAGCGGGCCGGCGCCGTGCTCACGGTGGAGAAGCGGATCGGCGAGGGCGGCCAGGGGGTCGTCCACGTGGCCCGGCTCAACGGCGCGCCGTTCGCGGTGAAGTGGTTCCGCCCGGGTCCGGGCAATGAAGAGATGCACAAGTCGATCACCTCGCTCATCCAGCGCGGTCGGCCGCCGCACTCCGCCTTCGTCTGGCCGATCGACCTGGTCGGCTCGGACCGGCTGCCCGGATTCGGTTACGTGGTGCCGCTGCTGGAACCCCGTTTCATGTCGCTGGCGCAGCTGCTCAACCAGGACATGCAGCCGTCATTCCGGGTCATCGCCACCCTCGGCCGCGAGCTGGTCGACGCGTTCGCCGCGCTGCACTCGGCCGGGCTGTGCTACCGGGACATCAGCTTCGGGAACCTGCGGGTCGATCCTGCCGCGTGCGAGGCGGCGATCATCGACGTGGACAACGTCGGCGTCGATGGCGGCCCGGTCCAGGTCAAGGGCACCGGGCCGTTCATGGCTCCGGAGATCCTGCGCGACGAGGCGCTCCCGTCCACCGTCACCGACCTGCATTCCCTGGCCGTACTGCTGTTCTACTTGCTGATGCACGGCCACCCGCTGCTCGGCATCCGGGCCGATGCCTCCTACACCTGGGACCGGGGCGTCCTGAGGTCGGAGACTGACCTGCTTATCCGCAACTTCGGAATCGAGCCGCTGTTCATCTTCGACCCTGACGACCCGTCGAACCGGCCGCTGCCCGGAGACGGGGTGGTGACCTGGTGGGGCATCTACCCGCAGCAGTGCCGCCGGGTGTTCACCCAGGCCTTCACCGCGGGCCTGCACGACGCGTCCTTGAACGGCCGGGTCACCGAGGGAACCTGGCGGCGGGCGCTGCTCGGCCTGCATGACTGCGTGTGCAGCTGCCCGAGTTGCGGTGCGGCGCTGTTCTACGATCCGGAGCAGCCCGGGCAGTCCTGCTGGCACTGCGCCGTTCCGCTGCCAACCCCGCTCAGGCTGAAGATCCCCGGGAGCCTGCTCGTGATGTCGGAAGGTGCTGTGGTGACCAGCCATCACCTCAACCGGGACCGCGATTACCGCACGGCATGCGCGGTGGCCGAGCCGCATCCCGGGCGGCCCGGCCAGTTGGTGCTGCGGAACCTTACCGACAAGACATGGACGGTGGTTCCCGACGGGGAGGAGCCCAAGCGGGTGGCTCCGAGCCAGCGCCTCGGCGTGCGTCCGATGCGCATCGACTTCAGCTCGGTCCAGGGCCAGATCCTCCGCTAGTCCGCCCGCAGGTGGTACCACTTGGTCACCACGGCCAGCCGCAGCCCCATGGCCAGCGCCTCGCGCAGGTGGGTCTGAAACGCATGCGCGATGTCTTCTTCGGCTCACGATGTGGTGGTCTCGTTGTTGATGCTTACATCGCCCGCGAGGCCGCGGATGCTGCGCAAGGTAGCGGTCAGTGCGGCGGCCTGCTCTTGGCTGAGGCTGGGCAACCCGAAGGCTGCTTCGTTGAGAGCGGCGGTCGCGTCATCGGCTATGGCCCGGCCGGCGGGGGTGATGGAAGCAATGACCACGCGGCGGTCAGCGGGGGACATTGTCCGCTCGACGAGCCCCCGGTGCTCCAGCTTGCTGATGGCGTTGGTGACGGCGGTCGGGTGGACCATCAGGCGCTCGCCCATCTTGCCCATGGGCAGGGATCCGTTCCGGCTGAAGGCGAGCAGGCGAAGCGCCTCGAACGCCGCGAACGTCAGCCTGAAGGGCTTGAGGATGTCTTCGACCCGGGCGAGCAGGAGCTGTTGGACCCGCATGACCGAGGTGACCGCCGCCATGTGATCCGCCTGCGCAGGCCACCGGGCTCTCCACTGACGGTGGGCCTCGGCGATCGGGTCAAGGGGTGCATGGCCATCGCGGACCGCGATCTGGTCATCGAGGCCGCGACCGAGAATCCGCAGGTCAAGAAGGCGCTGTTCGCCGAGATCGATACCGTGGTCAAGGGGCCGACGCGATCCTCGCGACCAACACCTCCTCGATCCCGATCGTCGAGGTAGCCCGGGCTACCGCCCGGCCCGAGCAGGTTGTCGGCCTGCACTTCTTTAACCCAGCCCAGGTGCAGGAGCTCGTCGAGGTTATCCCGTCCATCCTTACCGCTACGGAGACCGTGGAACGCGCCAGGGCTTTCGTGACCGGTCGGCTCGGCAAGACGGCGATCGCCGCGCCGGACCGGCCGGGGTTCGTCGTGAACGCGCTGCTCGTGCCCTATCTGCTGGCGGCGATCCGGATGCTCGAGGCCGGGCACACCCCGGCTGCCGACATCGATACCGGGATGGTGCTCGGCTGCGCTCACCCCATGGGGCCGCTGCGGCTATCGGACCTGATCGGCCTCGATACGCTCCAGGCGGTCGCCGAGTCACTCTACGCGGAATACGCGGATCCGACGCATGCACCGCCACCGCTGCTGCGCAGGATGACGGCCGCCGGATTGCTTGGCCGCAAGACCGGCCGGGGCTTTTATGACTACCAGGAGCAGCGATAACGCACCTGCTAACGCAAGAGCACGCGTTGGCCTCCCGGACCTCAACCAGACCGCACGGACCGCCCACCGACCGCGATGAGCAGCGAGCCTATGGCGATACCGATGAACAGGTTCACTGTCGCTGTCGCGAACTTCTGCGACAAAGGTGCAGTGGTGCTGAACGGGAACACTAGGGCGACCAGCGTGGCCAGGCTGATGATCCACCCGAAGAAGACCAGCGGCCGCGGCGTGGTGAGCAGCAGCAGGTGCAGGAGACCCGTCGCGATCAGCGCCGTGCCCGCGGCGCCGAACACTATTTCTGTCGTGTGTGCGCCGCCATAGGCGCCGGCGCTCTGCGGGGCGAGGATCGGGACGTTGAAGAGCCACCGGAAGGCAAGAACGCCGAGAAGTGCCACGAGTGCGGCCACGACTGCGGTCGCGATGCCGCCGGGCCACAGTACGGCCGCGTCGACGCTCGAGTCGGAGGGCCTGTTCCTCTCCATGACGGGCATGGACATGACGCGCGTACCTCGCTTCTTGCTGGGCGGTTTCCGGGTAGCTGCCGGGATTGCCAGGCCCTGGAACGCAGGCGGCAATGGGCGGCCATAGAGATAGTCGGCCACAGCGAAGGTGATCTGTCGTCCGTAGTCCCTACTGCTTTCCGCGACGGGACTACTGGGCGCCTGGCGCGATAGCGCCGCCCTATGACACCACAGCCATCATCGCCTTGCCCCCGAGCGCGCCGGCGGGTGGACTTGTGCATGGAAGGCCGCCAGCCGGAGCACGTGAGCGGCCGGTGGCGTGTTCGGGCCTGCCCATGACGGATGGAGAGAGGTGCCGGAAGGAGATGCCTGAGACCAGGTGGCCGCTGGCCGGCCGGGGCGACGAGCTCTCCCGGCTGACTGCGGCGCTGGTGGCCCGGCGGGGGGCACTGATCACCGGCCCGGCCGGAGCAGGCAAGACGACCCTCGCCATGATGTGCCTGCAGCTGGTCCGAGACCGAGAGATGTCGGTGGCCCGCACGACCGCCACTCACGCGTCGCGGCGTCTGCCGTTCGGGACGCTGGCGCCGATCCTGCCGCCTGACCTGGGCGTTGACCACCTCCCTCCGGACGGCCACGGTCAGTTGCTGCGGTTCTACGCCCGGGCTGTGACCACGAGAGCGCAGGGCCGCCCGCTGGTGGTGTTCGTCGATGACGCCCATCTGCTCGACGACGGATCGGCCACGCTCGTGCATCACCTGGCCCTGACCCGGGCGGCCACTGTCCTGGTCACCGTGCAGGCGGGCGCTCCGGCGCCGGACTCAGTCGTAGCCATGTGGAAGGACGGCCTAGTCGAGCGGGTCGAGGTTGGCGCTCTAGGCGCCGAGGCGATCGAGGAGCTGCTGGTCACGGTGCTGGGAGGCCCGGTGGACGCGGCGTCGGTCCGCCAGCTCGCCGATCGTAGCCGGGGCAATCCGCTGTTCCTGCGGGAGCTGGTGACCGGCGCGATCCAGACAGGCGCGCTAGCCGAGCAGGGCGGCATCTGGCGCCTTCGGGTAGGGGAGCTGCGGCCCACGGCCAGGCTGGCCGAGCTGGTGGCGCTGCGCCTGGGTGCTCTCTCCGACGCCGAGCAGGACGTCCTGGAGCTATTGGCCCTGGGCGAGCCGCTCGGTCAGGCGTGGCTGGACAAGCTGGCCGATCCCGCGGCCGTCGCGGCACTTGAGCGTAAGGGCCTGATTGCCAGTCGCAGGGACGGCCGCCGTGTCGAGGTGTGGCTCGCCCACCCCGTCTACGGAGACGTCATCCGAGCAGAGATCACCGCGCTGCGCGAGCGTGCTGTGGCGCGGTCGCTGGCCGAGGTGGTCGAGGCGACGGGCGGACGGCGCCGGGAGGACACCTTGCTGCTGGCGTCGCTGTGCCTTTCCGGCGGTGGCGGCAGCACCGGGCTCCTGACGGCCGGGGCGGCCGCCGCGCGGGCGCGCCACGACCATTCTCTCACCGAGCGGCTGGCCCGGGCGGCCCTGGCCGAGGGCGGCGGGTTCGAAGCCCGGCTCATGGCCGCCGAGGCGGCCCATTTCCAGGGCCGGCCCGGCCAGGCCGAGCGCGAGCTCGCGGCGCTGGCCGCGGACACGGCCAGCACCGAGGAGCGAGCCCGGGTGGCTCTGGTCCGTTATGACAACGCCTTCTTCCTGCGGGGCCGGGAAGCCGATCCGCGGCTGCTCGACGACGAGGCGGGTGTCATCACCGATCCGGTCTGGCGTGACGAACTGCTATCCCGGCGCCTTCTCGTCATGGGGGCCAGCGGCGGGCCGCAGGCCCCGATGGAGGCTGGAGCGGCCATGCTCCGGCGTCCCGGCTCAGGACCGCTCATCACCGCGCAAGCGGTGGTGTCCTACGGGCTGGTCCGGCTCGGCCGCCTGGACGAGGCGATCAAGCTACTGGATCCGGTCCTCGAAAGCACGGCGGTACCGGCGGCCGACGCACCGTGGGATAAGTGGGCCCTGCATGGGGTCGCCATCTACGCGCTGCTTTGCGCGGGCCGTCTCGGCGAGGCCGAGGAAGCGCTCGGCCGCGCCTGGGCCCTGGTCACCGATCAGGCCGCCGCCGAAGCCAGAAGCCACGTCGGCCACTGGCTCGCCGCCGTACACCTCGAACAAGGCCGCGTGGGTAGCGCCTTCCGCCGCGCCACCGAGTCTTACACCCTCTCCCAGCAGCTCGGCCGCCCAGTACGCTCACGATGGCCTGGCAGCATCGCCGCGCAGGCACTGGCGCTAGCCGGGCAGGCAGGCCGGGCGGCCGAGACGCTCGCAGCGCTCGATGCCCTCGATCTGCCCGCGAATCTCCTCAGCGAGACCGACCTCCTCCAGGCTCGGGCCTGGGCGGCCGCAGCCGCCGGAGACCTCCCCGGCGCCCGTGACCAGCTCGAGGCGGCAGCCTGCCTGGGCGAACAGATCGGGGACCTGATCGGCGCGACGAGCGCCCTGCACGGCCTGGCCCGTCTCGGCCGGGCCCGCCACGTGGCCGCCCGGCTGGCCGCTCTGGCCGACGACGTCGACGGTGATCTGGTGGCCGCCCGCGCCGCCTACGCCACCGCGATCGCGGACCGGGACAGCGAAGCCCTCGAAAAGGTATCCGCTGATTTCGAGGTCCTCGGCGCCAGCCTCTACGCCGCCGAAGCGAGCGCCGAAGCCGCCATTTTCCTCCGCCGGGCCGGCCGGGCCCGCTACGCCGCCGCCGCGGAGCAGAAAGCGGGGCGGCTGCTGGCCCGCTGCGAGGGAGCGATCACGCCTGCGGTGCAGGCGATCACGGCCCGGGTGTTCCTCACGCCCGGCGAGCTCGATGCCGCCCGGCAGGCCGCCGCGGGCCGCTCCAGCAGGCAGATCGCGGCGGACATGCAGCTGTCGGTCCGCACCGTGGAAAGCCGCCTCCAGCGCGTCTACGAGAAGCTCGGCGTCAGCGGGCGCCGTCAGCTGGGTGACGCGCTGGCTGACCTGCCTGCTGCCTGACCGGGCGAGTCAGTAATTCCCGCTCCGGAATCCAGTAGGGACTACACCTGTCTGATCGCCCCCGGCTGTGCTGAGCTGTAGGTATCAAGACCGGCTTGGCCTGCCCGCGAGGCACTGGCCTAACGCGAGGCGGAGCGATTCAGATGCAGGATTTCGGTGACAACGGGGCGTTCCCCAGACGCCGGGGCAGCGGCAGCTGGCTGACGCACACCATCGTGGCGGTGCTGGCCGCCGGGCTCGCGGTGGCTGTTGTCGTAGGGTTCTTCAGCCCGACGTCGGGAGGTTCCATGCCGGGAAGCGGCGCGGTGCCTGCTCCGGCTGCTTCGGGGGCCCCGCTGGCCCGCAGCCAGCAGGACATTGTCAATAAGGTCAAGCCGGGCCTAGTGCTCATCAACACTGCGCTCCAGTATGAGAGCGAAGCGGCCGCCGGGACCGGCATGGTGATCAACGCCGACGGGCTGGTGCTGACGAACAACCACGTCATCGAGGACTCCACCAAGATCACCGCGACCGTGATCTCGACGGGCAAGAGCTACCAGGCGAGGGTCGTCGGCTACGACGAGACCGGTGACGTCGCCCTGATCCAGCTGCAGAACGCCTCCGGGCTGACGACGGTGCCGATCGGTAACTCCTCCTCGGTCAAGGCCGCAAACCCGGTCGTGGCCATGGGCAACGCCGAGGGCCAGGGCAAGATCACCGTGACGGCCGGCCATATCACGGCGCTGAACACGACCATCACCGCGAGCGACGAGGCGGGCTCGACCAGCACCGAGACACTGCATGGAATGATCCAGACGAACGCCGACATCGTGCCCGGCGACTCCGGCGGCCCGCTGGCGAGCTCTGCCGGCGTCATCGGCATGGATACCGCGGGCAACGACTCGAGCGGCCAGCAGGGACCTGCCGCCGGGTTCGCGATCCCGATCAACACGGCGCTATCGGTCGCCCGGCAGATCGCCGCCGACCACGCCAGCTCCGTCATCACGATCGGCTACCCGCCCTTCATCGGCGTCTTCATCGCCTCCGGATCAAGCAGCGACCCGCAGACGCAGGCGCAGCAGCAAGGGCAGCAGAACGGCGGCTTCGGCGGTTCCGGGAGCACCCCAGGATGCTATAACAGCAACGCCGACGTGACCGTGCTGTCGGACATCGCGCCTGTCAGCTCGGGCACCCTGATCGACGGGACGATCTGCGGGAGCGCCGCGGCCGGGGCCGGCCTGACCGGCGGAGCGGTCATCACGGCGGTAAACGGGCAGGCCGTCGGCTCGCCCGACGACTTTGCCAGCATCATGAAACGGTTCCACCCCGGCGACACCATCTCCGTCACGTGGGTGAGCCCGTCCGGGCAGCGCACCACCAGCAGCCTGCACCTGACCGCCGGCCCGCCGCAGTGACATCCCGCAGTCCTCGTCTTCCTCTCGTGCCCCACGTCTCGCACCTGCGGTGACGATCGCGTCGGACGACGGATCGTCTGAACCCGCAGGTGCGAGACGGCGGGGCCTACTTGTGCTTGCCCAGGTGCTTTTCTGCCCGGCGGGCGAGCTGCCGGACGGACTTGGCGATGATGGCCGTCTTGATGGCCTTGCGGGCGATACGACGTCGGCGCATGGTGCTGGTTTCCCTTTCGGTGATGGTGCGGTGCTGTCGGATCAGGACGGGTCTATAGCCCGGCCATGGCGGCATCGGCCAGGTCCCGGGGGATCCGGGCTCCGTCGAGCATGAAGCCGCCGCTGCGGTCCAGCGCGTCGGCCAGGGACGACGCCCACAGGTCCTCGACGAGCAGGACGGCGGCGGCCGAGCCAGGGTCGAGGTCCTCACTCACGAAGTCGATGTCCTCGGCGCTGATCAGCCCCCCGACCTCGGCGTCGATCTCGGTGAAGCTGGCGAACTGGTCCAGCTCGTCGAACTCGGCGACGGTGACGTCGCCGAAGGTGTCCTTGGTCAGGACGACCAGGTCGAGGATGCGGATCGTCTGGTTGTCGACGAGCTTGGCCAGTTCGGGGGCGAGGTCGTCGCTTACGGTGCCGTCGGGGAACCCGACGACGAGGTACTCAACGGGTCCGGTCATAGTCAATCTCCTCTTGGATCATGGTCAGTCTCCTTGTGCGGATCGAGGCGTTTCCCGATCGCAGGTTTCCGACCCTTTCTAGTCCCGTGATGCGGCAGTCAGGAAATAGCTGCCGTCGATTATCGGGTAGGCAACGGTTCTTTGCCCTGCCTGACGATCGGCGCTGGACTAGCCCTAAAGACCTCCCGGACTGAATCCAGCAGAACGAAACCCGCCCCGGCATGATAGGGAGGCGCGTATTTCCGGGAGGAAGAGTCAAGTGTCCAGCAGCACAAGCCCCCACCCGGCTTCGCCGCCGCCAAGTGGGCAGGCAGGACCAGCGCCGTCAGCGGGTCAGGAGCGGGGTAATGCCGATTCTGCTGAGATCGCCTCGCGCTATAGGACGAGCCTGAGTAGGGGCAATAGCCCAGGCCTATGACACGACAGCTGTCATCGCCTTGCTTTTGCCAGCCGCGCGGGTGGACTTAATACGGGAACTTCACAGAAGGGCGGATCAGATGGGACGTTCGGGCTGGCTGACGTTTTCCGCCGTGCTGCTGATCATCGCGGGGATCATGCGGGTGATCGATGCGATCTGGGCCTTCGGCTACCATGGCGCCATTCCCGGTAACCTCCAGCGTGCGGTCGACGGACCCTCGGCCCACCGCGGCGAGAAGCCGGCTTGATGACGTCGCCCGCCGGTGCGGCCGCCGTGGCCAAGGTCAAGGCGGCCGCCCGGCCGTGGCGGTCCATCTTCCTCCTGGTCCTCGCGGTAATGATGGCGACCGTATCCCGCTCGGCCCGGACCGCGGCCGGCAGCGTGTTGTTCCCCGAGACGGCTTACCGGGCGCTGGGCCACACCGGCACCGAGGCGGTGGCAGACGCCGCGGCCGTGGCGTTCTGCCTGCTCGCCTACCTGGGCACGGCCGGCCTGGCGGGCCGAGCCCGCGAGGTCCTTGAGCCGAAGGTCGGCACCGCACACGCTGCTGTCATCCGCTACACAATAGTCCTGCTCGGTAGCCTGGCCACGATCCTGATCACCCTGCAGCTGTTCGGCATCGCGGTCACCCAGCTTCTGGTCGGCGGCGCGTTCGCCTCGATCCTGGTCGGCATCGCGGCGCAGCAGAGTCTCTCGAACGTATTCGCAGGCATGGTCCTGCTGCTCGCCCGGCCGGTCGACGTCGGTGACCCGGTGTTGATCAAGTCGGGGGCGATGGGCGGCGACCTGCGCGGAAACGTCGTCGAGATCGGCATCACCTACGTCCGACTAGATACGCCCGACGGCCCACTCCACCTGCCCAACTCCCAGGTGCTTGCGGCTGCGATAGCGCCGGTCCGCGACAGCCCGTCGGCCGAGCCGAACGGTCCTAGCTGAAAGCCCCGATGCCGGTGATGGCACGGCCGACGATGAGAGTCTGCATGGTCGCACATATGGGGCCTCGCGGATGAGCGATGACCGATTAGGCTCAGATTCAGGGTAGTTCGCGAAGCGGCGGCGTCCTAAGGGCCGCCACCGGCCTGACACCTCCGCTA
>Ga0070708_100004172_pt1 | contig 11353 bp, 4 predicted proteins | sample KBSK5503metaG_FD_65469 | JGI IMG/M metagenome (GOLD analysis project Ga0070708, IMG submission 65469) | Corn, switchgrass and miscanthus rhizosphere microbial communities from Kellogg Biological Station, Michigan, USA - KBS K5-50-3 metaG | ecosystem: Host-associated > Plants > Roots >...
GAGCTGGGTGCGGTCCACGCCCAGGAGGCGCTCAGCGGGCTCGCCCGGCAGCTCACTGATCTGACGATTCTCGTGAACAAGGCCCTGTCACCGACCACGCCGCCGGTGACCACGCCGCCGGTGACCCCGACGGCGACCACGCCCGGCGCGGCCGACGGTTCGGGTGGAGCTGCCCCGCCTGCCTAAGGTGATCAGCGACTGCGACCCGAAGGTCAAAGGAGAGCAAATCGCAGGTAAAGGGGCTGAATTGACACGGATCATGCGGGACAGCACTACGCCCACCGACATCCCCGTCCACGGTACCGAACTTGCCGCCGGGTATGCGACCGGAAAGTTCAAATGGTCGGCAAAAGGATACGCCAGATTTCCTGGAATACCACACGTCCATATTGACTGCCTCGGGACCAGCCCCGAAAAGGCGGAGATCCTCGATGTCGAACCAGGTTGCGCGGGCGTGCAGACAGCGGCTACCTGGGCTAAGAAAAGGAAAGCAGCATTTCCGGACGGATATCCGCCCATCATCTACTGTGACCGTAACACGCTGACGTCATTGCGCACCGCAATGAATGCGGCCGGCCTGCGCATAGTGCGGGATTTCCGACTCTGGGTTGCCACACTGGATGGCACAAAGAGGATTGACGATATGACCGGAGTCACGGCCGTGCAGCATAAGCACGCTCGGAAGCAGAAGCCGAACGGGCAGTGGGCGGAGCAGCCGGGAAAGAGCGCAACCACGGGTCATTACGACGAATCGATCGTGTACGATGACAACTGGCATCCGGAGGACGACCTGCCGTATACCAAGAATGCTGTCATCGGATTGGTCAAGAAGGGCGTTGCCGAAGAGCTGCTCGCGGGAGATACCAGGGAGGAGATCCTGAACCTGGTCAAGCGGGGCGTCGCCGCGGAACTGGGTGCCGGCAATACCAGGGAGGAGATCCTGAACCTGGTCAAGCAGGGCGTTGCCGCGGAACTGGGTGCGGTCCACGCCCAGGAGGCGCTCAGCGGGCTCGCCCGGCAGCTCACTGATCTGACGATTCTCGTGAACAAGGCCCTGCCACCGACCCGGTGAGGCCGGCTGACCGGCCGCTCAGCCGCGGAGCCGGATGCTCCGGCAGGCGAGGTGCCGGGATCCCATGACGGCCGCGCCGAGCGTCCCGCCCGGGATCACCGGCGGGTCGCCGGCCGAGCCGGCAACCGCGACAAGTAGCCACTGCGAGCCCGCCGGCCCGGTGCTGAAGTCGACCGAGAATGTCACGGCTCGTGGCGTGCGCGCGGTCAGCGATCCGGCCGGCTGCCGTATCACGTCGGCGACCTGCCACGAGTCACCCAGTGGCGCGGCAAGCGGCGTGCCGGTGGACGCGGCCGCCGTCACCGCTGCCGCCCACGGCACCGGCAGCGCCGCCCACGCGGCCGCCACGCCGGTGACCTGCCGGCGGATGAGCAGCACCCACGGCACCTCGGCGGCGGGATCCGGCGCGCTCCGCCGGTGCACAAGGACGTTGACTCGCGACGGGCCGGCCACGAGCCCGGTGACCGCGGGCCCGCTGGCGACAGGCCGGTCGACGATCAGCTCCATCAGGTCGGCCTCCGCCGGGGCCGGGGTGTCCCACGGATCCGCGTAGGGCGTGCCGGCCGCGAGCTGCGCGGTCCAGAACGGCAGCGTGATACGCGGCTGGTTCGGTGCCGTGGTCGGCGCGCCCGCGGCGAGCAGCCGGGACACGAACCCGGGACTCCACTGCCCGTCCGGCCGTACCAGCGGGTCGCGGGAGTGCATCGCGGTCTGCAGGACCCACAGCTCGTGGATGGCCAGCCGCTGGCTGACCGACGATCCCGTCGGCTGGGCGCTCATCGGCAGGGTGGCACGACCCGGCGCCGGCACGGTCGTGCCCGGCGCGTTGCGCACCCGCAGGTCCGGGCTGGCGTCGAAACGTACGGGTGTCGGCGGCAGCGTTGCGGTGTCCGTCGCCGGGGTGGGCAGCGCCCGGCGGGTGTCGCGGTCGTGCACCCGCAGGAAGAGCTGGCTCGCGGTGCCGCCGGACAGGTCGAGCTCCCACACGCCGGCCGACGACAGGGTCGCGCGCAGCAGCCGCACCCCGCCGCCCTGACTGACGATCTCAAGATCGGTCACCGTGACCTCGGGCAGGCCGTTGACCAGCGGCTGCCATGTCCACGTCGGGTCGGTCGCCGAGCCGGCTCTGGTGCCCTGCCAGACGCCGGCGCCGGTGCCGACGTAGACGGTCGCCGGGCTGGCGGGATCGGCGACGACGGCGTACGCGGGCGCGACCGTGCCGGTGGGTGAGTTGCCGAGGCCGGCCGCGCGCAGGCCGGTGCGCTTCCACTTTGCCGAACCGTCGTACCACCACAGCGTGTCATCGCCGGTTGCGGACGATGGCTTCTCCGGGCCGGTCGTGGCGACGTAGAGGGTGCCGTCGCCGGGAGCCGCCGGGTTGGCGATCCCGATGTCGGTCCAGGATCCGGCCGGCGGCAGCACGCCTGCCTTGAGGCGGTTCTTCTTGCCGCGCGCGCCGGCCCCGTCGATCCGTTTCACCGTGGACGTCGGCGGCACCGCTGCCGTGCCGCCCACTAGGTCGTGCACGAGCACCGCCCGCTGGCACAGCACCACGAGCCGGCGCGGGGTGGCCCAGCGCAGCGTCACCACCTTGCCGTCGGCCGACGGTACGCCGCCGGTGAGCACGCAGGAGTCGGTGGCCGTGTCGGCCGGGTTGGGCCCGGGACTGCGCTTGGGATCGAGGCCGCTGGGCAGCGTGAAGAACGTGCTGCCGCCGTCCTGCGTGCACCACACCCGGGTGGTGCCCACCGCGACGCGGGTGATTCCCGCGTCGACCGTGGCCGCCGCGCCGGAGTAGAACGAGGACGCCGTGTTCTCCGTCGTCTGGTCGGCGGTGACCGGCGGGCGCAGCACGAAGCGCCACGGGTGTCCGAGGTCGTCGTTCCAGGTGGCCCGGACGTACTGCCGGACGTACTGCGCCGTCGCGCTGGTGAAGAACGTGACTCCCCCGCCGTCGCCGAGGAACGCGGCCCGCCAGACGGTGTCACCGGCCCGCCGGATCGTCCCGTTGTCCTGGGTGCCGATGACGATGTCGTGCGGGCTGGCGGGGTTGCTCGCGATCCACCCCGGCTGCAGCGAGCCGACCCCGGTGTTACGGGCGAGGAACGTGCGCAGCGCACCCTCGGCAGCGGACCGGTAGATACCGCCGTCGCAGCCGATCCATACCTGCCGGGCGCCCACCGCCTGCCCGGTGGTCCAGGCCGCGCAGTGCACGTCCGGGTGCACGCCGGCGCCGATGTACGTGGGATCCTGGGTCCCGTTGTACGTCTGCACCGGCGGCTGCGGGGCGGGTGGAGCCGACGGCGGCGCGGGCGGCGTGAACGACAGCTGCCAGCCGGTCGGCCCGGCGGCTTGCACCTGGACGAGCCACAGCGCCGCGTTCCAGTCGTTCGCGACAACCTCCAGCGCGGCGCCACCGATGATCAGCTGGCCCGCGACCGCGGGGTCGGCCACGATCGTCAGGTCGTAGCGCTGCTGCCCGGTGCCTGAGCCGACGGAGCCGAAGATCCGCGGCGGTACGTTCACGATCGACGCGACCACTGGCGCCGCGCCCGTGTCATCGATGCGCCACATCGCCGCCGTCGCCGTGTTCGACGGCCCGGCGACCGACAGGGCGTACAGAATGCCGGGCGCGGCCGGGCTGTCGGCGAGGCCGATGCGGCCTCCGTAGGTGATCGGTGCTCCGGGCGCGGGCACCGCCATGGTCAGCGCGACCTGCGTCCAGCTGCCGATCCCGCCGCCGGAGTCGACATCTGCCCACCACAGCGAACTCCCGCCGCCGCCCTTGGTCTGGTCGTCGACGCCCACCCACACGCGGCTGGCGGCCCCTTTCGGGATCCAGCGGATGTCCGTGACGTGCAACGGGTTGTCGGGGTCGGTGGCCTGGCCGAACGGCCCGGAGGTGACCTTCGCCCACGTCGTGTCTGCACCCCGGGTGGTGCGTTCGAACAGGCCATTGCTGGTGCCGAGGAGCAGGTGCGCGGGCCGGACGGTGCTGCCGAGCGGCGCGTGCGGATCCGCGGCGAGGCGGTAGCTGCCAAGGCCGGTGAGCACGACGGCGCCCTCGACCGTCCACGGGTCCGCGCGCTCGTCGGCGACGACGACAGGGACGGCAGCCTTGGCGTGCAGGACGCCGACGCCGCCGAAGTAGCCGGAACCCTGCGCCCGGCCGGCGATCTCGCCGGTGGCCGCGAACACCTCGTCGCCCGAGCCGTCCACGGCCGCGCCAAACGCGGCGAGCAGCGAGCCGAACGTCAGCCCCTCCGCGCCGGCCGCAGCCTCGCCGGCGGTGACGGTCGTCCGCCGCGTCGCCCAGCCGCCGACCTGGATCCACGACGCGCCCGAGTCGGCGGTGTACCAGATGCCGCCGTTGGCGGTGGCCGCGTAGGCGCGCTTGCCGTCTGGCGACACCGCAATGTCGCGCACCCGGCCGGACACCCGCGGGCTGCTCTCCGCCTGTCCGCCGAGGACAGTCGCCGGGCCGGCCGGCAACCACAGCAACGCCGTGCCGGACGGGCGGTCCCCCGGCCGGAAGCGCCCCGCTGGCGCGCTGCGCCTGGCCACCCGCGCCGCGAGCAGCGTCTCCGGCGGCACCACGCCGTAGCGGCCCTGCATCCACCGCAGCCGCTCGGTGACGAGGTCAGGGCTTCCGGAGCCGGCGTCGCCGCCGGGCCAGTCGTAGCGGCTCACGGCCCACCTGCCGGCCCGGCCGGCGTCCCGCCGTCCTGGCCGGGAAGTACCCGGATGTAGCCCTCCTCCACCCGCGCGGGCAGCTCGGGCAGCAGCGCGGCCTGGGTGGCGGCGAGGATCGGGTCGTCGCGCCAGCTGCTCGCCGAGTCCCGCCGCGTCCACACCTGCCCGGGAGCGAGCGACGCGACCTTGGGCAGCCGCACCTTGTCCGGGTCGAGCAGCACCGGGCCGGAGCGGACGTACGGGGACATTGCCGACAGGCCGGGGCCGACCCAGTCGCGGGCCAGCTGCAGCGCCTTGCGTGGAACGATTCCCGTGGTGAGGTCGACCACGCCGGCCGGGTGCATCAGCAGGGTCAGCGTGATCGCGGCGCCGGGGAACAGCCGCAGCTCGTCGCCGGCGACGACGTACGGATGGTCGATCGGCAGCTGCGCAGGCAGATCCTCGTTCTTGTCGCGCAGCGGGCCGAGGTAGCCCTTGTGCCGGCCGGCTTCGCGGGCGAGCTCGAGCACCACCTTGTCGACGACGTGGACGTGCTCGAAGTCGTCGCCGGCGAAGAACGCCATCAGCCCGTCGTCGGCGCGGGTCAGCTCGCCGACCCGGACCGGGAAGCCGTTCACCGCGAGCGCGTCGTAGGCGGCCTGCCGGGCGGCCCGGGCTGCGTCATCGGTGTAGGCCAGGCCGGCCACGTCGTCCTTGATCTCCAGCCACAGCCGGGCGCGCACCACCGCGATCGGGCGGCCCACCAGCCCGGCGACGTGCTCGGTGCCGAGCACCGCGAACGGGTCGTAGCTCCACAGCGTCGTGTCGATGGCGCGCAGCAGCGCGGACAGCGCCGACTCGCCACCGGGCGGCTGCGGGCCGCCGTCGCGGTGCCGGAGGTCGGCGGTGATCAGCCCGGCCGCGAACCAGCCGATGGACGCGGCCGCGGCGGGCAGGCCGTAGCCGGGGCCGGCGTCCACCGGCCCGTCCCGGCCTGGCGCGATCTCCCAGACCACCCCGCCGCCGATCGCCTCGTGGAACAGCTGGCCCAGCGGGGTGCCGCTCGCGTCGAACGCCTCCACCGACTCGTCGATGTGGTCGGGCAGCAGGAAGCCGGCCACCGGGCTGATCATCGCCGCCGGGGTGACCTCGTCGATGGTGGCCTGGGCCGGCCGCTCGTCCGTCGAGGCGGCGTCGACGAACCGGAACATCGCCCGCGACGGCACGAGCAGCCGCGGCGGCAGCTGGACGGCCGTGGCGTCGTCCGCGTCGGCCACCCTGGTGGGCACCTGGACGGTATCAACGGGCAGGTCGAGCAGCCGGCCGAACGCGTCGACGAGCCGCGCCCGCCTCAGCCGCAGCCGGCCGGCCAGCAGCGGCCGGGGCAGGCCCGCCGCGGTGATGCTGCCGTCCTGGGCCCGGACCAGGCCGTTGTCCCACGGCAGCCCGAGCAGCTGCTCGCGCAGCCCTTCGAGTGCGGCGCTGACGACATCGAGCCGGTCGGTGAGGTCGCGCACGCGGGACAACGTCGCGTAGGTGGCATCGTCGATCTGGCCGGCGCCGGCTAGATCACGCTGGTGCTCGTCGTCCAGCCAGCGGGCCAGCGTCGTGCACAGGCCGGTCGCCGGTCCCGGCGCGAGCAGGCTGCGGCCGGAATAGGCCAGCGTGGTGGTGGCTGGCGGCCGGTCGCCAGGCGGCACCAGGTCGACGCCGCCGAGCTGCCAGCCGCCGACCGCGCCGTCGTCGTCGACCTCGACCTGCCATTCGAGCCACAGCGGAATCCACGGCTGGGTCCAGGCGGTGACTCCGACCGGGTCCGCGTCCACGCCGTTGAACAGCGAGAAACGGCGCAGTTCCTGGCCGATGAGCCTGGACTCGACTGGGTTGGACGAGGTCGTCGGCTGCTGGGTGAACAGCGCGGCGACGGCGGTATAGGCGGCGTTCGCGCCGAAGCGCAGCGCTGCCTCGGCGAGCAGTCGCTGCCGGGCGAGCGTGGCGTCGGTGCCGGTGTGCGCGGGCGCTGCGGCGGACAGCCACCCGACCGCGTACGGCGAGGTGACGAGCGCCTCGCGGGCGAGGGCGAGCAACTCGGGCGGCACCGCGGCGCTGCCCAGTGCCGGCACCGCACGCTGCGGCGACACGATCGAGTCGGCACCCCGCTGCACCTGCGACGGCCAACGGCACTGCAGCGCGCCGTCCGGGCTGAACCGGCCGTCACCGCCATGCCGCAGGCTGCGCCCGGCGCCGCTGACGGCCAGCGACGGCAGCAGCGGGGTGAACCACCGCGGGCCGGGCCGGCTGACCTCGGTCACCTGCGGCGGCGGCGTGACCACCTGCGCCGGCGGGACGCCGGCATTGCCCGCCGCCTGCATCCGGCTGCGGTCGGCGAGGCGCACGGCCTGCGCCGGCGCCTCGGGCAGCAGGGCCTTCGCCCACACCAGCCGGGCGGGCGCGCCAGCCGCCGTAGCAGGGGCGGCAGCGCTCGCCGCGGCCGCTGCCAGCAGCCGCGCCGCGCTGCGGCCGCGGCTGCCGACCGTGCCGGCGACCCCTGCCTGGCCGACGAGCAGCCGGTCGATGCTGACCTCGCCGCTCGGGGTCGAGGTGAACGCCACCGCGTGCTCGCGCTGCTCGATGTCGGCGATGCCGTCTGGCGTGCCGAGTCGCTTGAGTACACCGGCGCCGAACGCGCCGACCAGCATCTCGACCGCGCGCCGCTGCTCCGGCGCCTGCGCGGCCAGGCCCGGCTCGATCAGGCCGGCCACCAGGTCGTCGGGCGTCACCCCGAGGACGACCCGGGCCGCGGCCGGGTCCGGGCGCGCGTCGGCGACCGCGCTGCCGTCCAGCGGGACGCCAAGCACGCTGCCGTGCAGCAGGGTGGACGTGGCCTGCCAGACCGGCGTGCGGATGATGTCACCGGCCGCGCGGGCGAACGTCGACGCGGCACCCTGGTACGGCCCGGTGGACTGGGCCAGGGTCAGATGGTCGGCGGCTTCGATGCGGCCGGCTGCGGCCGGCGTCGTCAGGTTCGGCTCGGCCGGGTAGCGCTGGGCGGTCGGCAGGCCCAGCCACGACTTCGTGTCGTCGGTGATCAGCCGATCGGCGGCCCCGGCCGACGCGGCCGGCCCCGCCGGGTCGGCGTCGCCTGCGACCCGCCAGCCCAGATCGGCGAGGAGGGCGTGCAGGCTGGACCCGGACCGTACGCCGTCCAGCGGATCGCTGGCGGCGTCGGACCACCAGCCGGCCACCACGTACGAGGCGGTGGACAGCAGCGGGCCGCTCGCGGCGCGGATCGCGTCCAGGTCGTCCAGCGGGTCGTGGAACGCGAACCGGTTGAGCGTGCCGTCGTAGCTCGCCGCCCACGCCGCGTTGCCGCCGATCACCGGGGTGAGCCGGTCCGGCGGCACCGCGGCGCCGGCCGGTGTCGCGGCGGCGGCCTGGGCCGGGTAGTCGGGGAAGAGCACCGCCCGCGCGGTGTCGGCCTCGATCACCCAGCCGGTCACCACCGCGGTGTCCGACCCGGTGGGGCACAGCAGCCGGACGACGGCCCACCGGTCCGGCGCCGGCCTCATCTGCAGGCGCTGCCCCGGATCGGTCGGGTCGGCGTCGTCGGGGAGCTGGTCGATGCGGCCACGCATCAGCGCGTCCGGCAGCGCCCAGTGCAGGTGCACGCCGGGCTCGCGCGGGCTGCCGGGGTCGAACGGGGCCGGGAAGGCCGGCTGGCCCGGGCCGGCCCGCAGCGCGGACAGCATGCGCACCACCGGTTCGGTGCCGCCAGCGGCCGCCACGAGGGCCTGCACGTCGATCGGGACGAGCAGCCGCGGGTCGCGGAGCAGCGCCGGGTCCCACGTCCCGATCTCGCCGACGGTCAGGTCGGTGCGGGCGAGGACCGACCAGCGCTGCGTGCCAGCGACCTTCCCGACCAGGCCAGGGTCGTACCCGGTCACGACGTCTCCTCGGTGAACTCGGCGAGCAGCTCGGGAACTGCGGTCCGCGGCCGGAAGACCTGGATCCACCCGGCCTTGGTGCCGGTGCTTGACGGGTTCGTCTCCGGATCGGTCTGCGGCCCGGTCGGCCCGAAGACCTGCCGGTAGGGATAGCGGAGCAGCTGGATCGCGAACTCGGCGGAGTCGACGTCAGTGCCCATGTTCGTGCCGGGGACGGCGAGCAGCGCATCCCGGGTCTTGCGCAGGTTGAGTACTCCCGGCGCGTCCGGGCGGAAGCGCACCGGGACCCAGTTGGTCTTGTCGTCCATCGGCACGAGCGGCTCGCCGGTGTTGATGTCCCGCGGTGGCACGAGGCCCTGCCGGGTGGTGTCGGCGGGGTCGCCGTCCGGCGGCCGCACCCCGAACTGAAGTCCCTGCCGGGGCTCCTCTACGTGCACGATGCGCGGTACGCCGTCGATCAGCACGAAAAGGACCGCGGGCGCCAGCCGTTCCATCCGCAGCAGCCGCAGCCGGCGCGGGTCGCTGTCCGGCAGCATCGCGTCGTCGGGCACCAGCTCGGAGTACGCGCGCACGTGCAGCCCCGGCCAGCCGGCCACGGCGCGCGACCGCAGCAGCAGGCCGGTGACCGTGCCCGCCGGCCCGAGCGGCGCGGGGTCGTGGCCGGCCACCCGGGCAAGCCGTTCGGCCTCGTCGACCTCGTCGCGTACGTACGGGTAGACCGCTTCGAGCTGGGCGTGGTCCGCGGTCGTTACCGTGCCGACGGACATCGCCCCCTGCACAAGCGCGTCGGTCCACGCCCGGTCGAGGTAGCAGAACCGGGCTGACTCCTGCGGCAGCAGCTCCGCGTCGGGCACGAGGTAGCCGAACGGCACCGCCGCGAGCAGCCGCAGCGCCGCCAGCCAGTCGGCGAGGTCGTTGGGGACGACCCGCGGCCCGGTGCGCGGGTCGGGCGGCTGCGGCTGCAGCGACCCGCCCAGCGCCGCCGAGGCCGTCAGCGTCGCCTGCACGGCTATCGCGCCGGTCAGCAGCGCCGCGTCGGTCATGGTTCGAGCTCCGTCAGCAGCCTGTCGAGGGCGTCGGGTTGTGCCCTGGCGCCCGCCTCGGCGCTGGCTTCGGCATCAGCCGGCGGTGCGGCGCCGGCCGCCGCCTGGGTCGCCAGCCCGCCAGCGATCGCCTCCGCGGCGCTGCGGAGCGCGGCCAGGTCCGGGCCGTCAAGCAGCGGGCCGGCCGGCGCGTCGGCGAGCGGCACGGCGGTGTTCGCGAGCGCGTCGACGATGCCCACCTGGCCCGCCCGGGCACGCAGCTCGTCGATGTCGAGGCCGAGCCCGGTCGCGACGACGGCTTCCAGGTCACCGGTCAGGCCGGCGATCGGCGCGCCGGGGTCGGCCACCGGGCGGCGCGGTCCGACGGTGGCCGCCGGGTCGGCGTCGATCCGGCCGAGCAGCGCGCCGCCGACGAGGCGGCCGAGGCCGGCCACGTCGGTGATCGCCGGCGGCCCGCCGAGCAGGCTGGTGCCCGCCACCGTCTGGGCGGCGAGCTCGGCAGCCCGGGCGGCGCCGAACTGCTCGGCCCGCCAGCGCATCAGGGCCGCCACGACCGAGGGCTGCGACAGCGCGAGCAGCCGGCCGATCTCGAACGCCGCGGCGTACGTCAGGTCTTCGCGCCCGTCCGGCGTGACCCGTCGCAGCTGGTCGCTGGCGTGCGCGACCGGAAGCGGCCCGTCCGTCGCTGTGCTGGAGTCCCGCTCGGTCGGGCGGGGCGCCAGCGGGCCCCGGTACCACGCGGTGGCCTGGTCGCCCCGCCGGGTGAGGTGCGCCAGGCCGACGTGCCCGGTGGCGGCGACGTCGGGCGCCGGGCGCGGCGCCGGGGGGGCCTGCGGGTCCAGATCGGGCAGGCTGCCGAGCAGCGCCACGTCCAGGGCCTGCATCAGCCCCTCGAACGACGGTTCACCGTCCACGGTGAACTGCCAGTGCGTGAGGACAGGGAAGCGGTACGTTTGCTCGGCCGTGACCGCGGCGACCGGGGTACGCCACGGGCGGCCCATGAGCTCCCGGACGGCTCGCCCGGCGTCGATGCCGAGCGCCGTGGGCGCCGCCGCGGCGGCCGGTGCGGTGGCCCAGGTGTCCGACAGCGTGGACCGGGCCACGATCGCTGGCCGTGCTCCGGACCCGGCCCGCGGCGGTCCGGCGGCCGGCTGGGCCATGGCGAGAGAGTCGGGATCGGCGAACGCGTCGGCGTAGACGTCGAAGTGGGCGATCGCGTCGACCGGCACGAAGGTGCCGGCCTCGTCCTGGGCGACGTCCGGCAGCGCGGCGAGCTGGCCTTCGAGGTTGACCAGGCAGGCCAGGTACCGCACCGGCGCGGCGGCCGGCTGGCCGCTGCCGCCGGTCGTGGTGGGGTCGGCGGAGGCCGGCCAGGGCAGCCGGTTGGCGAGCACGACCGCCATCCAGCCGTCGTCGTCGCCGAGCGCGAGCTCGGTGTCGGAGAGGTCGACCTGGCGCACGTGGCACAGCAGCGGCAGGTCCTCCTTCGTCGGGAACACCGCGTCGACGACGGTCTTGGTGACCTCGAGGTAGACGCCCTGCGTCACGTCGGCGGCGCCGGCCAGGGTCACCCCGGGCGTGACGCACTGGGCGACATCGACCTCCGGCGAGAGCGTCCCCTC
>Ga0070708_100004175_pt1 | contig 11345 bp, 13 predicted proteins | sample KBSK5503metaG_FD_65469 | JGI IMG/M metagenome (GOLD analysis project Ga0070708, IMG submission 65469) | Corn, switchgrass and miscanthus rhizosphere microbial communities from Kellogg Biological Station, Michigan, USA - KBS K5-50-3 metaG | ecosystem: Host-associated > Plants > Roots >...
AGGTCAGAGACCAGCACGACCTCTCTCACGTACCGCTGCGCGATGGGAAAGACCCGCTCTCCGACGCGGCGGGGTGCCAGCGAATCGGCGGCGATGCCGCCCGCTTCTGCGTCCACGGGCCTTCCCGCCTCGAGGGCGCGGGTGAGCGTCGGCGCGGCCTCCGGCTCCACGCCGACGATCCGCGATCGGTCGCCGAACCAGGCAGCGACGCCGGCGATGAGCCCGCCTCCGCCGACGGGGACCAGGACCGCATCGAGCCCCGCCGCCTGCTGCTCCAGCTCCAGGCCGAGCGTCCCCGTGCCCATGATGGTCTCGTCCTGATCGAAGGCATGCACGCGCAACGCGCCCGACCGCGCGGCCCATTCCTCGCTGGCGGCAAGCGCGTCGGCGTACCGGTCGCCGACCAGCACCAGCTCGGCGCCGCTTCCGCGGATCCGCTCGATCTTCGCGGGCGTGCTGATGCGCGGGACATAGATGTGGGCCTTGTGCCCCAGCTCGCGGGCCGCGTGCGCCACCGCCACGCCGTGGTTGCCGCCGGAGGCCGCGACGACGCCGGCGGCGGGCACCGTGCGGAGAAGCAGGTTGGTGAACGCGCCGCGGGCCTTGAACGATCCGGCCTGTTGGAGCAGCTCGAGCTTGAGCACCAGGGCGACGCCGGGCAGTCCGAAGTCGCGGCCGTCGACTTCGACGATGGGCGTTCTGCGCACGTGCGGGCGGATGGCCCGCTCGGCGAGAGCGATCCGGTCGCGGCCGACGGGCAAGTCAGAAGGCGCCACGGAGCACCCGATGCGCCTCGGCGATGCGTTTGTCGTCGCGGCGGTAGAAGGTCCACTGCTTGATGCGCTTGGCCCGGATCAGGCCCAGCTCGCTGAGGATCTTGAGGTGCTCGTGCGCGCTCGCCTGGGAGACCCCGAGCTTGTTGGCGATGAAGAGGCCGCAGACTCCGTCCTCGACCAGGTCGCCGTCCACCTGGGGCGGGAAGTGGCGGGTCGGCCGTTTGAGCCAGTTGAGGATCTGCAGGCGCCGCTGGTTGGCGAGCGCGGCCGCCACGTCGGTGGGAAGCACTTAGGCAGTATGTTAAGTGCCTGATTGACTGTCAAACAGACGGGCTCTCGTCACCGCCGATCCGTTTCGCCCGGCGGGTCACGTTCCCCGGCCGCGCCCCGGTCAAGGACTCGACGTCCGCGGGGCGCGCTCTTCCGCCGGCGACCCCAAGGAACCGTGACCGGGGTCGGATATGGCGATTCGAGCGGAATTCAGTATGGTTGCGCGATCGAGGCGCAGCAGTATCGAGGGAGGGACTTGCGATGCATGTCGGATTCGCCATCGGTCGCGTGATCGTCGGCCTGTACTACCTGTCCAGCGGTTTGAACGGCTTCCTCAACTTGGACATGATGAGCGGCTACGCGGGGGCGATGGGAGTGCCGGCCCCGCGCGTGGCGGTGATCGTCTCGCACCTCCTCCTCCTTCTGGCCGCGATCTGCATCCTGACCGGCTGGAAGCCCACGCTGGGCGTGGTCGCCCTGGTGATCTTCTTTTTGCCCGTCACGTTCATGATCCACGCGTTCTGGAAGGTCCAGGATCCGGCGCGCCGGATGGCGGACATGGTCAACTTCACCAAGAACATGGGGCTGATGGGCTCGGCGCTCATGTTCCTGGCCATCCCGCAGCCCTGGCGATGGTCCGGGACGGCTGGATACTCCGCGACGGCGCCCCCGCGCGGGACCGTCTGAGGCGTCGGAGCGGGTCAGCGCAGCCAGCGGAGAAGGACGGGGACCAGGATCGCCGTGGCGACTCCGTTCAGGGCGAGCCCGATCCCGGCAAACGTGCCGGCCACCTCGTTGACCTGGAAGGCGCGCGCGGTGCCGAGCCCGTGGGCCGCCACGCCGGCGGCGAAGCCCCGCCCGCGCCAGTCGCGGATCCGGAGCGCGTCGAGCAACGGAGTGACGATGATCGCGCCGACGATGCCGGTCGAGATCACGAGCGCCGCGGTCAGCGAGGGGAGCCCGCCCAGCTGCTCGGAGACGGCCATCGCGATGGGGGTCGTGGCGGACTTCGGCGCGATCGAGCGGACGGTCTCGTCGTTCGCGCCGAGCCAGCGCGCCAGCAGCACGGCGCTGAGGATCGCCGTCGCCGAGCCGGCGAGCAGGGCGGCGAACATCGGCAAGAGCGCCTGCCGGACGCGCGCGCGGTTCTCGTAGAGCGGGACCGCCAGCGCGACGGTGGCCGGCCCGAGCAGGAAATGCACGAACTGGGCGCCTTCGAAGTAGGTCTCGTACGGCGTGCCGGTGGCCTGCAGGAGCACGATCAGGATCGCGACCGCGATGGGGACGGGATTCGCGATCGGCCGTTCGCCGGAACGCCGGAAGATCCAGGCGCCCACCTGGTAGGCCAGAAGCGTCGCGGCCAGCCAGAGGAGGGGCGTGGCGCTCAGGTACACCCAGATGCGCTCGACCCGGCCCATCAGCGCTCTCCTCTCGCTCGGGCGATCGACTGGAACACGATCGCGGTCACCGCCACCGTCGCCGCGGTGCTGACCACGACCGCCACCGCGATCGCCGCCCATTCGGCGCGCAGCCGGCCCGTGTGACGGATCAGCCCGACCCCGGCCGGAACGAACAAGAGGGAGAGATGGCGGATCAACGCGTGGGCCGGCTCGCGGACGGTGGCGCTGAAACGGACCCGCCCATGCAACAGGGCAAAGAGCAACATCATCCCCAGGACCGGTCCCGGAACGGGTACGCCGAAGAAGCGGGCGGCAACCTCGCCCGCGAGCTGGCAGCACAACAGGACGGTGAGCGCGGTGAGCATGGGGGCGAGGATACCTGCCGCGACGCCCGCTGCCGATCCGCGCTGAAGTCACATGTGCGTCGGCGCCACCGGGGACGGCGCGCGTCCGTAGCGCACGGTGGCATATCCGGTCAGGAGCCCGACCAGGCTGCCGGGCAGGATGATCTCCAGATAGTACTTTCCGCCCATCTGGGCGATGAGGAACGCGAGCAACGCTCCTACGAAGGTGCCGAAGGCCAGCGTCCAGCCGAGGCTCGAAACCTTGCGCGCGAACAAGCCGATGATCGCGCCCGCCACCAGGCCCTTGACGGTCGACCCCAGGACGATGCCGACGATCTGCGGCCGCGCCTCCGGCGTGAACCAGGCCGTCAGGCCATCGAGGATGCCGAGCACTCCGCCCACCAGGATTCCCACCGCGATGCGATTCATTCGTCAGCTCCGGGTCTTGCGGACGCGATGCGCGCCCGTCGCCTCCTCCATAGTCCGTCGCGGGCGATTCCTTTCACCGGCCCGTGAAGAGCAGGATGACGGCCCGCACCAGGAGGTATGCGGCGACGATCGCGAGCGCGACGCGGTGACGCTTCGCCAGCCGGCAGGCTCGCTGCCAGACGTTCTCGGAATGGGCGGTCACCGCCGCGCCGTCGAGGAAGCGCGTCACGTCCGCCGCCAATGCCGGGACTCCCGGGTATCGGTCCTCACGCCGCTCGGCGAGGGCTTTCCGGCAGATCGCCTCGAGCGGCTTCACCGCGCCCGGGCCGATCATCCATTGCAGCACCGCGCCCAGCGAATACACGTCCGCGCGCGCGTCCACTCCCGCGCTGCTTCCCGACTTCTGCTCGGGCGACATGAAGCCCGGCGTCCCCAGGACCGCGCTGTCCCCCGTGCTCCGCGCCGCCCCAGGATCGGTCGCGTCTTCCAGCACCTTGGCCAGGCCCCAATCCAACACCAGGACCTCGCCGAAGGGGCCGATCATCACGTTCTCCGGCTTCAAGTCCCGATGCAGCACGCCCTTCGCGTGCGCGAAGGCGATGGGGTCGGCGATGCGCAGGAACAACCGGAGGCGCTCGGACAGCGTCACTGCCTCGGTCAGGTGGCGGTCGAGGCGGTCTCCCTGCACCCATTTCATGGTGTAGAAGGCCCGCCCGTCGGGCAGGGTGCCGACGTCGTGCACCGGGACGATTCCGGGATGCTCGAGCCGGGCCAGCACCTGCGCTTCGCGGCGCAAGCGCGCCTCGATCCCCGGATCCGGAAGGTCGAGTACTTTCAGCGCCACCCGCCTCTTCAGATCCGTGTCCTCCACGACGTACACGGTGCCCATCCCGCCGGTCCCCGCGACGCCGGCGAGGCGGTATCGGGTTCCCGAAAGATCCGGTTCGCGGACCGCCGCTCGCAGGCGCGAGAGCGCGCTATCGTCGATCCCGGTCACCCGCCCTGCGCTCCGAGCAGCGCTCGCGCCTCCTCGCGGAGCTCTTCCTCGCTGCCGGTGAGCTCCCGCAAGACTTCCAGTACGATCCGCCGGAGCTCCCGACGCACGCGGAACAGCCGGTTGGTGACGTCGGTCACGGCGATGCCCGAGCGCTCCGCCAGCGCCGCGTACGTCGGGCGCTCGCCGGGCGCGAGATCGTACTGCTCGAAGATCGCGTACTGCTGCGCCTTGCCCGCCTTCGCGCACTCTTCCCGAAGGCGGTCCACGGCCATGGCGAACACGGCCCGCGACCACTCTTTCTCGAACAGCTGTTCCGGCGAGTCGGCCGTTTCGATCAGCCGCTCGATCTTCTCCCGCTCTCCGGCGAAATCGAAGCTGGCGTCGAGCGGCAGGGTGGCTGCGCCGCCTCCGCGCTTCTGCCGCCTGGCCGCCTTGTCGTGGTTGGCGACCAGGCCATCGATGCAGTTGCGCAAGTACGTCCGCAATCGCGCCCGCGAGGGATCGAATCTGGCGAGCAACTCCTTCTGCACCACCTCGGCGAAGAACTCCTGCGACAGGTCCGCCGCTTCCTCGTGCGGACGCCGCCAGCGCAGGCGCAGGTAGCTGTACACCGGCCGCCAGTACACCGAGGCCACCGTGGCGAGCCCGCGCGCGCGCTCCGCCGCGTCCGCGCTGCGCGCCGCCGCCACGGCGGAATGCCGGGTGGACGGAAAGCCCCGGACCAGCGGTTCGTCCATGCCGCGGCTACGTCGTGACCTTCGCCGCCAGGACGTCGACCTGCTCGATCTTCGGCGGCTCGGCGAACAGCTCCGAGGCGCGCTTCATCAGCGCCGCGGCGATCGGTCCGGTCAGGTGCGCCTTGCGCCCGGCCTCGTCGTTGAACGAATCGAAGATGCCAAACTCCCTCGGACCGAATCGCACCGCGAACCAGACCGGCGTCTGGCGCTCGCCTTCAGCAGCCGGGAGCGCTCCCTCGAGGAATTTGGCCACTTCAGCCTCCTTCCCCGGCTTCGCCTGCAGGCGCACCAACAAACCAACGCGGACCATGGTCTCTCCCTGGGAAAAGGTCTCCTGAAACGGTTCGACGCGCGAGGGTTCAGTTCGTCGCGCGTGACTCCGCGGCGGCAGTGGCACCCGAACGCAGGGGCCGCGCCGCGCCGCCTTTGTCTTTCTTGCCGTCGCGCTTGCGCTGTGACCTGGGCTGACCCTCCCGGGCGCTGGCCTTCTTCTCCGCGTTCTTCTGCAGCGGCAATCCCTTGACCCGGGCTCCCGAGCGCGGTTTCAGCCACCAGCGCGCGTCCGCCGAATTCCCGTCGGTCAGCGCGTCCACGTCGACGCGGACGATGGAGCCCTTCTTCAGATCCAGATCGCCTTGCGAGACGCCGGCGAGCGCCGCCAGAAGCGAGGAGAGCTGCGGCTCATGGCCGACGATGGCGACCGACTCGGACTTCCCCGCCCGCTTGGCGACCGCCGTGCGCAGCGACTCGACGTCGATGCGCGGATCGAGCTCCTCCAGGACGGCCACTTCTCCGTGATCGGCCGCGCCGGCGAGGATCTCCGCGGTCTGCACCGCGCGGACCAGCGGGCTGGTCAGGATGAGGTCGAGGCGGTTGCCGCGCTTTCCGAACGCGCGCGCCGTCTTCTGGAACCTCCGGCGCCCTTTGTCGGTCAGGGCCCTGGACGCATCGGGCATCCCTTCGCCGCCGTCTTCCGCGATGCCGTGCCGCACGACGTAGAGCTCCATGGACCGTCCTCCAGGAAAGAGAGGGCGGGACCATAGCACCGGCGGGGTCGCGGCTCGACCCGAATCCGACGGCCGGTCGCTTGGCCGCTGCCGCACCGGAGGCGCGGCTTGCGGCTACCCCTGAGAATGATCGCTCCTGGCTGGGTGACGAGACGTGGTCTAGCCGGCGGGGTGGCGGAGGAACTTCCGGATCTCGGAGGGGAACTGGCTGGTGTCGATCGGCTTGGTGATGTAGCCGTCGCACCCCGCGTCCAGGCTCCTCTGGCGGTCTCCCTTCATCGCGTAGGAGGTGACGGCGACCACCGGGATGTGCCGGAGCGCGGGATCCGCCTTGAACTCGCGGGTCAGCTGCAGGCCGTCGATGTCGGGAAGCTGGATGTCCATCAGCACCAGCTGCGGCCGGACGGCGCGGACCGTGGCCCTCGCCGTGGTGGCGTCGGTGGCGATGTGGACCTCGTACCCGTTCTTTTCCAGAAGCCAGCTGAGCAGCTTCAGGTTCATCTCGTTGTCGTCGACGATGAGGATGACGTCCTTGGACACCTGCGCTCCCGTCAGCTCGCCGCCGCGCGTTGCGGCAGGAATGCGCTCAGCTCGCGGACCAGGGCGGCGGCGCTGTCGCCGTCCTTCGCCACCACCGCGTGCGCGCTCTCCCGCAGACGCGCGTGATCGCCGGCCGAGAGGTCCTTCACCGTCCAGATGATCACGGGCGTCCGGCGGCCCGCCTCGGTCCTGCGGAAGCGCTCGAGGAACTCGAATCCGTCCACTCCCGGCATGACCAGGTCGAGGACCACCGCGATGAGGCGCGATTGGGCCGCGGCTTCCAGCGCCGCCAGCCCGTCGCGCCGGCAGATCGTCTCGTAGCCCGATCGGCCCAGCGTCGCCTCCATGAGCTTGAGGCAACCCGGGTCGTCGTCGACCACCAGCACCGCCCCACGCCGGCCCGGAACCACGCCGGCCCGCCGCAGCGCCTTGAGAAGGGCGGCGCTGTCGATCGGCTTGGCGAGCACGTCGCTGACGGTGAACCCGGCTACCGCCCCTTCCTCCGCCACGACGGTCAGGACCACGACCGGAATGTCCGCGTTGAGCGTCTCGTTCCGCATCCGGTCGAGCAGATCGACGCCGCTCATGTCCGGGAGGATGAGGTCGAGGGTCATGGCGTCGAATCGGCGTTCGCGGAGCCTGGCGAGAGCCTGCGCGCCGGTGGCGGCCGTCTCCACCGAGTAGCCGGCGGCCGCGAGCGCCTCCACGATGACCGCCCGATCGTCCGCATCGTCCTCGATGACCAGGATCTGCGGCGCGCCCGCATGCGGCGAGACCACGGGCGGCCGCATCGCCTGCAGCTCGCCGGCGATCGCCCGCAGCGGCAGGATGGCGTGGAAGACGCTTCCCACTCCGGGCTTGCTGCTGACGCCGACCGACCCGCCCTGCGCTTCGACGATGCGCTTGGTCAGCGCCAGCCCGAGCCCCGTTCCGGCGTGCTTCTTGGCGGCGCCGCCGTCGAGCTGCTGGAACTCGACGAACAGGCGCGGCAGATCCTGGGCCGGAATGCCTGCCCCGGTGTCGTGGACCGCAAGACGGAACGAATCCTTTCCTTCGGGTGAGGCGCGGACCGTCACCAGCCCGCCGTTCGGGGTGAACTTGAGCGCGTTCGACATGTAGTTGTAGAGCACCTGCTTCAGGCGGGCGGGATCGAGCACCACCTCGCCGAGCGCGGCGTCGACCTCGATCTCGACCCGCACCCTCTTCTCGGCCGCGGTGGTGCGCAGGATGGCGGCGACCTCCTCGATCACCTGGCGCAGCTGCACAGCCTCCGGGCGGAAGTCGAGCTTTCCCGACTCCACCTTGGCCAGATCGAGGACGTCGTTGATCAGGCGCAGCAGATGGCGTCCGCTGGTGAGCACGTTGCCGAGGAAATCGCGCTGCTGATCGCTCAGGGCGCCCACTTCTCCGTCGTGCAGCAGCTGGGTGAAGCCGAGGATCGCGTTGAGCGGCGTGCGCAGCTCGTGGGACATGTTGGCGAGGAACTGCGACTTGTACGTGCCCGCGCGGGTGAGCTCTTCCGCCTGCTGCTGCAAGCGCTGCCGCGACTCCTGGAGGGCGACGTTCTTCTCCTCCAGCGCGCCGCGCTGCGCCTCCACCTCGCGCGTCTTCTGCTGGGTCTCGACCAGCAGCGCCCGCAGCTCGGCGCGACTTCGGGCCACGTCGAGGGCGATGGCGAGATTCTCGCGGACCGAAGCCAGAAGCTCGGTTGCGACGTCCTTCCAGGGCTGCAGGCTGGCCAGCTCGACCAGGCCGGTCACCGCCCCGTTGCGGATGAGCGGGACCAGGACGATGGCGCGCGCGGGCGCCTGGGCGATCCCCGATGTGACGCGAAGCCCTTCGGCTGGCGCATCCACCACCAGGATCTCGGTCTGGAGCACGGCTTGTCCGACGACGCCCTCGCCGGGGCGGAAGGCCGGCGCCGCGTCGCCGGGAGAGAGAGCGTATCCGCCCAGCAGCCGGAAGCCGCCCTCGCCATCGGCGAAGTAGAGGGCCCCCACGGGGCACTGCAAGCGGCGGCAGAGGGTGGCGATGGCGCGATCGGCGACCTCGCGCGGCTCGAGCGCTCCGCGCATCTCCTCCGACAGGTGCGACTGGACGTTCTTCAGCCAATCGACGCGCGTCCGTTCCGACTCCAGCCGGTGGAGGCTGCCGGCCATCTCGTTCGCCTGGCGGGCCAGGTCGCCCAGCTCGTCGCTGGTCACCACCGGGATGGCGGCGCTGAAGTCCCGCTCGCCAAATCTCTGGAATCCCGCCGTGAGGTGTCCCATGCCGCGGAGCATGGCGCGGCTGATCCAGACCCAGAGCAGGAACACGACGATCAAGCAGCCGACGCTGAGGCCCAGGCGAATCCGTGAGCCGGTCCGCTGTGCCTCCGCGGTCGCGGTGAAGGCATTGGTGAGCTGCGCCTCGTCGAAGACGGTGGCGCTCTCCAACAGCTGGGTGACTCGCGCCTGGCTGGCTTGCATCTCGCGCATCTGCGCGACCAGGGCTTCCCCGGTCTCGCCGGCGATGAGGCGGGTGGAGACCACCATCGCCTTGGAATGGAAATCCTCGATGGCTTCCTGCAGCGAGGCGGCCTGGCCCGGGTCCACGGCGTCGGAGGATTCGGCCAGCTGCCGCAGGAACTGCCTCTTCAACGCGGCGGTGGCGGCGAGCCTTTCGTTGTCGGTGGCCGCCACCGCGTCCTGGAACCCGCGCTGCATCCGTTCGAATCGCGCTTCCAGCTGCGGCCGCAAGCCGATCTTGGGCAGGTAGCGGCGCCGGATGTCGTCGAGGTGCCGGTCCACCCGCTGTCCCACGATGGCGCTGGAGAGGACGAGCGCGATGAGCGCCACCGCCGCGCTGGCGACGACGGCGAACAGCTTCGATCGGAACGAGAGCCTCATCCGCCCCAGTTCACTTCCACGGGCATCGCGCCGTTCAGGGGGGTGCCGGCGGCGACGTATCCGATGGCGCCGGGATGGTTGAGCACGTACGAGACCACCGCCTCGTCGTCGCCCAGCTCGGGAGGGGGAAGGCCCTGTCCCGAGAAGATGCGCTGCTGCCAATAGCTCCTCACCGAAGCGACCGAGCGGGCCAGGATGTCCTGGGAGAAGCGGGCGCGGGCGCGCGCATCGGGAGCGAGGTCGACGGGGAGGATGGGCGAGTCGTCGGGCCAGCGGGTGGCGCGGCGGAGGAACGCGTCGGCGACGAACTTGCGATCGAGCGCCGAGGGGCGGCTGCCCGGATGCACGATGAGGATGTACGGGGGCCGCGAGGGCTCCGCGCTGGCGGGCCCGACGGCCAATGCAAGCAAGATGAGCGCGGTGATCCTCAAGTCTCCTCCGCTTAGAAGTACGCGGTCGTCTTGACGGTGAAGAGGGCCCAGTCCGGCTTCAGCGAATTCAACGGCTGGTCGCCGTTCAAGGACGGGGAGAGCGCGGCCGTGCCGTGCATGTAATGCGTCTCCACCTTGATCAGCCAGTACGAGTTCACGTCGAAGCGGAGGGTGAGCGCCACGTCGTGCTGCCTGCCGCCGGGACCCGTGCGGCGATCGACGTTGGGAAAGAGCAGCGAGTAATAGCCGCCCGCCTGCAGCCAGGAATTGACGCGATAGGTGGCGAGCGCATAGCCGCGCTCGCTCGTCGTGCTGCTGTCGGGGAAGACGGACTGGTTGTTGCTCTCCGTCCGGACGCGCCAGCGGCTGTACTCGGCGGCGAAGAGGAAGTCCCGCACCACGTATTCCGCCGACGCGACCCAGAGCGTCGCGGGGACATTGAGCTCGACGGAGCTGCTCGTCCCGGAGGGTTGCAGATGCGTGTCGAGGCGGAGGAACTGCAGGCTGCCACCCAGGCGCAACCCATCGAGGGGCGAGTTCCAGAGAAGGCGGCCACCGGTCACGTACGGCACGTTGAGGTCGAGCACGGTGAAGGGGCTGTTCGGCGACTGCGGATTCACGTCGAGAAAGATCGTTCCGCCATAGAGGTGGTAATCGAGGGCGCCCGCGCGGCCGAGGCTCTTGTACCCGTAGATCTCGCCCCCCGTCTGCGCCAGCAGGAAGTTGCGGTTCTGCGCCGGATAGATCGACTGCGGAAGCAGCACGGCGGTGCGCGCCGCATCGATGTCGCTGGTGTCGTTGTAGAGCCCGAAGGGCAACTTCACGCGTCCCGCGCGCACTCCCAGCCAATCCTGCCAATGGTAATCGAGGTAATACCAGTCGAGCTTCGCCTGGTAGTTGCCGATGGGGCCCAGGTCCTCGGAGAAGATCTGGACTCCCAGGCGCAGCCGATCCGCCGGCTGCAAGGTGAAGTTGAGCCCCAGCTCCGAGAACTCGAAGCTGCCGCGCGACGAGTCGGCCAGGTAGTTGTTGGAGGACGTGAGGAGGAAGCCCTGGCTGACGAAGCCGTGCGCTTCGAGTTGAAGGCGTCCCGGCAAGCTCAGCTCGGCCGCCGAAACCGGTGCCGCGGCCGCGGCGGCGACGGCAGTCGCCAGGAAGAGGACGAGCCGCGCCGAGGCTCTCGATCGCCGTCGAAGCGTCATCGATCGGTTCGAGGGGAAGCGAACGGCTCCGAGGCACGATCGGTCACGGCAAAGCGCTCCTTTTGAAAACGTCTCCAATCGGCACATAATCATGCACGACAATGCGCCCGCAATTTTTCCGCGGGCGGCGCGGCAACTTGGCGATGTCGGCAAATCGAGGCGGATCCGGGGGGCGCTCGCGCAGCCGCGCCTCTTGCCGTACACGCGATTCAGGATGGTCGATTTTGAACGAATGAGCCCGCCGCGGAGGCGATGAATGCGGCGGCGCCCAGCAGCCCGGCATCGTGGCCAGGACGGCCGACGACTTGAAGACCCATCGGTAGA
>Ga0070708_100004177_pt1 | contig 11344 bp, 6 predicted proteins | sample KBSK5503metaG_FD_65469 | JGI IMG/M metagenome (GOLD analysis project Ga0070708, IMG submission 65469) | Corn, switchgrass and miscanthus rhizosphere microbial communities from Kellogg Biological Station, Michigan, USA - KBS K5-50-3 metaG | ecosystem: Host-associated > Plants > Roots >...
TCAGATTGGTGGGCGTATCCACGACCTGGATGGAGGTCGCTGTCGAAGGCCCGGCATTGGCGACGAAGAGCGTGTACGAAAGCGACTGACCCGCCGTGTACGGTCCGGCCGTGACGAGCGTCTTGACGATCGACACATCTGCCGAAGGCGCGGCCACGCCGCCATTGCCGGTGTTATCGGTATTGTTGGCCGGGTTCGGATCGGGTTCGATCGCGACGGCCGTGGCGCTGTTGTCGAATGGGCCGGCGGCGTTGATCGTCGCGGTCACTGCGATGCTCACGAAGGTACCAGCGGCGATGCTCGGCACCGTGCAGGGCAGTGCGCCACACGCACCCGACACGTTGGTGATCGTCAGGTTGGTCGGGATGTCTGTGACCTGGACACTGGTCGCCGCCGACGGCCCGGCGTTGGCCACGTCGAGTGTGTAGATGATCGACTGGCCGGCAATGAACGGCCCCGCCGTGACCAGCGTCTTGACCATCGACACATCCGCCGACGGCGCGGCCACGCCGCCGTTGCCGGTGCTGTCGGTGTTGTTGGCCGGATTCGGATCGGGTTGCGCCGCGGTGGCGGTGGCGCTGTTGTCGAATGCCCCCGCAGCGTTGATCGTCGCAGTCACCGTGATCGTGGCGTTCGCGCCCGAGGCGAGCGAGGCGATCGTGCAGGGCAGTGCGGCGCAGCCGCCGCCGCTCACGTTGATGATCGTCAGGTTGGTGGGCGCGTCGGTCACCTGGATGCTCGTCGCCGTCGAAGGTCCGGCATTGGCCACGAACAGCGTGTAGGAGATCGGCTGCCCGGCAATGTACGGCCCCGCCGTGACGAGCGTCTTCACCATCGACACATCGGCCAACGCATCGACGGTGTCCGAATCGGTGGCGCTGTCGTTGACCGGCGTGGGATCAAATGTTCCCGCCGGGACCGTCACTGTGGCCGTATTGACGAGTGTTCCCGTCGCGCCGCCGGCCACCGTCGCCGGCACCGTGTAAGTGATGATCGCGCCGACCTTCATCGTGACGGTCGTGTTGATATTGCCGCTGCCGCTGGCCGCGCCGCATGCGGTAGTGACTACGCCGCCGCCGCCGGCATTGGTGACTGCGCACGTCCATGCGCCAAACGTCAGGCCGGCCGGCGCCGAATCGACCACCGACGCCGCCGTCACTTCGGCCGGGCCGTTGTTGGTGACGGTGATCGTGTAGACCGTGCTGCCGCCGGCGTTGACGTTGGTCACGCCGTCGGTCTTGGTCATGGCAAGATCAGCGTTCGCCGCGGCAATCGTGTAACTCGCGGTGGATGGCGGCGTGAAGATCGTCGTGCCATTCGTGCCGTGCGCGATGGCGGTGTTGGGTGTGGTGCTGCCGCTGATACCCGTCGCCACGATCGGACCCACGATGCACGTGGTTGCCTGTCCGACCGCCAGCGGGTCGGTAAACGTGCACGACGCCGTGCTCACCGTGGGATCGGTCACGCCGATCGTACTGAGAACCAGCCCGCCGGTGTTCACGATGGTGAATTTGTAGAAAACATTTGCGCCTGCGGGAACACCGATTGCCGATGCCCACGGACCGATGGCCGAGTCGGCGATTTGCTTCACGAGACTGAAGCCGGGCACCGCGCCGAGATAGCTGGCCTGGGCCGGGCTCGAGTTGTACGACTGCCCGGCGAAGGTTCCGTGCGCCGTCGCGGTGTTGGTGACGTTGCCTTGCTGGGCGGCCACCGGGCCGGTCACGCACGTCGCCGTCGGATCGACGGTCGCGCTGGCTACCGGCAGCGCCGGCAGCGTCGGGGGAACGTTCGGCGATTGCCACACGCAGCTCGCCGGGTCCGCAGTGGTTCCAGCCAGCGTCGGATCGGTGACGCCGAACGGATTGAACGGCTGGTCGCCGGTGTTCTCGGCGATGAACTGGTAATACAGCGGCGTCCCGGGAGGCCCGGAATCCACCGCCACGAACAGGACCCAGGGGCCCGTTGCGCTGGTCGAGATGCGCTTGGCCAGGCTGATCGACGGATTCGGTGCGTCGACCACCAGCGTGGCGCTTGCCGTGTTGCCCGAGCCTGCAATGGCGGCCGTCACCGGTCCGGTGACGTTCAGGTAGGTGCCGGCAATCGCCGAAGTGACGGGCACCGTGACCGCGCAGCTTCCTCCTGCCGCGATCGATCCGCCGGAAAGGCTCATCCCATTACCGCCGGGCGCGGCAATCACCGCGCCACCGCAGCTATTGGTGACCGCGGGCACCAGCGGATTGGCGTTGGTCAGTCCGGCGGGATAAGCGTCAGCGACCGCGACGCTGCTGAGTGCATCACCGGAATTCGGATTCTGGATCGTGACGGTCAACAGCGACGTTGCGCCCGTCAGGATCGGACTCGTGCTGAACGTTTTCGTGACGCTGGGCGGCTGCAGTGCCGTCAACGTCGCGACGGCTGAGCCGGTGGCCGTCGTGTTGGTACCGCCCTCGATCGACGAGACAAAACCGCTGACGTTGGTGTGCGGTCCTGCAGTCGTCGCCGTCACGTTGACGCTGACGGTGCATGCCGCGCCGGCCGCCAACGTGGCGCCGGTGACTTGCCCGAAGTTGAGTGTGGTCGCGGCCGCTGCGGGCGCCCACGTCGGCGAACCTGCGCAGGTGGTGGTGGCCGCGGGCGCTGCCGCGACTTGCGTTCCCGCCGGCAGCGTGTCCGAAAACTTGACGCCGGTGACCGCCAGCGTACCGGGATTGGTCAGCGTGAACTGCAGCGTTGACGATCCGCCGACCGCAACCGGGTTGGTCAGGAATGTCTTGGTGATCGTCGGCGGCGGCGTGGTTTGGCAGCCGCCGATCGTGATGTTGTCGACGAAGAGCAGAGCGGTGCCGGCAAGGTTCGCGGCGTTGTACCCGTAGATCCGGAAATAGGTCAGGCCGCTCGTGTTGGCCGGACCCGGGAAGGCCTGGTTATTGGTAGCGAACGCCACTCCGCCGACGGCGATGGGTACGCCGTACGGCGTGAACGTGACGCCGTTGGTGCTCGAATAGAGCGCGAGCGACGCCGGACCATTCAACGTCGCGTCACGGCGTGCGTCGAACGCAAAGGTCAGGCTGTTGTAGTTGGTCGTGGTGGCCGAGAATTCGAGGTAGTCGTTGTTGGTGACGTCCAACGCCGCAGCATTGCTGTAGCCATGCGTGGACCAGGAATTCACAGGGTTGCCGATGGCCGCGCTGATGGTCGACGCGTCGAGGCCGGCACCAGACGCAGCAGTCGCGGCCGCGACGTCCGCGGCCTTGAACGAAAAGAGCGGCGGCACGCCGAGCCCGGCCGCCGGCGGCATCGTCCACTGCGCCAACGTCAGGCCGCAACTGCTCGCCGGTGGCGCCACGGCAACCAGACCAAGATTCGCGCTGGCGTTGTGCCCCGTATCCAACGCGCCGACAAAAAGATTGCCGGAAACGTTGGCATAGGTCCCGCTCGTGGGCAGCGCCGGGATGGCGACGCGAACGCTGGCCGTACAACTGCTGTTGGCCGCGACGGTGCCGTTGGAAAACGAGACCGACGATGCCCCGGCCACCGGAGCGAATGTCGCCGCGCCGCAACCCGACGTCGAAAAGACGGCCGGGGTTGCCACCACCATCTGATTGCCCGAAAGCAACGGGAGCGCGTCGGTGAAACTGGCGCCGCCAATCGCGGCCGCATTGGGATTGCCAATCGTGAAAGTGAGCGTCGACGTGCCGCCGGCGACGGCGGGCGACGGCGAGAACGCCTTGGCAAAGGTCAGCGACGCCGGATCGACGATGTTGGCTATGAAGCTCGTGACCGAGAAGTCGGCGTTGTAGTGGTAACTGCTGCCGGAGAAGTCATAGAGGAGCGTGGACAGCGTTTGTGCCGAGCCGCCGCCGCCGATGATCTTGACGACGTAGGTTGTCGTGATCGTCGCGCCGCCCGCCTTGAAATCGCCGCCGACGCACGAGCGGTAGTTCGGGCTTGCCGGATTGTTTTCCCACAGGCACGCGTCGGCGTAGAGCTTGTCGCTGGTGATGGGCGCGGGTCCGGGAACGTACGGCGAATTGTCGGCCGAGTAGCCGCTGACCACCGACTGGATCTGGAAAATCGCGTTCGAGAAGTTGATGAACGACTCGAACTGGTTGTAACCCTGCGTGGCCGTGCCGCTGTCGAGTTCGATCGTATACGTGTTGCCCAGCACCAGCGCGATCGAGCCGCCCGGCGGGATCGGCACGCCATTCAACTTGACGCCCGTCACCGCATTGCGGCTTTGCGAAATCAGGTGTTCGACATAGACCTCGCGCGGGGTCGGCGACGAGAAGGTGCCCGAGCCGTCGGTGGCGTTGACGTGATACCGGCGCGTCGTGTCGAACGCGGCCGCGACCTGCGTGATTTCGACCTCGAAGTACGCGTCGCGGCAGCCGGCGGGGCCGGCGGCGATCGATGGGATGAGGATCGAGCTCAACGAGAAGGCCCGCAAATTGATGTTGGGATTGACCGAATCCCACACCCAGCTCGCGGTGACGTTGGTGGTGGCGACATTGCTGCAGACGCGCACGCCAACCGGGAAGAATTTCGGGCCGCTGGCGGGCGTGTTGCTGTCCAGTCCTACAACGTTGAACGTGATCGGGGTGACCGTCAGCGTCGCATTGGCCACAATCGGGGCGAACAGGGCGAGCACCAGTGCGCCCAGCCGGGCGACCATGAATTTCATCAAAGCAGTTCCCCTTCCCTGGAGCGTAGGCCGAGCCCTATTGCTCTGGCTGGCGGGGCGCTACCTTAAGCGTCCGCCGTGTATTCCCGCTGGTCAGCAAGAAGCGTGCCGCTCAAATTGAGGAGGCTGCCGAGGAGAACCGTATAGTGTTCAGCGTATGCCCTGCGGCCCGATCCATCCCATCCAGTACGAGAACCAGAGGAACGCGAAGAGACCCACCGACAGCGCGACCCGGACCGTGAGCGCCCAGACCACGCGTTTGCCCCGGCCGGCGTCGCGATAGAGGAACACGAGGGCTGCGAACAGCGCGGCGACGATGGCAATCAGGATGGCGGCGACGACAATCTTCATGGCGGACCCGGGCTGCGAATTGGGCAGTTTAAACAGTCGGCCCAAGGCGGGTTCATGAATGTACCGGCCTCTCCACCGCGCACGCATCGATGGCAGCGGGGCCTTCTGCCGACCGTGGCCGCCGTCGCCGGCATCGCACTCTTCGCGTCGGCCGGGCAATGGCAGTACCGAAGGATGGGACAGATGGAAATGCTGCGCGCGCAATTCGATGCGGCGACTGCAGCGCCGGTAACGGGCTTGCCGCGGGACGTCGACGACTGGAACGCGTGGCGCTATCGGCCGGTCGTCGTCGATGGCGCGTTCGACGCGGCGCATCAGGTCCTGATCGACAACAAGGTCGAGGACGGCCGCGCCGGGTATCACGTCGTGACGCCCTTGATCATCGATGACGGGCGCGCGGTGCTGGTCGATCGCGGCTGGGTCGCCGCCGGGCCTTCTCGCGCGCAACTGCCTTCCGCGACACCCCCTGCCGGCAACGTCAGTGTGCATGGCCGCGTCAACGTGCCGACGCCGAACTACATCGAGTTCGGTCGCGATGCGCCGGCCGGCACCGTCTGGCAAAATCTCGACCCGGCGCGCGTGGCACGAGCCACCGGGGTGGCGTTCCTGCCGATCGTGGTCGAGCAGACCGCGCCGCTCCACCAAGGCGACGATCTCGTCCGCGCATGGCCTGCGCCGGACTTCGGCATCGAGCGCCATCGGATCTACATGGCTCAGTGGTATCTGTTTGCGGTGCTCACTGCGGGGCTGTGGCTCTATTTCAACGTTCGCCGTCCGCGGTCCGCGCCTGAAGATGACTGACCCGGCCGCTTCTCCCGTTCGATCACCCGGCGCCAACCGCTCGGGGCAGCGGACGCTGCTGATTCTCGCGGCCGTGGTGATGGCGCCCGTCGCCGCGTCGTATTTGGCTTACTACGTCTTCCCCCGCGAAGCGCGGACCAACTACGGCGAATTGCTCGCGACCGGACTCGCGCCCGAGTTCGCCGGAACCCGCGCCGATGGAAAACCGTTCGCGCTTTCGCAATTGCGTGGCAAGTGGGTGCTGATCGTCGGCGCGCCCGGAGCCTGCGACGCGCGATGCGCGAGTGCGCTCTATGCGACGCGGCAGGCGCGCACGATCCAGGGCCGGGACATGGAGCGCGTGCAGCGCGTCTTGCTCGCGACCAGCGACGCCGTGCCCGATTCCGCGGTGATCGTCGGGCATCCGGATCTGCTGGTTGCGCATGTTTCGAAGGAGGCGCTTGCGGGCCTTGCCGCAGGCGTGGACCGGATCTATCTGATCGACCCGCTCGGCAACCTCGTTCTCGCATTCCCCGGCGATCCGGACATCGGCAAGGTCGGGAAGGACATCGAACGGCTCCTGCGCGCCTCGCGCATCGGGTAAAATCACCGATTGGCCGATTCGCGCCCGTTATTTTCACTTCCGCCGCAAATCCCGATGACCACGCTCGCCCTCGCTGAAATACGCTTCAAGCGATTCCTGGCGCTCACCAAGCCGCGCGTGGTGCAGCTGATCGTCTTTTGCGCGGTGATCGGCATGTTCCTGGCGGTGCCCGGCCTGCCGCCGCCGGCGACGGTGTTCTTCGCGACTCTCGGCATCGCGCTCGTCGCGGGCGCCGCCGCCGCCGTCAACTGCCTCGTCGAGCAGAAGATCGACGCCGTGATGCAGCGCACTCGCGGCCGGCCGCTGCCGCGCGGTCACGTGACGTCGCGCTCGACGCTCGTTTTCGCCGCGATCGTCGGCGGAACCGGCATGCTGGTGCTGTATCTTTTTGTGAATGTGCTGACGATGTGGCTCACGCTCGCGACGTTCCTGGGTTACGCCGTCATCTACACGATCGTGCTGAAGCCCGCGACGCCGCAGAACATCGTCATCGGCGGCGCATCGGGCGCGATGCCGCCGGTGCTGGGTTGGGCCGCGGTGACCAATCACGTCGCGCCGGAGGCGCTGCTGCTCTTCCTCATCATCTTTGTGTGGACGCCGCCGCATTTCTGGGCGTTGGCGCTCTATCGCACGCAAGACTACGCGAAGGCCGGCCTGCCGATGCTTCCGGTCACGCATGGCGCGGCCTACACGAAGCTCATGATCGTCCTTTACACGATCGTGCTCGTCGCGGTGACGATGCTTCCCTACGCGATCCGGATGAGCGGCTTGCCCTATCTCGTGGCGGCGCTGGTGTTGGGAGGCGTGTTCCTGGCCTACGCGATCCGCCTTTATCGCCACTACAGCGATGGCCTCGCGCGCGCCACGTTCCGCTATTCGATCCTTTATCTCTCGCTGTTGTTTTCGGCGCTGCTCGTCGACCACTATTTGACGTGATGCGCGTTCGCCGTTCTGCGGCATCCATTGCTTTCGCGTTCCTCGCCGCCTGCGCCTTGCTCGCGGCGTGCGCGCCCGGCGGGCCGAAATTCCAGTCGTCCGATGTCACCGGCGCCGCGTTCGGCCGCGACTTCCGGCTCAACGACGCCACCGGCATTCCGCGCACGCTGGCCGATTACCGCGGCAAAGCGGTCGTCATTTTCTTCGGCTATACGCAGTGCCCCGACTTCTGCCCGACCACCCTCGCCCAACTGGCTGAGGCGATGAAGAAATTGGGACCGGACGCGGACCGCGTGCAGGTGCTGTTCGTGACCGTCGATCCCGAGCGCGACACGCCGGAGCTGCTGTCCAAATACGTGCCCGCCTTCGACCCGCGCTTCATCGGACTCTACGGCGACGCCGCCGCGACCGAGCGCACGGCGAAGGAATTCAAGATCGTCTATCAGAAGCAGCCGGGCCCGACGCCCGGCGCTTACACGATGGACCACTCCGCGGGCACGTACATCTTCGATCCGCAAGGCCGGCTGCGGCTGTACGTGAGCTACGGCCAGGGTCCCGAAGTGTTCGCGCACGACCTGCGCGAACTGCTGAAGACGTCCTGACGCTCGAGCAGCAACCGTGACAGTGCCGTGACGGCGTTCGGCCGCGGCGACGTTCAAAAACGCTTGTGGCCGGCGATTTTGAAGTGTTACCCTACGCGTCCGCGCGATGGCGACACCGCGCCCGATCCACGTCTGAACACCCTCGTGCCTTGCGCCGCGTGAGCGAGCGCACGACACGAAGGAAAAAATCTCTGGGGGATTCAATGGTGACGAGAAATTCCATCAAGCGCTGGGCGCTTGCGGTCTTGTTTGCCCTGCCGATGGCGGTACCGGCCGCGGTCCAGGCTCAGAATGAAGCCGCGCCCGGCGCGGTCAAGCAGCAATCGAAGCTCTACATCGTGCAGATGATCGACTCGCCGGTGGTTGCTTATGCTGGCGGCGTCCCGGGCCTTCGGGCGACCAAGCCCGCCCGCGGGCAGAAGATCAACCCGCTGAGCAACGATGTCGTGCGGTACGGAGACTATCTGACCGCGAAGCACGACGCTGCCCTTCAACGCGTCGGCGGCGCTGCGAAGTCCTACAGCTACAAGTACTCGTTCAACGGTTTCGCCGCGGCGCTGAGCGACGCCCAGGTTGCCGCGCTGCGCAATGATGCCAGCGTGATCAGCGTGACCAAGGACGAAATGCGCACGATGGACACGTCGTCGACGCCGGCGTTCCTGGGGTTGAGCGCGCCCGGCGGCCTCTGGTCGCTGCTGAGCGGCAACCCCGACGGCAACCCGATCATCGCCAACGGCCCAAATAGCGGCGGCGCGGGCGAGGGTGTGGTCGTCGGGATCGTCGATTCCGGCATCTGGCCCGAGAACCCGAGCTTTTCGGATCGCGACGGCAGCGGGAAGTTGGTGTATCAGCAAATCCCAGGCTGGCACGGCAAGTGCACACCGGGCGAACTCTTCAGTGCCTCCAACTGCAACCAGAAGCTGATTGCAGCGCAATGGTACGGCGCGGGATTCGGCGGCGAGGCGGGCGTCAAGGCCCTGTTCCCCTACGAGTTCTGGTCCGCGCGCGGCGCCGCCGGCCACGGAAGTCACACCGCAGGTACGGCCGCGGGCAACAATGGTGTCAATGCGATCGTCAACGGGAACAGTCTGGGCTTTGTCAGCGGCATGGCGCCACGTGCGCGAATCGCCGTCTACAAGGTCTGCTTTGGAATTGGCGGGCCGCCTGCCGGGTGCTTCAACTCGGACAGCGTCGCCGCAATCGATCAGGCGGTGGCCGATGGTGTCGACGTCATCAACTTCTCGATCAGCGGCTCGCGGGCGAGTGCCGTGGGTCCGGTCGAAGTCGCTTTCCTGTTCGCGGCGGATGCAGGCGTCTTCGTTGCGGCGTCCGCCGGCAACGACGGGCCGACGGCATCGACCGTAGCGCACAACGCCCCGTGGCTCGCGACGGTTGCGGCCGGAACGCATGATCGCGCCTATCAAGCGACGGCAACGACGGGCGATGGAGTCGTGCATACAGGCGTCGGACTGGGCGCTGCCGTGCCGTCATCGCCATTTATCTTGTCGGTGAACGCTGGATTGTCCGGCGCACCCGCGACGGCGGTCCGGCTGTGTTTTACGGCCGCCGATAATGGCGGCGCTGCTGTCCTCGATCCCGCCAAGGTGGCCGGCAAGATCGTCCAGTGCGACCGCGGCACCAATGCGCGCGTCAGCAAGAGCCTGGCGGTCCAGCAGGCCGGTGGCGTCGGCATGATCCTGACCAATACAAACGTGAACTCGCTCAATGCCGACCTGCACTCGGTGCCGACCGTGCATCTCGCGGTCGGGGATCGTGCCGCCATCCTGTCGTACGGAGCGACGGCCAGTCCGACGGCCAGCTTGAGCGCCGGTGTGCAGATTCTGGGCAACACCGCGCCGGATGTAGCGGCGTTCTCCTCGCGCGGTCCGGCCCAAGCCGGCGGCGGGGATCTGCTGAAGCCCGACATCATGGCGCCGGGGGTCGACGTTCTGGCCGCCATGTCGCCGATCGAGGTGGGACGCGACTTCGACTTCCTTTCCGGAACGTCGATGTCGAGCCCGCACATCGCCGGTATCGGCGCGCTGTTCAAGCAGAAATACCCGAACTGGTCGCCGGCGGCGATCAAGTCCGCGCTGATGACCACGGCGAGCCAGACGCGCAACACGGGCACGCCGATCCCCGGCGGTGCGTTCGATTACGGCGCGGGACAGGTCGTGCCGAACAAGGGCGCCGATCCGGGCCTGGTGTTCGACTCGAATTTCAACGACTGGCTTGCGTACCTCTGCGGAATCGGGCAGATCAGCGCCCCATGCCCGGCAGTTGCCGTCGATCCAAGCGATCTCAACTATCCGTCGATCGCGATCGGTGCGCTTGCCGGTTCCCAAACCGTGAAGCGGACGGTGACCAACGTCGGCTCGACATCGGAGACCTACGCGTTCTCGTATACCGGGCTCCCGGGGATCATCGTCGGATTGCCGGCGGGATTTACGATCGCTTCGGGTGCGACCAAGACGTTCAGCATCACGTTCACCAGGGATACCGCGGCACTCAACGCGTACGTGCAAGGTGCGATCGTGCTGACCGGCAACCACGGTCATGTCGTGCGCAGCCCGGTCGTGCTGCAACCGGTCGCGCTGGCGGCGCCGGCGGAAGTCGGCGGCTCGTACAACGTCACGTTCGGCTACACCGGAGCGTTCACGGCAGACCCGCGAGGGCTGATCCCGGCTGACACGAGGACAGGATCGGTCGCGACGAGCGGCCACGTGGACTTCGACGTCATCGTCCCTGGCGGCACCACCTATGCCCGGTTCTCGCTGTTCGACAATGCCGTCAGCCAACCCAGCGACCTCGATCTCGAGGTGCGTCTCGGCGGAAACCTGGTCGCGTCCAGCGGCGGCGGCACGGCGGCGGAGGAGGTCGACCTCGTCAACCCGGCCGCGGGCACCTACCAAGTGCGTGTCGTGGGCTTCGCAGTGCCCGTCGGATCAGCGAACTTCACGCTGTTCAACTGGGTACTTGGGTCGGCGTCGGCGGGCAACATGGCCGTGGGCGCTCCGGCGTCGGCGGTGCTAGGCGCAACGAGCCCGATCACGCTGACCTTCAGCGGACTCGCGCCGGCCACGAGATACCTGGGTTCCGTCGCATACGGCGGCATTGCAGGATTGCCGAATCCGACGATCGTGCGGGTGGATGCGCCTTAAGATTCGAACACGCAGTGTCCGGGCGCAATGCCCGACTGGACGCCCCGGGGAGCCATCCTCGGGGCGTTTTGTTTGTGCGCGCGGCGTCGAGGGAACCTCTGAACAGGTCCCACGCGGCCGCGCTGCTTGGGCCCAATGCGGATGGATGTGCCGACGGACGACGAAGGTCGTAGCCCAACCTACGAACCGAGGAGACCGGCGGCGCAGACGCCGCATTGGGCAGCAG
>Ga0070708_100004179_pt1 | contig 11340 bp, 6 predicted proteins | sample KBSK5503metaG_FD_65469 | JGI IMG/M metagenome (GOLD analysis project Ga0070708, IMG submission 65469) | Corn, switchgrass and miscanthus rhizosphere microbial communities from Kellogg Biological Station, Michigan, USA - KBS K5-50-3 metaG | ecosystem: Host-associated > Plants > Roots >...
GACGTGAAGGGCGAGGTGCTGGAGCTGAAGGCGACCATCAACACCATGGTCGATCAGCTCAACGCCTTCGCCGCGGAAGTGACCCGCGTCGCCCGCGAGGTGGGCACCGAAGGCAAGCTGGGCGGGCAGGCCGAAGTTCCGGGAGTGGCCGGCGTCTGGAAGGCGCTCACCGACAACGTGAACTTCATGGCCCGCAACCTCACCACCCAGGTGCGCGGAATCAGCAAGGTCGTCACCGCGGTGGCGAACGGCGACCTCTCCCAGAAGCTGACGGTGGACGCGAAGGGCGAAGTGGCGGCGCTGGCGGAGACCATCAACGCCATGACCGACACGCTCTCGACCTTCGGCCGGCAAGTGAGCGGCGTGGCCCGCGAGGTAGGCATCGAGGGCAAGCTGGGCGGCCAGGCCAAGGTTCCCAACGCGACCGGCACCTGGCGGCAGCTGACCGACAACGTCAACCAGCTGGCGGCCTCGCTGACCACGCAGATCCGCGCCATCTCCGAGGTGGCCACCGCGGTCACCAAGGGCGACCTGACCCGCGCCATCACCGTGGGCGCCGAAGGCGAGGTGGCGCGGCTCAAGGACAACATCAACCAGATGATCGTCAACCTGCGTGAGACCACGCAGAAGAACCAGGAGCAGGACTGGCTGAAGACGAACCTGGCGAAGTTCTCCTCGATGATGCAGGGCCAGAAGAACCTGGACACGGTGTCGAAGCTGATCATGTCGCAGCTGACGCCGCTGGTGAGCGCGCACCACGGCGCCTTCTTCATGGTCGACCAGGACACCACCCCGGTGCTCAAGCTGGTGGCCACCTACGCCTACAAGGAGCGGAAGAACGTCGCCAACCGCTTCCGCTTCGGCGAAGGGCTGGTCGGGCAGTGCGCGCTGGAGAAGAAGCCCATCCTCCTCACCAACGTTCCCGACGACTACATCCAGATCAGCTCGGGGCTGGGCGAGGCGCCGCCGCTCAACATCATCGTCCTTCCCGTCCTCTTCGAGGGCGAGATGAAGGCGGTGATCGAGCTGGCGTCCTTCAATCCCTTCAGCGTCATCCACCAGATCTTCCTCGACCAGCTCACCGAGTCCATCGGCGTGGTCTTGAACATGATCGGCGCCAACATGAGGACCGAGCAACTGCTGCAGCAGTCGCAGGGCCTGACCCAGGAGCTGCAGACCCAGTCGAACGAGCTGACCATCCAGCAGGAGGAGTTGAAGCGCAGCAACGCCGCCCTGGAGAAGCAGGCCGTCGAGCTGGAGGAGAAGGCCAAGCAGCTGGAGGAGCAGAACGCCAGCATCGAGGTGAAGAACCGCGAGGTGGAGCTGGCCCGGGCCAGCCTGGAGGAGAAGGCCGAGCAGCTCTCGCTCATCTCCAAGTACAAGAGCGAGTTTTTGGCGAACATGAGCCACGAGCTGCGCACGCCGCTCAACTCGCTCTTGATCCTCGCCAAGCTCCTCGCCGACAACAAGGACACGAACCTCTCCGAGAAGCAGGTGGAGTACGCGAAGACCATCTACGCCTCGGGCGGAGACCTGCTCTCGCTGATCAACGAGATCCTCGACCTGTCCAAGGTGGAAGCGGGCAAGATGCAGATCGAGCCCCGCGACATCCCGCTGCTCGACCTGAAGGACTTCTTCGAGCGCACCTTCCGGCCGGTGGCCGAGCAGAAGAACCTGAGGTTCGAGATCGAGATCGCCGACGGCCTGCCGTCCTACATCCGGACCGACCCGCAGCGGCTGCAGCAGGTGCTGAAGAACCTGCTCGCCAACGCCTTCAAGTTCACCGAGCAGGGCAGCGTGCGGCTCCGGATGGGGACGGTGCGCGAGCGCGCCAGCCTGGATTCGGATGCGCTGCAGAAGGCGTCCGGCGTGCTGGCGTTCTCGGTCATCGACACCGGGATCGGCATCCCCCGCAACAAGCAGAAGATCATCTTCGAGGCGTTCCAGCAGGCGGACGGCACCACCAGCCGCAAGTACGGCGGCACCGGGCTGGGCCTCTCCATCTCGCGCGAGATCACCCGGCTGCTGGGCGGCGAGATCCACGTCCAGAGCGCTCCGGGCGAGGGGAGCACGTTCACCCTCTACCTGCCCGACACTTACGTCGGGCCCGACGCCGAGGAGGACGACGACAGCGCTGCCCTCCGGGTGCGGGCGCGGGCCGCGGCCGAGCAGCGCGAGCGCCGCGCCGAGGCGCCGCGGACCGAGGAGGGCGCGAAATCCCACTTCCTGACGGAGGCCGCTGCCCCGCAAGAGGAAGTGGTCCTGCGTCCGATCGAGGACGATCGCGAGCACTTGCGCGAGGGCGACCGGGTCTTGCTGATCATCGAGGACGACCTCAAGTTCGCGCGCATCATGGTCGGTATGGCCCGGGAGAAGGGGTTCAAGGCGGTCGTCGCCACCCGGGGCGACACCGGCCTCGCGCTGGCCAACGAGCTGGTCCCCGCGGCGATCACGCTGGACATCCAGCTCCCGGTCGTGGACGGTTGGAGCGTGCTCGATCGCCTGAAGCGGAACCCCCGCACCCGGCACATCCCGGTGCACGTGATCTCCATCGTGGAGAAGAGCCGCAAGGGCGCGGCGATGGGCGCCTTCTCGTACCTGGAGAAGCCGGTCAGCAAGGATGCGCTGGAGGGCGCCTTCACCCACATCTCGACGTTCTTGAACAAGAAGGTGAAGAAGCTGCTCTTGATCGAGGACGATCCCATCCAGCAGCAAGGCATCGCCGATCTGCTCCGCGGAGAGGACGTCGAGGTCACGACGGTCCCCGGAGGGCGCGAGGCCTTCGACAGGCTGGAGGCGGAAGAGTTCGACACCATCGTGCTCGACCTGCTCCTGGTCAACGAGGACGGCGGCCGATTGCTGGAGGAGATCAAGACCCAGTCGAAGTTCCAGGACATCCCGGTGGTGGTCTACACCGGCAAGGAGCTCTCCAAGAAGGAAGAGGCGAGGCTGAAGAAGTACGCCGAGTCGGTGATCCTCAAGACCGGATCGTCCTCCTCGGAGCAACTGCTCAGCGACACCGCCTTGTTCCTCCACCGGGTGGACGAGAAGCTCCCGTCCCAGGCGAAGGAGCTGCTGCGCGGCCAGCGCGAGCAGCGCGAGGACATGAGCGGGAAGAAGGTGCTGGTGGTCGACGACGACGTCCGCAACATCTTCGCCATCACCAGCGTCCTCGAGAGCCACGGGCTGGACGTCCTCTACGCGGAGAACGGAAAGGACGGGATCTCCGCGCTGGAGCGCAACCCCGACGTGGACGTGGTGCTGATGGACGTGATGATGCCGGAGATGGACGGCTACGAGACCATGCGCGCCATCCGCAGCGACCCGACGCACAAGGCGCTCCCCATCATCGCCATCACGGCCAAGGCCCTGAAGGACGACCGGGAGAAGTGCATCCAGGCCGGCGCATCGGACTACATCCCCAAGCCGGTGGACTCGGACAAGCTGCTGGAGCTGATCCGGCTCTGGGCAAGGTGATGAACGGAAAGCTGCCATCCCTGCCGCCGCCGCCGATCGTGATCGGCGGCTCCGGGCAGCCGGTCGAAGCGGATGCGCCTCCCGCGCGCATCCTGATGGTCGACGACCATGCGCCGAATCTGTTGGCGCTGGCGGCCATCCTCGACCCGCTCGGCCAGGACCTGGTGCAGGCCAACTCCGGCGAGGATGCGCTGCGGCACCTGCTCGAGTCGGACTTCGCGCTGATCCTGATGGACGTGCAGATGCCGGGGCTCGACGGCATCCAGACCGCCAAGCTGATCAAGGAGCGCCCCCGCAACCGGCACATCCCCATCATCTTCCTCACCGCCATCCACAAGGACCCCGCGTACATCTTCCGCGGCTACAAGGAAGGCGCCGTCGACTACCTGCTGAAGCCGTTCGACCCGGAGATCCTGCGGGCGAAGGTCTCCGTCTTCGTCGATCTCTGGCGCAAGAACGAGCTGCTCCGGCGCCAGCAGGCGATGCTGCGGGCGCGCGAGCGGCTGGAAGTGGAGAAGCGCGGCGAGCTGCGCTTCCGCGCGCTGACCGATTCCATGCCTCAGTGCGTGTGGGCCGCGCGCCGCGACGGGGAGATCTACTACTGCAACCGCGTCTGGCGAGACTACGCCGGCGAGAATGCGGGCATGACGTTCTTCGACGCCATCCCGGCCGAAGAGCTCGACGAGGCCCGCAGGGCCTATCAGTCGGCCATCGCGGCGGGCGAGCCGCTGGAGCGGCAGCAGCGGCTGCGGCGCAAGGACGGCGTCTGGCGCTGGCATCTGTGCAGGATGGTGCCCGAGCGCGACGAGCGGGGGCGGATCCAGGGCTGGATCTCCACCGCCACCGACATCGACGAGCAGAAGCGCATCGAGGAGACCAACAAGGCCCTGTTGACCAGCGAGAAGAACGCGCGCAAGCAAGCGGAGATCGCCAACCGCACCAAGGACGAGTTCCTGGCCACCGTCTCCCACGAGCTGCGCACGCCGCTCAACGCCATCCTCGGCTGGACGCGGATGCTGCGCACGGGGGCGGTGGAGCCCAAGGCGCTCACCCGCGTCCTGGAGACCATCGAGCGCAACGCGCGGGCCCAGACGCAGCTGGTGGAGGACATCCTCGACGTCAGCCGCATCATCGCCGGCAAGATCCGGGTGAACATCCAGAAGACCGACCTGCACGGGGTGGCGCGCGCGGCGCTGGACGCGGTGCGCCCGGCGGCCGATGCGAAGGGCGTGGTGCTGCTGGCGGACCTGCAAGAGGGCTCCGCCGAGTTCTGCGGCGACCCCGACCGGCTCCAACAGGTCATCTGGAACCTGCTCTCGAACGCGCTCAAGTTCACGCCCAAGGACGGCTCGGTGGAGCTGCGCATCGCGCGCGTGCGGTCGCACGTGGAGATCTCCGTCAGCGACACGGGCGTGGGGATCCCGAGCGAGGCGCTTCCCCACGTGTTCAACCGCTTCTGGCAAGCGGACAGCTCCATCACCCGCGCGCAAGGCGGGCTGGGGCTGGGCCTCGCCATCGTGCGCCACCTGGTCGAGGTGCACGGCGGGACGGTCCAGGCCGAGTCGGAAGGCGAAGGGAAGGGGGCGCGGTTCAGCGTGCGGATGCCGCTGCGGGCGGTGGCGCCACAAGCCGAGCCCGAGCCGGAACAGGCCGAGAACGGCTCCAGGCGTCCGCAGGTGTCCGACCCACCGGTCATCGCCGAGACGCTCCTCGCCGGCGTGGACGTGCTGGTCGTCGATGACGAGGCGGACGCGCGCGAGCTGGTGACGGCCGTCCTCATCCGGTGCGGCGCGGAGGTCCGCAGCGTCAGCACGGTGGAAGACGCGATCGCCAGGGTGCGCGAGCGGCGCCCGGACGTGCTCATCTCGGACATCGGACTGCCCGGCGAGGACGGATACACGCTCATCCGCCGCGTGCACGAGATCGATTCCGGGATCCGGGCGGCGGCGCTGACCGCGTACGCCGCCCCCGACGATCAGCGGCGCGCGCTGGAGGCCGGGTTCCAGGCCCACATCAGCAAGCCGGTGGAGCCGGTGGATCTCGCGCTGCTGGTCGCCTCGCTCTCGGGCCGCAGCGTGGATGTCCGCCCCGCGCCGGGATCGCCCGATCGGCAGGCGGCCGCGGGATAGCGGGCGCCGTGACGCTCAACGCCATCGAGCTGCCGCCCCGCAGGCCGGGACCCTCGCGCACGCTGGTGGTCCTGCACGGGTACGGCGCCGACGAGCACGACCTGCTCCCCCTGGGTCACGAGCTGGATCCGCGCTTCCGGGTCGTCTCCTTGCAGGGGCCCATCGCGCTGGGCGGGCCCATGCGGGCCTGGTTCGATCTCTCCCAGGACGTGCACGGGCGCATCTCCTTCGATCCCGAGGAGGCGCGCGCCGCGGTGCGCGCGGTCCTCGCCGCCGTCGAGGAGATCGCCGCGGAATCTCCGAAGCCGTTCCTGCTCGGGTTCAGCCAGGGGGCCGGGATCGCCCTCGGCGTCGCGCTCCTCCGGCCGGATCTGGTGGCCGGCGTGCTCTCGCTCTCAGGGGTGGTCCGGGCGCTGGAGGACCGCGACCACGCGCCCGCGGAGAAGCTGCGCGGCTTTCCCGTGTTCGCCGCGCACGGGACCGAGGACCCGCTGATCCCCATCACACTGGCCAGCAAGCTGCGCGACGAGCTCACCGCGCTGGGCATGGAAGTCGAGTGGCATGAATATCCCATGCCGCACATGGTCACCTTGGAGGAAATCGAGGACGCGAAGCGGTGGTTGAAGCAGCACTGGTGATCCGAGGTGACCATGGGCTTGGAGATCGAACGCAAGTTCCTCGTGCGCAAGGAGCACCTGCCCCGGGAGCTGCCGGAGGGAGATGAGCTCGAGCAGGGATACCTGAGCGTTGACCCGACGGTGCGGGTCCGGCTCGTCACCGGGCGCGAGGGCACCCGACACGCCGAGCTCACCATCAAGGGCAAGGGCACGCTGTCGCGGCCGGAGTTCAACTACCCCATCCCGGACGAAGACGCAGAGGCGCTGCTCGGTCTCTGCGGCCGCAGCTTGCGCAAGGTGCGACGGAAGCTGGGCCGATTCGAGCTCGATCACTTCCGCGAGCGCGATCTCTGGCTCGCGGAGATCGAGCTCTCCGACGAACGGGAGCGCTTCGACCGCCCCGCCTGGCTCGGCGAGGAGGTCACCGGCGATCCGCAGTACGCGAATTCTCGCCTTGCGACCCCTCGGAACCGGGAGTAGGAGCCGTGCCGGGCCGACGGAGGATACAGATGCGCCGGATTGCAACGATGTTGTCCCTCGCGCTCGCGTTCGCCGCGCGCGCGTCGGACCCCGAGATCAGATTCCAGAAGTACCAGCTCCCGAACGGCCTGACGGTGATCCTCAGCGAGGACCACCGCCTGCCGCAGATCGCCGTCGACATCTGGTACCACGTCGGCGCGGCCAACCAGACGCCGGGCCGCAGCGGATTCGCGCACTTGTTCGAGCACATGATGTTTTCCGGCTCCAAGCACGTGCAGCCCTCGCCCATCCAGGTGCTGGAAGCGGTGGGCGCCTCGGGCCTCAACGGGACCACGAACTTCGACCGGACCAACTACTTCGAGGTGGTGCCCGCCAACCAACTCGCGGTGGCCCTCTGGGTGGAGTCGGACCGCATGGGCTACCTGCTCGACACCCTGGACGAGAAGAAGCTCAAGGTGCAGCGCGACGTGGTCTCCAACGAGAAGCGGCAGAACTACGACAACCGGCCGTACGGGACGTCGGGGCTGCGCATCTGCGACCTGCTGTTCCCCAAGCCGCATCCCTATTACGAATGCGTGATCGGGGACATCGCGGACATCCAGGCCGCCTCGGTAGACGACGTCCGGCAGTTCTTCCGCACCTGGTACGGACCGCAGAACGCTTCGCTGGCGATCGTCGGCGACTTCGATCCCAAGGTGGCGAGGGAGCTGGTGGAGAAGTATTTCGGTTCCATCCCCCGCGGTCCGGATGCGAAGCCCGCCGACGTGCCGCAGCCGGCCCTCGGGCGCATGGTCAAGGAGACCCTCGAGGACAAGCTCGCCGAGGTGCCCCGGTTGATCCTCGCCTGGAAGGGCGTGCGCCAATACACGGACGAGGAGCCTCCGGGCGACGTGCTCGGCGACGTGCTCGGGTCGGGCAAGACGTCGCGGCTGTACAAGGCGCTCGTGTTCGAGAAGCAGCTCGCCTCCGGCGTGAACGCGAGCAACGTGACGCTGGGCCTCGGCGGCTGGTTCCAGATCACCATCACCGCCGCGCGCGGCCACACGCTCGACGAGATCCGGCCGGTGGTCTCCGACATCCTGGGGCAGATGCAGCAGCAAGGACCCACGGCCCAGGAAGTCGAGCGCGCCCAGCGCAACATCATCGCGGGCCGCCTGCGCACGGTGGAGCGCATCGGCGGGTTTGGCGGCAAGGCGGACTTGCTCAACAACTACCAGATCTTCCTCGGAGACCCCGGGTACCTGCCCAAGGACATCGCCCGGTACCGGGCGGTCACCCCGCGGGCCGTGCAGTCCTTCGCCAAGCAGTTCCTGGCGCCGGTCGAGCGGATCGAGCTCGACGTGGTTCCGGCGCAGAAGACGGCCAGCGTGGAAGGAGAGCGGCGATGAGGCGCATCCTGGTCGCGCTCCTGCTGGCGACGGCGTGCTCGGGTTCGCGGCAGCAGACGAAGACGGCGGCGGAACAGGGGGCGCCGCCCGCCGAGACGCCGGTCGCGCCCGTCGCCCCGGGACCGGTTGCGGGAGCGCCGCCGCAGGCGGACGCAGGCGTCTCCACGCAGGTCGGCAAGGAGACGCCGCCCAAGGACGAGTCGTCGGTGGTGACACCGCCCGCGGCGCAGACGGCGCAGATCGCCCCGGCCCCGCTGATGCCGGACGCGCCGTTCCGCGCCGAGCCGCCTCGGCCTCTCGCGCGTCAGGCGCGATTCGAACCGTCGGTGCCGGTGCAGCGGAAGCTGAAGAACGGCGCGCGAGTGCTGATCGTGGAGAACCACGCGCTACCTCTGGTGGCCATCGACGTCCGGTTCCTCCACGGCGTCGACGCGGACCTGCCGGGGAAGGCCGGCCTCGCCGAGTTCGTGGCGGACACGGTCGACGAGGGAACGAAGTCGCGGCCGGCAGAGAAGCTCGCGGAGGAGATCGAAGACCTCGCCGCGCACCTCGGCGCCGGCGCTTCGCTGGAGACCGCCAACGTGCACTTGAACTGCCTGACCGAGACGCTCCCCAAGGCGCTGGAGCTGATGGCGGACGTGGTGCAGAACCCGGCGTTCCGGCCCGAGGACGTGGAGCGCGTGCGCGTCCTCAAGCTCACCGCCCTGGAGCAGAAGAAGGCGAATACGGGCGCGCTCGCGGCGGATCAGGCCGCGAAGATCCTCTATGGCCCGGACCACCCGTGGGGACAGCCGGCGGGAGGGACGCCGCAGTCGATCGCGTCGATCACGCCGGCCGATCTCGCCGCCTTCCATGCGCGGTACTGGGTCCCGAACGACGCGGTGATCTCCGTCGCGGGCGACGTCAGCGCGGCGGAGATCGTCCGGCTGCTGGAGCAGAAGCTCGGCTCCTGGAAGGCGAAGCCGCTCCCGAAGACGCCGCTGAAGCCGTTTCCCAGGCTGGCGCGCCGCGAGATCGTGGCGCTGGAGAAGCCCGGGACCACGCAGTCGCAGGTCTGGGTCGTCGGCCATCTCTTCAAGGCGACCGACCCGGACGCGATCCCGATGCGGGTGGCCAACATGACGTTGGGAGGCCTCTTCACCAGCCGCCTGAACATGAACCTGCGCGAGAAGCACGGGTATAGCTATGGGGTCGGCTCTTCGGTCTCGCTCCTGCGGCGGACCGGCAGCTTCCTGGCCCGGGGCGGGATCGTCTCGCAGAACACCGTCGAGGCGGTGGCGGAGTACGAGAACGAGCTGCAGAGGTTCTCGAACGGCGACGTCACCCCGGTCGAGCTGGCGGCGGCGAAAGAGGCGCTGGTCCGCGGCCTGCCGGCGGCCCTGGAAACCAACGACGCCGTGTCCGGCGCGATGGCGAACCTGGTCTCGTTGGGCCTCCCACTGGACTACTACCGGACCTTCGCTGCCAGGGTGGGCAAGGTCTCGCGGGCGGACGTGAAGCGCGTGGCCACCCGCTGGATCACTCCTTCCCGCTGGCCCGTGGTGATCGTCGGCCCGGTGGCCCAGAGCAAGGAAGCCCTGAAAAAACTGAACCTGGGCCCCGTGTCCGTCAAACCCGCCGTCCCAAACGGGAAGACGTCGGCGGCCTCTCCCTGACCCGCGTTCACGGCCACGTCGCCCTCCACGATCACGTTGACGTCAACGTTGACGAGCTCGCGGCGGCGATCAGCGCGCGCGTCGCGGCATGCCGGGGATCGCGAACGAGGGTTGCAGGCTCTGAAGTCTCGACGATCCTTCCTCGCGAGAGGACCGCGATCCGGTCACAGAAGTACGCGGCCATCCGCAGATCGTGCGAGATGTACAGGCATGCGATGGAGAGCGTCGCGCGCAGATCCCGCAGCAGATTCACCATCTGCGCCTGCAGCGACACGTCCAGCGCGCTGAGCGCTTCGTCGGCCACCAGCAGCGACGGGCCGGTGGCCAGAGCGCGCGCCAGGGCGACGCGCTGGGCCTGACCCCCGGACAGCTCGTGCGGGTAGCGATGGAGAAGCTCCGGACCGAGCTCGACCTGTTGGAGGCGCCCGGCCACTCTCGCGGCCAGGGTGGCCCGGTGCGCCAGACCATGGATGGCGAGAGGCTCCGCGACGCTCGCGGCGACGGTCATCCGCGGGTCGAGCGAGCTGGCAGGATCCTGGAAGACCATCTGCATCTCTCGCCGCATCGCGCGCAGCTCGCGCTCCGGAATCGCGAGCAGGTCCCGGCCGCGCCAGCGGACGCGTCCCCGCGCCGGCTCGAGCAGCCGGAGGACGGCGCGCGCCAGCGTCGATTTCCCCGACCCGCTCTCTCCGACGATGCCCAGCGTCTCGCCCGGTTGGAGCGCAAACGAAACCCCGTCGAGGACCCGCACGCCGCCGCGGTCCACGCAAAGGTCCTCCACCTCGAGGAGCGCCGCGCTCACCGCGCCTCCAGGGGGTGGAAACAGGCCACTTCGCCGCCGGCGTCCTCGACGAGCTCGGGCTCCCTCGGCGCGCAATCGTCCCCAGCTCGAGGGCAGCGGTCGCGGAAGCGGCATCCCGAAAAGGTTGCCCAGGGAGGGGGAACCGAGCCCGCCACGGGTTGAAGGCGCGCGTCGCTCGAGCTGCCGAGCGGAGGAGGAAGGCTTCGCAGCAGCCCCATCGTATAGGGATGGCGCGGCCTCGCCAGCACCTCCGCGGTGGTCCCGCGCTCCACGATCCGGCCCGCGTACAACACGGCGATCCGATCGCAGAGGCGCGCGGCCAATCCGAGATCGTGCGTCGCCAGCAGCAGCGCCACGCCCTCGTCCCGCAGCTGGCGAAGCAGCTCGACGATTCCACCCTGCGCGACGGGGTCCAGCGCGCTGGTCGGTTCGTCCGCCACCAGCACCGCCGGACCGCAGGCGAGCGCCGTCGCGATCAGCGCCCGCTGGCGCATTCCGCCCGAGAGCTGGTGCGGGTACCCGCGGGCAACCTCCTCGGCAAGGCCGACGCGCCGGAGCAGGCCGAGCGCAGCGGCCCAGGAATCCTTGCGACTCGCGGATCGATGAGCGCGGACGGTCTCCGCGATCTGCGTACCGATGCGCAGCACCGGGTTGAGGGCCGCCAGCGGATCGTGGAACACCATCGCGATGCGGGCCCCGCGCCTTCGCGTGAGCTCGCCCTCGCTCAACCCGAGCAGGTTCTCTCCCCCCAATTCGATGCAGCCGGAAATCTGCGCCGTGCGCGGCAGAAGC
>Ga0070708_100004181_pt1 | contig 11337 bp, 7 predicted proteins | sample KBSK5503metaG_FD_65469 | JGI IMG/M metagenome (GOLD analysis project Ga0070708, IMG submission 65469) | Corn, switchgrass and miscanthus rhizosphere microbial communities from Kellogg Biological Station, Michigan, USA - KBS K5-50-3 metaG | ecosystem: Host-associated > Plants > Roots >...
CAGTGGCGCCGCGCACGGGGAGATCGTTCACCATCAAGGTACCGTGCACCTCGTGCGGCAGCCGCCACTGGAATCGCTAAACGCCGGCGTCAGCGATCGGTTCAGGGCGCTCGTGGATTCCGTATTACACTGACATTGGAACGGTCGAGCTATCGTGACGCCGTCTTCTTCGCCGCACCGAATTTTTGCGGAAACTGCGCGATGAAGCGAGCACGCATGCCGAACCGCAAACCTCTGACGCTGATGGAGGTCCCTTGAGAGGTATGATGATCGGAGCGGCTTGGTTGCTCACATTCGTTGCTCAACCTGGCCTGGCGCTTGACCAACGCCGGACGAGTCGAGCCGCCGAGGCGGAACCCCGAGCGGGTTCGATGGCGGACTCGCTCGTTCATGACCTGTGCGGCAAGCGCGTTGCTTTCCTCGGCGAAGCGCCGATGCACGGCTTCGGAAAAACACTCGAACTCAAGGTGGAACTCGTGCGACGGCTTGTGGACGAGTGCCACTACAACGCGCTCTTTGTCGAGAGCGGCGCGTACGATTTCCTACACATTCAGAAAGCGCTGAAGTCCGGCCACGTGGTCACCCAACCCATGATCGCCGCCGCGATCGGCGGACTCTGGGCGAATCGCGAAGTCGAGCCGCTCATCCCATTTCTATTGGAGAAGGCTCAGCGCGGCGCCCTCGTCCTCGGCGGTCTCGATGACCAGTTGGGGCGAGGAACGTACGCGCAGCGTGAGATGCCAGCCGATCTGGTGGAACACCTTCAAGGACCCGACAAGACGCAGTGCCTCGCGACCCTTCAGAAGCACTTGCTATGGCAGTACACCAGTGACGAGCCATACGGCCCAAGAGACAAAGCGCTCATCCTCGGTTGCCTGGACAGAATTCACGCCAAACTCTCGCTGCCACGAGACAGCGCCTCCGGCGAATACGATCTGGCGATGATTGCAAACTTCAAGCGGACCCTCGCCCGGGATTTCAGCGAAGGCGGACTGACGGGCATCGATCTCGACACGCAGACCTTCAACGATCGCGATCGATCCATGTACACGAACTTTCGATGGTTGATGTCGCGCTTGCCGGCTGACAACAAAGTCATTGTGTGGACCGCAACCATTCACGCGGCCAAAAGCCTGAGTGGCGTGCCCGGACGCCAGAGGTTTGTTCCGTTGGGTTCCTACATCCACCGCGAGTTCAACGACCAGGCGTACACTCTTGGGATCTCCGCGTACTCCGGGGCCTACGCCATGGGTCGTCAGCCCGCGCGACCGCTGCCACCGGCGCCTGACAAATCGCTCGAAAGTCGCGCGTTTGAAAACGGCGGGTCTGATGCCCATTATTTCAATCCGAGCGACCTTCGCAAGCTCGGGTCTATTCCGGCGCGTCCGCTGGGTCCCGACTTCGCCATCGCGAATTGGGCGGACGTCCTCGACGGACTCGTTGTTTTCCACGAAGAACGCCCGCCGCATCCGCCCCAACTGCGTTGATCCATAGCCTTGACAGGGGAATGAATCGATCATACGATTCCCATAACCTTGCCAAGGGAAGCACGATGGCGACGCAACGCGACGCGGGCGACCTCCTCCAGGGCACACTCGGGATTCTGATTCTCAAGTCACTCCTGCTTGGCCCCGCGCACGGGTATGGTATCTCGCGCTGGATCGAGGACGCCACCCGCGACGTGCTGCGTATCGAGGAAGGCTCGTTGTACCCCGCGCTGCGGCGCCTGGAGGATCGAGGGTGGGTCACGTCGGAGTGGGGACTGTCCGCCAATAACCGCCGCGCGCGGTTTTACACGATCAGCGCCGCTGGCCGCAAGCATCTGCGCAACGAAGCGTCGGCTTGGCTCCGCTACTCGCAGGCGGTAACGCGCGTGCTCCGCGCTGATCCGGCAATCGCATGACTCAGGGGCTTCCGGAGCGCGCGCCCCGCTGGCGGCGATATCTCCGGTTTGCACTATTCGTCCGCGCCGACGTTCCGGCGGAGGTAGACGATGAGCTCGCGTTCCACCTCGCGATGCGCGTCGAGCGCAACATCGCGCTCGGCATGTCGCCGGACGACGCGCGTCGCGAGGCGATCGAGCGCTTTGGCGACGTCGGCAGCGTGCGCACCGCGCTCCTCGATCACGACCGACGCAAACACACCGCGCGCCGGCGCGCCGAGTATGTCTCCGATTTCGTGCAAGACCTCAAGTTCGGAGTGCGCGCGCTGCGTCGTTCGCCGGCGTTCACGATCGCGGCGGCCCTGACCCTCGCACTCGGCATCGGCGCGAACACCGCGATCTTCTCCGTCGTCAACGCCGTCGTGTTGCAGCCGCTTCCATACAAGCAGCCGGATCGGCTGGTGACGATCGGCTTTGGGTCGACCGGCGAATACTTTGCGCTCCGCGATCGGCTGCGTGCCATCGTCGATTTGGCTGCGTGGGTGCCGGCGACGCATCCCGTCAATGTTGGAGGCGACGCGGTGCGTCTCAACGGCGTGGCGGTCACCACCAACCTGCTGCCGCTGCTCGGCGTCTCACCCATCGTCGGTCACGGATTCACGACAGCCGACGGCATGTACGGCAATTCGAATGTCGTGCTGATCAGCCACGCGTTCTGGCAACGCGAGTTCGCCGGTGCCGCTGATGTCATCGGACGAAAGATCTCGATCGAGGGATCGCCGTTCACGATCATCGGTGTCATGCCGCCAACCTTCCACTACCCGAGCGACGACGTCGAGTACTGGCAGCCGATCGTTGTGAACCCGAACAACCTGGGGCTGATCTGGGGCCTTGGCAGCAGACGAATGATCGGCCGTCTGGCATCGAACGCAACGCTCGCGCAGGCGCGCACGGAATTGCAAAGCGTGTGGCCATCGCTGCGTCGGAGCAACCCGCTGTGGGATCCGGGTCCCGGCTACCGCGCGCACACCGCGGTCACGCCGCTCCAGACTGAGCTTGTGGGCTCCGCGCGCGCGCTGCTCTGGATGCTATTCGGCGCGACGCTGCTCGTGCTGCTCATCGCGTGCGTGAACGTTGCCAACCTTCTGCTCGCGCGCGCCGTCACGCGCGAACGCGAGCTCGCGGTACGCGCGGCGCTCGGCGGCGGGCGCGGGCGGCTGGTGCGGCAGCTCGTCACAGAGAGTCTCGTCCTTGCCGCCTTGGGCGCCGTGGCGGGCGTGACACTCGGATGGCTTGCCGTGCGTGGATTGGTCGCGGCCATGCCCGCCGGTATCCCGCGCGCCGACGAGATCTCGATGAGCGGACGCGCGCTCGCGTTTGCCCTCACGATCTCGATTGGCACGGGGTTGCTGTTCGGTCTCATTCCGGCGTTGCGCGCGACTCGCGCAACGAGCGCCGGATCGCAGTCGAGCATCGCCGGGTCCGGCCGGCGAGCGACGTCCGGCGGCTCGCATCTTCGCGTCTCCGGCGCGCTCGTCGTAGGTGAGATCGCGCTCGCTGTCATGCTCGTAACGGCTTCGCTGCTGCTGGTGCGCAGCTTTGCGGCGCTACGCGCGATCGGGCCCGGGTTCGAGACGACGCATGTGGTCGCTGGGCGTATCTCGGTTCCGTACGCGCGCTTTGCCGCCGATACGCAGGGCGTGCTCGCGTTCTATCAGAATGTGCTCAATCGCGCGCGGGCGCTTCCGGACGTTCGCAATGCGGCGCTGATAGACCACCTGCCGCTTGCCGAGCCGGTGTGGGGGATCGCGGCGCGCGTGCAGGGCCAGTTCGAGGATTTCACGCGTGGGTTGCCGATGATCGATCACATGCAGATCGTGACCCCCGGGTACTTCGCGACGATGGGCATTCGCGTCACGCGTGGTCGCGGGTTCGACGACCGCGATCGTGGCGATGCGCCGTGGGTCGCGGTCGTGAGCCAGACCGTCGCGAAACGGTTCTGGCCAAATGGCGACGCGATTGGGCAGCGAGTTGGATTTCCATATGCCAGTCCTTGGATCACGATCGTGGGAATCGTGCCCGACACCAAGCAGGATAGTCTGCGCGACACGTCGAGCGCGAGCATGTATGTCCCGTGGGCGCAGGCCTCACGCCGCTTTACCGGCGAGATGTGGCTCGTTGCGCGAACCACAGGCGACCCCGCCGCGACTGGCACGGACATTCGCCGCCTCGTACATGAGATCGATCGTGCCGTGCCGGTGAGCGACGTTCGCACCATGAACGCGGTGATCTCCGATTCCGTGACCAAATCTCGCTTCACGACGCTGCTCGTCGCCGCCTTCGCGCTGCTGGCGCTCGCGCTGGGCGCGGTCGGGATCTATGGCGTGATGTCGTACCTCGTCGGCGAGCGACGGCACGAGATGGGTATACGCATCGCGCTCGGCGCGTCACGAGCGAGCGTGATGCGGCTCGTGTTGCGCCGTGCCGCTTGGTTGGCCGGCGTCGGCGCCGCGATCGGAATCGCCGGCGCCGTGGTCGAGACGCGATCGCTTCGTCAGTGGCTCTACGGTGTGTCGGCGGTGGATCCCGTGACGTTCCTGATTGTGCCGATCCTCTTTCTCGCGGTCGCGGCGCTCGCGAGCTCGGCGCCGGCGCTGCGGGCTACGCGCGCGGATCCAGCGACTACGCTGCGAGACGAATAGCGCCCTCCACGCTCAATCGGCGCGCATCGTCGTCGCTGGATTGACTCTTGTGGCGCGCAACGTCGGGACGACGGCCGCGGCGATGGCGAGCGTCGCTTGGTTCGATAGCGGAAACTGCTTGTCGAACGCCGCGATCTGGCGCCTCACGGCGGGCATCACCTGTTCGAACGGAAGTGCCGATGTCGCCGCCAGCGTCATCCGGCTCTGAGGCGATTGATCGAACGGGATGTAGATGATTCCGGTCGCGCGGCTGGAGAGCTCCGCGTCGTGTACGGCGGTCACGACACCGGCAACGATGGCCCTCGAACGTGATCTTGTTCTGCGCGCCAGCCGCTGTGCTTCTTCCGTGGGAAACTTCTTGGCCGGCAGGGCGAGTGATCCGGTGAAGACACCTTCCGGCTTCACGCCCGGGTCGACCCGCAGCACCCGGGTAAAGCTCCGCGTCAACAGCCCCGCGCCGACAAGCAGCACCAGCGCGAGATCGACGCGCGCGGCCGCCGCAACGCTAGAGCCGGCCAAGGGCCGTCGGGCGCCATGTCGATTTTTGCCAATCCCGAACGTCGTGAGGGTGAGGGGAGCATTGACGCCGTGGTCCCTGCTCGCCAAGCTGTTCTCTTCGACCCCATCCTTCCAGCCATGTTCATTTCCGACCTCAAGTACGCCGTTCGAAGCCTGGCCCGAGCCCGCGGCTTCGCCATCGCCGTCATCCTGACCCTCGGCCTCGGCATTGGAGCCAACACCGCGATCTTCAGCGTCGTCCGCGGCGTGCTGCTCAAGCCGCTTCCGCACCGCGACGGCGAGCGTCTCGTGTACCTGCGCCAATCGATCAATGGCCCCGGCGGCGAGAACATCGACTTCTCGGTCCCCGAGATCCTCGACTTCCGCAACGGCGCGAAGACACTGGGCGGAATCGCCGAGTACTCGGGAATGACGTACACGCTCCAGGGCGACAAAGAAGCCTCGCGGATCAGCGTCGGCCTTGTCACCGGCAACTACTTCAAGGTCATGGGGCTCTCGGCGGTGATGGGCCGGTTGCTCGACGACAGCGACGACGGCACCGCGGTGTCGCCCGTCATGGTGCTGACTCACGAATACTGGATGAAGCATTTCGGCGGCGATCGGAGCGTCGTGGGGCGCAAGGTCACGGTCGACAACAAGCCGGTCACGATCGTCGGGATCGTGCAGTCCGCGCCGACGTTCCCGCAGCGCATGGACGCGCTGATGAACATGGTCATCAGCGAGCATCATACGAGTGCGCTGATGGTACAGGGGCGCACGCACCGCATGACGGAGATGATTGCGCGCCTGGCGCCTGGCGCGACCGTGGAGCAGGCGCGCGTCGAGGTCAAGACGATTCGCGAGCGCGTGCAGAGCGCGTATCCGGAGTCGTACGACAAGAACTCGGGCTACAAGGTGACGCTCACACCGTTCCAAGAGGTGCTGGGCGAAAAGGCGCGCCTGACCCTTTGGCTCCTCATGGGCGCGGCCGCGTTCGTGATGATCATCTCGTGCGCGAACGTCGCCAATCTCACGCTCATGCGGGGTGTGCGGCGCGAGCAGGAGCTTGTCGTGCGCGCCGCGCTGGGCGCTGGCGTGGCGCGGCTGCGTCGACTGCTGTTGGCCGAGAACCTCGTGCTCGCGCTGGGTGGTGCGATCCTTGGGCTCGTGATTGCGATTGGTGGCGTACAAATGCTCGTCGCGCTCGCCGAGCGCTATTCGCCGCGCGCGAACGAGATTCGACTCGACGGCGTAGTGCTTGGCTTCACACTGCTTTTGAGTTTCGTCGTTGCAATTCTCCTGTCATTCGCACCGACGCTTGCCAAGGAAGGCTCGCTCGCGGCATGGATCACGGCAGGAACGAGTCGGGCAAGTGGGAGCGTGCGCCGTCAGCGTTTGCAGCGCGGGCTCGTGGTGGCGCAGATCGCGGTGTCAGTGGTCCTGCTCACGGGCGCGGGCCTGTTGACGCAAACGATGATGCGCTTGAGCGAAGTGCGCGACGGGCTCACCACGGACCAGGTGTTGACGATGGAAGTACCGATTGCCATCGGGCAGCGGAGCGACGTCGACGCGCGCGCGATGTACGATCGGATGCGTCTCGAGATCGGCGCCATCCCTGGCGTGAAAGACGTCGGGATCGGGTCGACGATGCCACTGCGCTCGACACCGTTCCAGCTCGACATCAAGGCTGAGGGCCGGCAGCTCGGGCTCGGCGAAGCGCAGCCGCACGCCGAGTATCGCTCGGCGGATCCGGGCTACTTTCGGGCGGCGGGCATTCCTCTGCTCAAGGGACGCGAGTTCGCGACCACCGACGTCGACAAGTCGGCACCGGTCATCATCATCAACAAGACGTTGGCCGAAAAGTTCTTCCCCGATCGCGACCCGATCGGTCAACGGATCACGTATACCGGCGAGGTCCTCAAGTTCATCGGCATGCACGAGGAGTATAAGACGGTGGTCGGCGTCGTCGGTGACACGAAAGACGGCGGCCTGGACGCCGAGCCGCGGAACGTCGTGTTCCAGCCGTTCACGCAGGCGCCCGTGTTCCAAGGTGCTGGTCTCGTGATTCGCGCCGGGGCGGATCGCGCGAATGCGGCGACGTCGCTCGTGCCCGCGGCGACGCGACTCGTGCGCGGCATCGCGCCGCGCGAGCCGATCGAGAACGTGTTGACGGTCGGTCAGATCCGCGACGAGAGTGTCGCGCCGCGGCGGTTGAATGCGACGCTCGTCTCGTCGTTCGGGATCTTGGCCGTGGTGATCGCCGCGGTCGGTATCGCCGGCGTCCTCGCATTCTCGGTGAGCGCGCGGACGAACGAGATCGGCATCCGGATGAGCCTCGGCGCTGACAGCGGTCGCGTGCAGCGCATGATCTTGTGGGAGGGTGGCGTGCTACTCATCGCCGGATTGGTGATCGGCGTGATCGGCGCCGCGTCGGGCACGCATTTCATTCGCGGCCTGTTGTTCGGTGTCGAGCCGGCGGATCCGGTGACGCTGATCGGCGTCGCGCTGGTCATGGCCGCGGTGGGGATCGGTGCGTGCTGGCTGCCAGCGTTGAGGGCTGCGAGGATCGATCCGGCCGTCGCGATTCGGCGAAACTAGTTCGGCGGACGACGTAGCTGCTGGAGAGTCTGCAGCGCCTGCACGAGGCAGTTACCGTCAGCCGGTGATATAGCCGTATGGAGATGAAGAAAAAAAATGCTGCCTGCCGCCGCGCTGGACCGTGAGATACCAGTTCTGCCACGCCACGTTCACGAATTTCAGATTGCTTCCTCGAAATCACGTTGACTGCGGCGGAACAGCGACATGCGTCACCCCTCCACGAGCTCCGGGCCGAGAACGCGTGCGATCGATTCCACGAGGCGATTCCAGCGGCCGTGGCTTAGGTAGAATGTCAACCCGAGCGTGCGCGACGGCCGGTGCGTGGATCATCGATACCGATTTCGCGCCCTCTTCTCCGCAACGAAATGAACGCCGCTTGCTTTAACTGCCCTGCTTGCGAAAAGAGATGAGCTCCACGGGAGCTCCGTCGACGACGATCATGGCGGCACGGACACCATCTGAAGGCGAGCCAGGTGGAGAGATGACATGCTGACCTATCAGCGCGGAGTCGAGGTCGTCTACCTCGAATGCAACATGTGGCAATGATTTGATGAGGGGATGAAGTGGCGAACTGGCCTCGAAGCGCATCCACTCGATTCCGTAGGGGCTTGTCGGGAAGCCGGAGACATACAGGCCGTACTGCTCGAGGTAGGTCTCGTTGGCCCGAGGAACGTTCGTGGGAATGCCGAGATGGTGATACCGCCAGCCCCGTCGGGCGACGACATCGGGTGGTTCGTGGCTTTGACGGAGGCGGGCGGCTGCCTCCGAGTGGTCTGGGGCTGATTTCATGGGCGCGTTACGATGCAGGTGCGATCTGGAGGTGGCGCAACGACCCGTAGCTGGACGGTCTTGTATCTAGATCCTCACGAGAGTCTGCACAGATTCTGATCGGGCCGCCAGCTCGATGCGTTTAGGTGGAAAATACCGTGCGTTAGCCGGCCCGCCTCTCGGCGGGCCATCGGTATTGCGGCTCGCCGTCCTTTTGGTTATCTAAAGGACATGCCAGCGGACCGCCCTGTCGATCCCCGCGCTGAGGTCCTCCGCGGGACGCTCGAAATGCTCGCGCTCAACCTGCTCAGCGTCGAGCCGATGCATGGCTGGGGACTCTCCCTCAAGCTACGCGAGATCTCGCGCGATGTCTTCGACGTCAACCAGGGCTCGCTCTATCCCGCGTTGCAAGAGATGCTGCGCCGTGGTTGGATCCGCGCCGAATGGCGCGCCAGTGAGAACAACCGCCGCGCGCGCTATTACAGCATCACCGCCGAAGGACGCAAGCGCCTCGCCGCCGAGGTCGAGGAATGGCAACGCGCGTCGGCGGCGGTGAATCGTGTGCTTCGGTACGCCTTCGCAGGAGCCTGATATGGCCTGGTATCACGAAATCGGCTCATCGCTCGCCGCACTCTTCCGCCGCCGGCAGCAGGACACTGAGATGGAAGAGGAAATCCGATTCCATCTCGAGATGGAGACCGAGCGCAATGTCCACTCGGGGCTGGCGGAACGCGACGCCCAACGACGCGCGCGGCGCGACTTTGGCGGCGTCGAGCGACACAAAGAGGACGTTCGTGACGCGCGCGGCGCCAATTGGTTCTTCGATGCGTGGAGCGACGTGCGCTTCGCGCTCCGATCGCTGCGCCAACGGCCAGGCCTCACCGCCGCCGCGACCGTGACACTCGCACTCGGCGTTGGTGCGACGAGTGCGGTGTTCGGCGTGCTGAAGAGTGTGTTGCTCACTCCGCTGCCGTACGGTAGCCCTGATCGCGTCGTCGTCGTGTGGAGCGCCTGGAAAGGATTCGACCAGACGTGGCTGTCGTACGACGAGTGGGAGGGCTGGAAAGCGCGCGTGCCGGCGTTCGCCGATATCGGATTGTATCAGGACGGGTCGGCGACCGTTGACGGCGACTCGCCCGAGCGTGTGCGCACCGCGGCCGTGCAGGCGAGCGTTCTGCCGATCCTCGGTGTGAAGCCGGAGCGCGGACGCAACTTCACGGCCGACGAAGACCGTCCCAGCGGCCCGCGCGTCGTGATTCTCAGCCACGAGTTGTGGGAACGTCGGTTCGGCGGCGATCCATCGGTCGTCGGACGGCAGATTCAAATATCTGGAAATGCGACGAGGGTCGTTGGCGTCATGCCGCCCGACGTTCGCTTGCCGCTCGATTACAAGAGCGGTGAGCGCACCGAGCTCTGGTTCCCGATGGCGACGGATGCAGCGAATCAGGGCGCGGTACCGGGTCCGGAGTTTCCAAAAGGTGGGGCGAGTCATGGATTCTATGCGGTCGCGCGACTCGCACCGGGTGCGACCGCGGCGAGCGCGAACGCGCAACTACGAACGCTCGTTGCCGAACTGGAAAAGTTCGGCTACATGGCCAACGTCGGGTTCCATGCGTACGCGGTGCCGGTCGAAGAACAGATCACGGGGCGAGTGCGCCCGGTGCTCCTCGTCGTCTTTGGCGCCGTGGTGCTCGTGCTGCTCATCGGGTGCGCGAACGTCGCCGGCTTGCTGCTCGTGCGCGGCGAGACACGACGTCGCGAGCTCGCGGTGCGCGTCGCACTCGGCGCTGGTGGTCGGCGGCTCGCGCGATTGCTGATCGCGGAAAGCGCGGTGCTCGCAGCACTTGGTTGTGCGGCCGGCGTTGCGTTGGCGACCGTGAGCGTGCGGCTACTGCGATCGAATGCGCCGGCCGGCGTGCCGCGCGTCGCCGAGACGTCGGTCGATTGGACCGTGCTGCTGTTCGCGCTCGTGATGGCGGCCATGACGGCGCTGATCACCGGTGTCCTGCCCTTGGCGCAGGCGGCCAAGCTTGGGCTTGCGAGTGAGCTGCGCGAAGGCGGACGCGGCGCCACGAGCGGGCGCGCACGGTTGCGATGGCGCCAACTCCTGGTCGCGGCGGAGATCGCGCTGGCTGTGGTGCTCGTCGCCGGGGCCGGGCTCATGATTCGCACTGTGCGTAATCTGCTTACGATTGATCCGGGGTTCCGTCCCGACGGTGTGCTCACGATGCGGGTCTCGACGCCGTCGATGTGGTATCCGGATTCGATTCGCGTCGTCGCGTTCTGGGATGATGTGCAGCGGCGCGTCGCCGCGATTCCGGGCGTGAAGCGCGTTGGCGCGGCGCGTCTACTACCACTCGCGTCGGAGATGGGTGACTGGGGACTCCTCGTCGAGGGCTACACGCCGCCGCCAAACCAAGGCACGCCTGGAGATTGGCAGGTCGTGACACCGGGCTACCTCGAGACGATGGGTGTCCCCGTGCGCGAAGGTCGCACGTTCGACGCGCGCGATGGGTTGACCTCGCCGCTGGCGATGATCGTCAATCGCACGTTCGAGCAGCAGTATTTCGCTGGTCGACGCGCGCTGGGCGGCCGCGTGCGCATTGGCGGCGACACCACGAAGGTCTACACCATCGTCGGCGTGGTCGATGACGTGCGGCATAACACGCTCGTCGGTACCGTGAAGCCGCAGTTCTACGCGACGCTCGCGCAATTCGCGTTGGCGCCCGGCAACACGCGTCGCTCGATGAGTCTGGTCGTTCGCACCGACCGCGACCCCAAAGCGCTCATCGCGTCGGTGCGTGGAACCGTCAAGGCCGTCGATCCACGACTTGCCGTGTCCGAGGTGCGGACGATGCGCGACATCGTCAATGCAGCGATTGGTGGTCA
>Ga0070708_100004184_pt1 | contig 11335 bp, 12 predicted proteins | sample KBSK5503metaG_FD_65469 | JGI IMG/M metagenome (GOLD analysis project Ga0070708, IMG submission 65469) | Corn, switchgrass and miscanthus rhizosphere microbial communities from Kellogg Biological Station, Michigan, USA - KBS K5-50-3 metaG | ecosystem: Host-associated > Plants > Roots >...
CGACGACGAAGCACGACCCGGCTACGCTCCATGCCAGCAATGTCTTGCGTCGCTGCCAAACCACGAGCGCAGGAACCGCCCCCCATCCAAGGAGCGGGCCGCTGAAAAGAAGGAGGATGCCAGCTTTCATCGCAGCCGAGGCCGGCCCAGTGCCGTTGCACGGATTCCCGGCGCCAAAGAGTTGAATGCCGAAGGTGGCGGTTCCGACCACAAGGCCAACGACCAACAAGGCGAGGCCGGCCAGGAACACCACCGCGCCAAGAACGATCGCCACCGTCAAGGTGCGTTGCGTTCTCCGTGGAGCCCCGTCTCCGGACACATACTTCTCCTGGAAAAGGCGATCTTCTAATAGCGAACCGCGAGCATGCAACCTACCCGTGCCGAGCGTTCAGCGTCCCCGGAATGCACATGCCCGCCCATCTACGATGCTTCTGATTCAGCTGGTTGCAGACCGCCGAGCAAGAGGAGAAGCGCTTCGCCAGCTTGTGCACGGGCCGCTTGGGTGTCGGCGGCACGTGCGATGAACATGCCCCCCCCTCGAGCAGCGCGCCGAGAACCATGTGCGCGACCGCGGTAAACTCAGCCCCCTACAGCCGGATCCCATCGCCGCAATAGATGCTCGAATGCAAGCGTTCAAGCCGGCCCCGGATGGCTTGGGAGCAAGGTTTCTTCCCCCGCCCTCACAAGGACCACCGCAACCGTGTTTTTGGATCCCCCAAACCGTCCAAAACCGTGGAGGCGGACCGTCCGGGACCGCGACGGCGAAGCATGTGGAAGCCACGTGCAAGACCTCCGAAGCTGATCAGCGTCCCGATGATAAGCTGATCGTCAGATGGTCTCTTCGACTTTCAGCGACGTCGAGTGTTCCGACTGCGGCCGCGCACTCCATCAAGCGCCCGACACTCCGCTCGACGACGTTCGTCCGTGCGCGGGATGCGGCTCGAAAGCGCGAACGTTCCGGGTCGAGTTCAGGAACGAGATCGTCCTTCGATCGCTGATTGTGTGGAAACAGAAGCGGCCCGGCGAGAAGAAGCCGATCGTCGAAGGTAAGCGCGGCGCCGACTGGAACCACGACGTCGGAGAGTTTCGTGAGATCGAGCAGGTCGCCGATCGCCAGAACAACCGCTACAGCAAGAAGGTCACGCGGCCGAATGGCGAAATCGTCCGAGAGGTGGACGAGCCGTTAAGCGAGCATCGCGGCCGCGGATCGGCGCGCCGAGCAAACAAGTCCTAGCGTCCTTTCTAGCCCCCCGAGGACCCGGCGACCCGGGCCCCCGGAAGGGCGCCGATACGAACGCATGCGTTCTCCTTTATGAGCAACTACTGAGGTTGGCCTTGGACGCAACACCGGACCTGCGCAGCGCGCTTGAGGGCAGTTTTCGCGGAGGTCGCCGAGCGAGGCTCGCCGCCGCGTGCACCTGCCTCGTCCTGCTCGTCGGAGCGTGCTACAGCGGTGCGCGCGCTGGGTCGAAGCCCGTTGGTTCCATGTTGCCAGGTCCGGAAACGTGGCTCCGAACAGACGGGCCACGCGTCATCCACATCCGCGATCGGGCGGGCGATGTCCTCGATCGCACGGGACATGTCGCGCCCGGCCATGCGGGGCTCGATTTGGTGGACTTGACCGAACGCTACTCGAACCTCGAACCTAATCGACGAGCTAGAAGGGCTTTCCGAAGAGACGGAACACCCCGGCCGAATAAGCCCCGGGCTCATAGTTTCTCGATTGGGCTAACGAACAGCACCCCGGCGTCGGGGTCATCAGCACGGTTCTGAAAGGCTTTCTGAAGCTTCGGGTCGCGATGCACATGCTTGAAATACTTGTTAGACGCTGCTACGAGGGCTGCGTAGAAGTCTTCGGCGTTCAGCACTACCCCATTCTCCGATTCAGACAGATGCAGATGGCTGTTGTGATGAGTTAGTACGCAGGGTCTCGGGGAGAACGCGTGCACGATGGCATTACGAAGTTTCCAGAGGTTCTCGGTCTGCGAGGGAAACGGGTCTTCCATGTATTCGCCAACGAATGCCTTGAAACGTTCGCCGGTATTGGCTTTCGGACGCAAGAATCCTCCGAGAGCTTCGAGACCGGTGAGGCAACAGATGAACGAGAGGAACGCTCCGTCGTCGTTGAGAAGACTGGGAATGCCCCCTAGATAAATCCGTGAGAACCATGCCTGCACGTACTCGATAAGTTCGTCGATATTCATCTCGTCGCTTTTCATGTCTCGATGATCGCACGAACTGCGTCCTGCGGGAAGAGACTTCGTACGGAACAGGGAAAGTGTGGGTGATCCTCTCGTACACGAGAGACACTGACGGAAACGCCTTCGTGAATACCGTCAAGTTCAGTCTCGTGCCGCACGGTGGGGCGACCCGGAACAACAGCGTCGACATCAGGTGGTATGGCGGACCGTACAACTCCCAACAAGCGGGAAGCCTCGTTGAGAGCGGCTTGAGCGGGAACATCGTCTACACCAGATCGGTTTCCTGGGGTCCCCTCATCGCCGGAACGACCATCACGTCCTCGCGAAGGGATGGGTCGATCGCACGGGCGACGGCATCGCAGCTACTGGCTGTTCGATGATCTTCTACTTCTGACACGAGCATGGGTTGGTTCCTTCCGTTTTGTCGAAATCGACCGGACGTAGCCAACTAGCCGGTCCCCCACGCTGGCTAGGGCTTCTTCTCCATGTCCCTGCACCTCCGCGCGATCTCCGCGAGCGGGGGAACCGAACATTTCAGCGCGCAGTTCGGATGGTTACCGCTTCCGGATGATCCTCGAGCGTGTGGTGCAGCAGCGCAGCGTCCAGCTGGTCATCGTCACCCCCGAAATCGACCACCATTTCCGTTGTCTCCCAGGTAGGCGGCAACCAGCGCCGGATCGTTGGCGAGGTCTGCGCTACCCCCTTTCGTCACCACCTCGCCTTTGGCGAGCACGTAGGCGCGATCCGTGTGCTCGAGGGCGAGGTGGACGAACTGCTCGACGAGCAACACCGAAGTACCTTCCTGGTTCACCTTGGCAAGGATCTCGAACAACTGCTCGACGATTAGAGGAGCCAGTCCGAAGGACAACTCGTCCACCAGCAGGAGCCGTGGGTGGCCCATGAGGGCTCGGGCGAGCACCAGCATCTGCTGCTCGCCACCCGATAGGGTGCCGGCTGCTTGGGTCGTCCGTTCGCGCAACCTTGGAAAGTGGTTTCATGACCCGATCGAGATCGTTCGAGAACCCGGTCTTGTCGCGACGGTGGGGCCAATGGCCGACGCGGAGATTGTCGACCACCGACAACGTGGGGAACAGATCGCGGCCTTCGGGGACGTGCACGATGCCGCGGCCAACGAGCACGTGGGCAGGCTGTCCCGCGATCGGCTCTCCACAGTAGGAGATGCTCCCCGCGCTCGGAGCAAGGAGCCCGGAGATTGCGCGCAGTGTCGTCGTCTTACCGGCGCCGTTGGCGCCGGCGCCTGCGAGGGCTGCGGACGCCGGGTGCAGGGCGTCGCGCGATAACTCCACCGCGCGCTATGCCGTTGGTTCCTTGTTGTCGCCAGCGTCAGGCGCGGCAAGAACATGTTTGAGTTCGGCGCGGGACGAGACTTGCAGTTTTGCATACGCATTTCCGAGGTGCTTCTCCACTGTCTTCAAAGTTACGAACAACTGTTGAGCGATCTCACGGTTCGTAGAACCCGCAACTGCTAGCCGCGCAACTCGATCTTCGCTCGCGGTTAGGGATTCGATGCCGGTGAAAGCCCTGGTTCTCGGTCTGTCGCCGAGCGCGGCCAGTTCGTCGCGCGCGAACGAAGCGATGGCTTCACCCCCGAGCTTATGCGCTTGATCGAGCGCGCGACGCAGCAGTTCCCGCGCGCGGCTCCGCTGGTTCGCGCGCCGTAGGGCGCCTCCCAGCTCCGCCAGCGATCGAGAGAGCTCGAGTTGCGCCCCAGCCCGGTCGAGTTCTTGGACAGACTCCTCGAGAAGCGCGATGCCGTCGGATCTTCCCGTGACGAGGCCGAGAGCACGAAGTGCCACGCCTATCGGTCTCGGCGCACCGAAAACCCTGGCGAGCGTCAATTCTTCGTCGGCCAGATCCTGTGCTCGACACACGCGCCCGAGAGCGCGATGACACAACGCCGCGCTGGATCGCCATGCGAAAAACGCGGTGGTTTTTGAGATTCCGCTGTTGAGATGTGCGCCACTACCCTCAAAGATTCGAGCCGCTTCCTCGAACCTGCGATGTTGAAATGCGACGCGTCCCCGAGCGAACTGCGCGAAAGCCGCGACTGGAAGTGGATCGACCATTGCGGGCGTCTTCCAGCGCTCGAGCGCCTCCTCTGCAGCATCGAGTCTGTCCTGCTCGATGTATGTTTCCGCGAGTACTCCAGCAGAGATCGGCTGCCAAAGGAGCAAGCCGTGCTCCTCGCCCGCTTCGAGCGCTGCGAGCGCGTCCGTTTCGGCGGTGCCGAGCAAGCCTCGCTGAAGATTCGCCCAACACCGGGCCCCGGACAGAAATCCGTACCAGAACCTTGATCCGATCTGGGCTGCGTGCGACAAACCAAGCCCAAAGATCTCATCGACTTCGTTCCACTGTCCCGCAACCGCGAACGCGAGGCCTGGAAGCCCGACAAGGAATGGATCCGTCGCGGACGCGATCTGATTCTCTAGATCGCGCGCCGCTCGCGTGGCGAGGTCGATAACCTCCGCAACGGGTCTGTTCCGCATCGCGAACTCGAACGCGAGAGCCCCTAACAAGCGTTGCTCGCCGGGCGTGGAACCAGTGAGTGAATTGCTCAGTGACTGGGACTCCTCGAATCTGACACGGGAGTCCGTTTCGGTGATTCCGGAGATGAGCGCCATCGCACTCAGCAAGAGACCCACCTCACGGTATTCCGGTGGCAGGTTCTTCTGTCCCGCGATCGCGACGTCGGTTGATCCCGATGGATTCCCGGCCATAACGAGGAACTGGCTGAGAACGAGGGACGCCGCCGATCGGATCGCGTGGTCGGGCGCGCTATCGATCGCGCGACTCAAGTGATCTGCCGCTGCGGGATCGCCGAAGAGGGCCTCCGCGGTGCCGAGCTGCAGCAGGATGCCCGCTTCAAGCACGGGGTGCGGTGGCTCGCGCAGTGCTCGTTCGAAATAGCGCGCCCCCGCCTCGGGAGCACCTCGAGCAAGGGCGGCGGTGCCGGCGCGGACCAGCGTTGAAACGACGTTTGCTCTGCCGGCGGGCTCACACGCCAGAAGGTGCGTTGCGACCTCATCAAGAGGCGCGCCGGCCTTCTCGAGGAGTTCGGCTGCATGCCAGTGCGCTCGCGAACGTGCCAGAGGTGCGATGTCTTCATAGATCGCAGCGCGAACGATGGGGTGAACGAACCCAAGCGGCGAACCGCCCTGGAAGACTTCGGCCTCGATCAAAGCATCCGCGCCTTTCCCGGCTTCCTGTTCGTCTAGGGCGGCGAGGCTGCACACGCGAGCGAAATATGCATGCGAACCGAGCACCGCGACCGCGCGAGCCAGCTCGCGCGCGGCAGGGTCCATCCGGCCGAGACGCGTGACAGTCACGCGCGCCACCGACTCGGGTCCGATGCGTCCAACTCGAGATGCGTTGGAGTCGGTTGGTTCAACACCGTCTGACTCCATCGCGCGCGCAAGCTCGTGAACGAAGAGCGGATTACCTCCAGTCGCCACGTGGCACGCACTCACGAACGAATCACCAGCGGTTTCGCCGAGCGACGCCCGCACGAGCATGCCCGTAGCGGCCTCAGATAGGGGACGAGGCCGCAGGAGTGTCACCCCAGGCGTGGCTTTGATCGCGTCGAGAAGATCGACCTCGGAGCCCGGTTCGGCCGGTCGTGCCGCGATAAGCAGCACCAGAGGGAGGTCCTCGATCCGGCGGGCCAGGTACGCGATCCAGCGCAGCGACCCTGCATCGGACCAGTGCGCATCGTCGACGGCGAGCGCCGTCGGATTCCGGTTCGCGACATTGGAGGCGAGCCAATACAACCCATGGAGCACCGAGGTCGTATCGGCCGGCGGAGCTGAATCCGTATCGGCCGCACGGGCGAAGACCTTCGCTGCGAGCTCCCCGGCGCCGGCAAGAACCGATCGTCGGTTTTGACGATCGTTTGCGATCACTCTTTCGAAGAGCTGCTGTACGACGCTAAATGGAAAGTCTCTTTCGAGCTCGCCCCCGCTCGCGCGAAGGATGGTTAGGCCCTCAGCGGCCGATGTGATCGTTGAAAGGAGCTGGGTCTTGCCGATGCCGGCGGGCCCGTCGAGGTATATGACCCCTCCGCTTCCGGCCTTGGCGCGAGCGATGACGGCACGAGCAGCCACCATCTCACCCTCGCGCTCCAGCAGATCTTCCACCGGACCCCCTTGCCCGATGTGGAAGGCTAGCAAAAAGTAGGGCAAAGACCCCACCGCGGACGAAGGCTCAAAACCTCATGCTGAGTGAGTGCAAGGCGAATTTCGATGTGAGCAGTTGGTGCTTGAGATCGAGCCGGGCGACGGCCCCCCGGCGGGGCGTCTGCTGGCCCGGGGCGTGGAGCGGGGGTTTTCAGGATGGATGGAGCTCGTCGCGCTGATCGCCGAAGCGCGGCCGGAATCTCGCTCCATCGACGAATCGTCCTGAGTCGAACCTTCGCATTGAGGCGTGATTCGCCCGTGGAGTCTCGACTGGTGGCGGGATTCGCTCACGGGCAACAAGGTTCGTCGAGGGTAAGGGGGATCGTCATGCTGCGTCGTCGTTGGTTGCTGTTGATCGGGGTGCTGGGTCGGGGTTGCTGTCTGCCGCTTTGACCTCGGCTCGCGGGGTGCAGCTCGCAGCGGCCATGGCTCGCCGAACGGCTGGAGCGGACGTCGCTCGAGCCCGAAGGCCCGTTTGTCCTCCGGCTGACGCGTCGACCAAATATCGCCGAGCTCGCCGATGTTTCCGGCCTCCGCCTGGCCTCATGATTCGCGCGGAACCACCAATGTGGTCCAGAGAGGAGAAGACTCGTTATCGAGCCTGGGAGGGAGCGGCATGCTGTCGATGACCGACCTCGTCTTGGGCAGGAAGGCCATCCAGGCAGAAAGGAGCAAGCGATAACCACAAACATAACTCAGGTGAGGGATGTTTCGGACACGGACCCAACGCACGCTCAGCGTGCCAAAGACTCGAGGAGGAGGCCCGCCATGCGCAAGTCCCTGATTCTCGCCGTCGCGTTCGCCTTTACCGTCGCCACGGCGCTTTCGGCGAACGCCTACCCGTACGGGATCGGATCGCCGGTCCGGGCCTCGGGCCCCAGCCCGTTCCTGGGCTGCACGGCCGCAGACAACGGCACCGACGTCAACTTTCCGAACTCCGAGGTGGAGCCGTTCGTGGCCGTGAACCCGACCAACCCGAACAACCTCGTCGGGGTCTACCAGCAGGACAAGTACCACCTGGGCGCGTCGAAGGGTCTGGTCGCCGCCTACTCGTTCGACGGTGGGGCCTCATGGGGCCACAGCTACGCCCCCCTTTCCGCTTGCGCCGGGGGCGATCCCGCTTACCCGCAAGCCAGCGATCCGTGGGTCACTTTCGACTCAGACGGCAACGTCTACCAGTCCGGGCTGGCCTTCTCCAACGACTTCAACGTGTCCACCGTTCGGGTGTCCAAGTCGATCGACGGTGGGATTACTTGGGGCCCCGCCGCCACGCTGATCCGAGACGATGAAACCACTACGGTCGCCTTCAACGACAAGGACTCCATCACGGGCGACCCCGGCCGGCCCGGATATGTGTACGCGGTATGGGATCGGATCCGCGCCACCAGCGCGAACATGAGCCAGAACGGCCAGGCAAACAACGCGGCCTATCGCGGGACCCCGATGTTCTCCCGGACCACCGACGGCGGGTCGACCTGGTCGGCTCCGGCGGCGATGACGACGACGAACAAGAACTTCGGGACCATCGCGAACGCGATCGTGGTCCTCCCGAACGGCGACCTGGTCGACGTGTTCCGGGCCTTGAACGGCTCGGGAATCCAGCCGTCGCCCAACCAGCATTACCAGGGAGTGATGATCTCCAAGGACGCGGGGCTCCACTGGTCATCGCCGATCAAGGTCGCCAACGAGGCCTCGGTTCCGGTGATCGACCCGGACACGGGCGCCCACGTTCGAGCCGGGACTGGGCTTCCGAGCATCGCCGTCGATCCGAACCGTGGGGCGCTCTACGTCGTGTGGACGGAGGGTTCGTTCTCCGGTGGCGACCATGACGACATCGCCCTGTCCATCTCGACCGATGGGGGGCATGGGTGGTCGGCGCCGGTCAAGGTGAATCAGTCTCCGGCCGGCGTGGCGGCGTTTAGCCCGGCCGTGGCGGTCACTTCCGACGGCACCGTGGCCATCACGTACTACGACCTCCGGAGCAACACCCCCGATTCGAGCACGCTCCCGACCGACGTCTGGCTGGTGCACTCCCATGACCGCGGGCAGACCTGGGGCGCCGAGCAGCACCTCGACGGGCCGTTCGACGAGGATCTGGCCCCCGTGTGCGGAGGGGTCTTCCTGGGCGACTACCAGGGCCTAGCGGCGGCCGGAGCCGACGTCGTGGCGTTCGACGCCACTACGGACGGGGAGACCGCGCCCGGCACATCGGACGTGTTCTTGATCCGGGCGGTGGCGCCGTAGGCGTCGCTCGAGCTGATCGGAGGAGGGATTCCCATGAGCGTGACGCTGGTCTCCGGAACCGGGCTGTTCCTTTCGGTCCTGACCACCACGCTCATGGGTCTTCTCGTTCGGCCACCACCGATCCGCGATCACCATGCGAGTGAGGTAAGTCACTCGTCCCTTTTTCAATCTACGTCAGCCAGACGATGTCTCGCGGGTTCGAGCGGTGCGACTCTGCCCGCGGGGATAAACGCGTAAGGGGGACGATCATGCAGATCGTGCAGCGCTTCATCGCACGTACTGGCGCGCTTCTCGTGACCGCTGCCTGTCTCCTCGCGCCGGGTACTTCCGCGACGGCTCAAACCAGCTTTCCGCTGCCGCCCCAAGGCAGTACTGCATTCGCATTCCACACGACGGCGCTCAACGACCCGGACGCGTACTCGAGAAGGTACGATGCCCGGCTGGCCTCGGATGGTCAGTCGACGGTCGTCGCGGGGATCGAGCATATCCTGCAGCGGTCGACACTTCCGACGACACTACCGGTCGAGCTCCCCGTTTGGTCCTCGACGGACCGCGGGGCGACATGGTCCGCACAGCCGGGGATGATCGATGCGCCCACATGCGCGCCGGGCGAGTACATCGGAGCCGGAAAGCCCTCGGCCGTCCCCGGCGCCATCTACACCCTGCAGAATTGCGCCACCGTGAACACGGTATACGTGTCTAGGGACGGCGGGCGGAACTGGCAACCAACTCGCCAGCCGATCACGGGCGCCGGTGACGACGAAGGATACATCACAGCGGATCCGACGGATCCCTCAAGGCTGTATGCCGTCACCCACATTCTGGCCACGGATGTGCACACGATCGTCGTCTCGAAGTCGACCGACGGGGGCGATACGTTCAGCCAGATCATCGTGAACGGACGTGAGAGTGCGAGCCAAGCCATGAACGACTCCTCGAATTTCTACACGCCGGTCCTGATCGATCCGCGCGATAGCCAGCACCTCTACTTGTTCTGGATCGCGAACACCGTTGCCTCGAAACCCTGCCAAGTCCCGGAAGGATCGGAAGCCGTCGGCACCTGGCACTTCATGACGACCGCGTTCATGGCCACCTCCACTGATGGCGGCTCGAGTTGGACGGAGGGACAGATTCAAGACGTCGATCCGAACGCACCACCGTGTCTGGATCCGACCGACCCAACCAGAGATCCTCACACCATCTACCACGACGTAGGCAACCTGTTCCCGGACGCGGCCCTCGATGCGGCCGGCAACCCGTATCTCGTCTATTCGGAGATCTCTCCCGGCATGCCGCTGGAACAGCCGAGCCACGTGATGCTCATGGCCTCGGGCGACGGCGGCGCGAGCTTCCGCACCGTCCGGGTCGACGCGGGTGGTCTCGGTGCGAACGTCAACCCGTCCATCGTTGCCGGAAGCGACGGGCGGATCGACATCGCCTGGGAGGGCTCCACGGCCTCGGACGAGATCGATCCGAACGCCACCTGGGCGGTGATGCTGGCCCAGAGCGCCAATGCCCACAGTCCCGCTCCGACATTCACCCAGACCCGGGTATCCGGGCTCACCCACACCGGTGCGATCTGCCCCGTCAGCTGCCCCACTAATGGGCCTGATACCCCGCACGTGGCAGAGCACGGAACGGTCGGCCTGGCTGCCGACGGGTGCGGCGACGCTTCGGTGATGTGGTTGGAGGATAGCCAGGGCCCCGAGTCGACCAACGCCGAGGAGATTCCCACGGTGGCAACCCAGACCGCCGGGCCCACGCTGACGGATCACCCCGCGGAAACCTGTCCAGGCGCGGCCGCGGCCCCGACCGGCGCATTCGTCAAGGCCGAGCACCAGACGCGCACGGTTTCGCTCCCGGCTACTGGTCTCTCTCGCTCAACGCTTATGTGGGGGGTCGCTCTGCTCGCATGTGCGGCGCTCCTGGCCGCGGGTGTGGCAGGCGATCCCATGAGGTCGACCCTCTTCTCGCACGTGCCCGGCCCACGCTGAGGAGGAAGAACATGACCCGCCAGGGAGCAGCTGACCGACACTCCGCGGACCCGCAGACATCGCTGCCCGGCAAGCGCTCGACATGCCGATGGCATGGGTTCCCGACTGGGGCATCGCTTAAGCTCGCTCTCGCGACGCTGGCCCTTGTAAGTACCGTGCTCCCGGCTCGAGCGGACGGCGGCACGCTGCCCGACCCGGGAGATCCCGGGTTCGCCTTCAAAAGAATCAACCTGCCAGACGACCTGCCGGAGAAGCTCTGGGATCCCGTGATCGCGAACGCGGGCCGGATAGTACTCGCCGGGACCACGGGGCCGGATGTCTGGACTTCGGCGGACGGGGCGCGCACATGGTCGGGGCCGTCCGAGCTGCGCGTGACGGGCGGCCGCCCCTGCACGTACGCACCGATCATAGGCACGATCCCCGCTTCTGGTGAGGGCGACGTGGCGGTGGGCGCGGACGGCACGCTCTACGCCCTCCAAAGTTGTGGCGGCTGGACCGCCGAGTTGGTGTGGCGATCCACCGACGGCGGGATAACGTGGTCCGGGACCGACGGAGGGCTCCCCGCCATTGCCGACGTGGAATCCGACCGAGTCACGATCGGCGCGGACCCGGTGACTCCCGGAGTGGTCTATGTGGTGACCTCTTCAGCCCCGGCGCCGTTCGCTGGTGACATCGCGATCTGGAAGTCGACCGACGCCGGCCG
>Ga0070708_100004185_pt1 | contig 11334 bp, 7 predicted proteins | sample KBSK5503metaG_FD_65469 | JGI IMG/M metagenome (GOLD analysis project Ga0070708, IMG submission 65469) | Corn, switchgrass and miscanthus rhizosphere microbial communities from Kellogg Biological Station, Michigan, USA - KBS K5-50-3 metaG | ecosystem: Host-associated > Plants > Roots >...
AATGGGCCAACTGATCGACGCCCTGTTGCGGTTCTCGCGCCTCGGCCGACAAGCACTGAAGATGGAGCCGGTCGATATCACGGGCGTGGCCCGCGCCGTGCTCGAGGACTTGCGGCGGGCCGGGGGCGACGGCCTCCCCGAGGTGAGCCTTCAGAATCTCCCGTCGGCCATCGGGGACAGGACTCTGCTACAGCAGGTCCTGGCCAACCTCGTGAGCAACGCTTTCAAGTTCAGTCGCACCAGACCGCGACCCCGCGTGGAAATCGCCGCGCGCCTCGAGGGGAACGAGGCAGTCTACTTCGTCCGGGACAACGGCGTCGGGTTCGACATGGCCTACGCGGACAAGCTCTTCCAGGTGTTCACTCGTCTGCACGGCGCGAACGAGTTTGAAGGTACCGGGGTGGGCCTGGCCTTGGTGCAGCGCATCGTCGAGCGACATGGAGGCCGAGTCTGGGCCGAGGGCGCCGTGAACGAGGGCGCCACCTTCTACTTCACGTTACCACGACCGCCGGGGGTCGTATGACGGGCGCGGAACGTCCTTACTCGGCGGAGGACGTCACCTGGCGGCGCAGGGTGCGCGTCAGGAGGAGGGCACGCGCGCAGACGCGCGTGATGGCGGCCAGCCACGCCGCGACGCTGCCTCGACTCGGATCGAACGCCCCGGCGTAGCGCCACGCCTCGCGAAACGCCCACGCAACCGCTGCCTCAGCCTCGCCGGCCTCGAACACAACAAGGAGGGCGACCGTGCGTAGCGTGCTCCTGTGGCGCTTATACAACCGGGCGAGCGCCTGCCGATCTTTCGACACCGCCACCCGCTCGACGAGCACACGGTCATCCAGGCTCTCAGCCGCGAACGTCATCAATCCTCCATAGGAGCAGGCGGGGCGGGGCGCAACGATAAAGACGCCGCACTCCACGAGTGCGTAACGCGTGCCAGGCACCGCGCTTGGAGCCGTCGCGGGGGAGTCGGACGCACGACCCCAAGGGGAGTGACCTCGATCACGAAGTTGCGCCGACGCCCGACCCAGGCCGGCAGGCGTTACCTGCCGGGTTCCGCAGTATCCTTGTGTGAGACCGCGCCCGGTTGAAACTGCGAACCGGCCGATGGGGCGAACTGCTCCCCCGGCTTGGGAGGCCGATGGACAGCAAAGCCCTGCAGGACAGTCCAGACGTCGGCGTGACCGTCGTCGCGCCCGACTGGACGATCGTGGAGTGGAACGAGGCGGCCGCGCGGATCACGGGGCTCCCGCCCGACCGCGTCCTCGGCAAGACGTTTTGGACCGCCTTTCCGACGGCCCGGGGCGCGCAGGCCGAGCGAGTGCTTCAGGACGTGCTCGTCGACGGCCAACCGCGCTCCTATCTGGCGCCCGTCCACGCCCCTGATTTCAAAGGCACGTTTTTCGAGACGCAGGCGAGCCGTGGGCCGCGAAACCGGCTGATCCTGACGTTCCGGGAGGTGCGGCCGGAGCTGTCGCGGGAGTCGGGCGCGATCGTGGCGGCGTTCGACGAAGAGCGACGCCTCTACGCCCGGCTATTCAAGATTCTCCCAATCCCCGCGCTGGTGGTCAGCGTGGACGGCCAGATCCTCGAAGCCAACGCCGAAGGAGGGGCGCTGCTCGGCGCGGCGGACGTGCGCAGCCTCCGAGGGCGGCCCCTTGCCGACTGGGTGCCGGTCGCGCAGCGCTCACCCCTCGCTGCCGCCCTTCGCGACGCCGTGGCGAAGCGCCAGCGGTTCCGGCTCGCGGTGGACTTCGCAGGCGAATCCGTGCGCGAGGTAGATGCGGTCATCGAGAATCTCGATCCCCAACGCGCAACCCCGAAGCTCCTGTTTCTGGCGATCGATGCGTCGCGCGAGGTGTTGCTGCAACGCACGGTCCTCGAAGCCGACCGGCTCTCGCAGCTCGGAAGCCTGTTGTCGGGAGTGGCTCATGAGCTGAACAATCCCCTCGCGGCCATCGCCGCGTTCGCCGAAGTCCTGAAGGCCGACGCGACGGAGCCCGGGCAGCAGGAGGCCGCCGAGGTCATCCAGACGGAGGCATTGCGGGCGGGGCGCGTCGTCCAGACGCTGCTCGACTTCGCCCGCCAACGCCCCCGCGTGCGCGGGCCGGTGGACATCAAGGACATCGTCGCCCGGGTCGTCGCCCTGCACCGGAGCGCGCTCAAGAAGGCGCGCGTCCAGGCGATCGACTCGATCCCGAGCGACGTGCCGGCGGTGATCGGCGACCCCCAGGAGTTGCAACAGGTCTTCCTCAATGCCCTCGTGAACGCCGAGCAGGCCATCGCGTCCGTGGGCCGGCCGGGCAAGGTCACATTCTCGTCCCGGCGGACGGAGGGCCGCCTCGTCATCCTGGTCGAGGACACCGGGCCCGGCGTGCCCCGCGAGATTCTGGACCGCGTGTTCGAGCCCTTCTTCACGACGAAGGGTGAGCTTGGCCGGGGGCTCGGTCTCGCGATCAGCTATGGGCTGGTCAAGAGCATGGGCGGGCGGATGGACATGATGAACGTGGAGGGCGGCGGCGCCGCTCTGGCCATCGAGTTGCTCGTGGATGCGGCCCCGCCCGAGCCCCCGCCGGCGGTCGGGGCGCCCCAGGCGTCGCGATCGCTCTCCGTTCTCGTGGTCGAAGACGAGGACAGCGTGCGGCGCGGGATCGCCCGCATGGCCGAGCGCCTCGGCCATCGGACGACCACCGTCGGCCACTTCGCCGCCGCCGTGGCCGAGTTGCAGAACGCCCGAGAGGGCTACGACGCATTGATTGTGGACGTCCACCTAGACGAAGCTCACAGCGGATTCGACCTGTTCGAAACGCTGCGGCTCGAGGGCCGGGGCCGCGAGCACCGGCTGGTGTTCACGACGGGCGACTCGATGTCCCCGAAGACCCGCGACCTGCTGCAGCGCTCCGAGCGTCCGGTGCTGAAGAAACCGTTCAGCCTCGACGAGCTACGCGAAATGCTCGCGCGCCTCGGATGAGGGTTGGGGGGTAGCGCCCGGGGCGGCAAGCAGGTCTATTACAGGCGCGCCCTGCCCGCTTCATGCCCCCGCGGAGGTAAGAGCCGTTCGCGCGAGCAACACTTAAGGACGGGACGCCACTTGGCCGCCCCGCCGATCAGCCGCCAGGCTGACCCGATGACCGTCGTCCGCGTCCTCCTCGTGGAGGACGCGGCACCCGACGCGGAGCTCATGCTCCGGGCGCTCCGCGCCGGGGGGTTCGCCCCGGTGTACGAGCGCGTCGAGACCGCCGCGGCGATGCGCGAGGCGCTCGCGCGGCAGGCGTGGGACGTGGTGCTCGGCGATTACAACCTCCCGGGGTTCGACGTACCCGCCGCATTGACTGTACTCCAGGAACACGGGCAGGACATCCCTTTCATAGTGGTGACGGGAAGCGTGGGCGAGGATGCGGCCGTTGCGGCGATGAAGGCCGGCGCGACGGATTACATCATGAAGGACCGGCTCCAGCGGCTCGCACCGGCCGTGCTGCGAGCGGTTGCGGACGCCGCCGTGCGGCGCGAGCACCAGCGTCTGCAGCAGCAGCTCCTGCGGTCGCAGAGGCTGGAGGCGGTGGGGCGGCTGGCGGGAGGTATCGCCCACGATTTCAACAACGTGCTCACGGCGATTCTCGGCTCCGTCGAGCTGCTCCTGCTCGACACGCCCGCCGACGCCCCGAAGCGAGAGGAGCTGGACATCATCCGGGACGCGGCGGCCCGTGCCCAGGTGTTGATTCGCCAGCTCCTCGCCTTCAGCGCGCGGCAGGTGTTGCAGCCGAGGGTCCTCGACCTGAATCAGCTGGTCGGAGAGGTGAGCAAGATGCTCCGGCGGCTGATCGGTGAGGACGTGGACCTCGTGTCCGCCCTCGCACAGGACCTCGGCGCGGTCCGGGCCGATGCGGCCCAGATCGAGCAGGCGCTGGTCAACCTGGCGGTCAATGCGCGCGACGCGATGCCAGCCGGTGGGCGGCTGACCATCGAGACGGCAAATGTCGAGCTGGGCGAAGGGACTGCAACAACTCACGGCGAGGTCCCGCCCGGGCGCTACGTCATGCTTCGGGTGACCGACACCGGCACCGGCATGGACCCCGAGACCCAGGCGCACGTCTTCGAGCCGTTCTTCACAACCAAGCCCCACGGTAAGGGGACCGGCCTTGGCCTCGCGACCGTGTACGGGATCGCACGGCAGAGCGGGGGCCACGTCACGGTCGAGAGCGCGTTGGGCGAGGGCACCACGTTCAGGATCTACCTGCCACGTGTCGATGCGGCGGCAGAGCCGGTCGGGGGCCCCCGCTCCGTCACGGCGCCCGTCGAGGGCACCGAGACAGTGCTCCTCGTCGAGGATGAGCACCTGGTTCGCAGCCTCGCCCGCAAGGTGCTCGAGCAGGCGGGCTACACGGTGCTCGTCGCCGCCGGGGGCCGTGAGGCGCTGCAAATGGCGGCTCTCTACGACGGCCCGATCCACCTCTTGCTCACCGACGTCGTGATGCCCGAGATGAGCGGCCGCGAGCTGATGCACCGGCTGACCCCGGTCCGTCCGGCGCTGCGCGTGCTTTACATCTCCGGTTACTCGGACGAGGCCGTGGCCCGGCAAGGCGTCCTCGATCCCGGGACCGCCTTCATGCAGAAGCCCTTCACACCAGACGCTCTCGCTCGCAAGGTCCGCGAAGTGCTGGACGGCGGTCAGGCCCGAGCTTGACTGGTGCCGCCTTCCACGGCATCAAGGGTCCGAGCGGGAACCCACGAATCGCCCCGCCTGCGCAACGCGAGATGCCAGGCGGGGCGACGTGTTTGAGGGGGCTCTTTGACAACCCTCCTCTCGTGTGTGTGCAAGAGACGTTCGTGCCGCCAGCGGCCGGGTGTGACGCGCGTGGGCCGAGGGCGCCCATCAGGGCGACCAAAGGTGGTGACACGATGAACGAGCCGGTCATTTTCGGCGCGCACGATGAGAAGACGCTCGCCCAGCTCAAGGACGTGGCGAGCCGCGCGGAGCGCGTCGCGCTCATGGCGGACGGCCACGTCGGCTACGTGATGCCAATCGGCGGCGTCGCGGCGTACCGGGACAAGGTGAGCGTCGTCGGCGTGGGCTTCGACATCGCGTGCGGCAACGCGGCGATCCGGACGAACCGCCGGCTGGACGAGTATACCCGCCGGGATCTCGAGCTCCTGGCGGACGAGGTTCAGCGCACGCTCTCGTTCGGGGTGGGCCGCACCAACCGCGCGGACGACGCACCCGTCGATCACCCGCTGTTCGAGGATTCGGCCTGGGACGCGGTGCCGGGTCGGCACGAGCGTGACAGCCTGCGGGTCAAGGCGCGCAACCAGCTCGGCACCGTGGGCAGCGGCAACCACTACGTGGACGTCTTCGCGGACGAGAACGCGGAGATCTGGGTGGGCGTGCACTTCGGCAGCCGGGGCCTCGGGCACACGGTGGCCTCGGGGTTCCTCTCCCTGTCGCAGGGCAAGCAGTGGGGCGAGCGCGTCCCCGAAGCCGAGGTTCTGCTCGCGCTCGAGCAGCCGCTGGGCCACGACTACTGGGAGCTCATGACGCTCGCCGGCCGCTACGCCTACGCCGGGCGGGAGTGGGTCGCGCGGAAGGTCGTCGAGATTCTTGGCGGCGAGGAGCTGGAGCTCGTGCACAACCACCACAACTTCGCCTGGAAGGAGACGCACGATGGGCGAGAATACGTCGTGATCCGCAAGGGCGCGACGCCGGCGTTTCCGGGCCAGAAGGGGTTCGTCGGCGGCTCGATGGGCGACGACGCAGTGATCGTGGAGGGCGCGCGTCACGACTCGGAGCTGCAGCGCGCGTCGCTGTACTCCACGGTGCACGGGGCGGGTCGCGTGATGTCCCGCACCGAGGCGCGCGGCAAGATGAACCGGAAGACCGGGGAGGTGATCCGGCCGGGCAAGGTATCGTGGGAGATGCTGCGCGAGTGGGTCGGCGACAAGGGCGTCATTCTGCGCGGCGGCGGGCTGGACGAATCGCCGCACGCCTACCGGCGGCTAGGGGACGTGCTGGCGGCGCAGGGCGACACCGTCTCCGTGCTGCACACGCTCACGCCCGTCATCGTCGTGATGGCGGGTGAGAACGAGTTCGACCCGTACAAGGATTAGCAAGACCGCGGGTGGTGAAGACTTCGGATTACGCTGTCCTCATTCCCCGCAAGCGAAGGGGACCATCCTTGAAGCGACGACGGACCATCCTCCTCCACCTACGGTATGCCCATGAGAGCCTACGTAATTACTACCGGCGTCATCTTTGGCCTGCTCGTCGTGGCTCATCTCTGGCGGATGGTTGCCGAGCCGCAGTTCGCGACTGACCCTGGTTACATCGTCATCACGGTCGCGGCGGGGCTCCTCAGCATCTGGGCCGGATTCGTCCTGCGACGCTCCCCGTCGCCCTGACCTGCGGGAGGTCAGGCGTGAGTTCCCGCGTAGGGTCCTCACCCCTGGCCCCCTCTCCCTTCGGGAGAGGGGAACTCACGACGTCCCCCCTATCCAGAACGGAGGGTCGTGTTGCAGGCATCGCAACTCTTGAAACTGAACAGTGACGCCTACGGGGACGCCCCCTCGTACACCATCCGCGACAGATCCGCGACCAGATTATGCGCGACGCTGTCCTGTCGGATCCCGCCCGTGAGCACGACCAGCACGTAGCTTCCGCCCCGGGGCAGGTACACGATCGCGGCATCGTGGTACACGACCTCGCCGATCCACCCCGTCTTGTGCGCCACGCGAGTCCCGGCCGGCAGCCCGGCCGGGATCCCCTCGTTGAATTCCTGCCGGCCGAGGATGGCGAGCATCTCGCTGCACGAGGCGGGGCTCGCCGCCCGGCCCTGCGCGATCGCGGCGAGCAGCACGCCCAGGTCCCGTGCCGTCGTCGTGTTGTTCAAGCCGGCCCGATAGGCCTTGCCGTCCTCCACGCCGCGGAGCACCTGGATCGACCAGGCGCCAAGGGACCGTGCCGTTCGCTGTGCGCGCTCCGCGCCGACGCGCTCGATCAGGAGGTTGGTCGCAAGGTTGCTCGAGCGTGTGATCATGAGCTCGAGCAGCTCGCGCACCGACGTTTTGCCGCCCAGTCGCAGGTACAGGGTGCTGTCCGAGTCGTCGGCCCTGTCCACGTCGAACGGTGAGTCGTCGAGGAGCGACGGGAACGTTGCGTGGACCGGGACTGAGTCATCGAGCCGCAACAGCCCAGCGTCCGCGTCCCGGAAGATCTGGATCATCACCGGCACCTTCATCGTGCTCGCCGCATGGAGGCGCAGGTTCGCGCCGATGAGGATCGAGTCGGGGCGCCCGATGTTGTGGTAATAGACACCGACCGCCGTGGCGGGCGCCCGGGCGATTCGCGCCGCGAGCTCCTCGCGCAAATGGCGCGAACTCTGGGCTTCAGCGGACGCCAGCGGCAGCAGGCCGAGCAAGGCGAAGCGCAGGCCGGGCATGGAGCGGAGAATATACTGACGTCTGATGTCTGACGTCTGACGCCCGGCTAGTTAGATTCCCCTCCGTGAGCGAATTCGTTTTCGGCACCCACAACGCCGCCTTCGTGCAGGTGATGTACGAGCAGTACTTGCGCGATCCCGCCTCGGTCGGCGAAGAATGGCGAAACCTATTCGATAACGGTAAGGTCGCCGAGCTTCCCGTGATCCCGACGAGCCGCGAGGAAGCGCAGCGGGAGACGGGACACGGGAAACGGGAAACGAAGCCCTCGATGGCCGCCGAACCCGCGTTTCCCGTTTCCCGTGCCCCGTCTCCCGGTTTCACAGTCCCGTCTCCCGGCCTCACCCCGATCGTCGGCCCCGCGGCCCGCCTAGTGCAGAACATGACGGACTCGCTGTCCGTCCCGACGGCCACATCGTTCCGAGAGATTGCGGTCGAGGTGTTGGACGCCCGGCGCCGGGAGCTCAATGGGCAACTCGCTGCGAGCGGGAAGAAGGTCTCCTATACCCATCTCATCGGCTACGCGCTCGTGCAGGCGGCGCGGCGGCTCCCCGTGATGACGCATGCCTTCCAGGAGGTGGAGGGCAAACCGCACCGACTCGATCCGGGGGGCGTGAACCTCGGTCTCGCGGTGGACGTGGAAAAGAAGGACGGGAGCCGCGCGCTCGTCGTCCCGGTCATCAAGCGGGCCGACAGGCTGAGCTTCGCCGAGTTCCGCGCGGCCTATGAGACGCTGGTGGACAAGGCGCGAGCCAACAAGCTCGTTCCCGACGACTTTGCGGGCGCTACGATCACGCTCACCAACCCCGGCACGATCGGCACGATCGCGTCGGTGCCGCGCCTGATGAAGGGCCAGGGCTCGATCATTGCCACAGGCGCGATCCGCGGCGTCGGGTCCGCCAGGACCATGATGCTCACGAGCACCTACGACCACCGCATCATCCAGGGGGCCGAGTCCGGACTCTTCCTGCGCCGGCTCGACGGCCTGCTGAACGGCGAGGAGCGTTTCTACGAGGCCGTCTTCGAGAGCCTGGACCTCGCGGGAAAGGGGAAACGGGAAACGGGAGACGTTGTCGCCGTCGAACCCGCGTTTCCCGTTTCCCGTGTCCCGTCTCCCGAGGTCGCGGCGGAGGATCTAAAGCACGTCGCCGCTGCCATGTCGCTGGTCAAGGCGTTCCGCCACTTCGGGCACATGGCGGCGCGGCTCGACCCGCTCGGCTCGGAGCCCCCGGGCGACCCGGCCCTCGATCCGGGCCAGCTCGGTCTGACCCCTGAGATCATGGCCAGAATCCCGGCCGAGGTGCTGCGGATCTACGTCCCGGGGAGGACGCTCGCCGAGGCGTACCCCGAGCTCCACAAGACCTACTGCGGCACGATCGCCTACGAGGTCGAGCACATCGGCAGCCACCAGGAGCGCCTGTGGCTGCGTCAGGTCATCGAATCGGGCCAGCACAAGCAGCCGCGCACGGTGGAGCAGAAGCGCAACATCCTCGCCCGGCTCACGCAGGTCGAGACGCTCGAGCGCTTCCTCCACAAGGCCTACCTCGGCCAGAAGCGGTTCTCGATCGAAGGGCTCGACGTGCTCGTGCCGATGCTCGACGAGACGATTGAACTGTGCGGCGCGAGCGGCGCGCGGCGGGTGGTGCTCGGGATGGCGCACCGGGGGCGGCTGAACGTGCTCGCCCACATCGTCGGGCTCTCCTACGAGACGATCTTCGCCGAATTCGAGGGCGGGCGGCCCGTAGAGGAGACCCTCACGCCCGAGGGGGGTACGGGCGACGTGAAGTACCACCACGGTGCGGATGGCGTCTACCAGACGGCGTCCCGCAAGCCGGTCAACGTCACCCTCGCGCCGAACCCGAGCCACCTCGAGGCGGTGAATCCCGTGGTCGAGGGCCGGGCGCGCGCCAACCAGACCAACCGCCGCGGCAAGGACCCGATCCACGACGGGACGGTGGCGGTGCCGCTGCTTATCCATGGTGACGCGTCCTTCGCCGCGCAGGGGGTCGTGGCCGAGACCTTCAACCTCGCTCGGCTCAAGGGCTACTCGACGGGCGGGACGATTCACCTCATTGCGAACAACCAGCTCGGCTTCACGACCGACCCCAGGGAGGCGCGCTCCACCGACTACGCGAGCGACCTCGCCAAGGGCTTCGACGCGCCGATCATCCACGTGAACGCCGACGATCCCGAGGCGTGCCTTGCGGCGGCGCGACTCGCCGTGATGTACCGCGACAAGTTCCACGGCGACGTGGTGATCGACCTCGTGGGTTACCGCCGGCACGGGCACAACGAGGGCGATGAGCCGGCGTACACGCAGCCGGTCATGTACGAGCGGATCAGGCAGACGCCGACCGTGCGCCAGCGCTACGCCGAGCAGCTCGCGCAAGAGGGGGTCCTGGCCCAGGCCGAGGCCGACGCCGAAGCGGAGCGCCTCTACCAGCGGCTTGCCGAGATCGCCCAGTCCCTGAAAGCGCACCTTTCAGAGGAATCCAGGGGAGAGGAGCCGCAACGCATGTCCGGCGGTCGCCCCGGGATCGCGGAGCCCGACACGCGGGTCGCGCCGCCATTGCTATCGAGCTTGAACGAGCAGCTCCTCGCCGTGCCGGCGGGGTTCACCATCAACCCCAAGCTCCAGAAGCAGCTCGAACGGCGGCGCGCCGCGCTGACGCAAGGCGCGATCGAGTGGGCGCACGCCGAGGCGCTCGCGTTCGCCTCGCTCTTGGCCGAAGGGACCGCGATCCGGCTCACCGGGCAGGACACCGAGCGAGGCACATTCAGCCAGCGGCACCTGGTGTTGCACGATGCGGCGGACGGCCGCCGCTACGCGCCCATCCAGAACCTCGCCAGCGCGCGGGCGCCGTTCGAGCTGCACAACAGCCCGTTGTCCGAGTTCGCGTGCCTCGGGTTTGAGTACGGCTACGCCGCTGCGGCCCCCGATGTGCTGGTGCTCTGGGAAGCGCAGTTCGGAGACTTCACGAACGGCGCCGAAGTGATCATCGACCAGTTCATCATCGCAGGGCTCGCGAAGTGGGGCCAGACCTCCCGCCTCACGCTGCTCCTCCCGCACGGCTACGAGGGCCAGGGCCCCGAGCACTCGAGCGCCCGGATCGAGCGCTTCCTCGCCCTCGGCGCCGATGGGAACATCCGTATCGCCAACTGCTCGACCCCGGCGCAGTACTTCCACCTGCTGCGCCGCCAGGCCCGCCACCCCGAGCCACGGCCTCTGGTCCTGTTCACACCCAAGAGCCTGCTGCGCCTGCCGCAGGCGAGCTCCCGGCTCGAGGACCTCGCGGCGGGACCGTTCCGGCCGGTGATCGACGACCCTGAGGGAGAATCCCGCCGCGACGCCGCGCGCCTCGTGCTGTGCAGCGGCAAAGTGTACTACGATCTCGTGCTCTCCCCCGAGCGCGCCCGGGCCTCCCACGTCGCCGTCGGGCGCGTGGAGCTGCTCTATCCCTTCCCGGCCGCCGAGGTGGCGGCGCTGCTGAAGCGCTATACCAAGATCACGGAGATCGTCTGGGTGCAGGAAGAGCCGCGCAACATGGGGCCACAGAAGTTCATGTTGCCGTACCTGCGTGAGCTCGTCGGTCCGGGTGTGACGGTGCGCGATATCGGCCGGCCCGAGCGGTCGAGCCCGGCGGAAGGTTACCCCGCCGCGCACCAGGCCGAGCAGGCGAGGATCGTCGCGGCGGCGTTCGCCGACTAGAACCCGATGCGGCGGCGCGGCGGGTCCAGCTGCACCATGAGCCTCCGAATCGCGACGAACACCACGGCGAACCGCCTGTCGTACTTCTGCTCGAGCTCGCCGAGCTTGCGGGCGAGGTCGCGATGCGTCGCCAGGAGCTGCCGGAGCCGGACGAACGCGCGCATGATCACGATGTTCACCTGAATCGCGCGGTCACTATG
>Ga0070708_100004188_pt1 | contig 11331 bp, 10 predicted proteins | sample KBSK5503metaG_FD_65469 | JGI IMG/M metagenome (GOLD analysis project Ga0070708, IMG submission 65469) | Corn, switchgrass and miscanthus rhizosphere microbial communities from Kellogg Biological Station, Michigan, USA - KBS K5-50-3 metaG | ecosystem: Host-associated > Plants > Roots >...
GACTGGGCGATGAGGAGCGACAGCAGCCCGAAGCCAAACGCGGCAGGCCAGATCGCGGGCAGCGCCAGGCGGGCGAGGTGGCTGAGGCGAGAGACTGCCGGGCCCATGGCCGAATCCTGACACCGGGCGGCCCCGAATCCCAGCCGGGGGCTATCCCTCACCCCGGGATGCACAATGAGGGGCACGCCCCGATGCGCCGGCAGGCGGTAATCAGCGAGGCTTCACCCGGACGGAAAGGAGGCCGCCATGAGAAAAACACGTCGCGGCCGCCCGGCCAGCGCCGTGGTCCTGGTGGCCCTGGCCCTTGCCGGGTGCGGCGCGCAGGCAGGCAACAAGGCCGGCGGCCCCGGCACGCCGGTTGTGCTGCGGATGGCCACGGTGAACGGGGTGCCCGGGTTCATGCCCCAGGTCGATCCGTACCTCGTCAACCGGGTAGCGAAGCTGTCCGCCGGAAACGTCCAGATCGACATGGCCTACCACGTCGGTGAGAACCTGCCGGGCGGTGAGCAGCAGATCGTCCGCGACGTCGCCGCAGGCAAGTACGATCTCGGTGTCGTCGGCACCCGGGTCTTCGACACCCTGGGCGTCGGCAGCTTCCAGGCGCTGACCGCCCCCATGCTGATCGACAGCTATCCGCTGGAGCAGGCCGTCATCGGCAGCGGCATCCCCGCCCAGATGATGCGATCGCTCGACACGCTGCACGTGACGGGCCTGGGGGTCCTCGCCGACGGGCTGCAAGAGCCGATCGCGGTCCGCAACCCCCTGCTGGGCCCCGCGGACTGGCGCGGCGTCACCTTCGCCGCGTTCCGTTCGCGGGAGACAGCCGAGGCGATCCGCGCGCTCGGGGCCACGCCCAGCGATGCGTGGGGGACCCCGCTGGACCAGGGATTGAGCAGCGGCACGGTCGGGGGCTTCGAAAAGAACCTCCGCATCTACCGCATGCACCCCGACCTGTGGAAACCGGCTCCATACGTCACGGCCAACGTCAACCTGTGGCCCCAGACGCTGGCCGTCATAGGCAACCCAGCCCGGCTCGCCCGGCTCACATCCCAGCAGCGCGGCTGGCTCACCGAGGCGGTCCGGGACGCGGCGCCCCGCTCCACCGGGCTGATCGACGGCGATGCACGCCTGCTGGCCGGCCTGTGCGCGAGCGGCATCCGCATCGCGGACGCCGACCACGCCGACCTCGCGGCCCTGCGGAACGCCTTCGCTTCGGTGTATGCGCAAGTGGAACAGGACCCGCAGACCAGGCAATTCATCGCCGAGATCAACCGGCTCAAGCAACACACCCCGCCCGGGGCCGCGCTGGTGATCCCCGGCGGCTGCAGCGGGAGGGCGCCCGGCTCGGCTCCCGGCAACGGCTCCCCGGGGACCAAGACCAGTCAGGTCACCCCGCTGGACGGGGTGTGGGAGGTCAGCTACACCGGGGCCGAGCTTGCCGCCGCCCATGCCGACCCGAGCGAGGTAGTCCCCGCCAACTACGGCAGCTTCACCTTGACGCTGCACCGGGGACAATCCTCGACCACGCGGCCAGGTGCACGGCCCGGGCCGCAAACGACCGCTACCTACGTCGTGCGCGGCGACACGATCACCTTCCAGCAAGGGCAGGCGATCTGGAGATACCGGTGGAGCGTGTACCGGCAGACGCTCACCTTCAAGAAGCTGGGGGGCCAGGAGCCCGGCTGCTCCCTGAGCGTGTCCTTGGGGCAATGCGAGCCAACCGGCTACGTGGTGAAGCCCTGGCGGCGGGTCTCCGCGTAGCAGAACCCCGGACAGCGGAAGGCCCCGGCAGGCCGCCGGGGCCTTCTTCACCGACAGGTGGCGGCTGGGATCTCGGCCAGCAGCCGCGTGCCCTCGCCCGCCGGGCTTTCCACCAGGAACCGGCCGCCGAGCGCCTCGACCCGGTCCGCTAGTCCCCTGAGCCCGGATCCGGCTGACGGGTCGGCGCCTCCGACGCCATCGTCGGCGACGAGGACGGTAACCAGATCCCCGTCCGCCCTGACAGCAACGTCGGCGCGTGACGCGTGCGCATATTTCCCGACGTTGGTCAGAGCCTCGGAGCAGATGAAGTAAACCGCCGTCTCGATGACAGCGGGCAGGCGCTGCGCGGCAACCTCGAGCCGGACCGGCACCGGGGCCCGTTCGGCAAGGCACGACAATGCGGGACCGAACCCGCGCTCGGTCAGTACTGCCGGATGGATCCCCCCGGCCAGCTCCTGCAGCTCGCTTTGCGCCGCATCGAGCTCTCGCCGGGCATCTTCCAGCCGCGCGGCCACCGCTCCATCCGGAGCAGCGCGAGCTCCCTGCAGGCCGAGGTCCACGAGTTCCTCGACCTCCTTCAACCGCTCCCCGGCGCCGGCCTTCAGCTCTTGCTGGAGACGGCGGCGCTGGGCATCACGGGCCTCGAGGATCCGGCGCCGCGAGGCGTCCAGCTCCGCGACCTGGCGCCGCACCTCGGCCCGCAGCTGAACGTTGGAGAGCGCAATACTGGCCGCCGAAGCCACCGGGTCCATCAGGCCGGGATCGTCCAGCACCGCGGCGTCGTGCACGAGCGCAGCGATCCGCTCGCCCTGCTGCTCGATCACGGTGACCGCCTTCCCCGACCCCGCGCCGGGGAGCACCATGGGGTTCCCGCTCTCGTCGACATATCCGCTAGCCTCTGGGAGCCAGTACGCGATCACCAGCGACCGGTCGCCCAGGGCATGCGCCAGCCGGGCCTGCAGCGTGCCGGTCGCGGTGCCCTCCCCGAGGTCGACGACCAGCCTCGTGACAACCGCCTGGGTCCACCGGCCGCGCACGATGTCCGCCAGGAAGCCGGCCGCCATCAGGACGAGCACCACCTCATACCCCCACGGCACAGCCCGTTCCACACCAGGTCCCGCCCCGATCAGGCGTGCCACGCTCCCGCCCGCAAGCGGAACAGCCAGGGCGGCTGCCGCGGCGATCGCCGTCACCCGGGCACGGCGGCCGGGGCCTGCCGCTAGCGCATAACCCCGGATCGTTGCCGCCAGGACAAGGAAAATGACCACTATCGTCACCGCGTCGTTCCGGGCGAGCGGGGCGGCCGCAGCGTAGACGTAGGCCGCAGCCACCACAACCATGCTCAGCCGGTCCAGGGCCCGCCCGCGCGGATAGCCGATGATCGCGTGGCACAGGGGGCCACGGTGGACGAACAGCAGCGCCGCGCCGACGGTAGCGACCACCCCGATGCGCGAGCCCGCCAGCGTGCCGAGGAACCAGGCGAACCCGGTCAGCGCGACCAGGAGACCAATGCGGCTTTGCGGACGGTGGGACCAGGCGAGGAGCCCGCACGCGATCAGCGCCCACCCCACGGCCAGGTCGGCCCCCGCCTCGGGCAGCGACTGGCTCGAACGGGCCAGCCATTCCGCTCCGAGGCCGAGCACCAGCCCGGCCAGCCACGCGGCCGCCCGGAGGCGCGGACCAGGGGCGGTCAAGCCGTCACGAGACCAGCGCAGCCAGCGCATTCCCCGACAGCTCGCTCTTCGAGATAAACCCGCGGGCAGGACTGCCGGCGAGCCGCCGCCGGTAGGAGGAAACCCCCCCGGGCCGATACCAGCACCACCACTGGCGGATCGCCAGCCCCCGCCAACTGCTCAGCAACCTCAAAACCATCGATGCCGGGCAGCTGGATATCGAGCAGCACAACGCGCGGATGAAGCAGGTCTACCGCAGCAAGCGCCGACGCCCCATCTTCAGCCTCGCCAACGACATCGAACCCCTCAGCCTCCAGCAACGTCCTGGCCAAAGACCGGAAGCCAGAATCGTCGTCCACGATCACCACCGTTGGCCTCACCAGCAGATCGTCGCACGCGGCGAGCAACCTGGCATCGGGGCTACCCCCCGACTCTCCCGGCGCGGCCCGGACGATCCATTCGGAACGGGAGGTATTGGGCAATTATCCGTCTCAGGGCCCCGGGCTGGCATGTGCCCGGCACCCGCATTGCCACAATCTGGCCTGCAGCCCGCCATTGAAGTTGCGACTCGGACACCGAACAGTTGATCTGCAGCTACGACAGTGCAGAAGCCCACTAAATCAGTAGCCATTCATAGTCGTTCCGTGCGCTCTGCCTGTCCGTAACATTTCGGCGCGGTCACCCTCCGTGGCGATAGCCGACTACGCGCGGAGTCACGGCAGCGGTTCTTACCAAGTTGATGCTCACGATCCTGTCGCTGGCAGGCGGGACAGCGCCGCCGCGGCCGTGTTCACGACAGGTGGCGGTAGATGCTCATGGCGAGCGTCGCGTAACAGTGGGGTCGTCTTGCCTGGTTGGCGGCGGCCACCAGATGGTTCGAGGTGCCGGTAGACGGTTTTGCGGGACACGCCGAAGGTTTCTGCGATCTCGGCGACGGTGTACTTACGCCCGCCGTCGTCGCCTTTCTCCTCGTACATGCCGCGGGCCACCTCGGCCTGCCGGGCCGTCAGCTTGGGTTTGCGGCCGCCGACCCGGCCGCGGGCCCGGGCGGAGTCCAGGCCTTCGCGGGTGCCTTCGGAGATGAGGTCGGCGAGCATCTCGTCCATCGCGGCCAGGACGTGGAAGGTGAACCGCCCGGCCGGGGTGGTGGTGTCGATGCCCTGCTTGAGCACGACCAGGTCGATCCCGCGCTCGGCAAGCAGCGCGGCGATCTCGGTGAGGTGGCGCACCGAGCGGGCCATCCGGGACAGCTGGGTGACCGCGAGCTCGTCGCCACGGCGGAGATGATCGAGGCAGTTGTCCCACCCGGGCCGCCGGGCGAGCTTGCCGGAGGCGGTGTCGGCCCAGATGCGCTCGCAGCCGACGGCGCGCAGCGCGTCGAGCTGGGAGTCTGCCCAGGTTGATCGAGGCGATCGAGTTGCAGGCCATCGACGCGGCCGCGCCGGTGCTGGCCGCCTACCACGTGCTCGGCGAGTGGCTGGCCGGCAAGCCCCGCACCACGCGGCGGCCCGCCGGGGAAGTTCCTTTGGAGGTGGTCACACCGTCGTGGCGACCGCATGTGCACGACCTGCAGACCGGCGCCGTCGACCGCGCCGCCTACACCTGCTGCGTGCTCGACCAGGTCCGCACCCTGCTGCGCCGCCGCGACATCTACGCCCCCGGCAGCGCCCGGTGGGGCGATCCCCGCGCCGAACTGCTCACCCGGCACGAATGGGCCGACCGGCGCGACACGTTGTGCGAGGAACTGGCCCTCGACCCTAACCCGGCCACCATCATTGACCAGCTCACCGCCAGCTTGGATGCGGCGTGGCGGCGCACCGCGGCCGGGTATGCCGCCAATGCCGACCTGCGAATCGAACACCGCGGCGGCCGCGACGAGATCGTGCTCACGCCTTTGGACGCCGAGGCCGAACCCGCTTCGCTGGTCACCCTGCGTACCGAGGTAGAAAAGCTCTTGCCCGAGGTGGAGATCGCCGACCTCCCGCTGGAAGTGCACGGCTGGACAGGGTTTCTCGACGAATACACCCACATCAGCGGCACCGAGCTGACCCGCGAGGAAGGCCTCATTGAGACACTCTCGGCGCTGCTGGTCTCCGAATCATGCAACGTCGGCCTGACCCCGGTCGCCGACCCGGCTTACCCGCCGCTGACCCGGGAGCGGTTGAACTGGGCCGGGCATAACTACCTGCGCTCGGCCACCCACGCCGCCGCGAACGCCCGGCTGGTCGACTACCACACGCCCTTGCCGCTGGCCCAGGCCTGGGGCGGCGGGGAGATGGCCTCCGCCGACGGGATGCGGTTCGTCATCCCCGTGTCCACCATCCACGCCGCCTACAACCCGCGCTACTTCGGCCGGCAACGTGGCTCCACGCTGTACTCGTGGATGGCCGACACCTACACCGTCTTCGCCCAGAAGCTGATCCCCGGCACCCAGCGCGACAGCCTGCATGTGCTCGACGGGCTGCTGGCCAACCAGACCGGCATCCAGCCCGAGATGGTCTCCACCGACACCGCCGGCGCCTCCGAGATCGTCTTCGCCCTGGCCTGGGCGCTGGGCTACCGATGGGCGCCGCGGCTGGCCGACCTGCCCGATCAGCGGCTGTGGCGCATCGACCGTGACGCTCACTACGGCTCGTTGAACGGGCTGGCACGCCATCGCATCAACACGCGGCTCATCGCCGAGCACTGGGACGAGATCTGCCGGCTCACCGCCTCCCTGCGCGCCGGCACCGTCGTCCCCTCGGCGATCCTGCGCACCCTGCAACGCGGCCCCAGCCCCTCCAGCCTCGCCCGCGCCCTAGCCGAGCTCGGCCGGGTGATCAAAACCCTGCACGTGCTCGAATACGCCCACGACCCGGCCTATCGCCGCATCATCCACCACCTGCTCAGCCGCGCGGAACGCCGCAACTCCCTCGCCCGGGATGTCTTCCACGGCCAGCGCGGCCAGATCCGGCGGCACTACCAGGTCGGGCAGGAAAACCAGCTCGACAGCCTCGGCATCATGATCAACGTAATCGTGTTGTGGCAGACGGTGTACACCCAGGCCGCTCTCGACCACCTCGCCGCCAGCAGATACCCGCTGGACCCGGCCGACGTGGCCCGGCTCACCCCGCTCGGACACCCCACGATCAACCTGGACGGCCGCTACCGGACCACCAGCCGGCCACCCGCCACCGGCCTCCGGCCGCTACGAATCGATTGACTCAGGATCCTGTTCCGATCCTCGTCACAGGCCGTTGCCGATGACGGCCAGCTCGAAGTGCCCAGGCTCCGCGTCGAGGATCTCGGCGTCCGACACGACCGGCCGGACCCCCTCCCGCGTCGGCCGCATCCCCGCCGGACAGGACTGATCATCGCAGTACGCCGGGATCGGTAAACTCGCTGGTCAGTACGGATTTTCCGCACTGATGGCTGCATGCCTCGGGCCAAGAGGGGTGGCAATGCACATACCGGAACGAGGCACCACAGACGATCATAATGTTATACGGAACGTCACCATGTCATCGCTTCCTGATTCTGGTCTTTCCGTCCGCGAGCTGGACGCGCTGTTCGACCAGTCACCGACCGCCCTGGTCTTCGGCGACCACGAACTGCGCGCCAAGCGCACCAACGCGGCGTTCCGTCGGCTGGTCGGCCTGCCGGACGAGGCGATCATTGGCCGCCGGCCCTCAGAGGGCGACTCCGGCATGGACATGGCCTGGGCCGAGCGCATCCTCGCCGGGCAGGTGATCGGCAGGGGCGTTCCCGTGATCGACGTGCATGTGGAGCGGACCGTGGCCGGCCAGCGCCGGGTCTTCTCCTGGTCGGCGTACCGGGTGACGGACAACGGCCAGGTGCTCGGGGCGGTGGGCTCCCTCACCGACGTCACCGACCGGGTGCAGGCCAATGCCCGGCTCGACCTGCTCGAGCGGGCCGGCAGCCAGATCGGGACCACGCTCGATATCCACCGCACGGCCGGGGAACTGGCCGCCCTGGCCGTGCCCGAACTCGCCGACCGCATCGCCATCGACCTGTGCGACGAGATGTTGCGGGGCGAAGATCTCCCGCGCCCCGGCTCAGTCCCCCTGCGGCTTCGCCGGGTCGCGGTGCGCGACGCCGCAACCAGGGCCAAGATTGTCTACAAGGCAGGCGACCTGATCACCGCGCCGGTCACACGTCCGGTCGCCGTGGCGCTGTCACGGGGGAAGCCCCTCCTGGCGCGGAATCGGGCCGAGGTAAGCAGGCAGGTCTGGTATGCGCCTGGTAATGCGGAAGCCCTCCTCGCCCGGGGGGTGCACACGGCCGTGGTGGTGCCGCTGACCGCCCGGGGCGTCACCCTGGGGGTGGCCGCGTTCTCACGGGCCGAGCACCCTGAGCCCTACGATGAGGCCGATGTGCGGCTGGTCACCGACCTGACCGCGCGGGCGGCGGTGCACATCGACAACGCCCGGCTGTACACCCGCGAGCACGACGCGGCGGTGACCTTGCAGCGCAGCCTGCTGCCCCGCGACATCCCCCAGGTGCCCGGTCTCGACATCGCCTACCGCTACCAGCCGGCCAGCCAGACCGCCCAGGTGGGCGGCGACTGGTTCGACGTCATCGTGCTCGATCGTGGCCGGGCGGCGCTGGTGGTCGGCGACGTGACCGGCCACAGCATCCACGCCGCGGCGATCATGGGCCAGCTGCGCACCACCACCGCGGCCCTGGCCCGCCTCGGGCACCCGGCGGAAGAGATCATGGCCCAGCTCAGCGGCGTGGTCGCCGCCCACGGCGACGAGGCCGGCGCCACCTGCCTGTACGCGGCGTATGACCCGGCGTCGCAGCGGTGCCAGCTGACCAGCGCCGGGCACCTGCCGCCCGCGCTGCGCCGCCCCGACGGCGCGGTCGAATTCCTCGACGTGCCGGGCGGGGTGATGCTCGGCGCGGGCCCGGGCCGCTACCCGGCCACCGACATCGACCTGCCCGCGGGCGGCGTGCTGGCCCTGTACACCGACGGGCTGGTCGAGCAGCCCGGCCAGGACCTCGGCGCCGGCATGTCCCGGCTCGCCCGCGCGCTGGCCGCCGGTCCCGCACGATCGCTGGACGATCTGGGCGACAGCGTGCTGGCCAGCCTCGGCCCCCCCGCCCGAGACGACATCGCCCTGCTGCTCGCCCGCACTACCGCCGAGCCGGCCTCCTACAGGGCGTGAACCGGGTCAGGTACGGGAGCCGCCCAGCCTGATCAGGCGCCGCACCCCGCCCGGACGGCGCCCCGCGGCCGCCGTGGCGGCGACGGAACCCGCCTCAGCTTCCCGCGACGCGGACACGGATGCCAAACCGGGCGGCCTTCTTCTCGGTGACCATGACGAACAAGTTGTAGCGGTTATGGAAGGCCTCGGCGACGAACAGGCGCTGCTCGCCGGTCATGTCGGGGATGAGGACGTCCTTGGCCGCGGCCTGTTCGCCTGACATGGCCTTCATCGCGATGTCGCCGAGCGGCTGGCCGTCGCCGTCGGCGATCATCAGCTGGCCAGCCATGCGGCCGGCCAGCGTGCCGAACTTGGCCAGGAAGGACGGTGAATCCACGCTTTCCCACACCGGGACGCTGCCGTCTCTGTTCAGGTACCGGCCTGCTACCAGCACGGCGACGGGCTTGGGGTGATGCAGAACGTAGTAGCGGATCGTGGCATGCAGCGACGCGCCATACTCGGGAGCCAACGCGACCGGCGTGCCGATCGACACCTGGTAGTCCAGGGCACGCCGCCAGAAGTGCTCGCCCTGGAAGAGCAGGTGACCGCCGGCCAGGTATGCCTCCCGCTCGAGCTGGTCGCGCGTCCGCCCGAGCAGTCGCTCCTCGTCGTCAAGCTGGAACGCGGCCTGGTGCCAGAGGATGATCTGGTGCCCGATCTCGTGTGCCTCGGTGAGGCGGGCCCTCGGACTGCACTGGCTGAGGTCCACCAGCGCGACGCGTTCCCGGTGCAGCAACGCGCCGAGAATCCGCTTCAGCGCCGGCGGTTTCCGCGCCGCGATGTCGTCCGGCAGGCGTGAGATGTCGATGATCTCGCTGATCCCGGCCGCCTTCGCTACCGCGTCAAGGGGGGTGGGGATGATCCCCGGCACCCCGGCGTTGCGGAGGGCGCTGTCGGTGAACGCCAGGATCTGCCGGCGCGCCAGGTCACCCACGAGGTTGCTGTCCAGCGCCCTTTCCCTTCTGGATCTTCTTGATGAACTTCAGTACCTGCTCCTGCTGCCCCGGGGACATCTCGCCCAGCTCCCGCAGCGCCGCGCCCACCACCGACCCCGGAGTCCCCTTCGCGGCCGCTTCCACATGCCCCGACATCCGCATCAGCTCGCGCAGGTCCAGCTCATAAACCTCGGCGAGCGCCCATAGCACGTTCGGAGCCGGACGCTCGATCGCCCCGGTCTCGATCTGCGACAAATGGGCGTTATGGATTCCGGTCCGCCGCTCCACTTCGCGCAGGCTCCAGTTCCTCTCCGCGCGGGCGGCCGCCAGCTTCTTCCCCAGTGATTCCGCCATGATCACTCGCCTCCCCTCGAGCTCCACACGTGATCGTACCCCGGTTGCTAAGGTGGATTAGCGGCGCTAATCTGGCTTAGCAACGATCACCATGGAAGGTCGTCGCCCACGGTCGTTCCGACAAGGGGAGGATCCTGCCAGTGGGGCTATCAACCGTTGACCGGAAGGCACTGCTGTCGCAGTGGATCAAGCCATCCAGCGATGATGAGCAGAACCAGCAGGTGCGTGCGGAGCGGATGGTGCGCGAGGCCATCGCGGCACATGCGGCCTTCGATGACAGCGACGTGCGGATCTACACCAAGGGCAGTTATCCCAATAACACCAACGTGAGGCGCGACAGCGACGTCGACGTCGCTGTGGAACTGCAGGACTGCGTCTACTACGACTATCTCCCCGGTGTCACTGCCCCGGCCTCGTCAAAGCCCGGGCCGTACAGCGGCTCCTGGACCACGGCGACCTGGCGCGCAGAGGTGAAAGCCGCACTCGTCGCCCGCTTCGGCAGCGAGGCAATCGATGCCAGCGGGAGGATCGCGATCAACATCAGTGCGGTTGCTGGGAGCCGCCCCAGCGCCGACGTTGTTCCGAGCTTCGCGTACCGGCGTTACGACGACAGTGACCGGACCATCGTGCAAGTGGGTTCGTGCGTCTTCCCGTCCGATGGCGGAGCGAAGGTCGTCAACTGGCCGCAGCAGCAGCTGGAGAACGGCCGGAGCAAGAACAGCGCGACCGGAGGTCGGTACAAGTGCTACGTCCGGGCGCTCAAGAACGCCGAGAACGCCCTGGCGGGCGACGGGACGATGAAGGACCTGCCGTCGTACTTCATGGAGTGTCTCGGCTACAACGTGCCGAACGACGTCCTCCAGACGGGTGATCTCGACGGTGGCTTCCGTGCCACCCTGGTGAACCTCTGGGAACGGCTCAAGGACGGCTCTGCGGCGGCCGGGATGCGGGAACCGAACGAGCTGAAATGGCTGTTCAAGGGTGCGGAGAAATGGAGCACCGAGGACGCCGAATCGCTCGTGCTCGAGACCTGGAAGTACCTCGGGTATGGAGACTGACTGATGCACCGACCGACGTCGACGGTCCGCTTCACCATCCTCGGCGTCGGTGTCGTCTACACCGTCCTGCTGTACCTGTCCGGTGCGCACCTGGACACCTGGTACAAGTACGTGGTGGCGGTGTTGCCGGCCGCGGGCGGCGTCGCCCTCGCCGTATGGGACGCATGGGCCTGGCGACAGCCAGGGTTGGCACGCCTAACGCACCGACCGCGAATCGATGGCCTTGTGCACGGACGCTGATCATGACGACGAGAGAGTCATTCGTACTGAGGACGTGAGGGTGGAAGAAGGCCCCGCCGGAGGTACTCCGGCGGGGCCTTGGTGTGCGTGCTGGCCGCTTGGT
>Ga0070708_100004190_pt1 | contig 11330 bp, 13 predicted proteins | sample KBSK5503metaG_FD_65469 | JGI IMG/M metagenome (GOLD analysis project Ga0070708, IMG submission 65469) | Corn, switchgrass and miscanthus rhizosphere microbial communities from Kellogg Biological Station, Michigan, USA - KBS K5-50-3 metaG | ecosystem: Host-associated > Plants > Roots >...
ATGCCGCGCGCGCCGCGGAGAAATCGCGCCGCGGCGCGGCGCTTGTCCACCAGGACGGCGCGCATCGCATGATCGGCAAAGGCAGCAGTCCCGGCGTGCTTCGCGTCGCTCCAGCGCGCATCCTCACGGAGCGCGCCAGACCACGACGCCAGCGCGTGATCGCTCGCGTCGCCGGCCGTGAGCGCAACGTCGATCCCTTCGCGGACCGCACTCGCCCGGTCCGGCGCCGTTCCTTTGTCGAGAAAGACGAGCCCGCCGCGATCCTCACTCTCGAAAGCGTCCCATCCGACGCGGCGCGGATCGTCGCCTTTGTCGAAGAACGTGCGCGCGAAGAAGGTCGGTCCCTCCTGGTCGTATCCGACGACGAGGCCGTACTCCGGCGTTCCACCGAGACCGAACACCAGCGGAGGCAGCTGGGCGTCCACCGCCTCGATCATGCGATCGAGGATGAGCTCGCGCATCTCCTCGTCGTACGGTGGCGACTCGGGATCGAGGCGCACGCCAGCTGCGCGCGCCGCGCGGCCGAGCGTGTCGGGGTCGCGCGGTGTCGCGGCAAGCGGGTCCCATCCGGCCTCGTCGATCGTCGCGGTGAACGCGGCGGCCGAGGAGCCCATGAGCCAGTCGTAGTCGCTTTTCGTCGCGGCGGCGAGCGCCGCGGGGAACGTGCAGTCGTGCCCTTCACCGAACCGGAGCGGTGCGATCTCCTTGAGGATGCGGCGTTTGGTCAGGCGCCGTTCTCGGGGAAGGCGTGCTTGAGGAGCGTGCAGACCTGGAGCGTCACCCATTTGCTCGCGTCGACTTTCGACGGCATCCGGGCGTTGTACGGTGCTCTCCCGGCCCAGCGGCCGCGGGGGTCCTGGCGCGAAAGGAGCCACGCGATCGCCGGCTGCACGCGGTCGTCATCGATCGCGCCGGCGGCATCGAGGGCGCGGAGGACGAAGAGGACGTCGGCCTGGTAAAAGAGCGGGAACGAAAGCTGGCGCCAGAGATAGCTGGGCTCGGTGTCCGTCGGGTACTTCCCACGCTCCACTCGATAGGAGAGGAGAAACTCCACGCCGCGGCGGATCGTCCGCGCAACTTCGCGCGTGCGTCCGCCCTCGGGAAGCGCCGCGAGCCCCCAGATGAGTCGGGCGTAGCCCCACGCGCAGGGCTGCTCGCCGTTGATCCAGCACGCAGCGTCGAATTTCTTCGAGTCATTCACAAGCCGCTCAACGAGGGGCTCGACACGCGGATCGTTGCCGTAGCCCGCCATCGAGAGGTAGCGCACCAGGTTGCCGATGACGCATGATGCGCCGTGATCTCTGTTGAACACCCAGCGCATCCCGCCCATGTCTGGCTGGCCAAGCTCGTCGAGAACGTAGCGCGCGGCCCGCTTCACGCGGGGATCCGAGGTATCGACTCCGTACTCGATGAGAAGCAGATTCGACCAGAGCGTTCCCTCGTACTTTGGGCCGTACATATTCGCGCCAGGCCACCCGCCGCTCGGACGCTGACGTCCCAGGATCGTGGAGATCGGCGGCGCGCCCATCGCGCGCTGCTGCGCTTCCCGTACCTCGGGGTCGCGGGGCCCCCGGTCGAGGAGGGATCGCAGCGCGAGGGATCGGACCGCGGGATCGCGCCGCTCGAGAAGCCACGGGACCGGGTCGCCTTTCAGCAGGGACCGCCAGGACACCTAGGAGCCTCCGATGGACAACTCTGAGATGACGAGCGTGGGACTGCCGAGGCCGCCCGGTCCGAATACCAGATCCGTGCCGACCCCGACCACCGCACTGAGCAGATGGGTGAGATTGCCGGCGATCGTGATGCCCTGCGCTGGATGGATGCGCCCCCCGCGCTCGAGATAGTTGCCAGTCGCGCCGAGCGAGAACTCGCCAGACACGGGATCGATCGTGTGCAGATTCAGGAGCGAAGTGACCGCGAGCGCGCGGTCCAACCCCCGGACGATCCCCTCGGCGTCGTCGGAGCCGGCGGCAACGAAGAGATTCGAGGGCCCGACGCGGGCCGGCGAGCCGTAGCCGCCACGTCGCGCATTGCCGCTGGGGTCGATGTGCAGCTTGCTCGCCGTCTTCAGCGATGTGAGATACCCGCGCAGGACACCGTGGTCGACCAGCGTTCGCGTCGTGGTCGCAACGCCCTCGCCGTCGAACGGCGCGCTCCGAAGGCCGCGCGCCTTGCGGGCGTCGTCGACGATCGTGATCTTCTCGTTCGCGACGCGCTGTCCTACCTTCCCCGCGAAAAGGCTTCGCCCTTTCAGCACGTTGTCGGCCGAGAAGAGCGGGCCGATCGCGCGCAAGAGATCCATCGCCATCCACGGGTCCAGGACGACCGGGAGCTTTTGCGTCGCCAGAGGCCGGGAGCCGAGCTTCTCGACGGCGCGCTGCGCGGCGCGCTGTCCGACGCGCACCGGGTCGAGCTCGGCGAATCGGCGGGCCGCCTCGCCGTGATAGCCGACCTGCCGTTCGCCGTTGGGAGAGCTAGGAGTGGTCTCCGTCGCCACTGCCGAGGTCATCACGCCGCAGTACGACTCGCGGTAGGAGGCGCGGACGCCGGTCGTCGTCGCGATGATCGTGGTCGACTCCGAGTCGCTGTAGGTCGTCTTGCGAAATTGCTTGATACGCGGATCGACCGCGCGCGCGGCTTCTTCGACGGTCAGCGCGACGGCGCCGCGCTCGCCCAGCGGACGGTCGACCACGCCCGCCTGGTAAATGTCCAGATCGGCGTCGTCGATCGCTTTCTTCGCAAGAGCGAGGTCGGGATCGGGTTCGGTGACGCCCGACATGCGGCGCGCCGTGTCGGCACACGTTCGGATGCCGTCCGCGCTGAGGTCGCTCGTGTAGGCAAAGCCGAGGCGCTGCTCGTCGAGGACGCGCATGCCGACGCCGCGCTCGCCGCGCGCGATGACGCTTTCGATCGCGCCCTCCTTGATCTCCACGGAGCCGGACTGCGCCTCGCGAAGGAAGACTTCGCCGGTGGTCACCCCGAGCGAGCGCAGCGCATCGAGTGCGGCGTCGACGGTGGCCTCGTTCGTGAGCCGTTCGCTCACTTGAGCTTGCCGCCGACCACGACCGAGGGGATGCGGATGGTTGGCTGCGCGTCAGCCACGGGGGCCCCCTGCCCGTCCTTGCCGCACGTGCCGGTGGAGTAACCGAGATCGGTCCCGACCATGTCGATCTCGCTCATGAGCTTCGGGCCCTGGCCGACGAGCGTCGCTCCGCGGAGCGGCTCGGCGAGCTTGCCGTCGCGGATGCGGTAGCACTCCGTGATCTCGAAGGCGAAGTTGCCCGAGACCACGTCGACCTGCCCACCGCCCATCTTCTTCACGAAGACGCCGTCTTTGACCGAACGCAGGATCTCGGCCGGATCCGACCTCCCCCGCGCGATCATCGTGTTCGTCATCCGGCAGATCGGCAGATAGCGGAAGGACTCGCGTCGCCCGTTGCCACTCCTCGGGATGCCGAGCTTCTCGGCATGCTTTCGGTCCGAAAGGTAGGTGCGAAGGATGCCCTTCTCGATGAGGACCGTGCGGTTCGTCGGCGTGCCTTCATCGTCCATCGCCGACGTGCCGCGCTTGTCCGGATCGGTCCCGTCGTCGATGACCGTGATGAGCTCGCTCGCGACCTTCTGGCCGATGCGACCCGAGTAGACGGAGAGTCCTTTCAGGTTGAGGTCGGCCTCGAGGCCATGGCCGACCGATTCGTGGATGAGCGTGCCGCCCGCCTCGCTCGAGAGCACGACCGTATATGTGCCGGCGGGCGCCGGCTCTGCGCCGACGTTGAGCACGGCACGTCGGGTCGCGTCGGTCGCCGCCTGGTCGACCGCCTGATCGGTGAGCATCTCGAAGCCTGCGGTGCCGCGGAGCGCCTCGAAGCCCGATTCGAGCACGTCGCCCTGTTTCGCAACGACGTGGACGGCGAGGTTGAGACGGACCCGCGTGTCAGTCCGCAGCAGGCCTTCGCTGTTCGCGATCAGGATCTCCTGAACGCTCTCGCCGTAGCTGGCGGTCACCTGCTGGACACGGGGATCGAGGCCGCGCGCCACCTCGTTTGCCCGGCGCAGAAGGCCCAGTTTCCGCTCGACGGCGACCGAGCGCGGGTCGATGGCCACGGTCGAGTGCCCCGGCACGGAATCCGGTTCGGGCTCGGCGGCTTCGTGGAGCTCGCTACCATCGACGACACTGCGCGCGGCGCGCCCGGCCAGCGCGATCAGGTCATCGACATCGGCGACGTTCCCGTTCGCGTAGGTCGTGCGCTCACCGCTGGTGACGCGGATGCCCGCACCTTGGTCCACGCCGCTGATCGCATCTTCAATGCGTCCGTCGTCGAGGACGAGCTGCAGCGTTTCGTGCCGTTCCCAGTAGAGCTCCGCCCAGTCCCCGCCCCGCGAGAGCGCGGTGCGGAGCGCGTGTGCCGCGTCGCGCGCGCTGATCGACGGCTCTCGCGTCAGTGTGGTGGCGATGTGCTGACCTCCGCTCCCTGAAGGTGAGCGATGGTACGACGTTCATTCGCCGATGACAGTTATGGTCGCGCTTCGTTCCCGCGGGCCATCGAACTCCGCGAGGTAAATGCCCTGCCATGTCCCAAGCGCGACCTCGCTGTCGCGCACCGCAAGCGTCACCGAGTTACCGACGAGGATCGATTTCACGTGCGCGGGACCATTTCCCTCGGCGTGCGCGTACTTCGCATCGCTCGGCACGGCGCGTTCCAGCGCCGTGAGCACATCTTTCTGCACGTCGGGGTCGGCGTTCTCGTTGACGAACACCGCGGCTGTTGTGTGCGCGACGCTGACTGTGACCATCCCATCGCCGATCTTCGCGCGGCTGACCGCGGCCCTGACGCGAGGCGTGATGTCGATCGTCTCTTCGCGCTTCTTCGACGCGACGCTGATCTGCTCGTGCCGAACACTCATGCCGTCGCCACGGATTCGTGTTGCGCGGCGATCCGTGCGATCAACGCTGGTGGCGCGTTCCCCCCGCTGACGACCAGCACCGTTTTTCGGCCACGCGGATCGACCCTTCCTGCTCGCACCGCGGCCAGCGGAGCTGCGCCGGACGGTTCGACGAGCAGCGAGAGCCGATCCAGGTATTCGTAAGTTGCGCGCTCGAGGTCGTCGTCAGTCACGGTGACGAACGCGTCGACGTAACGGCCCGCGAGCGCCACGTTGAGCGCGTCGGTGCTCTTCGCGACGAGCTTGTCCGCCACGCTGTGCGGGTGCTCGAGCGTGATTGGACGGCCCGCACGTACCGATCGTCCGACGGCGTCCGCGCCATCTGGCTCGACGCCCACGACGCGGACGGCGGGCCGCGAGGAGCGCAGCGCCAGCGCGATCCCGGTGATGAGCCCGCCGCCGCCGACAGCGACGATCACGAGCTCGACGTCAGGAAGGTCCTCGAGGAGTTCGAGGCCGATCGTGCCCTGACCCGCGACGATCAGCGGGTCGGCGTAGGGGTGCACGAAGGTCTTACCTTCTTCGAGCTCGATCCGGTGAGCGAGCGCAAGGGTGTCGTCGTAGACGTCTCCCTCGAGCAGCACCTCGGCTCCGTACGCGCGGCAGACGCGAACGATCGTATCCGACACGCCGCGTGGCATCACCACGGTCGCCGGCGTACCGAGCGCCGACGCCGCATAGGCGACACCCTGTGCGTGGCTCCCTGCCGACGCCGCGACCACGCCGCGACCACGCGCGGCGCCGTCCAGCGAGGCGATCTTGTTGAGCGCGCCGCGGACCTTGAACGTTCGCGTCGGCTTGAACGTCTCGATCTTGAGATGGACGTCCGCGCCGAAGTCATGGGAAAGCAACGGCGACCGTTCCAGCGGCGCGCGCGGAAGATATCGGTCGACGACGCGACGAGCCGCCACCACATCGGCTATGGTCGGCTCACGTTGCACGGGGCGACGATACTTCTGTAACGAGGGGCGGTCCCGAATCGGGGTGTTACAGTGGAGGCCTACGGTTCTTCTCCACACGCGCGGAGTCGATCCGCAGCGGCCCACGGAGAAGAGCGTTCCCAGGAGATGAGGCGATCTTCCCGTGACCGAACATTCATCACCGGCGTATAGCCGGTGAACGAGGAGAAACACGTGGCAACCGGAACGATCAAGAAGCTCGTCAGCGACCGCGGCTTTGGATTCATTCAGCAGAGCGATGGAACGGACCTTTTCTTCCATCGGTCCTCGGTAACGGGCGCAAGCTACGACGACCTCAGCGAGGGCCAGACCGTCAATTACGAGAAGACGATGGACCAGCGCCGTAACAAGGAAAACGCCGAGAAGGTCACGCCCGCCTAACCCTCCCGGCCCGCGCTATTTCGACCGCGGTGCTCGCCCCGTCGATACTTCGCCCGTGCGCACCTGGGGGGAGGAGCGGGACGCGGGCGCCGCGGTCCTTCGCGCAGCAGGCATCGCGACGGCCGCGCTCGACGCCGACGTCCTCCTAACGCATGTCCTCGGCGTGAGCAAAGAGAGCCTCTACGCGCATCCCGACACCGAGATGTCGCACGGCGCGATGCGCCGCTTCCGCGACCTGGTCGAGCGCCGCGCGAGTGGCGAGCCAGTCGCTTACCTGCGCGGATTCAAAGAGTTCTACGGACTCCGCTTTACGGTGGACTCGCGAGTCCTGATTCCGCGTCCTGAGACGGAAACGCTCGTGGACGCCGCGCTCGAAGTTATCGCCGGTCGAGCGCTCACGCTCGCCGACGTGGGCACCGGATCTGGCGCGGTCGCGATCGCGATCGCCGCGCACGAGCGCCGGGTGCACGTCATCGCGACCGACATCAGCCTCGACGCCCTCGCCGTCGCTCGCGAGAACACGCTGCGAAACGGCGTCGCCGATCGGATCGAGCTGCGGGAGGGCGACCTGCTGGCGCCGCTCAGCGAGCAGCTCGACGTGGTCGTCGCGAATCTGCCGTACCTGCGCGATGCCGAGCTCGAGCACCTCGTCGGAATACGGACGTCGCTCGCCTTCGAGCCGCGCGTCGCGGTCACCGCGGGCAAGGACGGCCTCGAGCTGATCTGGCGCGCGGCGACGGATCTTCCGCGCGTGCTTGCGCCGCATGGCACGGCGCTCTTCGAGATCGATCCGCATCAGGCGGATCAGGTCTCGCATCTGCTGCAGTACGCGCTCGGGGGCGCGACGCGTGTGATCAGCGATCTCGCGGGCGATCAGCGCGTCGTCGCAATTACGCGATAGCAATGCCTGCGGCCATCCAGATGCTCGCTCCGGGTGATGCGACCTGGGGGAAGGTCGGCCGACGGATGCTCGAGCTGGAACGCTCCGAGTGGGGTGCGCGCGCGTTCTCTTCGCGCGAGATGCGCCGTCAGGTGTCGGATCGGGACGCCGTGATCGGAACGCTCTGGGATCGCCGGGCGCTGCTCGGTTTCGCCGTTGCGGGGCCAGCCTGGTCGCGCGCTCGCGCGAGCCTCTTCAACGTCCTCATCGATCCGAGTCACCGCGGGCGAGGCCTGGTCTGGCCGCTCCTGGCCGCCGTCGAGCGCGAGCTCGCGGCGCGCGGTTTCGCGGAGTTGGACATCGACGCACGAGTCGACAACGGATTCGCAGACGCGATCGAGCGTCGGTACGGGTCGCGCGCGGTGGTCGTCGACGCGGATCACCCGAGTCCTTACGGGCCGCAGCGCACCATCCGCGTGAGGCTTCCGGCTACAGACGTTCGACCAGTTCTGACAGAGCGCCGATCACGTCGTGCGAGGATGGCGTCCCGCGCGGCGCGAAGCGGAACGTCCGTAAGCCCGCGCGCTTCGCCCAGTCGAGGCAACGCTCCTGGTCATCGACAGTCACCGCGTCCTCGGCGCGAACCCCCGCGTGCTCGAGGATCCTCCGGTAGAAAGCCGCGTTCGTCTTCCAGCGATCGATGATGTCGGTCCCGTAGGTCTCGTCGAAGAGCTCGCGGACCTCGATGGCCTTGAGGTACCCGCCGATCTCGAGAGACGCCTGAGCGGTGGATGTGAAGAGTCTGAAGCCGCGCGCCTTCAATGACCGCATGGCGCCGGCGACGCCGGGCATCGGGGCGGCGACCCGCGCGGCGACCCAGCCATAGGTCTCTTCCGCTAGGGCACCGGCATCGCGTGGCGACGGTACGCCGACCTTTTCGCACATCTCGCGAAGCCACAGGCGGCGCAGCCGCTCGTGTGTCTCCCGTGGCGTCCCGCGCGGATCGCGATAGCGCGCCCACATCCGCTCGACGGCGTAGGCGTTGGCAGGTCCCCACGCCGATGGCGCTCCGCCGAGTCGCGGCGCGAGGAACTCGCCTATGAGTCGTTGCCATTGTGTTTGCATTGCGCTCGTGTCCAGCAAAACTCCGGCCGCATCGAAGAAGATGCATTTCGTCATCGCCGCGGAAACGTGAAGAGCTCTAGTGCGATTCCCGCGCGAGCTGCTCGACGAGGTCGTCCGCGCCGCGAAGGCGCCTGCTCAGAGTGCGGAGCAAGATCGCGGCGACCGCGGGGTACTGGATCAAAACGACCGCGAGCGCAGTCGAATGCAACTCGAGCGTTTCGGTCGCTTCGATCGCCGTAACCGTCGCCGACCGCGGAGCGTGATCAAGCACGCCCATCTCACCCACCACCTCATTTGGTCCGAGCTCGGCGAGGAGCACCTTGCCTTCCTTCGACTCGTCTCGCTCGACTCGCACGCGCCCCGTCAGCAGCACGTGCATCGTTTCGCTCGGATCGCCCTGGCGCAGCAGGACCTGGCCCGCCAGGTAGTGGTGGTGCTTGCCGCGCATCGTCAGTGCCTCGAGGGCGTCCTCGGGTAACGGGCGGAAGATCTCGACTTCGGCGAGTGGCGTAGGCATGTCCCTATCATCATGACGTGAAAACGCGCCTCCTTGCGGCCGACGCGCCGGGGGCTGTGGAGGAGGCCGCGGCCGCGCTGGCACGAGGCGAGCTCGTCGCTTTTCCGACCGACACGGTGTACGGGCTCTCGGCCGGCCAGGAGCACGTACGCAAGCTCTACGGCGCGAAGGATCGGCCCAAGGAGAAGCGCATCCCTGTGCTGCTCTCGGACACCGGGAACCTCGAGGCGAGCGCGATCGTCACTCCCGCCGCACGCGCTCTCGCGCACCGGTTCTGGCCGGGACCGCTCACGATCGTTCTCGTCGCGCCGCGCCGCGGCACGCTCGCGTTCCGCGTCCCCGATCACGCGCTCGCGCGCCGGTTGATCGCCGCGAGCGGCGGAGGACTGCCGGTGACGAGCGCGAACCGATCGGGAGAACCAGACGCGCGCACGGCCCAAGAAGTCATGGCACAGCTCGACGGACGCATCGCGCTGGTTCTGGATGGGGGTCGAACGCCAGGCGGGGTCGCGTCGACCATCGTTGACTGCACTGGCGAGCACGTGAAGATCCTTCGCGAGGGCGCGATCAGCGAGGACGAGATCGGCCAGGTCCTGGCGAGCGTCGCTTGAAGATCGGGGTCGCGGCAGATCACGCGGGTCAGCGGCTCAAGGCGGCGATCACCGAGCACCTGCGGGCGTCGGGTCACACGATCGTCCCGTTCGGGCCTGAGACGACACCCGACGATGACTACCCGTTGATCGTTCGTCCGCTCGCTGACGCGGTCGTGCGTGGCGACGTTGACCGCGGGATCTTCTTGTGCGGCTCGGGCATCGGTCCCGCTGTCGCCGCGAACAAGATCCCTGGCGTGCGCGCGGCGGTCGTCGAGAACGAATGGTCGGCGCGCGATTCGGTCGAGCACGTCGACGTGAATCTGCTGACGCTTGGCGAACGCGTGATCGGCGATGCGCTCGCGAAGAGCATCGTGGATGCGTACTTAGGCGCGCAGGTCCAAGGTGGGCGCCACGAACGGCGTCGCGAACAGATCGCAAAGCTCGAGAAGAGCGAGCCCGTGATCGCGGACGGAAGTCAGGGAATGCAAAGGGGTGCCAGATGAGCCTCGAACGGACCGATCCAGAGATTTACGCGGCGATCGAGGGCGAGCGGCGCCGGCAGGTCGAGAAGATCGAGCTCATCGCCTCCGAGAACTACACGAGCGCTGCGGTCATGGAGGCCGTGGGCAGCGTACTGACCAACAAATATGCCGAGGGGTACCCGGGCCGCCGGTACTACGGCGGCTGCGAGTGGGTCGACGTCGCGGAAACGCTCGCGATCGAGCGCGCGAAGGCGCTCTTCGGATCCGCTCACGCGAACGTGCAGCCGCACGCCGGCGCTCAGGCGAACATGGCCGCGTACGCCGCGGTGCTAAAGCCTGGCGATGCCGTGCTGGGCCTCGCCCTGGATCAGGGCGGGCACCTCACGCACGGTTCACCGGTGAACTTCTCCGGCAAGCTCTACCACTTCGTCGCCTACGGCGTCCGCAAAGAGGACGAGATGCTCGACTACGACGAGCTCGAGCGTCTGGCGAAAGAGAATCGCCCGAAGCTCATCGTCGCCGGCGCCACCGCGTACCCGAGGATCTTCGACTTCCCGCGCCTTCGTCAGATCGCCGACGCGGTCGAGGCGCTCCTTCTCGTCGATATGGCGCACTTCGCCGGCCTCGTCGCGGCCGGCGAGCACCCCACGCCGGTCGGCTACGCGCAGATCGTGACGACCACCACGCACAAGACGCTTCGTGGCCCGCGTGGCGGGATGATCCTGTCGGACGCCGAGTTCGGAAAAGCGATCGACAGCGCCGTCTTCCCCAACGTGCAGGGCGGGCCGCTCATGCATGTGATAGCCGGTAAAGCGGTCATGCTCAAGGAGGCGGCAACGCCCGAGTTCAAGCTCTATGCGAAGCAGATCCGCGTGAACGCACGAACGCTTGCGGCCGCGCTCGCGAAGGCAGGCCTGCGGATCGTCTCGGGCGGAACCGACACCCACCTGATGCTCGTGGACGTCCGGCCGCTCGGCCTCACCGGCAAGCAGGCCGAGAAGGCCCTCGACGCGGTTGGCATCACGGTGAACAAGAACACGATCCCGTACGACCCGAACAAGCCGGCCATCGCATCGGGCATTCGCATTGGCACGCCCGCCGTCACCACGCGCGGCATGAAGGAAGCGGAAATGGAGCGGATCGGCGCGCTCATCGGGCGCATCCTCCAGGCGAAGGGCGACGAGACGGTCGCGAAGGACGTCGCCTCGGAGGTCCTCGACCTCACCCGGCGCTTCGCGGTGCCGGGGATCACACCGGAGCGGGTCCCCAGCTGACCGCGCAGGTCCACGTATCGACGCACCCGCTCGTCAAAGAAAAGGTGACGCGCCTCCGCGACGAGACCACGCCGCCAAAGATCTTCCGCGAGCTCGTCGCGGAGATCGCGACGCTGCTTCTGTACGAAGCGACGGCGGACCTACCGACTGAGGCGCGTGAGGTGAAGACCCCGCT
>Ga0070708_100004191_pt1 | contig 11330 bp, 10 predicted proteins | sample KBSK5503metaG_FD_65469 | JGI IMG/M metagenome (GOLD analysis project Ga0070708, IMG submission 65469) | Corn, switchgrass and miscanthus rhizosphere microbial communities from Kellogg Biological Station, Michigan, USA - KBS K5-50-3 metaG | ecosystem: Host-associated > Plants > Roots >...
GGTCAGGCCGGCCATCGACTGCACCTTGGGATCCGTGCTGAACGCCCGGTAACCGGTCACGAGCTCGAGCTGCACGGCGATGGGCGACCCGCTGCCGGCACGGGCCGCCCGCTCGAGCGAGTACTTGGCGTCGAAGGCGGTGATGGCCCGCCCGTTGCTGAACACCGCGCCCTGGCGGATGTGGAAGTCCCAATGGCGCTGGTCGGGCGTGGCCTTCCACTCGTCGGCGATCGACGGTTGCACCTCGAGGGTGGCGGGGTCGTAGGACGTCAGCGCGTCGAACAGCTGGTCGGCGATCAGCAACTCCGCAGGGAGCGTGGCCAGCATCGGGTCGAGGGTGCGGGGCTGCTCGAGCCCGACACGCAGCACGTCCTTCTTGCTCGGCGCCCCCGTGCTCGAGCCGCCCTTGCTGCACGCCGTCAACACCGCCAGCACCAGCGCGAGTGCCAGCGCGGACGCCGCCGCCGGTCTCCTCACACGACCTCCGCGGCCTCGGCGAAATGGCACGCCGAAGGGTGGCCCTGACCCCGGTCGATCAGCGCCGGCTCCTCTTCGGCGCAGATGGCCTGCGCCTTCCAGCACCGGGTCCGGAACCGGCAGCCACTGGGTGGAGCCACCGGGCTGGGGACGTCGCCGGTGAGCACGATGCGTTTGCGGCGGCGTTCCCGCTTGGGGTCGGGAATCGGCACGGCGGAGAGCAGCGCCTGGGTGTAGGGGTGCGACGGCTGCTCGTAGACCTGGCTGCGCGTGCCGATCTCGATGATCTTGCCGAGGTACATCACCGCCACGCGGTCGGAGATGTGGCGCACCACCGACAGGTCGTGAGCGATGAAGACGTACGCCAGCTGCAATCGCTCCTGCAGCTCCTCGAGCAGATTGATCACACCCGCTTGGATGGAGACGTCGAGGGCCGAGACGGGCTCGTCGAGCACGAGAAGATCGGGGTCGAGCGCCAGCGCCCGGGCGATGCCGATGCGCTGCCGCTGCCCACCGGAGAACTCGTGCGGATAGCGGTTGGCGTGCTCGGGGTTCAGGCCGACCATGTCGAGCAGGTCGCGCACGCGCGCCTGGCCTTCGTCGCGGTAGACACCGTGCACTCGCAGGGGTTCGGCGACGATGGTGTGCACCGTCATGCGGGGGTTGAGGGAGGCGTACGGGTCCTGGAACACGATCTGCATGCGCCGGCGCAACCGTCGCAGTTCGGCGCCTCGGAGCGGCAGCACCTCGGTGCCGTCGAAGCGCACCGAGCCCGATGTGGCCGGGAGCAAGCGCATCAGCACGCGGCCGGTCGTGGTCTTGCCGCACCCCGACTCCCCTACCAGCCCGAGGGTCTCACCGCGTCCGACGTCGAACGACAGCCCGCACACCGCGTGTACCTCGTCGACCACGCTGCGAAGGAACCCTCCGCGCACGGGAAAGTGCTTCACCAGATCGCGGACCTCGACGAGCGGCGGCGCCAGCACGGCGGTGGTGTCGCTCACGGCCGCGGCGTCCTCTTCCTCGCCTTCGCGGCCGGCGCCGGCTTCTTCGCGGCGGTCGATCGCTTCTTCACGGCAGTCGTCGCCGCTTTCTTCTTGGTCGCCAGCCGCTTGACCGGCGCGGAGACAGTCACGTCGACCGCCGGCCGCAAGTCGTCGGGGCTGAGGGAGACGACCTCTTCGGCGTAGTGGCAGGCGGCGACGTGACGCGTCCGCTCCAGGGGCCGCAAGACGGGGCGGTCGCTGGCGCACGGATCGGGGAGGCGGGCGAACTCGCAGCGCGGGTGGTACGGGCATCCGGGGGGCACGTCGATGAGCGACGGCGGCTGTCCCTTGATGCGATAGAGGCGCATGCCCTCCATGGCGGTGTCCAGCCTCGGCAGCGACGCCAGCAGTCCCAGCGTGTACGGGTGCTGCGACTCATAGAAGATGTCGTCGACCTCGCCCATCTCCACTGCCCGGCCGGCGTACATCACCAGCACGCGGTCGGCGACCCCGGCGACCACACCGAGGTCGTGGGTGATCAGCACGATGGCGGTGTGGGTGCGGTCCTGCACCCGCTCGAGCACGTCGAGCACCTGCGCCTGGATAGTGACGTCGAGCGCAGTGGTGGGCTCGTCGGCGATCAGCACCGCGGGATCGTTGGCGATGGCCATGGCGATCATCACCCTCTGGCGCATACCGCCCGAGAACTCGTGGGGGTAGTCGTGGTGACGCTTCGAAGGGTTCGGGATCCCCACGATGTCGAGCAGCTCGACGACCCGCGCCCGCACATCCGCCTTGGCGACACCGTGGTGATGGACGGTGATCGCCTCGGCAATCTGGTGGCCGACGGTGTAGACGGGGTTCAGGGCGGCGAGCGCGTCCTGGAAGATCATCGCCACCTGCGAGCCCCGCAACGCGCACAGCTCGTCCTCGGTGCACGCCAGCAGGCTCGTGCCCTTGTAGTTGACCTCGCCGCTAATCATCGCCCGCTTGGGCAGCAGCCCCATGATCGAGAGGGCGGTCACGGTCTTGCCCGAGCCCGACTCGCCGACGATGCCCAGCACCTCGTTCTCGAGCACGTCGAACGACACGCCATCGACCGCCTGGACGGTGCCGTCGTCGGTGGGGAACTGGACGTGCAGACCGTCAACCGACAGGACCGTGGCGCGGGTCACGATGGCTCGCTCAGTGGGACGACTGGGGGTCGAAGGCGTCGCGCAATCCGTCGCCTAGGAAGTTCACCGCCAGCACGGTGATGAAGATGGCCAGCCCCGGGAAGTAGACGAGGTAAGCCAGCGGCGTGCCCACCGCCTGAGCCGACTGGCCGACCATGTTCCCCCACGTCACCGTGGGCGGCTGGACGCCAAATCCGAGGAACGACAGCGTCGACTCGGTGAGAATCGCCAGCCCCACCACCAGGGTGGTGTTGACCGCGATGGGCCCGATGGTGTTCGGCAGCATGTGGCGCACGATGATGCGCAGGTCGGACGCGCCCGACGCCCGCGCCGCCTCGACGAACTCCTTCTCCTTGAGCGAGAGGAACACGCCTCGCACGACCCGGGCGATCGGCATCCAAAAGACGACGGCGAGAATGGCGATGATCACCCGCTCCGATCCGCCGAAGTGCTTCCCCGCCATGAGCAGGATCGCCAGCGGCGGCACGACGAGCACGAGGTCGGTGAGGCGCATCAGCGCCTGGTCGGTCCAGCGGCCGAAATAGCCGGCGAGGGCGCCGACCATCGTCCCGAAGACCGTCGAGACCAGCGCCACCATCAACCCGACGGTGAGCGACACCCGCCCGGCGTAGAGCACGCGCGTGAGCTGGTCCCGGCCCAGCTCGTCGGTCCCGAACCAGTGCTTCCACGACGGCCCCTGGCGGGCGTGGGCCAGAACCTGGCCGGCCAGCTTCGGATTCAGCGGATAGGGAGCCAACGCCGGCGCAAAGACCGCCGACAGGCACAGCAGCACGAGGACGATCGCCGCCGCCACCGCCACCTTGTGGCGGAGGAAGCGGCGCCGGAAGAGCTCCCACTGGCTGCGGGCGATCGGCTCGCTACCCGGCACGACGAGGTCGGGCGCCGGCAGCTCTTCGGCGAGCTCGACCCCTCCGACGACAGAGCTCACGACATCACGCCAGCCTGATCCGGGGGTCGAGCACGCCGTACAGCACGTCGGCCAACAGATTGAAGAGCACCACGAAGACGGCGGTGACCATCAGCCACGGCAAGAGGATGGCGGTGTCGCCCTGAAGCAGCGACGACACCAGCAGCTGGCCCATGCCCGGCCACGAGAAGATCGTCTCGGTGACGATGAGACCGGCGAACAGACCGCCAATGTCGATGGCCATCACCGTGGTCAGGGGAATAAGGGCGTTGCGCAGGCCGTGCTTGATCAGCACCTGCCGCCGGGGGACGCCCTTGGCTCTCGCCGTGCGCACGTAGTCGGCCGACATCACGTCGAGCATCGACGAGCGCTGGTACCGGCTCCAACCCGCCACCAGCTGGACCGAGAGCGTGAGCACCGGCAACGCGAGGTGGCGGAGGTAATCGACGAAGCCGTGATTGATGGCGCTGTGCAGTCCGACGGAATAAAAGATGGGTTCGCCCAGGTGGAGGATCTGTCGGGGCTCGAAGACGAGCAGCTGGATCGCCATGAGCGCGAACCAGGGCGTGGGCATCGACAGACCCATGAACGACAGGCCGGTGAACGTGTAATCGAGCGTCGAGTACTGCCGCGATGCCGAGTACACGCCGATGGCGACCGCAATGATCGCCGACAGCACCATCGCCCAGATGATGAGCTGCACCGTGTTCCAGAACTTCGACCGGATCTCGGTGCCGACGCTGCGCCGTGAGACCTCGCTCTCGCCCCACTTGCCGCGGGCGAAGTCCTTGGCCCAGCGCACGTATTGCGTCGTCAGGGGCTTGTCGAGCCCGAGTCGCACGCGCTCCCGCTGGATGACCGTCGGGTCGCGGCTGGTCCGCAGGTGCGCCAGCGGGTCGCTCGTCTGGCGCACGAAGACGAACACCAGGATGGAGGCGACGATCAGCACGGGGATCGAGTAGGCGATCCGCCGTGCTGCAAACGTGCCCATCGAACTACCTCTTATCGCATCACTTCTTCAAGAACCACAAATGCATGTTCCAGAACGGGCCGAGGGTGAAGTCGTCGTCCACGGGCCCGCCGATCGTGCGGCTCCAGACCACGATCGTCAGCTTGGGATAGAGCGGCAGGGCGGGCACGTCCTCGGCCAGGGCGTCGATGCCCGCCTTGGTGAGGTCGGCCCGCTTGCTCTCGTCGAGCTCGGTGTCGGCCGGGCCCCACGTCTTGTCGAGGGCGTCGCTCTTCAGCCGGGTGAAGTTCTGGCCGGAGTTGTTGTTGGCCGGGCCGGGGATGTTCTTGCTGCACCAGATCACGCACTGGCCCGGGTCGGGCGTCGGCACCTGGGCGTACATCGCCACCTGGAAGGTGCCCTTCGGCAACCACTCGCCGAAGAGCGTGCCCGCCTTGGTGTTGTTGGTCTTCAGCTCGAAGCCCGCTTCCTTCCACTGGCTCTGGAGGAGCTGCTCGACGATCTCCCGAGCCTTGTTGCCGGCGGTCGTGCTGATCGTGAGGCTGGCCCGCTGGCCCTTCTTGGCCCAGATGCCGTCGGCCCCCTTCGCCCAGCCGGCGCCGGTCATGAGCTGGTCGACCTTCTTCAGGTCGCGGGTGTACTTGTCGTAGGAGTCCTTGGCGTACTTGCGGTCGATCCCCGGCGGGAAGAACGACTGGAGCACCGAGCTGTCGGGCTTGTAGGGCTTGTTGATCTGGGCGACGATCGCCTCGCGGTCGGTGGAGTAGCCCAGCGCCTGGCGCACCGCCTTCTCGTTGAGCGGGGGCTTTTCGGCGTTGAACCAGATGCCCTCGTAGCTCAGGCCCTCGCTGGGCTTGAAGTTGATGCCGGTGGCGGACTTCAGCTGGGTCTCGCCGCCAATCTGCGGCTGCGGGTACCCGCCCAACGCCTGGCCGGTCTTGTAGGCCTGGAACTCGGCGGCGGTGTCGGTGATGAACTTGAAGACCACCGCGTCGAGGTTGGGCTTCTTCCCCCACCACTTCGGGTTGGGGACGAGCTTGACCTCCTGGCCCTTGGTCCAGTGGTCGATCTTCCAGGCGTTGCCCGACCAGGTGTAGCCGTTCTTGGTCAGCGCGCTGCGGTCCTTGCCCTCGAGCAGGTGGCTGGGGAGGATGCCGTAGAAGGCGCCGAAGAGGTCCTTCCACGCGGCAAACGGCTCCGAGAACGTGGCGACCGCAACCCGTGGGTCCTTGTCGTCGACGTCCCTGATCTTCTCGTAGCCGGTCTTGTCGTAGATGTCCTTGCCGTGGGCGATCTGGTCCCACGTGTACTTGATGTCGTGGGAAGTGATCGGCTGGCCGTCGGACCAGACCGCGTCGGACTTGATCCGGTAGGTGACCTTCTGGGGCGGGCCCTTGTCGAGCGTCGGCTCGCCGGAGAGGACCGGGCTCGGCACGTACTGGCTGTCGGCGTTCACGTCGAAGGCCCTCGGCAGCGTCGGGCTACCCATGGTCCAGTAGCCCCACGAGCTGCCCGAGCACGAGCCGATCCAGTCGGTGCAATCGGGCTCCTGCTCGGCCGCCAGCACGAGCGTGCCCCCCTTCACCACCTTCCCGCCCTCTTCGCCCTTGGCGGCCTTGTGCTTGTCGCCGCAGGCGGCGGCGATCAGCCCCAGGCACACGAGGACGCACACCAGCACCAGGCTGCGTCGAGTCGCTCGCACCGTCAGAACCTCCTTCTCACCCCGGGAAATCCGGGCGTCCTCAGGCCTGCTGCAGACGTATGGCAAGGATGATCGTGGTGAAGGTGAAGACGAGGGCGGTCGCCACGGTGATGCGGTCGAGGTTGCGCTCGACCACCGTGGAACCGGCGGCCGCCGAGCCCATTCCACCGCCGAACATGTCCGACAGACCGCCGCCGCGACCGCTGTGCAGCAACACGAGCAGCACAAGCAGGAGCCCGGCGCCGACGTGGATGACCAGGACCAACGGGGTCAGCACGTTTCGAAGCTACCAGAGGGCGCACTCGTGACCCGAGCCCCGAAGGCCGATGCGAGCCGGCAGGCCGACCTGCGCATACAACGCGTGGCGGCGAGCGAGGGCTTGCGGGGCGAGAGGTCACACGACGCCGTCAACGCGGTCGGGACCCCCGCACGATGGCGGCGAAGTCGTCGGCATCGAGGCTCGCACCACCCACCAGGGCGCCGTCGATGTCGGGCATCGCCATCAACTCGGTGATGTTGTCGGGCTTGACCGAGCCCCCGTACTGGATGCGCACCGCGCCGGCCGTGTCGGCGTCATACAGCGAGCGGACCGCGCCACGCACGGTGGCAATCGTCGCCTGGGCGTCGTCGGGCGTGGCCGTGCGGCCGGTGCCGATGGCCCAGATGGGCTCGTAGGCCACGACCATGGCTGCGACCTGGGCGGCGTCGATGCCGTCGAGGCCCGCCTTGATCTGGCCCACGACCTTGTCGTCGGTGCCGCCCGCCTCCCGCTCCTCGAGGGTCTCGCCGATGCACATGATCGGCGTCATGCCGTGGGCGAGGATCGCCTTCACCTTCTTGTTCACCCACTCGTCGGACTCGCCGAGGAGCTCGCGGCGCTCCGAGTGGCCGCAGATCACGTAGCGGACGTTGAGCTTGGCCAGCATCGAGGGGCTGACCTCGCCGGTGAAGGCACCCTTGTCCTCCCAGTGGCAGTGCTGGGCCCCGAGGGCGATGGGGATCCTGTCGGCGTCGAGGACCGTCTGGATCGAGCGCAAGGCGGTGAAGGCAGGATGCACCGACACGTCGAGCACGTCGTAGTCCTGCGAGCCCAGCTGGTACGACAGCTTCTGCACCACCTGGATGGCCTCCAGATGGTTGTGGTGCATCTTCCAGTTGCCGCTGATGAGCGGGCGGCGGTCGGTCTTAGGGGGCATTGGGCGCCTTTCTTAATGCCTCCAGCCCCGGGAGGTCGCCCTTCTCCAGGAATTCGACCGACGCTCCCCCGCCGGTGGAGACGTGGTCGATATCGTCGACGAGCCCGAACTTGGTGACCGCGGAGACGACGTCGCCGCCGCCCACGACCGTGAACGCCTTCGAGCGGGCCATCGCCTCGGCCACCGCCTGAGTGCCAGCGGCGAAGCGGTCGTCTTCAAAGAGCCCCATGGGCCCGTTCCAGAACACGGTCCCGGCTTCGTCCACCACGTCGGAGAACGCCGCCGCCGTCCCGGGGCCGATGTCGAGGCCCTTGTGGCCCGGCGGCACCTCGGCGCCCACGGTCACGACCTGGTCGTCGGGACCGACGGCGACGATGTCGGTCGGCAACAGGATGGGCTTGCCCCGGTCGATCAACTTCCGGCAGCTGTCGATGTGGTCCGCCTCCAGCAGCGAGTCACCCACCTCGTGGCCCTGGGCGGCGAGGAACGTAAAGCACATCCCACCCCCGACAGCGAGCGAGTCGACGCGGTCGAGCAACGCCTCGAGCACGCCGAGCTTGTCGCTGACCTTGGCGCCGCCGAGCAGGGCGAGAAACGGCCGGCGGGGGCTCTCGAGCAGCCCACCGAGGACGTCGACCTCGCGCGCCAGCAGGCGACCGGCAGCGCTGGGCAGGAACTGTGGTGGGCCGACGATCGAGGCGTGGGCGCGGTGAACGGCGCCGAAGGCGTCGTCGACGTACAGGTCCATCCCGTCGATCAGGCGCTTTACGAAGTCGGGATCGTTGGCCTCCTCGCCGGGGTCGAACCGCAGGTTCTCGAGCAGCTCGACGTCGGGGTTCAGCTGGTGGAGCCGCTGGCGGACCGGGTCCAGCGAGTACTTCGGGTCGGGCTTGCCCTTGGGCCGGCCGAAATGGGTGCAGGCGGTGACGCGGGCCCCTCGCTCTTGTAGCCACGCGATCGTGGGCAGTGCCGCCCGGATGCGGAGGTCATCGTCGATGTGTCCGTCGGTGACGGGCACGTTGAAGTCGGCGCGCAGAAGTACATGCTTGCCCCCTGGCGCCGGCAGGTCCTCGAGCTGAGGAAGGCGCAAGGCTCTACTGATTGGCCGCGCCGATGATCAGGGCGAGGTCGACGAGGCGGCACGAGTAGCCCCACTCGTTGTCGTACCACCCGAGCACCTTGACCAGGTTGCCCAGGGCCATCGTCAATGGCGCGTCGAAGGTGCACGACGCCGGCGACCCGACGATGTCGGACGAGACGATGGGGTCGTCGGAGTACTCGAGCACCTTGGCGAGGGGGCCCGACGATGCCGCCTCGCGAAACGCGGCGTTGACCTCGTCGGCGGTGACCTCCTTGTCGAGGATGCCGACGAAGTCGGTGATCGACCCGTCCTGGACCGGCACCCGAAGGGCGGTGCCGTCGAGGCGACCCTTCATCGCCTCGAGGACGAGCCCGGTGGCCCGAGCCGCACCCGTGGACGCCGGGACGATGTTGACGGCGGCGGCACGCGCCCGCCGCAGGTCCTTGTGCACCAGGTCGAGCAGGTTCTGGTCGTTGGTGTAGGCGTGCACGGTCGTCATGAGGCCCTTCTGCACACCGAAGGCGTCGTCGAGCACCTTCACCATGGGGACGAAGCAGTTGGTGGTGCACGACGCGTTGGACACGACCTTGTGGGCGTCGGGATCAAAGGTCTGGTCGTTGACGCCTACGACAAACGTGGCATCGGCACCGGTGGCGGGTGCGGAGATGATCACCCGGGGGGCGCCGGCGTCGATATGGGCGGCGGCCTTGTCTCGATCGGTGAAGATGCCGGTGGACTCGATGACGACGTCGACGCCGAGGTCGCCCCACGGCAGCGCCTTGGGGTCGCGCTCGGAGAGCACCTTGAACGAGTCGGGACCCACGGCGATGCCGTCGCCGGTGACCTTCACCTCTTCCTTGAGCGGGCCGTGGGTCGAGTCGAACTTCAGCAGGTGGGCGTTGATCTCAGGCGAGGTGAGGTCGTTGACAGCCACCAAGTCGATGTCGGCACCTTCTGCCCGGGCCGCCCGGTAGAAGTTGCGACCGATCCGCCCGAAACCGTTGATGCCGACACGCACTGCCATGGCGATGCCTCCGCTTCGTCGTCCTCAGGGCTTTCTACCCCACACTAGGGCGGGGCTCGACGAGGTCGACGAGGGCGGCGGCCAGGAGCTCGGGTTCGTGGGCCAGCCCGTGGGGACGGGACACCGGCCGCTCCACGTGGGCCACGTCGAGGTCGCCCAGCGCCGGCCCCCTCGGATCGCACAGCACGACGTCGGGCTCCAGCCCGTGAGCTCGCATGGCTCGGACGTGCGCGGCCACGTCGAATCCTTCGGTCTCGGGCACCTGCTCGCGCAGGTTGGCCACGTACACCTTGCGGGCCGCCGTGGCTACGAGCGCGTCCCGCAACGCGGGGACGGCAACGGCCGCCAGCACGCTCGTGAACAGCGAGCCGGGGCCGATGACGACCTGGTCGGCGTCGACAACCCGTTCGATCGCGGCCACGGGGCATTTCGCGTCGACGGGGACAACCGACACCCGCACGATCCCGCTCGTCATCGACACGGCGACTTGCCCGTCGATCGGGCCGGCGGCGGTCTCCGCCCGCAGCACGACCGGCGCATCGGTTGCCGGCAGGACCCGACCGACGGCGCCAACGAGTCGTCCGGCCTCCTCGAGGGCGGCGGTGAAGTCGCCGAGGACCTCGGCCAGCCCGGCGATGACCAGGTTCCCGAAGGCGTGGCCGTCGAGCCCGGGAGCGGTGAAGCGGTGCTCGAACGCCTGGGCCCACAGGGCGTCGGCGTCGGCCAGGGCCACCAGGCAGCGGCGGGCGTCGCCGGGCGCGGGGATGCCAAGTAGGTCGCGCAGCCGGCCGCTGGATCCGCCGTCGTCGGCGACGGAGACGATCGCCGTGCACTGCGAGGTGTAGCGACGGATGGCACGGAGGCTGGCGGCCAGCCCGTGCCCGCCACCAATGGCAACGACTTTGGGATCGCTCAACGGTCGATGTCGCGGTGCTGAACGGTGGGCGCGAAGCCTCTCCTGGCCAGCAGCTTGGCCAGCTCCTCCGCCAGGGCCACCGAACGATGGCGCCCGCCGGTGCAGCCCACGGCGATGGAGAGGTACGACTTGCCCTCCTTGACGAACGCCGGCAAGAGGAGCCCGAACAGGTCGTCGAGCTTGGCGAGGAACTCACCGGTCTCGGGCTGGTCCAGGACGTAGGCCCGCACCCGTGCGTCGAGTCCGTTGAGCGGGCGCAGCTCGTCGACCCAGTTGGGGTTGGGCAGGAAGCGGCAGTCGAAGACCAGGTCGACGTCGAGGGGCAGACCGTGCTTGTACCCGAACGACACCACGCTGGTCTGCAGGAGCGACTCGGTCCCCTCGGGTGCGAAGAGCTCCAGCAGCCGGTCTCGCAGCTGGTGGATGTTGAGGTCGGTGGTGTCGACGACGACATCGGCCTCGTCCTTGACCGGGCCGAGAAGCTCGCGCTCCCTGGCGATGCCCTCGGACACCCGGTCGGAATCGGTCAGCGGGTGGCGGCGACGGGTGTTCTCGTAGCGGCGCACGAGCACCTCGTCGGATGCCTCGAGGAAAAGAATGCGCACGCGCGCCCCGGTCCCGCGGAGGTTGTTGAGCGCGGGTGTGAGCTCGTCGAGGTACGCGCCGGTGCCGACGACCAGAGCCACACGCTCGGTCGTAGACCCCGGCGACTGAACCAGCTCCGAGACCTTGGCGATAAGAGCGGGCGGCAGGTTGTCGATGACGAACCAACCGAGATCCTCGAAGGTGTTCGCCGCCTGCGAACGACCGGCGCCGCTGAGCCCGGTGATGATCAGAAACTCACTCATGATCCTGACATCAGGGTACCGACGACT
>Ga0070708_100004193_pt1 | contig 11326 bp, 8 predicted proteins | sample KBSK5503metaG_FD_65469 | JGI IMG/M metagenome (GOLD analysis project Ga0070708, IMG submission 65469) | Corn, switchgrass and miscanthus rhizosphere microbial communities from Kellogg Biological Station, Michigan, USA - KBS K5-50-3 metaG | ecosystem: Host-associated > Plants > Roots >...
CCTGCGATGAGGATGTGAGGGCGGGGCCTCTGCAGGGCCTGGGGCACATTGAGGAGCCGGGTGGCGTTCACGTGGTGCCCGGTGAACGGGCCGTCTTCGCCTCGGAACCCGAGCGTGGTGTAGGCCTCGAGGCAATTTGCGTCGGGACCACCCATGATCGGGTGCTGCCACAGGTGATCCGCCGTCGCCATCCCGTCGAAGCCGCCGTCTTCGGCCGCCACGGCGATATCGGCGAGCATCCGGCCGAGTCGGTCGGGGCTGATCGGCCAGTTGAAATGCGACAGGTGCAGAACCAGTTTCACCACGACTCCTCCGACAGGGTTTCCTCTGCGACGTTCCGCTGCAGCCGGGTCAGCAGGTCAGCGAGCACCCTGACCTCGGCATCGGTGACACCTCTGCGCAGCCGGCCATCAAACGCCGTGACCGCCCGGCGAAGCCGGTGAAACATGGCTTCTCCCGCATCGGTCAACTCCACGCGATGGATACGGCGGTTCTGGGGATCACGGGTCCTCTGGACGAGACCGGCAACTTCCATCCGGTTGAGGTGGTGGGTCAGGGTTGGGCCTTCCACGCCAACGGTTGTCGCCAAGTCCCGCTGCATCCCGGGCCGAGCCGCCTTCAATGACAAGAGGACGAGCCATATCGGCAGCGATCCGCCGGCCTCGACGAGCGCGTCGTCAAAGGCCTTGCTCACGACCTTCGCCGTCCGGGCGACTTGTATCCCAATCGGCTGAACGGGCGGGGGTCCCATATCCCAAAGATAGATATCGAAGCGTTCGATGTCAAACTATTCTGGTGACCCACCAGATCGTGCGCACCGAATGTCCTGATTCCTCTCCGCGCAGCCGCCCTCACCGATATCCTCGGCCAGCGGGCAGTCGGTGAGTCATCCGCCTTCGTCTCCGGGCCTTCGACCGTCACCGGGCCGGCAATGGAGCTTTGGCGGCGGCCGGTTTAGGATCGCCCCATGACCCCGGGGGCCGAGGGCTTCGTTCCCGCCCCTCCGTACCCCGACGAGGAGCGCCGCCTGGCCGCCTTGCGGGACTACGGGGTGCTGGACTCGGTCGCGGAGCCGGTCTTCGACGACATCGCCTTCCTCGCTTCCTACATCTGCGGGACGCCCATCGCCATGGTGAGCCTGGTGGACGAGGGCCGGCAGTGGTTCAAGGCGAGGGTGGGGATCGACGTCCAGGAGACGAGCCGCGACGTGGCCTTCTGCGCCCATGCCATCCTGGAACCAGACGAGATCCTGGTCGTCCAGGACGCCCTCGAGGACCCCCGCTTCGCCGGCAACCCGCTGGTCCGCGAGAGCCCGAAGATCCGCTTCTACGCCGGGGCGCCGCTCAACAGCCCCGACGGGATGCCGCTGGGCACGATCTGCGCCATGGACCACGTGCCCGGCATGCTGTCCGCCGAGCAGGGCCGCGCCCTCGGTGCCCTCTCCCGTGAGGTGGTGGTCCACCTGGAACTGCGCCGCGCCATCGCCGCCCTGGCGGGGCCTGACGCCGGGTTGCTGGCACCGGAGCTGGGGACCGAGGTGCAGGACGAGCTCCGCCAGGCCAGCCAGTCAGCGTCCAGTGCCAGTGCCCTCATCGCCGAAGCGATGGAGCGGGTACTGGAGTCGGAGAAACGGATGCGCAGCCTCCTCTACCGGGTGCAGACCGTCCAGCGCCGGCCCACCCCCCAGGTCCTCTAGACCGCGTCGCTGGCGGCGACGGCCCAGCCCGTTCCTGCGTCCGGGTCCTCCATAGCCAGGCGGAGGTGCCAGCCGATTTCGGGTGCACCGTCGTCCCAGGCGTACCAGCGCAGGGCGCCGGCCGCCCCGGTCGGGCTGAGGGCACCGGCGCAGGCCCAGGCCAGGTCCCGGCCTGCCGCCGCCCCCCGCCGGCGCCCATGGGCGCCGCCGGAGGCCGCCGCCCAGGCCAGCTGGGCGAGGGCCGGGCCCGGCTCCAGTTCCACGGCCCGGGCTTTCGAAACTCCGAGGGCGGCCACCGCCGCCAGCGCCCCGCCGTCCACGCAGGCCACCTGCGCCCGGCCGTTGGACTGCGAGACCCACGTGGCGACGACGGCGCGGAGGACGGAATCGGCTTCGGCGTCTTCGACCAACGGTGGCGGTGCCGGCAGCTCCACTGAACTGAGAATGGGTAAGGCCGGGCGGGGCGCATCGACGTCGTTGTCGCCGTAGGTGGCGAGCGGCCAGGGGGGCTCCCAGGCCTGGAGGTCGAGGGGGACGTCGAACACGTCGTTGAAGGGAACGCCGGCATGGAGGAGGTCCTCGCCCCGCACTACCCGCTCGTGGGCGACAACGCCGGCCAAGGGCCCGGCAAGGAGGTGGGGTGCCAGCTCGGCCCAGGTGTGAGTGGAGGCGGCAACCTCGGTGAGCGGCCCGAGGGCGAAGCGCCCGGCGCCTTCGGAGAGCACCGCCGCGGCCCACGGCCCGGGAGCCCTCAGCGCCAGGCGGTACTCGGCCAGCGACGCTGCCGGCCACAGCTGGAACCCTCGCTCGACGGCCGACCGGCAGCGGTCCCGCAGGCGGAGGAGCCCGTCCCAGTCACTCGCCGCCGTGCGCCGGTCGACCTCCCGCACCAGCTCGTCGACGTCGTTGCCCGCCACCAGGCGATCGAGGACCGGATCGACGCCGGTCATCGCGCCAAGCGGTCATCACTCCTCATCGGCCGCCGATGCCGGGCCCGTCCACCGGCCGGGGCCAGAGCTCCCGGCTCGGCGGGCTGAGAGCAAGGGTATAGATGGCGAAGAGGGACAGGACGGTCGCGAACAGGCCGACGATGGGGAACACGACCCCGAGGGCGGCAAAGCCCAGGGCCACGGTTCGGGCCCGCCGGTCGAGCGTCTTGAGGGTCCACAAGCCGCCGATGACTTGACCGAGGCCGACGAAATCGGTGAGCAGCCCCCGGAACCGGATGGCCGACGGGCTGGGGATCGTCACCATCTTGGTGCCCTTCTCGTCCTTGGGGATCCGGTTCGCCAGGGCCACCGCTTCTTCGCAGGGCAGCTTGTCGGGGTCTTGCCCTTTCAGGTCGACGTCGTTGAACTTCTTGTTGTCCTTGTTGGCTTCCTTGATGAACGCCGCCGCCAGCGTGCATTGAACGCGGGGTGGGTTGAGCACCGAAGGGAAGGCGAGGATGGTGGTCAGCACCCCGAGGGCGACGAGCCCCGTGCATCCAGCTCGGATGAGGGTAGGAATCTGGTTAGGAGGGGTGCCGCCGTGGGCTGGATCTCTGTCGGTCACGGGCACAGTCTCACCCGTCACCGGCCAGGCGGTCCATCATCTGTTGGATGCGCTTCTCGCTGACCGGCTGGGCGGTGCCGAGCATTTGGGCGAAGAAGCTGACCCGAAGCTCCTCGATCATCCAGCCGACGTGGGCGATCTCAGGGGCCGGCCGGCCCGGCGGGCGGGCGTCGAGCAGGTGCTGATATTGGCGCTCGAGCTGGTGGACCCGGTCCATGAGGTCCCGATCCCGGGCGGTGGCCTCGGTCAGCTTGTCCAGCCGGCGTTCGATCGCCTGGAGGTAGCGCAGGACGTCCGGGAGGCGGGAAACCCCGGTGGCGGTCACAAAGCCGGGAGGGATGAGGCGTGACAACTGCGCCCGCATGTCGTCCACGGCGGGCAGCAGCGGGGGAGCGATCCTGGCGCCCATGCGTGCTTCGATGCCGTGGGCGGTGGCCAGAATTCCCCCCACCATGGTGGCGACGTAGGCCGCGGCCCCGACGAGCCCTCTCCCGACGGCTTCGGTCAGCGTGCCGAAACCCTCCTCGTCCCACGCCGGCCCGCCGTTGTCGGCCAGGAGCTGGTCCACGGCTCCGGCGACGCACTCCTCGAGCAGCTCGGCGGCCGAGCCGTGGGGAGTGCGGGCCAGCACCAGCCTGGTCTCCTCGGCCAGCGAGCGGCGGACGGCCGCCGTCACCGGGGGAATCACCAGCAGCAGGAGGCGGCGCGTGCCCGCCCACATCGCCCGTTCCTGTTCGGCCTGGGTGCTGAAGACGCGGATGGCGACGCCGTCGCCTTCGTCGACCAAGGCGGGATAAGCCGTCACCGTGTGCCCGGCCCAGGGCGCGTCGACCGCCCGCGCCAATGTGGCGAAGCTCCAGGTGCGCAACCCGCTCTGCTCGACCGCGCGCGCCGCTTCGGCGATCCCGGCCCGAAGGCGGCTCGCCAGCGCCAGCTTGAGCTCGTCGAGGTCCTTCCCCACGCCGAGCGTCCGGCCCGTGTCGTCGGCCACCAGAAATGTCATCCGGAGGTATCCGGGGACACGGTCCAGGTCCCAGCTCCCGGGCGGGACGGGCTCCCCGCTCGAGCGGGCCAGCTCGGCGGCCAGCGTCTCGAGCAGCGGCCCGTCCTCCGGTGTCCTCCGGGCCAGGAAGGCTCGGGCGTAGTCGGTGACGGGAATGAAGCTGCGGCGCACCTGCTTGGGAAGCGAGCGGATGAGCGCCGTCACCAGCTCCTCCCGCAGGCCGGGCACCTGCCAGTCGAAGCCGGTTGCGCTCACCCGGTGGAGGAGAGCCAGCGGGATGTGGACGGTGACGCCGTCCGACTCGAAGCCGGGTTCGAACACGTAGGACAACGCCAGCCGGAGGTCGTCCTGGCTCGCCGTCCAGGTTCCGGGGTAGTCGCTGGCGCTGACCTCGCCGACCCCAGGGTTGATCAGCATCTCGGGCGTGAAATCGAGCAGGCCCGGGTGCAGCGCTCGCTCCTGCTTCCACCAGTGGTCGAACTGACGTGTCGAGGTGGCCTCGGCTCCGATGCGCCGGTGGTAGAAGTCGAACAGCTCCTCGTCGTCGACGAGGAGGTGGCGGCGGCGGACCCGGTCTTCCAGGGCGTGGACCTCGGCGACGAGCTTGCGGTTGTGCCGGACGAACTCGTGCTGCGTCCCCCATCCGCCCTTCACCAGAGCGTGGCGGATGAACAGCTCTCGGGCCCGCGCCGGGTCCACCCGCCCATAGCTGACCTTGCGTTCGCTCACAATGGGCAGGCCGTAGAGCGTCACCCGTTCGAAGGCCATCGCCTCGCCCCGGGCGGCGTCCCAGTGCGGCTCGCTCCAGGTGCGCTTGATCAGGTGCCCACCCAGGCGCTCGGCCCACTCGGGTTCGATGCGGGCCACCACCCGGGCCCAGAGCCGGTTGGTCTCCACCAACTCGCCGACCATCACCCAGCGGGGCGGCTTCTTGAACAGGGCCGAGCCGGGGGCGATGGCGAACTGGGCGCCCCGGGCCCCCTGGTAGTCGTCTTTCGGGCCCCCGCTCCGGAGGCCGATGTGCGACAGCAGGCCGGCGAGGAGCGACCGGTGGATCCGGTCGCGCTCGTCGCCCGACGAGGCCCGGCTGGTCTGCAGGCCGAGGGTCCGGGTCACCTGGGCCAGCTGGCCGTAGATGTCCTGCCACTCCCGGATCCGGAGGTAGTGGAGGAACTCAGTCCGGCACAGCTTGCGGAACTGGCTGGACGAGCGCGCCTCCTGCTGTTCCGACAGGTAGTCCCACAAGCGGAGGTAGGCGAGGAAGTCGGAGTCCGCCTCGGAGAAGCGAGAGTGCATCTCGGCCGCCGCCTGGCTCTTGTCGGCCGGCCGTTCGCGAGGGTCCTGGATGGAGAGGGCAGCGGCGATGACCATGACCTCGGGGAGGCAGCCGTTGGCCTCCGCTTCGAGCACCATGCGGCCGAGACGGGGGTCGAGGGGCAGCTGGGCGAGCCGCCGGCCGAGGGGCGTGAGCCGCTTCTGGGGATCAGTCTCGGACGGGTCGAGCGCGCCCAGTTCCTCGAGCAGGGCGACGCCGTCGTTGATGGAACGGGCGTCGGGGGGGTCGACGAAGGGGAAGCGGGCCACCTCGCCCAGCCCGAGGGCGGCCATCTGGAGGATGACCGAGGCGAGGTTGGTGCGCAGGATCTCGGGCTCGGTGAACTCCGGGCGGGAGTCGAAGTCGTCTTCGGAATACAGGCGGATGCAGACGCCGGGGGCGACCCGGCCGCAGCGCCCGGCCCGCTGGTTGGCCGACGCCTGCGACACCGGCTCGATGGGCAGCCGCTGAACCTTCGTCCGCCGGCTGTAACGGGAGATGCGGGCGGTGCCCGGATCCACGACGTAGCGGATCCCCGGAACGGTGAGGGAGGTCTCGGCCACGTTGGTGGCGAGCACGACCCGCCGCCCCGGATGGGATTGGAAGACACGGTGCTGCTCGGCGGCCGAGAGGCGGGCGTAGAGCGGCAGGAGCTCGGTGTCGCGCCGGCCGAGGGCGCCGAGGGCGTCGGCGGTGTCGCGGATCTCCCGCTCGCCGGAGAGGAACACCAGGATGTCGCCGGGCCCCTCCCCCCTGAGTTCGTCGACGGCGTCGCAGATCGCCTGCACCTGGTCCCGGTCGGCGTCGTCGGCGCCTTCGGTGCCCAGCGGCTGGTAGCGGACTTCCACCGGATACGTGCGTCCCGTCACCTCGACGACCGGGGCGCCGTCGAAGTGGGCGGAGAAGCGCTCCGTGTCGATGGTGGCCGAGGTGACGATGACCTTGAGGTCGGGCCGGCGGGGGAGCAACTGCTTCAGGTAGCCGAGGATGAAGTCGATGTTCAGGCTGCGCTCGTGGGCCTCGTCGACGATGATCGTGTCGTAGCGGGCCAGCTGGCGGTCCCGGTGGATCTCGTTCAGGAGGATGCCGTCGGTCATCACCTTGACGAGCGTGGCGTCGCCCACCCGGTCGGTGAAGCGCACGGCGTAGCCGACGGCCCCGCCGACCTCCGTGCCGAGTTCCTCGGCGACGCGCTCGGCCACCGCCCGGGCCGCCAGCCGGCGAGGCTGGGTGTGCCCGATGAGGCCCCGCACGCCCCGCCCGAGCTCGAGGCAGATCTTGGGGATCTGCGTGCTCTTGCCCGAACCGGTCTCTCCGGCCACGATCACCACCTGGTGGTCTCGCAGGGCGGCGAGGATCTCGTCCCTCTTCTCGCTGACCGGGAGCGCCGGATACCGCACTGCCGGCACGGAGGCGCGCCGGCGTTCGACCCGCACCTCGGCTTCCTCGATGTCGGCGGCGATCTCGTGGAGCGCGGTCTGGCGGTCCTCCACTCCCCGTTGCCGGCGGGCGCGGTCGAGCCGGCGCTGCAGCCGGTGCTGGTCGAGCGTCATGAGCGCACCCAGGCGGTCGGAAAACTCGGAGAGCGTTGGTGTGGTCGAGTCCATGGGGAACCGGAACTCCAACGTTGCGCGTGCGGACATTCTTCCGCGATCTCCGCTGAACGGCGTCCATCCGGGGGGCGGAGCAGGAATCCGGTTGGCGGCGGGTGAATTCATTCATCCGAGAAGCACTCCCACAGGGGTGTAAACCTCGTTCACTCGGATCTCATCTGCGGTGCTTTACGTTGGCCGAAGCTGTTTCATTTGGGCATCCCCTTTCGGTCGACGCTGGGCGTGGCGTTGAGGCCTCGATGCACGGAGTGTGTGGTTTGTCATCGATTCTTCACCGCCATCGGCGCGCCCTCATCGTCCTGCTCGTTCTGGCCGCCGCCGCCCTTCCGTTCGGCCCGGTTCGCGGGTCGGCGGGCGCCGGCGTGGCTGCCGCCGGCGTGGTTGCCGGCGCCCAGGACACGCCGCCGGCCGCCGGTGAGGACGCTTCGCCCTTCCCCGGCTATTGGCTGGTCGGTCCCGACGGTGGGGTCTTCTCCTTCGGGGGCGCCAACTTCTACGGCTCGACGGGCAATCGGCGGCTGAACCAACCCGTGGTGGGCCTGGCCCCCACCCGCACCGGGGACGGCTACTGGTTCGTGGCCACCGACGGCGGGATCTTCTCCTTCGGGAATGCCGCCTTCTACGGCTCCACCGGGGCCATGAAGCTGAACCAACCGATCGTCGGCATGGCGACCACGCCGACCGGGTGGGGCTACTGGCTGGTGGCGTCCGACGGGGGGATCTTCAGCTTCGGGGACGCCCGCTTCTACGGCTCCACCGGGGGGATGAAGCTGAACCGCCCGATCGTCGGCATGGCACCCACGCCCACCGGCAAGGGCTACTGGCTGGTGGCGTCGGACGGCGGGATCTTCAGCTTCGGGGACGCCCGCTTCTTCGGCTCGACCGGCGCGATCAAGCTCAACCAGCCGATCACGGGCATCGGCACGACCCCCACCGGCGACGGCTACTGGCTGGTGGCGGCCGATGGCGGCCTGTTCTCCTACGGCGACGCCACCTTCTGGGGTTCGGCGGCAGGGAAAGCCGGCGCCACTCGGATCGTCGGCCTCCTCCCCAGCCAGACGGGGGCGGGCTATTGGGAGGTCGGCGGCGCCGGAGAGATCTTCGCCTTCGGGGATGCCAAGGACTTCGGCTCGGCGCCCCGGCCGAACCACGGCGTCGTCGGCGGAGCCGGCGTCCCGACCGGCGCCGGACTGCCGGTCCTGCCCCCCGTGGGCGGCGTTGCGTCAGGGTCGGACGGCACGACGCCCCCCGTCGTTCCGCCGGTCGCGCCCCCGCCCGGATCGCTGCCGGCCGGGAAGGCCAAGCCCAACATCCTCTTCATCCTCCTCGACGACGCCCGGTCGGAGGGCGTCATGGACCAGCCCGGTGTGCTGCCCAAGACGAAGCAGTGGCTGGCGCAGGCCGGGACCACGTTCGACCAGGGTTTCTCCACCACGTCGCTGTGCTGCCCGGAGCGGGCCACCATCTGGAGCGGGCGGCTGCCCCACAACCACCAGGTGGTCGACAACTACTCGGGCGACAACCTCGACCACGAGTGGATCAGTCCCCGCTACCTCCAGGACGCCGGTTACCGCACGGCGCTGGTCGGGAAGTTCATCACCGACTGGACGTTCCGCTACGAGCCTCCGCATTTCGACCAGTACGCGGCCTTCCAGGGCGGCTACGTCAACACACCGTTCTGGGTGAAGGACCCGGGCGACGCGGCCCACAAGTGGGTCACGGCCCCGTACTCCACCGACTTCATCGCCGACAAAGCGGTTCAGTACATCGACGGTTTCAAAGCCAGCGGCAGTCAGCCCTGGTTCATGCAGGTGGCGCCCCACGCTCCCCACAACAACATGGAAGCCACGAAGACCGCCTGCGACATCAACCAGCTCTACAACTGGCCGGCCCGCGACGACAACGTCGCCACCCCGCCGTGGCAGCCCTCCCCGGCGGTGACCGTCGAGGGCGACAGCAACTTCGCCGCCAAGGCCGACAAGGTGCCCTACGTGCGGAACAACTCGTTCCCGTCGAGCTGCGGCAAGGTGACCTACGACGGACAGATGAAGACGCTCCTCTCCGTCGACGACATGGTCGACCGCCTGATGACCACGCTGCAGAACAACGGCCAGCTGGCCAACACGATGGTGATCCTCACCTCCGACAATGGTTTCGCCCACGGCGACCGGGGCCTGACCAGCAAGGGCATGCCCTACAACGAGCACGTCAACGTGCCGTTCATGGTGCGCTGGGACGGGGTCTTCGCCCCGGGCACGGTCGACCACCGGCCGGTCGGCGGCGAGGACTTCCTCCCCACCTACCTCGACGCCGCCCAGTACACGCCCCCGCAGCTGCACTACGCCCTCGACGGCAAGTCGTTCCTGCCCGGCCGGCCCGGCAAGGACGTCAAGTTCCTGGAGTTCGGGCCCGTCGGACGGCCCACCCCGACCGGGTACAAGGGCCACCGGGGGATCCCGACGTGGGCGTCGCTCCGGGGCGCGGACTGGCACTACATCGAGTACTACAACGCCGACAACGTCACCGTTTCCTTCCGGGAGTACTACGACCTCCGGGCCGACCCCTGGGAGCTCAACAACGTCCTGGCCGACAACAACCCGAGCAACGACCCGGACGTCGCCGCCCTCTCCGCCCGCCTGCAGCACCTGGAACACTGCGTCGGTACGACCGGCCCCGACGCCTGCCCCTGAGGTCGGTCAGCCGGACGGGGGCGACTCGTTCTGGCCGTAGGACAGCTCGAGCTGGTGGCCGTCGGGGTCAGCCAGGAAGGCCCAGTAGCCGAGGGGGTACCCGGAGTCGGTGGGCCCGTGGCGGAGACAGCCGTCCTCCCGGGCCCGCCCGGCGAGGCGATCGACCTCGTCTCGACTGCTGCAGGCGACGCCGAGGTGGGCGTAGCCGGCCAGTCGCTCGGCCACCGGTTGACCGGTCTGGATGAGGGCCAGCACGAAGGGCCGGGTGCCGTCGCCCAAGCGGGCGGCTTGATTGCCGGTCTCGGGGTCCTCCAGCCGGTCGACGAGCTTCATCCCCGCCCACTTCTCGTAGAAGGCGACGCTGCGGTCGAGGTCGGTGACGGGAAGGGCCACGTGGGTGAATCCGTAGCCGAGTTCGGTAGTCATGGCTCGCTCCCCGCTTCGACTGGTCCGACTAGACTGTATGGCACCTTATCGTAAGGTAACCTAACGATATGAGTCAAGAGCCGCCGCCCGACACCAGCACCGGAACGTTGCTGCTGCACGCCTTCCAGGGGTTCCAGCGTCTGCTCTTCGAGGGCTATCAAGATCGTGGACAGGTCGGCCTGCGCCCCAAGCACGGGGCCGTGATCGCCAACCTCGACGCCGAGGGCACCCGCCCGAGCGTGCTCGCCGCCCGGGCCGGGATAACCAAGCCGGCCATGGGTGAGCTCATCGACGAGCTGGAGACGGCCGGGTTCGTACGGCGGGCCCCGGATCCCACCGACCGCCGGGCCAAGCTCGTCGTCCCCACCGAGCGGGCCCTGGCTCGGCAGGCGGTCGCCCGGCAGGTGATGAGGGAGATCGAGGAGGTCTACCTCGGCCGACTCGGCCCCCGCGCCTACAAGAGCTTCCGTCGCCGTCTGGCCGACCTGGTGGCCTTGACCGGCTCCGGGTGGGAGGTCGCCCAGCCCCCGCATCGCAACGATGCCGCCTGACGAAGCCGCTGACCGCTTCGTCGCCGCCCTGCTGGCGTCGATGAGCCTGCTCGCCGAGCACGTGCCCGATGGATGGACCGAGCGCCGAGGTGACGCCTTTGGCCTGTTCACCGGCCTGGCCATCCCCAACCTCAACGGCGTGCTGTGTGTCTCCCCCCAGGTGACGGCGGCCGACATCGCCGCCCTCATCGAGCCCGTCCGAGCGGTTCGAGGCTCCGGTAGAGATGGTCGCCCCCCTCGTCGAGGCGCTGGCCTTCCCCGGCGTTCGCCTCTACGTGGGCGAGGCTGAGGGAGAGCCCGCCGTCACCGGGGTGGCGATCCCGGTGGGGGACGCCGTCGGGATCTTCAACGTGGCAACGCCCCCGCGCCATCGCCGCCGGGGCTACGCCGCCGCCCTCTCCGCCCGGGCGGTGCTCGACGGCATCGCCGAGGGGGCCACGTGGGCCTTTCTGCAGCCGTCGGCCATGGGACGGAGGGT
>Ga0070708_100004194_pt1 | contig 11326 bp, 11 predicted proteins | sample KBSK5503metaG_FD_65469 | JGI IMG/M metagenome (GOLD analysis project Ga0070708, IMG submission 65469) | Corn, switchgrass and miscanthus rhizosphere microbial communities from Kellogg Biological Station, Michigan, USA - KBS K5-50-3 metaG | ecosystem: Host-associated > Plants > Roots >...
CGCGTTCACCTTCTGAGCGACATCGGTTGATCGCCATGGGGGAAGTTCCTGAGTCCCCCGTACTCGACAAGCCAAGCACCGGCTGCCCCTCTAGGATGCCGCTGTGCCCCCTAACCGTAGTGCGCTCGCCCCGCTGGCGATGGTCGCGATCATGGCCGCAGCATGCGGATTGCCCACGTCTTCGGCTTGCGTGTCGTCCGCCGCAGCGCGCGCCGAGTTGCGAGGACTCATCGAGGACGTCACCGCGGCGACCGCATTCCGGTACCGTGAGACCGATGACACCGGTCGCGGGATGGACACCGCCAAGATCATCTGGATCCCTGAAGCCCACGTGTTCGGAGCCGTCTACCACAACTGGTCTGATACCGATCTGGCCTTCCACGTGCAGCTCGCGACATCCACCGACCTGATGAGTTGGACCTGGCGGCAGGAGCTCGCCAGCCGTGCCTCGCAGCCGACCATCGCACCCGCGTCAGATGGCGGTTACGTGGTCGCATGGGAGCAGGAGCCCGACCCGATTCACCTGGCGATCGCCTACTACGCCACCTGGGACGACCTGCAGGCGGGGAACGCCACGCGCCGGATCGATCCGCCCGTGACCACGCCAGCGTGCGGCGAAGGAACGCCTTCCATCGAGGCGGCCAGCAGCACACGCGTCGACCTGGCCTTCCACTATCACATGGACTGTGAACGCGACCGCGAAGCCGGCGGGACCACCGACTGGAGGACCTGGCATGCGACCACGAGGCCGGCGGTCGACGAGGCGCTGGCCCATGCCGGCGTGGCCGGGCACATGGGCGATCGCGACGCGATCGACTTCCGCGGTCACCACCTCGTCCTGATCGAGGGCCAGCTGGTCCTGGATGACTTCAGCACGTGGCGGACGTTCCTCTACGACCCATCGACGGGAATCGCGGAGAAGCTCAATTTTCGGACCCACGCTGGGAGCGTCACTTTCTCGAATCCGACGATCACACAGATCGAGATCAATGGCCGCGCCGCGATAGTGGTCACGCTCTTCATCTTCAGTGAAGGCTCCGCCGGCTTCGAGGACGGCGAGCTGATCTATTACCGCCTGATCCCGGACGGGAATGCGACGTGAGCGACGTGCACGATCCTGGCTAACGTGACGCCTCGCCACTCCCCCTCGTGGAGCGCGACCTTTCGCGTCGCCTACGCCCTCCTTCGGTTCCTCGATCCGCTCTTGCGCTGGACGTGGTTCAGCGTGGGGCTCGGAATTACCTCCAAGCTCACTGTCCGCGGACGGCGCACCGGGCGCGACCGTACCGTGTTGGTAGGCTTGTTGCGGGTGGGAGGACGTTGGTACGTGGGGCACCCGAGCGGCGAGGTCTCGTGGACCGCGAACCTCCGTCGCGCCGGGCAAGCAACCATTGCGCCTCGGCCAGAGGGCCGTTGTTGATGTCACCGCCGAGCCGCTCGCGACGGGGCCCGAGCGTGATGCTGTAATCGTTGCGGCGGCGGAGCAACAGCCTTTCCCCGGGAACCTCCTGTACCGCGCCGCTCGACGCCATATCCTCAGCGATGGCCGCTACTTCCGTCTCGAGCCCGTTCGTGACTTCCCGGCGATGTGACAATGGGCGCGGAGTCCGCACAACGCGTGACCGAGGAGGGTCGATGGCCCGCATGCAGCGAAAGCTGCTCAACGCCCCTGACGAAGTGCGTCCCTTCACCCACGGTCGAGCTGAGATCTGGGAGCTCGGCGACGCTGTCATCGGCAAGCAGGTATTCGAGCCGGGCTGGCGTTGGTCCGTGGACGTCAAGCCGGTCGCCCTGACCGATACCTGTGAGTACCACCACCTCGGGATCGTGATGTCCGGCAGGCTGCGCTTCCTCACCCCCGACGGCCTCGAGATGGAGGTCGGACCGGGGATGATCTTCGAGGTGCAGCCGGGGCACGATGCCTGGGTGCTGGGTGACGAGCCATGCGTCATCTACGACTTCGCCGGCATGCGCACGTTCGCACGCCCTCTGGTCGGCAGTGGGCAGCGCGTTCTTGCCACCATCGTGTGCACCGATATCGTCGACTCGACCGCCACCGCCGTGCGCCTCGGCGATGCGGCATGGCGTGATTTGATCGCCGAGCAGACATCAGTGACTCGTCGTGAACTCGACCGCTACCGCGGCCGAGAGGCGACGACCACTGGGGACGGGATCCTAGCCACCTTCGACGGTGCGGAGCGTGCGATTCACTGCGCGGCGGCAATCAGCCAAGCCTCGCAGTCCCTGGGCCTCCGGGTGCGCATCGGTGTCCACACCGGAGAAGTCGAACGGCTGACCGACAATATCCGCGGGGTTGCTGTCCACGCCGTCACCCGGATCACGGCCATCGCGGAGGGGGGACAGGTGCTTGTCTCGGGAACCACACATGCGTTGGTCGCCGATACCAGCCTGCGCTTCACGGACCGCGGCGAGCACAACTTGAAGGGAATCCCCGGACCCGTTGAGCTCTGGGAGCTCGCCTCTGTGTGAGGTTGCCGGAACCGCCGCGGCTGCAACTGACGGGCATCCCGCCAACGCGGCGGCACCGGCTGCTAGTACTAACGTACTACCCGGGTCCGTGGCAGGTATCGGGTGCGACTTGTCAACAGAAGATCTCTGCCGCGCCGGCTAGATTCGACCCTTCCAGATGCCGACCGGCTCGAAGCTCATCGGCACATCCACCAGGATCAGCTCGCTTGGCTCCTGGCCTCGCACGACGAGCTGTGGCTCATCGGTCACCTTGACCGCGTCGCCGGTAGTGAGATCCTCCCCACCGAACGAGGCCGCGCCTTCGATGAGATAGGCGTATACGCCTCGGCCGTAACCAATTGCGTGGATGACCTCCACGCCCGGCTGCAGCGATGCGACGTGGACCGATGCGTCCTGGTGCAGCCGCACGACATTGCTGCCCTTGGGACCGATTACCTTGAGGAGCTGGTTGGTGCGCTCGTCCCTGGTGAAGACCCGCTGTTCGACGCCGGGAGGCAGGCCGGCCGTATCAGGCAGGATCCAGATCTGGATGAAGCGCATCGGCTCGGTCTTCGACGCATTCAGCTCAGAGTGCAGTGCTCCCGAGCCGAGCGTCATGCGTTGGACCGAGCCCGCTGGAAGGGGACCGAACGGCCCGCCGACGTTGTCCTCGTGCCCGAACATGCCCTCCACGACGTAGGTCAGGCCCTCCACGTCGCGATGGGGATGAAGGGGCCAGACGGCGCCGGGGATCAGGCGGTCGTCGTTGAAGACGCGCATCGCCCCAAAGCTGTCGTTCTCGGGATCGCGATAGGTGTCGAAGCTGAAATGCCATCGGGCGCGGAACCAGCCGCCCGACGTGTCGTAGATCTCGTTGTCGCGGCGGACGGTGAGCATGATTTCTCCTTCGTGGGTCTAGGCTACCCGGTCAACCGGGGAGCGGGTACGCCCAGGAGCCAACTCGATCCGAAAGACTGGCGAGCTGTCAGATAGCCGATACCTCGCCGCGCTACGATGCCTGCGGCCGACCGGCCGACACGCCGCCCGCGGCCATGCAACGCCAGACCCGAGCACGCGTCGGGCTTCAGCCCGGCCGGCGCGAACGAGTTAGAGGAGGGTGCCCAGGATGGAGGCCGATGAGCGGCTGAGCCCCGACCCGGACCGTGAGCAGGAGGCCGGCAAGCTCGCGGCCGACATGCGCACCGCATATTTCGCGCTCTCGGCCTACATCGGCCGAGCCGCGCCCTTTGCCTCGGCCAAGGCCGGAGCGGCGCTCGTCATCGACAGGGAATACCTGACCGATTACGACCGGCGCAAGCGCCGCTTCGACGACGCTTTCCGGCGCTGGCGCCGTTTCCTCGACGAGCGCTACGCCTGAGGCTTGGCTCTCACCCAGAGCCGCGTCTTCGGCTACTGGCGAAATCAGCGCGTCAGACGGGAGAGCGTCCTGGGAGTGCGCGCACGATTGCGATCAGGATGACCGCTCGATGAACGCGACAAGATGCTTCCCCAGAAGCCGGCCGTCCCTCCACCAGCGATCAGGCTGAAGACCAGGCCGCCAATGAATGCACCGATCAGCCCGACCACGATGTCGCCGATCAACCCAAATCCGCCACCCTTCATGACAACGCCCGCGAGCCACCCGGCAATGAGTCCTAGGACCGGCGATCCTGAAACGCGGATGGACGGCGATCTCAGCGCGAGGCGGAAGTTTCGTCCTCGCGCGCATCCTCAGAGGCTGACTCGCCGACCGGTCCGTGGGCAAGCCGCGAGCGCACGATCGTGCGGTGTTCCTCGCGTTCCTCCAGGTCGGGGATCCAGCGGCGCTCGCCGATCCCGAAGCGTCTGAGCCAGGACCTCAGCCATTCAGGCACCTGGTGAGCCTACACCGATGGTGACCGCCAAAAGCGGATCGACGCACGGGGCCGCATCGGGCCTCGGCTAGAGCTCGCGGAACTCCTCGACCCAATTGAGGTTGACGATCAGCGTCGCGACGCGATGGGGCGTCGCATCCTGGGCCGTCCCGAACGTCGCGTCGGTCAGCGGCAGGAATGGACGCGTCGCCCGCAGGTAGAGGTCCTGCTCTTGGCCGCGCCGCAGGTGCGCCGTCCCGGTCACCGTATACGGTCCGATGCGGATCGCGACCTGCTCGAGCTGGCGTTCGACGCGCATCCAGCGTTGGCTGGTGTGCGGCGGAGGCACGACCATCAGGATCTCCTCGGCCCTAAGGTCTACCCACTCGCCCGGCTGCGCCCCGGCCGGCAGGAAAGAGAGCGGTACTCCGCGCTGGAGGATGTCGGTGGTACGTTCGGCTTGGGGCCGCACCCAGCCGGCCAGGTCCGCATCTTTGAGGAAGATCCGGATCGGCTCGAATTGTTCCGTGACGACAGGCGCAGGTCGTCGCCGAAATGGCCAAGGCACGACGGGATACCTCCGTTCCGGCTCGACTCTACGCTGCTCCGCCAAGCGTTGGCCATCGGCGCGGCAAAAAACCGACCGTCGCCGGCACGGCGAGGCGGTCGTGCTGACCTTCACCGGCGGATCGGGACCGGGTAGGATTGGCTCCTCAGCCAGCGCGGCTGGCGTACTCAAAGGAGCGCCGCTGTGGACCTTGAAGCGACCCTTGCGAGCGTGCCCTTGCTCTCAAGCCTGGATCGAAAGACGCTGACCCGCCTGGCCGTGCATGCGAAGCACCGGATCTACGCTCCCGGCGAGCGGATCGTCACCCAGGACGCGCCGGCCTCGGCCCTGTACATCATCCTGCGAGGCAGAGTTACGGTCGAGCGCGGACACGGCGATCCGCTGGAGCGGATCGGCGACCTCGGGCCGGGCGATTTCTTCGGGGAGCTGGCCCTCATCGAGGAGCACCCGCGGACAGCCACGGTGACCGCCGTGGACGAGACCGAATGCGTTCTTTTCGTGGCCTGGGAATTCACGGCACTCCTCAAGGAATACCCGCAGATCGCCGTACCGCTGCTCATGGAGCTCATCCGGCGCACTCACCGCCGCGAGCACCACATGGACTGATGCCGCTCAGGGTTGAAGGCGCCGCCTGAGCCACCCTCCGCGCCCGTCCGGAAGATACTCGACACGGTCGTGCAGACGGTCGGGCCGGCCCTCCCAGAACTCGAAGACGCGCGGCAACAACCTATACCCGCCCCAGAATGGAGGCAGGGGGATGTCGACGCCTTCCGGCCACTGGGCAGCGAGTTCGGCGACTAGCGCCTCGAGCACATCTCGGCTGGATACTTCCTCGCCCTGGGCCGACGCCCATGCTGACAGCTGGCTTCCGCGCGGTCGGGAGGCCCAGTAGCTCGCCGATTCGGCATCGGTCAACGCTGAGACTCGTCCTGCCACCCGCACCTGTCGTCCAAGGGCGGCCCAATGGAAGACAGCTGCCGCCCGGGGGTTGGCCGCCAGGTCGCGGCCCTTGCGGGATCCCCGATTGGTGTAGAAGCACAGTCCCTCAGGGCCATCGCCGCCGCGAAGCAGCACCATCCGGACCGATGGCGCGCCTTCGGCGTCAGCGGTCGCCAGTGCGAAGGCGTCGTGAAGCGGCAGGCCAGCCGATTCCGCCGCTGACAGCCATGCACCGAGCTGGCGGAGTGGGTCGGGGTCGAGCTCCGTGGGGTCAGTCGCCATGCCATGAGCTCGCGAGACCGGCAGTGGCCAGGACGCGGGGAAGGGCCGCGGCCAAGCGCTCGTAATCCTCGACATCGTTGTACGCGGCGGCACTGAGTCGCAGCAGGCGTTGCCACGGTCCGCCATCGGGCCGCTGCGGCCATGGCGTTGTAACCACCTGGATGGCGTACTCCTCCAGGAGGGCGTCGTGCACTGGGTCGCCGTACAGGTCGATGCCCTGCACCTGGCCGCCGGTCCGCGTCCCGGGCAGCGGGATGCTCGCCATGCTGCCGAGAAGCTCGTCGGAGATCGGCAGGGGCACGTCCAGGGCGCGACAGACGAGATCGCGCCCGACGAGCGTCAGGGCGTGATTCCTGGCCCGGAGCGCAGGCCACCCGCCGGGCAGGAGCGAAGCCCCGAAGCGGATCGCCTCGGGAACACTGAGGTAGGCCGAGGGATCCGCGGTTCCAGTCCAGTCGAACTCCATGCGAAACCGGGTGCGCTCACCGCCGGGCGCGTTCGCGCCGTGGCTGATGACGAGCGGCCGGATGGCATCCCGGCGGTCCCGGCGAATCCACAGAAAGCCCGCGCCCTTTGGCGCGGAGACCCACTTGTGGAGGTTGCCCGTGTAGTAGGCGGCCCCGAGCTGAGCAACGTGGAGGTCGAGCATTCCCGGGCCGTGAGCACCGTCCACGAGCGTGTCGACCCCGCGTGATGCAAGCTCGCTCACGAGGTGCCCGATCGGGAAGATGACCGCGGTCGGGCTGGTGACGTGGTCGAGCAGCGCCAGTCGGGTGCGCGACGTGGCATGTGCCAGTACAGCGTCGACGATGGCGTCGGCGGAGGAGAGCGGGAATGGGACCGGCGCGATGACGACCCGAGCGCGGCTCTGGGCGGCGACGCGCTCCATGGCGTTCTTGGCCGCGTTGTAGGCATGGTCCGTGGTGAGCAGCTCGTCGCCCGGCGAAAAGCGAAGTGCCTGGAGAACAGTGTTGAATCCGGTCGTGGCGTTGGGGACGAAGGCGAGGTCCTCCGAATCGGCGTCGATGAAGGTCGCGAGCTCACCCCGTGCCTCGTCGAGGAGTCCACTCAGGTCACGGGAGAAGAAGCGAACGGGCTCGGCCTCGATCCGCGTCTGCCACGCGCGCTGTGCTTCGAGCACGGGCCGCGGCGTCGCGCCGAAGGACCCGTGGTTGAGGAACGCGAGGCCCGGCTCGAGGCTCCAGTGATGGGCAAGCGCGGAGGGCATCGACCGCTATCGTAGACCGATGTTTCCGCCCGCCGGGCAGCCCGCCGCCGTCCTCTTCGACCTGGATGGCACGTTGGTGGACACCGTGGACGTGCGGATCGCCGCGTGGCTGTCGGTCTTTAACGAGTGGCAGCTGCCGGCATCCAGGGAAGACGTTGCGCCCCTCATCGGATCCGACGGGAAGCGACTCGCGCGTGAGGTCGCAAAGCGAGTCGGGAAGACCCTCGACGACGCGCAGGCGGAGGCGATCGACCGGCGCTCCGGCGAGATCTATGAGGCGCTGAATACGAACCCATTGCCGCTCTCGGGCGTTCGCGACTTGATCGAATCGCTCGAGCGGCGAGGGATCCCGTGGGCAATCGCGACATCGAGCCGCCGCGAGCAGGTTGCCGCGTCGATCGCGGCGCTGGGCCTGCGGCGAGAGCCGCTCATCGTGGACGGGACGCATGTCGAGCACGCCAAACCCGCGCCGGACCTCCTGCTGCTCGCGGCGCGGCAGCTCGGCGTTTCGCTGGATCGCTGCTGGTACGTCGGGGACAGCACCGCGGACATGGCCGCCGCCGATGCCGCCGGCATGGTGCCGATCGGCGTGACGGAGGGCAGCGTCGTCGACGAAGCCGCGCTGCGCGCCGCCGGAGCACGACTCACGCTACGGACGCTGAGCGATCTCATTCCGCTTCTTGCGTCGGCGTGACGCGGTGTCATCATCGGGGGCGTGCCACTCGAGTCCTATCGGCGCAAGCGCGACTTCGCCAAGACGCCTGAGCCGGCGCCAGGCCCGGTAGGGCAGGCCAGCGGTCGATTCGTCGTACACCGCCATCGCGCAACTCGCCTCCACTACGACCTGCGGCTGGAGGTCAACGGGGTCCTCGCCAGCTGGGCGGTTCCCCGCGGGCCGACGCTCGACCCGGGCCAGCGGCGCCTGGCGCAGCACGTCGAGGACCATCCCATCGAGTACCTGCCCTTCGAAGGCGTGATTCCGGGCGGCGAATACGGTGCAGGCGATTCGATCGTCTGGGACTGGGGCACCTACGAGCCCGAAGAGACCGATGATCCAGCCGCGGCGATCGCCGCGGGCGAGCTGAAGTTCGCGCTCCACGGCGAAAAGCTTCGCGGTCGCTTCACGCTGATCCACACCGGGGGCCGTCGAGACGCGACTGGACGCCAGACCGATCCCGACCAGTGGCTCCTGATCCACAAGCGCGACGAGCACGCCGTTCCGGGCTGGAATCCGGAGGATCATCCCGCGAGCGTCAAGAGCGGGTTGACCAACGCGGAGGTGGCCGATGGCGAGGAGCCTCGGTTCGAGGCCGCGCCACCTGAACTCGAGCCGGAACCAGATCTGTCGGCGGCCGAGCCGAGCCCCGCGCCGGACTTCATCCCACCCATGCTTGCCACGGCGGTCGATGCGCCATTCAGCCGGCCGGATTGGCTGTTCGAGGTGAAATGGGACGGATACCGGGTCGAAGCGGTCGTTCGCGATGGCGTCGCCCGCCTCTGGACCCGGAACCGCAAGGACGCCGCGGTCTATTTCCCGGATCTCGCCGGCGGGGCGGAATGGATCGCCGCAACCGATGCCGTTGTCGACGGGGAGGTGGTGGCGCTGGACGACGATGGGCGGCCCTCCTTCAACGCCCTGCAGCAACGGACCGGCCTGGGCGATATCGGCCGGCGGGGCGGAGGACGTGAGGGAAAGTGCGATCGTCGGGGGCAGGGGACTGGGCAGCGCGCGCCGATCGTCTATTGGGCGTTCGACCTGCTCTACCTCGATGGACGATCGCTCCTCAACGTGCCCCTCGCTGACCGGAAGGCTGCTCTGCGCCGGCACCTGCGGCCGCATCCGATCGTGCAGTTCGCGCCGCACGTCGAAACGGACGGGGAGGCGTTCCTGGAGGGTGTCCGCGCTCAGGGTCTGGAGGGGATGATCGCCAAGCGGCGCGCGAGCGCGTATCGACCGGGCCGCCGCTCCCTTGATTGGCTGAAGGTCAAGCTGCGCCACTCCCAGGAGCTCGTGGCCGTCGGTTGGCTACCCCGGCAGGGGAGCAGCTCCGACATTGGCTCATTGATCGTGGCCGTGCACGACGACGGGCAGCTGCGACACGCCGGTCAGGTGGGTTCCGGGCTGGATGCGAAGACGCGGCGCGAGCTGCTCGCAGCCTTCAAGGCGATCGCGAGACGCGACTCGCCACTTGATGGACCCGTTCCGCGGCTTCCCGCCGCGCACTGGATCGAGCCGCAGGTCGTTGTTCGTGCCGAATTCAGCGAGTGGACCCCGGACGGGTTGCTCCGGCAGCCGACCTTCGAGGGCGTCGAGGTGGGGCGTGACCCGGCCACCGTGACGCGCGAGGAGCCGCTGCCGACCTCCCGTGTCCTGGCCCGTGGTCAGGGTGGCTCACGGCGCCAGGCCGTCTCGTCGCCAGGCGCGAGCGCAACCCATGGTGTCTCCCTGGCGCCCGACGACGACCCACCCATATCCAACACCGACCCACCCAACTCAGGCGGTGATCCGCCCGGTTCCGCCGTTGACGAGCCTGCCTCCGCGACCGACGCGGAGCTGAGCGCTCTCGACGCCATGGAGCGCGAGGGAATCTGGCATATCGGCGGGCGTGACGTGCGTCTCACCAACCTAGACAAGACGATCTTCCCGGCGGAGCTAGCGGGGGGGACTCGGGCCCTCACCAAGCGTGACCTGCTGCGCCATTACGCGGGCGTCGCGAACGTGCTCATTCCCTATCTTTGGGACCGCGGTGTGACCGTTCGCCGCTTTCCTGACGGCATCGGCAAGACCGGCTTCTGGCAGAAGGATCTCCCGGGCCACACGCCTGCATGGGTCAAGCGCTGGACCTTCCACCATCGGGCGGAGGGGCCCAAGGACTATCCGGTGGTCGACCAGGTGGCCACGCTCGCCTGGCTCGCCCAGGAGGCCGCCGTGGAGCTCCATCCGTGGACCTCACCGTGCGCCCATCCGGAGCAACCGAGCTACGCCCTGATCGACATCGACCCGGGCACGGAGACGACCTGGGAGGAGATTCTCGTCCTCGCCCGGCTCTTCCGGACCGCGCTCGCGCATCTCGGCGTCATCGGTCTGCCCAAAGTGACCGGCAGACGCGGGTTACAGGTCTGGATCCCGGTGCGGCCCGGCTACAGCTTCGATGAGACGCGCGACTGGGTGGAGCGGCTGTCGCGGGCCGTCGGTCATACGGTTCCCGAGCTGGTGAGTTGGGAGTGGGCCAAGTCCGCCCGTCGTGGGCGCGCCCGGTTGGACTTCACCCAGAATGCGATCAACAAGACACTGGTAGCGCCGTACTCGGCGCGCGCTGGACCCGGGGCGCCGGTGTCCGCGCCGATTCGCTGGGAGGAGCTTGACGATGCGCAGCTGCGCCCGGACCGCTGGACGATCGAATCGCTTCCGGACCGGCTCGCCGCCGTCGGCGACCTCTTCTCCGAGGCTCGCGCCCTGCGGCAGGTGCTTCCTCCGATGTAGGCGTCTGCATGGCGCTCGAGCGTGGACGGCCAGACCGGCGGGCACGCGTCGCGCGGGCCGGTGTGCCCGCGTTGGGCGTCGGTCCCGCGCGTGATTGCGTTACTGAACGGTCGTCAGTGAGGCCAGCCGCCGCCGGTGGTCACTCCCAGAACCGTCGTGACGAATGTGACGACGGATAGAGCGGCCAGGCTGCATGCGGCGAGGATCGTGCGGAGGGTCCGCTGCGAGCGCATCGCCATCTCCCATCAACGGGCCCGCCGCAAATGCGGTGGATCGCCGTGGGGTGAAGGTCGCGGGATGGGCGGTGCGCGACAATGGCCCGTCGGTACTGCTGTCACCGCCAGCCCGGGTACTTTCGTCCGCGTCGCGAGTCAACTGGGGCTTGCCAAGCCCCGTATACTCCGGACCATGCCCCGCACCAAGACCGCGGCCCGGCCGTCGGCCGGCGACCACGCGCTCGCACTCCAGATCGGCGAGCGCCTGCGCGAGGCACGCAAGCGGGT
>Ga0070708_100004195_pt1 | contig 11325 bp, 8 predicted proteins | sample KBSK5503metaG_FD_65469 | JGI IMG/M metagenome (GOLD analysis project Ga0070708, IMG submission 65469) | Corn, switchgrass and miscanthus rhizosphere microbial communities from Kellogg Biological Station, Michigan, USA - KBS K5-50-3 metaG | ecosystem: Host-associated > Plants > Roots >...
TACGCTGAACCAACAGAACCGTCCTTATTTGTTGATCGGAGTAGGGAGGTGGGGATCGAACGACCCGTGGCTGGGAATTCCGGTGGAGTGGGACGAAATCTCGGGAGCTCGAGTGATTGTGGAAGCGGGATTCCGCGACTTTCGTGTCACTCCTTCGCAGGGGAGTCATTTTTTCCAAAACCTGACGGCGTTTCGCATCGGCTACTTCACGGCGAACCCAGATGCAGGGGAAGGTTCGGTGGATTGGAAGTGGCTGACGGCGCAACCTGCTGTTGAAGAACAGGGTTGCGTTCGGCACCTGCAATTCACAGAACCTCTACTGGTAATCATGAACAGCAGAAGCAGTCAGGGAATGATCTTCAAGCCGCAGAGACTGTCTTCCTGATTGGGGTCTAGGACCCAGGGCATTGCCCAATCATAAACGCTAACTTAAGGTGTTTCCGGCAAGCGCTCTACCCCTCGCGCAGTGATTTGAGCGGGTCGATTTTGGCGGCCGTGCGCGCGGGCACGTAGCAGGCAAGCATGGCCAGCGCTGTCAGCAGCAAGGGCGCGCCGACGAGCAAGCGCGGATCGTTCGTACCGATCTTAAAAGCATCGGCAAACTCGCTGGTCACCGCCGAAAGTATCTTTGCCATCGCGACCGCGCCGAGAAATCCAAGAACCGTTCCAACGGTGATCAGAGCCGTGCCTTCGCGCAGCAGCAGCCGCAGCACCTGCCCTTTACGTGCGCCCAGCGCCATTCGAATTCCGATTTCTCTGCGCCGTTGCGCGACCGCATAGCCGGTGACTCCGGCGAGCCCAATTGCGGACAGGATCAGGCCGAACACGCCAATTCCGCCGTAGGTGCGCAGAGCGGACCACATGACGTACCGGCTGAACTGCAGGTACTGGCTGAGCGTTTGCACATCGAAGAGACTCAGATTCGGATCGACGGAAGCGAACTCGCTCCGAATGCGACTCAGCGTGTCAGTTCCCGCATCGGAACGCACAATGATGGTGATGCCACCGGCTGGAGGCCGCGCGAAAATGCGCCGCGTGAGCGGTACATAAACAATGGGTTGGCTGATCCCGCTTCCATCTTTCAGATCGGGGACCACGCCCACCACTTCATAGGATTGCTTGTCATCCCGAACATGCTTCCCGATCGCGTTGCCGTTACCGAAAAATCCGCGGGCCGCACGCTCGTTCAGTACAGCGGGCAAAGTCTTCGATCCGTCTGCCTGGCTTGGTTGATCCAGTTCCGCAAACTCTCGGCCGGCCAGCATCGGCTGGTTCAACACGGAAAAATAGCCTGCACCCACAGCTTCCTCGACCGCCGATGCCTGAACCCGCGAGGACTCCTCCGCAGTGAGTTGGATTTTCCCATCATCATCAACAGTCGAAAAGGGCGGCTGCGCCGCCAGGGCGAAGCTGCGCACCGTGCCCGATGCTCTAAGCCGTTCGGGTAGTTTCTCAAACAGAGCCTGCGCTTTTTCAGGCGTGTAGCCGTCACGCACCGGGTCGATGGACAGAAGGACCATCGTCTTCGGATCGAACTTGGTTTCTATATTGTTCGCTCTGGTAAGCCCAATCACCAGGAAGCCCGTAATCAGCAGCAGCATGAGCGATCCCGTAACCTGGGCTACCACCGCCAGGTTGCGCAGGCCATAACGCCGGTAACCAGGCAAGGGAAGCGAAGTGCCCTCTTTGAGCGCGGGGGCCACATCGGTTCGAGTGGCTTGCAGGGCCGGAGCCAGGCTGAATCCGATGCCGCACACGATGGCAACGGCGAACGCGAAGACGGCGGCGCGCCAATCCAGTGCAAGGTCGGGTGCGAGCGGCGCCGCCGCGGGCTGCGGTAATTGCGAGTTCAACACCGAGAGGCCATACGCGAGCACGAAGCCCGCGACCCCGCCCACCAGCGAGAGCAAAATGCCTTCACTAATCATCTGCCGGATGAGCCGAAAACGGCTGGCGCCGACTCCCAGGCGAATCGCCAACTCCTTGCGGCGATTGGCGCCCCGCGCCAGCAGCATGGTTGCCAGATTCATGCACGCAATGGTCATCACCAGCCCCATCAATACGACAAAGAATCCAGCTATTACCGGTCTCAAATTCCGAGGAATCGGCGCCCTGGTGCCTGCAGGAAGTAAGACCACCCGTTTGGCTTTGTTGGTCTGCCGTGGCGCTGAAGGATCGTGTTCGTCCAGACGGCGCGTGATCCCCTCGAGACCGGCTTCTGCGGAATCGATCGTAACGCCCGGCGCCAGGCACAGCATCGCAAGGAATTCCTTCGCATTGCGTTGATGCAGCACATCGTTCGCCAGCTCCGGAGCGAGCGCGGGTGGCACCGTGATAGGGACGAACAGCTCGGACGGATTCATGGAAAGAGCGCCATCGAAATTCCTGGGTGTGATTCCCACGATGGTCGCGGTCTGCCCGTTCAGGCGAAGCGTCTGCCCCACCGCGTCGGGCGAGGAATGGAGGCGACTGCGCCAGAACCGATCGCTGATCACAATAACGGGCGCGTCGCCAGGCTTGTCAACCTGGGGGCTGAGCACTCGGCCACGCTGGGGTTCGACGCCGAGCACGGAAAAATAATCGGGGGACACGAGTTGTCCGAAGACGCGCTTCGGTTTCGCGTTTATTTGGCCCGGTAGGCTCACGTTGAAGGGGACGCCGTTCTGCAAAGCGGCCACTCCGGTCAACATGCCCTTCTGATCGCGATATTGCTCGATGTAGTAATACGACACAGGCTTCTCGGGCATTACCAACCGTTTGGCATTCGCCGCTGCCGGCAGCTCCCGAGTTAGCAATGCCCATTTTGAGCCGTACACGTTGGTCGTGAGCCCAATTCCGAGTCCCATGGAAACGATGCCGACCAGCGCGAATCCTGGAGACTTGATCAGCGCCCGCGTCGCATACCGCATATCCTGGCGCATCTCGCTCAGGTATTCGATGGGCAAGCGAATCGCGATGTCCGCGATGATGCGGATCAGGCCGGCGGCTCCATGCCTTTTGGCGATCTCTCGCACGACTTCCTCTCCGAGTTGCATGACCTCATGGCCATAAGCCAATTTAAATTCGTGGGGAAAGGCCTGCGCCAACCGCCGGTAGATCCGCAACGTGAAATTCATTCCGTTACCATCCTTCGCTTTACCTGAATTGCGCGAACCAATTCCTGCAGACGCTCGCACTCCGCGTCGAGCACCCGCCTGCCGAGCGGCGTCAGCCGGTAGTAGCGCCGTCGTGCGTCGTCCAGTTCCGGCTCGGGCCGTTCGTCAGATTCCTCGATGAGTTCCGCCTCGATCAGCCGCTTGATCGATCCATACAGCGTTGCTGGCCACAACCGCACTTTCCCGGTAGTGCGCCGCAGCACTTCCTGCATGATTCCGTAGCCGTGCTGCTCTCCACCTGCAAGCGAGAGCATGATGTGAAACCACTGTGTCTTGAGTGGAATAAAGGTATGAGGCTCGACCTTAGTCATGGACACTATATATATTACGTAATATATATATGGTCAACAGGGGTGCCGCAATTAGCTCACTTCGATCCCGTCTTCCGCAAAAGTCCGCGCGATGAATGAGAGAGTGAGAGCGAAATAGATATAACAGATTATGTTATATTATTTAAGCGTCCTTTTGGAGAGAAACAAGGATCCCTATGGATGGGAATAGTGTGAAAGAGGCGCGCTTGAAGAAGAACTGGACCCAAGAGCAAGCCGCTCTTGCGCTTGATGTCACCCAGGCCTATTTGTCGATGATGGAGAAAGGGCATCGTCCTGTGTCGGACCGATTTGCACGTCGAGCTCTCCAAGTGCTGAATCTGCCGCCTACTACGCTGCCGTTGCGATCTGAGGAAGTGGGATTACTAGTTTCTTCGCAGAAGCTAGATTTCAGCGCGGAGCTGGGCGCGCTGGGTTATCCGGGGTTCTCCTATCTTCGCGTGAGAAGGCCGCGAAACCCTGCCGAATTGCTACTCGTGGCGCTGAACGAGCCAAACCTTGACTCCCGAGTTGCTGAGGGCTTGCCGTGGGTGGCACTGGCCTACGTTGATATGGACTGGGACTGGCTGGTCCGCAACGCTAAATTGCGCGACCGGCAAAACCGATTAGGATTTGCCCTCTCTTTGGCGAGCGAAGTATCGGAAGGCAAGAAAGAGGGCGAGCGGACGAGAAAGCTTCGGTCGTGTTTGGAGGTTTTAGAGAGTGCCCGACTTGCGCGCGAAGATACCTTCTGTCACGACTCAATGACCCCAGCTGAGAGAGCATGGCTGCGAGAACATCGCTCGCCATCCGCGGCCCACTGGAATCTCCTGACCGACATGAAGGGAGAACATCTTGCCTATGCATACGAATAAGAGCATTCCGGAACCGTGGCTCTTTTTTCTGCGCGAACTGGATTCGGCAGTGCATGAGGAAGTTCGTCTGGATTGCATGGGAGGGTTCGTCACCAGCATGGTGTACAGCTTTTCGCGGCCAACCGCAGATCTGGACGTATTGGAGATTGCGCCAGGGGAAGCAGGCAGACCCATTCTGGAACTGGGGATGAAGGGCGGTCCGCTTCACAAGAAGTACAAGATCTATCTTGACCACGTTGGCGTGGTTCATGTGCCAGAGAGCTACAAAGATCGGCTCACCGAAATATTTCCCAAGGCATTCAAGCATCTTCACCTTTTGCCCTTGACCCGTATGACCTTGCTTTGTCAAAGCTGGAACGCAACATCCAACGTGACCGAGACGATGTGAAATACTTGGCGCGAGCTGTCCCACTGGATCTGGACGTCCTGAAAGAGCGATACCAGAAGGAACTACGATGGCAGATGGGTAATCCCGAGCATGAAGACCTCGCTCTTCGGCTGTGGATTGAGGTCATTGAAGAGGAACGAGGGCGTGGAAGGTGACGCTTGTCGGATGAATGGTTACCTGCCGCCCCCAGCCGTGCGCCTCATCCGGCGACAGACCGGTATAGTCGTGCCATCGTTGATTGAGGAATTCGACGGAACCATCTGGAAGACTGCACCACGTCATCGTGGGGATGGCATCGATCATCACTTGGAACGGATTGTCGGAGTTCCTCACTTTGTTGAACGCCGTCGCCAACGAACCGTGCCCCTACAAATCAAGGAGTGTCTGGTATCCACACGACGAGGATGGGAGCATCATAGAACCCCCTCCCCGAAGCCCCGGCGCGCCTGCCGTGCAGAGATTAAAGAGAAACTAGCTGGGACTGCGCGTGGTAAGTTACGGCTTAGATCAAGTTGCGCAGGAGGGTGGGAGTTCCTTTGATTGTTGTGGTGATGGGTGTGGCGGGCGCAGGCAAGACAACGATCGGGAAATTACTAGCCGAGCAACTGGGATGGATGTTCGTGGACGCGGACGATTTTCACTCAGCCGCGAACATTGAAAAAATCAGCCAGGGAACCGCGCTTGATGAGTCGGACCGTGAGCCGTGGCTAGAGGCCATCCGTACGGCCGAGCTGCGGTGGACGTCCGAACGGCAAGATGTGGTATTGGCGTGTTCGGCGCTACGGCGCGCTTATCGGGAGAAGCTGGTTATCGGACCCGAAGTGAGGTTGGTTTACCTGAACGCAAGCAGGGAATTGATTTCTCAGCGACTGCTTTCGCGGCGAGGCCATTTCGCCAACCCGCTTCTCCTGGCCAGTCAATTCGATACACTCGAAGAGCCAGACGACGCCATTACCGTCCGAGCGGAAAAGTTACCGGAAGATATTGCTGCGGAAATCTGTACGCGACTCGGCCTGACGTAGGATGGCGCGCTGTTCAAGGGAAGCAACAAGGGTCGCCGGGGGGTGGGGCGTCGTGGTTTGCGATGCTACGCACCAGCCCTGTCTTCTTAGGTCTGGCTGCGTGCTAAAGATACGGAAAATGAGGGTGTTAGACGTAAAACTCTCGCCCCCTCGTAGGGATTGTTTACAATAGAAGACTTCGTCCCAGGCTTGCGACCTAACCCTTGTTTGAGCCTAACTAATTTGGAACCTTCGACTCACAATTGCAACGCAATCCGAGGCCTGCCGCGCACTCCTTCCGGTGTTCCCGAAGTCGGCGCGCCAGTCTACTGGCGGGTGGAAGGCAGCCTGCTGGATTTGACTGTTGTACGGCCAGTGGCGTTCTTCACTTGGAATGCACAAACCTTTCTGGAGCGGTCTGTACGGCGGAGCCTGATCTTCCTGATGGCAGCGTTGAGACCGTTTCTCTATGCGGCGGACCGCAAGTTTGCCACACGAGTGGTGCATAGCGTGCTGCGCGGGATCACTCGCGACCGGCTCGATCTGTTGGGCGAGGAATACTTCCTGTACAAACTGAAGCCGCACTTGAAGCCTGACGGCGTGCGGCGGTTGCGCGAGCTCCAGAGCTCGGGTGCGGACGTAGTTTTGGTGAGCCAAGGCTTGGATCACGTGATGCGTCCGCTGGCCGCCCACTTGGGCGTGAGCTGGCTGGTAGCGAATCGGCTGGAGTTTCGTCATGGTGTGGCCACGGGTCGGCTGCTGGAGCCGGTAACCCGCCCGCGCGGGTTGTTCGCCAGGATCACGGGGAGTGGTCCCGACGGACAACGCGACGCCGAATCAATCGCTCGAGAGTTGGATCTTGAGGTTCGGAAAGTGCGGTCCGCGGTGGTGCCTGCCGAACGTAGTGTTCCCGTGCTAGAGCGTCCGATTGTTTACTTTGATGGGCAACGACGGCTGGAGCGATTTTCGGTGCGCCGGGCATTGGCAGGCAAGCACGTCATGCTGATAGGAGTGACCGGGTTCATCGGCAAAGTTTGGTTGGCGAATACTCTGCTCGATCTCCCCGAGATCGGCCGGATTTATCTGCTCATCCGGCGGCAAAAGTCGAATCCGGCGGAGCGGCGCTTTGAAAAGATGGTGGAAGAATCTCCGGTATTCGATCCCTTGTTCGAACGGTATGGAGGGGGGCTGCCGGAATTCCTTCGTGGAAAGGTTGAGGTCATCGAGGGCGATGTCACCCAACCGGGCCTGGGCTTGGAGAGGGATGCGGCGCGGAGTCTGCAGAAGAGTTTACACATCATCATTAATAGTTCGGGCTTGACCGACTTCAATCCTGATCTGCGTGATGCGCTGGCTACCAACACCGATGCGGCGGTGAACATCGTGGAATTTGTGCGCGGTGCGGAACGCGCCGGATTGTTGCATCTTTCCACCTGCTATGTTGCCGGAGAACAGGACGGACGCGTGCCCGAACGGCTGATGAAGAACTACAACCCCCGGCACTTGCCCGACTTCGATGCCGAGCGTGAGTGGCGGAGCCTGCATGACCTGGTGAAGCAGGCGGAGGCGAAGGCCGAGAGCTCGCAAGTGACGGCAGAATTGAAAACGCAAGCGCAAGAGAAGGAGCATGCGGCCAAAGATCTGCGTGGTGCGGCACTGGAAAACCAGATTCGCAAAAACCGAATTCGTTGGCTGAAGACATACCTTACCGAAGCCGGGACGAAAAGAGCTCGGGAGTTGGGCTGGCCCAACACCTATACCCTGACCAAGAGCTTGGCGGAATCATTGATTGCGAAGCATGGCGCGGGACTACCTATCGCGGTTGTTCGTCCAGCCATTGTCGAAACCTCAGTGGCGAAGCCTTTTGCGGGATGGAATGAAGGGATTAACACTTCCGCTTCGCTTTCTTATTTGTTAGGAACCTACTTTCGTCAATTGCCCTCGAACCAGCGCAAGCGGCTCGACATTATTCCGGTGGACGATGTTTGCAAGGGAATGACGCTCATTGCGGCAGCTATTATCGAGGGGCGACACGACCGCTTATATCAATTGGCCACCTCCGTAACAAATCCCTGCGACATGGGGCGCTCGATTGAGCTGACTTCTCTGGCACACCGCAAGCACTACCGCGCCCAGGAAGGGTTGGAATCCTGGTTGAGGCTGCGGTTTGATGCGATACCGGTTTCGAAGACAAGGTACGAACGCATGTCGGCGCCGGCGCAGAAAGCGATCGTGAAGTCGATCCAGCGAATCATGGCTCCATTGCCATGGAAAAAGACGCCACTGGTGAAAACGGAGCGTAACCTGGAACGATTGGAAAAACTCATTCAGCTCTTCGAGCCGTTCATACTCTTGAACGAACATGACTTCACCGCAGAGAACATCGCGAAGCTGTCGCATGCCCTGGTTGCGGAGGAGCAGGCAGAATTGGGCTATCACACCCGCTCGCTCGATTGGTGGGAATATTGGATCAACGTTCATATTCCCGCACTCCGGCGCTGGACGTATCCGCTGATCGAGGGACGGCCGCTGGAAGCCCGCTCGCCGCGCAGCTTTAGCCTGGCGCCGGCGAATGGTGAAACGGCGAAGACGGGGACTAACGGAGCAACGTGGCGATATTCCTGACCGGGTCGACCGGCTACATCGGAGCCCATGTGGCCGCCAATCTGCTGGAGGATCACGGCGCTGCCCTGAACCTTCTGGTGCGGGCGGGTGACCTGCGCCAGGCCGAGCTGCGTCTGTGGCAGGCGTTGCAGCTTCACCTCGACTTTCCGCTCTTTTATGAATATGTGCAAACCCGAGTACGAATTTTTCGCGGAGACCTGACATCCCCACGGTTCGGACTTGGTCCCGACGATTATGACCGGCTGATTCACACCACCGACTCCGTGATTCATTGCGCGGCCTCGTTGAACCGGAAATCAGAGAAAAGCTGTTTGAACGTGAACTTGCGGGGCACGCTGGAAGTATTGCAACTAGCTCGCGCGGTCGAGCACTATCACGGATTGCGTCGCTTCAGTCAAGTCAGCACGGTAGCCGTGGCTGGAAAGCGCACGAATGAAGTTGTCACCGAGGACAGATCGATCGACTGGGACCGGTCGGATTACGATCCCTATGCGCGGACAAAGAAGTTCTCGGAGCACATGATGCGAGAACTTCTCCCTGACACCCCCAAGACCATTTTCCGGCCAAGCATTGTGCTGGGGGACAGCCGCTATCCGGAGACGACGCAATTCGAGATGGTGCAGGCATTTGCTTTCCTGGCTGGGCTGCCGGTTCTTCCGTTTCGTCCCGCGGACAAGATCGACATCGTGAATGTAGATTTTGTGGCGGAAGCAATTGCAACGTTGCATCAGAAGGACCAGCCGCAGTACGACACTTATCACTTATCCTCAGGAAGACAATCGCAGACCTTCGGGGAATTGACGACCGCGCTGGCGGCTGCGCAGAACAGACGGGGGCCGATCTACATGCCGCTGCTGGAGCGGCCGTTCGCGGGAACGGTGAACTGGTTAGCCGATCGTAAGGGGGCTGTAGGTCATGGCGCGTCGCTCATGAAAGTATTCATGCCCTATCTGACCTGGAACACGATCTTTGATAACACGCGAGTAGTGTCGGAACTGAGACGGAAGCCAGTGCCGTTTTCTCAATACAGCTATCCGCTGCTGAAGTTCAGCCGGGAAAATAACTTCAGCTATATCTATAAACCCTGGCCTGCCACTGCAGGGGGATCTGCGGCATGATGGATTTCATCCTTGAGGCTTGGGTCAGCGGAGCCATCGAGCGGGCCAAAGCCAGTTGGGTGTTGGGAGCCGGGAAGCCATGGCAGCCCGGCGAGAAGCTGAAGCTGCTTTTTGCCGGCTACAACGGAACCCGCAACACGGGCTCCGACGTGCGCCCCGAGGAAACTCTGCGCCAGCTCCGGCACATCCTGGGGGCTGACAACGTCGAGTTCAGTGCGATGTCGCAGAACTTTGATCTGACGCGCGGCTATTTCGCTGGCGCAGAGCAGGTTCACCTCCCGGACGTGTTTCCCCCATTCTTGTCCCGTGAAGTCCCCAAGCACCACGGTGTGGTTGTGGTCGAAGGCTCGGCGTTCAAGAGCAAGTTCGCCAATGCGCTAACCACAATGATCATTGGCTCATTAGGGATGGCAGCGGCTCAGAACAAGCTTGCCGTAGGCTACGGGTCGGAGGCGGGACAGATGGATCCGCTCGTCGCCAGAATGTGTGCACGCTATTGCAAGAGTTCTCTCATCATCACGCGCAATGAAGAATCGCGCACTGTCCTCCGGGGGCTCGGAGTGCCAACAGAACTCGGAACCGACACGGCGTGGACCTTCGAGCCGCTTCCGCCTGAGTACGGGCGCAAGGCTTTGACCGACGCGGGATGGGACGGCAAGCTGCCGGTTTTGATTGTCTGCCCCATTAATCCGTTCTGGTGGCCGGTGAAGCCGTCGCTGGTGAAATATGCTGCTTGCGCTGCCACCGGCGCTTACCGGGACAGTCATTACCGCACGGTTTACTTCCATAAGTCTGGTCACGATGTGGACGCTGCCTTCCAACGCTATCTGACTGCGATCGCGAGAGCGGTTGAAGGGTTCCGGCAGCGGCGCCGAGTATTCACAATTCTCGTTGCCACCGAGGCGCTGGATGCGCGCGCCTGCCGAGGCATTTCCGAAAAACTGGGCGGTGGACTGCCGGTGTTCACCTCCGAGGAGCATGACATGTACCAGATGGTGAGTATCCTGCGCGCCGGGCACATGATGGTTTCGTCTCGCTATCACGGCATCGTCACGTCGATGCCGGCACTGGTGCCGTCGGCGGGAATCACGATGGATGAACGAATCCGCAATCTCATGCGCGAACGCGGACACCAGGATCTGTTGATGAACGTGGATGATCCCGACCTGGAGCCCAAGCTGCTGGCGGCGCTGGATAAACTCGCGACGGAGGGCGAGCGCATCGCGGATGGGATTGCGCGTACCGTGGTGAAGAATTTGAAGGTAATGGCGCGGATGGGTGTGTATTTCGAAGAAGAAGTGCAGCGGAGATATCCGGAGTTCCCGACACGCAAGGGAGAATGGAGTTGGGAAGATTATTTGCCACCCATGAATTCCTTGCTTCAGCAGTTGGTGGCCGCGTACAGCTGATCTTGCCGCTCACCGCGTAGCAAAATAGCCATGGCTTTCTTAGCAGAAATATTTTCGCAGTTAAGAGCGGCTGGAGACATGCGAGTGCTGGCCGAGAGCCACGAAGGCACGGTTGGCGGTGTCAGTGGAACTGAGTTACTGGAGTTAGTGCGGAAGGCGAGAACTTTTCTTGCCTCAAGGGGGCTGAAGAAAGGCGACCGTTGCGGGTTGCTGGCGCCAAACAATGTCCAGTGGGTGGCTCTCGACTTGGCGTTGATGGCCGAAGGATTAATTGTAGTCCCGCTATACGCACGCCAGGCGCCGGCGGAGCTGGTCGCGATGATGAAGGATTGCGCGCCGTCATTGCTATGCTGCGGTGACGCGACGCTCAGGCATGGCATGGTTCATGCCTGGCCGGAAGCTCCATCGCAAGTGTTGTTTGAGGAAATATTTGCCGGAGTAGACGG
>Ga0070708_100004197_pt1 | contig 11319 bp, 9 predicted proteins | sample KBSK5503metaG_FD_65469 | JGI IMG/M metagenome (GOLD analysis project Ga0070708, IMG submission 65469) | Corn, switchgrass and miscanthus rhizosphere microbial communities from Kellogg Biological Station, Michigan, USA - KBS K5-50-3 metaG | ecosystem: Host-associated > Plants > Roots >...
GTCGACGATGGTCCAACGCCCGTGTGGGACCGCGGGGAACGAGATCTTGCTGCTCACTGAATGCCTCCTACTGTCTGGATTCGATCTCGGCGGGCATGGGCTGGCAGGCCCAAAGCCAATCCGTAGGCCCTGCTGTCAGTAGCGAGCTTTGGGACTAGCTGGTTTAGAAGCTCGTCCACGTTCAATGCTGTAGCTATGCCCTGACCAGATAGTCGATGCGAGAGCTGCGTAACTTGGGGTGCGGAGATCTGGGTTTTGCGAAGCAGATCAGTCTGATCGAATACCTCGCGTGTGCTCGCGTCCAGAAGCACCGAACCCCGATGGAGGACAACGGTGCGTCGCGAACGTTCCGCCACCAACCGCATGTCGTGGCTTATTGCGACGATCGTTCGTCCATCCTCGTGCAAGCTGTCCAAAAGATCGCCTATGAGTCCGTGATAGTGCTCGTCGAGACCGGTTGTCGGCTCATCGAAAATCACCACGCGGGGATCCATGGCGATCACACTGGCAATCGCAATCAATTGGCGTTCTCCGCGACTCACAAACAGCGGGTGCTCGGTGCGGAGTTGGAGGATGCCGCAGACCTCCAGGGCGTGGAAGATGCGGTCTTCATGCTGGACCTCCGGCACCCCGTGGTTGGTGAGCCCGTAGCGCAGCTCTTTGTCCACCGACTCAGCGAAGAGCTGGTGGTCTGGGTTCTGAAAGACGTAGCCGACCGTCGTCGAAAGCTCAGCCACCGAGCGCGCGTTTGTGTCTTGTCCATCAAGGCGGACGACCCCTTGTGATGGGCGCAGCAGGCCGTTAAGCAGCCTGGCCAGCGTGGTCTTGCCAGAGCCGTTCTGGCCAATCAGGGCGACGAACTCGCCGCCCTGTATCGCCAGCGACACACCACGCAGCGCTTCCGTTCCGTCCGGGTAGGTCAGGTGAGCGTCCTCGACGTCGATGAGAGGCTGGACACCTCGCTGCTGCCCGCTATCCATGTCAGCGCGGCTGGCCGTCTCAGGGCCCTGGGTTTCGGCACCGAGGACCTTAGGCAGCGAGGACAGCGCCGCCAGCAGCCGGGGGGCGGCCTGATCAAGCAGGACGGGCAACTGCGCTTGCATCACGCCATCACCGCTGGTCTGCGTGACGCTTGATGGTCGTGAATGCCACAGGCGGGAGCCTAGCTCTGCGACCTGAGGCACGCGGACGAGGTACTCGGGCCGGTCCGACAGAAACGAATAGAAGCCCTGCGGCATACCCTGCGTGACCATTTCGCCATCAGCGATCAGTGCCACGCGGTCAGCGAACTCGGCGATGAACTCGCATTCGTGCTCGACCAGCACGACTGTCAACTTGAACTCTTCGCATAGGCGCCGAACCACACGCAGAATCTCTTGTTTGCCAACCGGATCGAGTTCCGCGGTTGGTTCATCGAGGACCATGATCCTTGGGCGCATGGCCAGGACGCTCGCGATCGCGAGCCGCTGTTTCTGGCCGCCCGAGAGGCTATTGGGCGCCTTGTTCTCTAGGCCCACGAGGTCAACGGCCTCAAGTACCCAGGCCACCCTGTCTCTCATCTCAGCTCGCGGTATGCCGATGTTCTCCAGGCCGAACGCAACGTCCTCTTCCACGGTAAGCCCGAACAACTGTGATTCGGGGTCCTGGTAGACAACGCCGACATCCTGCGCAAGCTCGGGCACCGAGGCGCCCTTGGTGTTTCGACCGGCGACCACCACGTTGCCCTTGAACAGGCCGGGCGTGGAATGCGGAATGATCCCGTTGAGGGCCAGACAAAGGGTCGTCTTGCCGCTACCGGTCGGACCCTCGATCGCCAGAAATTCCCCACGTCGCACATCGAGCGAGACGTCCCGCAAGACCGGTCGCGGAGCCTCTTCCGAGTAACTAAAGGTCAGATCGCTGACCTGCACGAACGGCTCAGTGTTCGCCCCGGGAGGTTGCGGTTCGGCGCCCGTGGATTGGATCACGGTCTGACGATGACGAAGGCAGCGATGATGAGCACCGAACCCGCGAGCACGACTCGATCAATGACCCTCAGGACGTCCTCGCGATAGGTGGTTCGATGCATGCCGCGAAGGTTGAATGCCCTCGACTCGAGAGCGCGGGCGAGGGTGTCGACCCGTCGAAAGGCGATGGCCACGAGCGGCACGATGCCAGTAATGGACCGCCGCGCACGCTCGATGAAGCTGCCCCGCTGCAACTCGAAGCCCCGGCACATTTGGGCTTGCCGGATGACTGCCAGGTCCTCGGTGAGCGAGGGCAGGAGACGCAGCGAGAGCATCAGCGTGAAACAGGCCACATACGGCACGCGAAGTCTTCGCAAGCCCTGCAGAAGTTCGGTCTCGGAGGTGATGAACAGCAACAGCGCTGAGGCAAGCACCATGACCAGAACTCGCAGGCCAGCGACGGCAGCAGCCGTCACCGCGTGGTCAGTTGGGCCCCAGGATCCGAAAACCGGCCTGCCATCGTGAGTGAAGACCAACCAAGAGATGGCGAAGATCACGCTGAGTGCGAGCGCTGCTCGCACGAAGGGGAAGATTCGCCCGAGTGGGGCGCGAGCAGCCGTCAGCAAGGCGACGACGGCCGCCAGGATACCCAGACCAACCAGCAGCCTAGATGTCACGAGCATGACGATCATCACCGTCAGAGTGAGCGCCAACTTGGCCGCCGGATTCAAACCGTGAAGCGGGGTCTTGAGGGGTTGGTAGATCGCGTAGGTGAACAAGGGCTACCTGCCTATGTCGGAACCATGGCGCAGCCCCGGGCCGCTCCCGCAGGCTGGGCGGACGAGGCGGGGCGCGATCGCGGCGTTCGGGCCGGTTAGCCGATGATCCGCGCCCCTCGCTGGGTCCCGAAGAAGCTCTGATGGAAGAGCCCCATTCTCTTGAATTGGGGGGTTAGCACCCGAAGCAGAATTGGCGACAGGATGACGCCTGCGGTGACCTCACCCGTCCACCACACGAACGTCGAGAACGGCAGGCCTCCCACCGATGTCAGCCCAAAAACGAGGAGCACACCGTTGCCAATGACCGCTTCAATCGCGGCTCCCACAATCACAGCCACAGCGAACAGAATGAAGTCCCGACGGGTGGTCACGACCGCTGGATTGACGCGGAGCGCGCGCTGCGCGAGGCCGACCGTCGTGGGCGAGATCATGTCCACCACCGCGAACGACAGGCCGAGCGCGAATCCGTAGCCGAAGAATGGGGAGAAGAGGAGGGTGCCGAAGAAGGCACCTAAGACGCCCCAAGCCCCGAACCAGATGGCGGCCGGGTAGATGAAGATGGCGGGCAGGTAGAAGATCACGATGCCACCGGGCGCGACAGTGAATGTCGCTCCGGCGATGCCCAGCACGGCGTAGATCGCTGATGACAGTGCGACGATCACAATCTGGATCGCGCCCGCCCGACCCCGCTGTGGACGCTCCTCAGCCATCGCGCCCGTTGGGGTAACCATTTGTCCCACCTCCGCGCCCACGATTGGGGACCCCTAGCCGAGAAGGCTACCGCTCGCGTATCTTGACTGTCAACGGTTTCGGTAGCGCTACCAATGAGGGCCTGTACGTGCGGCGGGTTGACCTCTCGGAACTCGGCGATTTGTTCGAGCAACCGTGGCTCGCCACGTTGGCGACGCATCGCAAAGACGGAAGCGTTCTGCTGTCGCCGATTTGGTGGGAGTGGGACGGCGAGGCCTTCTGGGTGAGCATTCCGGAGGGCGATATCAAGGATCGTCACATCCTTCGCGACCCGACAGTGTCGCTGTCGATGGCCGAGGAAGCCTCATTCCCTGGGCGGGGGCTTGAGATCGTCGCGACCGCGGAGCGGAGGCCTGATCCCGGCCCGGCAGGCTTGCGGCGAATCGCTGCGCGTTACCTGGGTGCGGAGGTAGCCGATCGGTGGCTCGCCCAGTTCGATCCGGCAATGCCTTGGATCCTGTTGAGATTGCAGCCGACGCGGGTGCGGGCCTGGGATCATGTTGACGAGCCGTTGCTAAGCGACGCTCTTCCCGTGTGGCCCGGCGGGCGTTCATCGTTGCCGACCTCGCCGCCGCCGAGCGACGGCGCGGTCAGGGAAGTTGTGAGCGCCACATCAGGCGGCGCCAGGAAGCTACGCCTGCCGGGTCGCGAATGGGCGCTGCTGCTGGGACCTGAGAATGGAGGCGTTCGCAACGTAACGCTGGGATACTCGACCTTCCCGAAGGGGTCGGCGCCCACCGGCCATCGGCATCCCGCCGAGGAAGAGCTCATCTTCGTGGTGGCCGGACGGGGGGAACTGCGGACCGCCGAGGCGACGATTCAACTCGAACCGGGAGTTGCGGTCTTCATTCCGCCCGGCATTGACCACGCGACCGCTGCCGATGCAGATGCGCAACTCGAGCTGGTTACAGTGTTCTCTCCTCCCGTTGTGCCCGGATCGTACGAGTCTGGCGACGGAGCATGACCACTGTCCACGACGCCGCGGGCACGGAGCTGGAACGCCCTCCGGTTCGCCGCGAGCGACCGCACTTTCACAGCGAGCGGCTGGTTCGCGAGATTTCCACCACGGCTCAGCGCCTGCGCATGGCTGTGCTCGACATGGTCTTCGGCGCGCAGTCCGGGCACCTCGGCGCTCCCTTCTCGGCAGCTGAGATCGTCGCGTCGCTGTACTGGCATCACCTGCGGCTGGATCCGCGAGATCCGAATTGGTCGGGTCGGGACAGGTTCCTGCTCTCGAAGGGACATGCCTCAGCGCTTCTGTACGCGGCGTTGGCCCATCGCGGCTTCTTTTCGACCGCCGAACTAGCCACCTTCCGCCATCTCGGCAGCCGCCTCAATGGCCACCCAGACCGCGGAGTGCCAGGAGTCGAGATCGCGGCGGGCCCGTTGGGCCACGGCCTCGCCATCGGCTGTGGGATGGCACTCGCCCTGCGACGCGAAACCGGCAAGCCCGGCGCCCTGGCGGCCAGTTCCAGCCATGCGTCGCGTGCTCGGGTCTACGTGTTACTGGGTGATGGCGAGTTGAACGCGGGATTGGTTTGGGAAGGCGCCATGACCGCGTCGAGGTACCGGCTTGGCAACCTGGTCGCCATTGTCGACTGCAATGGCGTCCAGCAAACCGGCACCACCACCGAAATCATGCCGATGGAGCCGTTAGTCGACAAATGGCGAGCATTTGGCTGGGACGTCCAGGACGTCGACGGTCATAGCGTCGCGGCAGTGCTCGCGGCTCTTGACCGCGCCGATGAGATTCACGCCCGCCCGAGCGTGATCGTCGCTCGCACGACCAAAGGCAAGGGCGTTAGCTTCATGGAGTACGACCATCGTTGGCACGGCGGGGTGCCGAATGACGACGACTACCAGCGTGCGATGAGCGAATTGCAGAACGGGCTTCAGGAATGGCTGAGCTAGTTCCAATGCGCCCAACCTATGGCCAGGCTCTCCTGGACCTGGGAGAGACGCGGCCGGACGTGGTTGCCTTGAGTGCCGACGTGCAGACGTCCGACTTCAGCTTCATGTTCGGAGACGCGTACCCCGATCGCTACTTCAATGTCGGGATCGCCGAGCAGTGCCTCATTGACGTCGCGGTAGGGTTGGCCTACGAAGGTCTGATCCCGTTCGTCAACACCTTCGCGGTGTTCATGGCCAGTCGAGCGCTGGAACCGGTGCTGACCCATCTGTCGTATGGCGGTGCGAACGTGAAGCTCATGGCTGGCTACGCCGGGCTGTCGCCTCAGATGGAGGGCCCAACCCATCATGCCATCGCAGACCTGGCCGCCATGCGGGCGCTCCCGGGCATGACGATTGTTTCGCCAGCGGATGACGTCGCGATGCGCGAACTGCTGCCCCAGGTTGCCGACTGGCCGGGCCCGGTCTACTTCCGCTTCTGCCGGAACGAAGTGCCGCGGATCTTCACGGCTGACTACCAGCCGAGGATCGGAAAGGCCCACATCGTTCGGCGCGGTGAGGACGTCGTCCTGATCGGCATCGGCACGATGCTGAGCCGCTGCCTCGAGGCCGCCGACGAGCTGGCCAAGGATGGCATCCAGGCCGCAGTCTTGGATCTGCACACCATAAAGCCACTCGACACGGATTCGATCCTGCGCGCAGCACGCGTGGCCCGGGGTGTGGTCGTGGCGGAGGAGCACAACATCTTGGGTGGCGCTGGAAGCGCGGTTGCCGAAGTCCTGGCCGAGCACGGCGTGGGCGTGCCGTTGGTCAGGGTGGGCGTCTCCGACCGCTTCGCGGAGTCGGGGGGCTACTACCCGATGCTCGACAAGTTCGGCATGGGGGTCTCAGATGTCATCCAAGCGGCCCACGACGCGATGGCTCGCGCGCAGCGTGTAGGCGGTCCCGAGCGTTGATGCTTGGCTTCGGCGCAAGTGCTCGGACGGCTGACGAGCTGACCAACAGCTACCGCGACGCAAACCCGCGCTCCGCCGCCATCTATGCGCGGCTTCGCCGGGTGCTGCCCGGTGGCGAGACGCGGGCCGTCACCTATTTCGGGCCGTTCCCGCTCGCGATCGTGTCTGGGCGAGGCGCCAGGGTCACCGATGCGGACGGTCATGTGTACCTGGACGTACTCAACAACTACACCTCCTTGGTGCACGGACATGCCTTCGCGCCGATCTCGGATGCGATCGCCAGCGCCATGTCCGGGGGCACTGCACACGCCGCTCCGTCTGAGCGCCAGTACGAACTCGCCGAGCTTCTCTGTGACCGCTATCCCGCGGTCGAATCGCTGCGCTTTGCGAACTCTGGAAGCGAGGCCGCGATGTTGGCGCAACGGATCGCCAGACGGGCCACCGGGCGGCGTCGAATCCTGTTGTTCACGGGCGCATACCACGGTACCGCCCCAGATTTCGCGGATGACGGGCCGGATACGATCCGGGTGCCTTACAACGATTCCGCGGCGGTGGCGAGCGCGCTAGACAGCTCGGTGGCCGCCGTCTTCGCTGAGCCGTTTCTGGGCAGCGGTGGCGTCATTCTTGGAGAGCCAAGCTTCCTGGCCAACGTTCAGGCCCTCGCCCAGCGCAACGGGGCTCTATTCGCACTCGACGAGGTGCAAGCACTGCGCAACGCCTTCCACGGCATGCACCACGCCTTGGATCTTGACCCCGACCTCGTGCTGATGGGCAAGATCATCGGCGGCGGCCTGCCCGTGGGCGCGGTTGGGGGTCGTGAGGCGCTGTTGATCCTGACGGCGGCCGATCGCCCCACCAGCCTGCAGCACTCGGGTACGTTCAACGGGAATCCGCTCACGATGGCGGCCGGGCTCGCCTCGATGCGCGGCCTGACCGAGGGCGCCATCGAGCTGCTCAACCTACGAGCCGAGCAGCTGAGAGAGGCCATCCAGGCTGCCGCTGATTCAGCGGGCGTCGCGATCCGGGTCAATCGCGCCGGCTCAATCCTGCACGTCCACATCCGGTCTTCCGAGGGCGAAGCGTCAGCCGACGATGGCTCACAGCCAGAGCGGAGCGCCCTTCTGCACCTTGCGTTGCTGAGCGAAGGCGTGTACGCCGCCCCGCGAGGCATGTTGAATCTCTCCACCGTGATGAGTGACGCCGACCTCGAGCTGATACCCGACGCCTACCAACGCGCCTTTGCGCAAGTTGCCCGCCTCGCCGCCAACGCACCCGCGGCTGACGCGGCGCGCAGCCTGCCTGCTTAGACCCCGATGAGCGGCGCTCGTCCGGCGCCGGGGGATCGCCCGCCCACCATCCGAGATGTGGCAGCCGCGGCTGGCGTGTCCATCGCGACCGTTTCACGCGTCGTACGAGACCACCAGGACGTGCACACGACCACCCGAGAGCGCGTGTTGCAGATCATCGACGAGCTGGGTTACCGGCCTTCAAGCCTGGCACGCGCCCTGGTCTCGGGATATGCGCGCACGATAGGTCTCTTGGTGAGCGATATCACCAACCCCTTCTATCCGCAGCTGGCGAAGAGCATCGAACGGGAGGCACGCGCCGCGGATTATGCCGTCGTCATCTGCAACACCGAGGACGAACCGCGCGAGTCGCTGCGCTACGTGCGTCGCCTACTCGACCAAGGAACTGCCGGCCTCGTCCACGCCTCCGCGGGTGTCGATGAGGAGCGGGTCCTTGATACGGTGGGTGATGTGCGACGCATCGTCTTTGTCAACCGCCGGCCGACCTCGACCGCCTCGAGCTTCGTGGTCAGCGACAACATCACAGGCGGGCGGCTTCTAGCCGATCATCTGATCGGTCTGGGCCACCGTCGAATCGGCTTCATCGCGGGTCCGCCGTGGGCTGCCAACAGCCGGGAACGGCTCACTGGATTGCTGGCGGCTGCAAACGCCGGAAGCGTCGAGGTTCGAGTGTTAGAGGGCGACTTCACGCCTGCGAGCGGCGTGCGGGCGGTAGAGTCCTGGCTCTCGACCTCGCATCCACCGACTGCCATCGTGGGTGTAAGCGACCAGGTCGCCCTCGGTGCCGTCGCGGCTCTCGGCCAGCGTGGTATCAAGATTCCGTCCGAAATCGCGGTGGCGGGGTTCGACAACATTGAATTCGCCGCGTCGCAGATTATCGGTCTCACAAGCGTCGCGCAGCACATCGATGAAATGGGCCGCCGCAGCCTGCGTCTACTGCTTCGACAGTTGGCAGCTCCGGGAACGAGACCTCAGCGGATCGAATTGACTCCCAGCCTTGTCATTCGGCGTACCACACAAGGTACGCGAGCGGAAGACGCTGATGGGCTTGGGACAGCGGCAGCCGTTTCCGAGGATGTCTGAGTACGGCGGACATAGAGGCCCCACGCTCTCGTGACCGTCTCCTCTCGCGTTGCATGAGCGCCGCGGCCCCACCTTCGTCATCGCCCACAAGACACGGGATCGCGTTCATGGTGCGCGTTCGCTTTGGGGGGTGCTGCGTCTGATGCGACCAGCTCCTGACGGGGATCTCGCTGGCCCGGCGAATCGACCATCCGCGCTGGACGAAGGTAGAACAGCTTGCGCCCGGCTGGATCACCCACCGGTTCGTACTGAAGACGCTCCGGGTCGTCACGGAGTGGGGTTTTGGCCAGCGTACGCTCCGACCTTCGTCGAGCCGATGCAGTAGAGGTCATCGCGTCGCGGCCACCGCCACGGCGATCACGAGCTCGCCTAGTGTGAGGCCCCGCGGTACAATATGTGGTATCGAGTGCGAGGTGATCTCTACATCTGGTAGAGTGCGGCCAAGAGAAATCTGTACCCAACGTGATCGTGAGTGCCAAGCGTCCGACCATGGCTCCCGCCGAGCTCCACGACTGGACCTATCGGGCCGCGCGCCTACGGCTCAGGCGGACGGGACGCACTCGGCTCCCCGCGCACACCGCCGTGGCGGAGCTGGACGCGCACGCCAACCGTGTGGTGCGCTGCGCCTGTGGCTGGCGAGGCAACGGACTCGGCTGGCTCGAGCACCTCGACCACATCGTGCACGCCGCCATCGGCGCGCCATGAGCCGGGCCAGGGGCTGAACCCGCGCCTTGGGCGCGGGCCCAGCCTTGACGGGTCGGGCGAAGGACCTACCGGGTCGTGGGCGCGGCGGATGGTTCCGGCACCGCTCCGATCTGTTGCATCACGGTCAGCAGGTCCCACTGGCTCCAGTGCTCGACGATCTTGCCGCCGGAGAACCGCGTCACATCGATCGCCGTCGTCTTCACCGATCGATGAGTCGGCGGCATGCCGAACAACTCGCCATCGTGGGTGCCCGTGAACGAGTACCGGTTCCACAGTCGGTCGCCGTAGAAGGCGTCCTCCTCGACGGTCACCTTGCCATCCGGGAAAGCAGTGTGGAACAGCTCGGTCGCCTTCTTTAGCCCCTCACGATCCGGGGAGACACCTTGCGGTGGATTGTGCTCGACGAAGTCGCTTGCCGCGAGCTCGTCGATCACCTTGACGTTCCCCTTGTTGATGACCTCGTCGATGTAGCGTCGGCTCACCGCGCGCGCCTCGGCGGCTTGCGAAGGCTGCGCAGCCGGTGTTCCCTTGCCACTCCCGATGGCGTACGGCTCTAGATTCTCCGAGAGCACCTTCTGGGCGTCTGCCAGTTTGTCGACACCAACGACGATGGTGTAGGTGCTGTCCCGGCTCTCGACCGGGAAGAGCAGCTCAATGTTGACCTTTGCTTCCGCGAGCTTGCGGCTGACCCGCGCGATCTCGCCGGGTCGGTCCGCGAGACGCATCGTCAGGACCGGGACCTCACGGAAAGCCATCTGCCCATTGGTGAGGGCGGTCCTCACGCTTGCCTCGTCGCTGGCCAGGATGGCGGAACCTCCGCGATCGCCGATACCGAGCGAGCAGCAAAGGATGTTGATCCCGCGACTCGCTATCGCTTCGGTCTGTTTCGCGAGCTCGCCTGGGCGATTGGGTGCCTCGACGATGAATGCCTGCATGGCGATACCTCATGGCGCCGCAGGCGCGCAGCGGGTCCCCTTCCCGTCCCGCGGCTGCGGGGATCCAGGACCGGGTCGGTCTCGCCAGTGGCTCAGCGCAGTCCCGGCGGCCGGCGTGTGGGCCGCGCTTCGTCGCCCCCCGCGTTGTTCGTCGATTCTCCGCCTATGCGCGCCCGGGATCGACCCGGTTGTCCACCTTCGCGCGCGATTGTTTCGGCGAGTTATCGACAGCCGGGCGGCCGTCGGTCAAGGATCGTGGCGATGGGCTCTAGTTCCACCGCGACCGATGGACGCCCCCGGCGAGCTCACGCCGGCTCACCCAGCCAAAGTTACGCAGAGCGCATAACAGTCGGCGATTCGCTCAGGTCGTCACGAGAGGTAGTGAATTGGTAACTAATCAGTAGAAGGAGGGGCGTGAAGTTGCCGGTCAAGCCGCACGCCTGGCTTGCGCGGATGCTGGGCGAGGGCGCTGGCGCGCCCGGGTAGAGCTAGGTACGCGCGGCGGTTGCGAGCAGGCGTGCTGCCGCGGTTCGTGCGGAGGTGGCGAACGAGGTGCTTCGATGCGCCACACCCAGCGTAATCGAGCCCGCCACCAGCATCTGCAGCTCGCCAGCAAGTCCCTGCGAATCCCTGTATCCAGCGGCCGTCAAGATCTCGGCCAGGTAGCCCCGGATATCGTTGAGGTAGGCACGCACGACCGGCGTCGCGCGATGGTCAGGATCGCCCAGCTCGATAGCGGTGTTCAGGTATGGACAGCCCTTGAAATCGCCGCCTTCCAGCCAATCAACCAGCTCGTTGAAGAAGGCGGGGATGACGTCATCGGGCGTCGCGGCGTTTGCCTCCGCCCGCGCGCGCACGCCCTCGAACCACCGCGTCCGCGAGTCCTCCAACCAGGCCACGATCAGGTCGTCCTTCGACGGGAAATGCCGATAAAAGGTGGCCTTGGCCAC
>Ga0070708_100004198_pt1 | contig 11319 bp, 11 predicted proteins | sample KBSK5503metaG_FD_65469 | JGI IMG/M metagenome (GOLD analysis project Ga0070708, IMG submission 65469) | Corn, switchgrass and miscanthus rhizosphere microbial communities from Kellogg Biological Station, Michigan, USA - KBS K5-50-3 metaG | ecosystem: Host-associated > Plants > Roots >...
ACTCGTTGAGCGACCCGCACTCGTCCGCCTCGAAGTGCGAGAACCCCACGTGGCGCAGGCGCTCCACGGGCAGGACGGCGGCCACCGCCTCCCGGACGAGCGGGAACATCCGGCGGGGGCCGGTGTGGAAGAGCAGCGGCTCCTCGTCCACGACCAGGTACTGGTTGAAGCTGAAGCCTCCGGGCACCAGGTCCACGGGGGTGCTGATCCGGTAGATCCCGTCCGCCACCTCGTCCACGCGCGTCTTCGATCCGGGGTTCGTGATCATCTCGCCTCCTTGCCGGGGAGGTGTAACGATCCCGCTCCCCGTTACACCTCCTTTTCGAGAGGTGAGCCCGGGCGCTATGCTGGTCGCCGTGGCGGCGGAGCCCGAGAGCGCAACGGAGGCGAGCGATGCCGAGCTGGCCGGCCGTGTCCGGGGCGGAGACCGCGCAGCGGAAGCCGAGCTGTTCCGGCGGCTCGCCCCGCGCGTGCGCCTCTACGGCCTCCGGCACCTGCGCGACCCCGCCGCCGCCGACGACCTCGTCCAGGACGTCCTATTGATGACGTTCGACAGCCTGCGCACGGGCAAGATGCGGGAGGACGAGCGCCTGGCGTCGTATGTGCTCGGGACCTGCCGGCGGATGGCCATCGGTCTCGCGCGGAGCACGACGCGACGCCAACGGCTGCTCGAGCGCTTCGGCCCGGAGCTGGCCCCGGCCGCCTGGACTTTCGATTCGCCGCGCCTCGACCTGGACCGCCTGGTGTCTTGTCTGGAGCGCCTGGCCGAGCGCGAGCGATCCGTCGTCGTCCTGTCGTTCTACGCCGACCGCGGCGCGGCGGAGATCGCGTCCGAGCTGGGCCTCTCCCCCGCCAACGTGCGCGTGGTGCGGCATCGCGCGCTGTCTCGGCTGCGCGGGTGCATGGAGGCGCGGGCGTGACTCGCGTGTCTTCTTGCTCGGAGCCGCTGGACCTCGCGATTCTCGTCGACTACTGGTTCGGGGATCTCGATGGGCCCGACCTGGACCGCGTGGAGGAGCACCTGCTCGAGTGCGACGCCTGCGGGTCGGTCCTGCGTTCTCTGGTGGCGACGGGAGACGGCGTGCGCCGGCTGGCCCACGCGGGCGCGTTCACCGTTGTAGTGAGCCCGTTGTTCCTGGAGACCGCGTCGCGACAGGGGCTCCGCGTGCGCGAGTACCGCGTCCCGGCCGGAGGTCGCGTCGACTGCACGGTCACCGCGGAGGACGATCTCCTGGTCGGCCGCCTGCAAGGGGACTTCCGCGGTGTCGCGCGTCTCGACATCGTTGTCCAGGTCGAGGACGGGCCCGAGTTCCGCGTCTTCGACGTGCCCGTCTCCCCGTCCTCGCCGGAGCTCATCATGGCGCAGGCGATGCCCGCCGCTCGCGCCATGCCGTCGTCCACGACGCGCATGCGTCTCCTCGCCCGTGAGGATGGCGGCGACCGGCTCGTCGGCGAGTACACGTTTGCGCACACGCCGTCACCGATGGGGGGTAGAGCGGACGCGTCGTGACTCCCGACCTCGTCATCCCCGGCAACCTGCTCGCGGACAAACCGTGCCTCCTCCATGGCCGCGAGCTTGCGCGGCCCGCCACCGTCACCGGCCATCTTCCTCGCCGCCGCGGATGCGGATCTTCGTCTCGGTCACCACCCACAGTCGACCGTCCATTGTTTGCGTGGCCAATGACGGCGCCAGACGCCGCAGGACCGACATCACATGCTTCCGGGCCTGTGACCCCAGCCGCAGCACGATGAATCCAGGCCACTGTCCAGGCTGGTACTGCCGGATATCGCTGAAGCCGACATCGAAAGTGACGAGCAACCCTTTGCTCGCTGCGACACACCTCCGCCAGACGAGGGTCCGTCGCGCCCCTCAGCTGTTGGTCCCAAACGGTCACGGCGTCATGACCTTGCTCGACCAGAAAGGTCGAGGCTTCAGGGGGCAGGTTCTCGTCGACCTTGAACCGCATCAGGCAGGAAGAGCAACCACCTGCTCACGGGCCAGCTCACCGGCGTACATGAGCGCCGCACGCACGTCCTCCACCTCGATCCGGTAGTCTCGTGCGATGGCCTCCGGCGACTCCCCGGCCCCGAGGTTGTCGAGAATGACCGAAACCATCACGCGCGAACCTCGGATGCAGGCCTTCCCGTGACAGACATCCGGGTCAACGCTGATTCGCTCGCGCCAATCCATCGGATTCTCCTTCATCATACGAACAACCATTGCTTCCTCCGCGGCATCGTAGCATTGCACTCTGGGGTCGCGCTGTGGCGGGTGGAACGGCACTGCCAGCGCGAAGGAAGTGTGGCCTATGGGCTGTCCGTAATGGGTCCTGAAAACCTCGACGCGCTCACCGTGCGCGGGCCCCCATGCCCCTTGACGTGCAACGGGAGCTGGCCCTCGACCTGTCGCGGATCCCGGGCGCCTTCGTCTCGGGCTGCGGCCACCATCGGGATGTGTGGCTGCTCGACCCCTACCGTCTTCTGACCGCCGACAGCGTCAACCCTATGCTGGGCGCCGTGGCGGCGGAGACCGCGGGGTTCGTGATCATCTCGCGTCCTTGCCCTTTCCTTTTCGAGAGGTGAGCCCGGGCGCTATGCTGGTCGCCGTGGCGGCGGAGCCCGAGGGCGCAACGGAGGCGAGCGATGCCGAGCTGGCTGGCCGTGTCCGGGGCGGAGACCGCGCGGCGGAAGCCGAGCTGTTCCGGCGGCTCGCCCCGCGCGTGCGCCTCTACGGCCTCCGGCACCTGCGCGACCCCGCCGCCGCCGACGACCTCGTCCAGGACGTCTTGTTGATGACGTTCGACAGCCTGCGCGCGGGCAAGGTGCGGGAGGACGAGCGCCTGGCGTCGTATGTGCTCGGGACCTGCCGGCGGATGGCCATCGGTCTCGCGCGGAGCACGACGCGGCGCCAGCGGCTGCTCGAGCGCTTCGGCCCGGAGCTGGCCCCGGCCGCCTGGACTTTTGATTCGCCGAGCCTCGACCTGGACCGCCTGGTGTCTTGCCTGGAGCGCCTGGCCGAGCGCGAGCGATCCGTCGCCTCTCTCCCTCCAACGTGCGCGTGGTGCGGCATCGCGCACTGTCTCGGCTGCGCGGGTGCATGGAGGCGCGGGCGTGACTCGCGTGTCTTCCTGCTCGGAGCCGCTGGATCTCGCCACCCTCGTCGACTACTGGTTCGGGGATCTCGATGGGCCCGACCTGGACCGCGTCGAGGAACACCTGCTCGAGTGCGACGCCTGCGGCTCGGTCCTGCGTTCTCTGGTGGCGACGGGAGACGGGGTGCGCCGTCTGGCCCGTTAGGGCGCGTTCGGCGTGGTGGTGGGCCCGTCGTTCCTGGAGACGGCGGCGCGACAGGGTCTCCGCGTGCGCGAGTACCGCGTTCCGGCCGGAGGTCGCGTCGATTGCACGGTCACCGCGGAGGACGACCTTCTCGTCAGCTACCTGGAAGGGGACTTCCGCGGCGTCTCGCGTCTCGACCTCGTGGTCCAGGTCGAAGGCGGGTCGGAGTATCGCGTGTTCGACCTGCCCGTCTCCTCGTCCTCGCCGGAGCTCATCGTGGCGCAGGCGATGCCGGCCCTTCGGGCCCTGCCGTCGTCCACGATGCGTATGCGCCTCGTCGCCCGTGAAGGTGAGGCAGACCGACTCGTCGGCGAGTACACGTTCGCACACATAGTCGGCCCGCGGTGAAAGACTTCGCAGGGTTCGGCGACCACCGAGCGTCCCTAGCCATGGTGCCCCGCGTGAATCTCCTCGTCGTGTCGCCGCAGATGGCGGAGGCCATCACGTCTTGAGACACAAAGATGCACGCGTTCCAATTGAGTCCGCTCCCGTTCTTCTCAAACGCCTTTCGCGTGGGCTGGGTCGCACCAAGCCACCGAAGAGCCTCTATCACTACACCTCGGCCGAGGGACTCCTCGGAATACTTGCCACGAAATCAATAAGGGCAACGAGCATCCGGTACATGAACGACACGCGCGAATTCCAACTTGCCCTAGCCCTAGCGGAGAGAGAAATAGACGCGCGTATCCCGAGCAATGGGCCTAGGTATCTCCGCGGCATGCATTCGCTTCTCCTGGATGCGCTCCGCCACACTCACGAGGTCGACGTCTTCGTGACATGCTTTTCGGAAAACGGGGATGTACTCAGCCAATGGCGAGGGTATACGCCTGCCGGTCAGGGCTATTCAATAGGAATAGCTTCTGCCACTCTGATGGCCTCATCCGGCAAGAAGGCTGAGCACCAATTGGGTGCCTGTATCTATGACTCAGAGCGCGCCGGGACGCTAATCGCTCGCATCGTAAACGCCGTCGTCCGGTACGCTGAAAGGGAGCGTGTCCATGATTCCGCCCACGCCTCCCGTGTTCATCGCGAGTCTTTTCACTTGTTCTCTCAACTTCTCTCTCTCGCGGGACCGCGGATCAAGGACCCAGCGTTCAAGGAAGAAGCAGAATGGCGATTGATCGCCGCAGCCACAGCCTTTGAGCAGCCAGGGCCAAGCTTTCGCGCCGGACGGTCGACGCTCGTACCGTACTACCTATTTCCGTTTGCACAAGACAACGGCCGCTTTGGAGTACGCGAAATCATCATCAGCCCAACGGCGGATCCGAAGCTGTCCAGTCAAGCAGTTGGGGCCTTACTCGGATCGCACCGACTATCCCCCGTGACGGTTCGATCCTCAAGTGCTCCTTACCGAAACTGGTGACGGCTTGTTCGAGCGCTTGTTCCCCTCAGGCGTCGCCTCCCCTTCTAACCCCACCATGCGCTCGACGTGCACGGGTGACATCCTCTTAGTCAGCGACGGCGGGCCGACGGGGACCTGGCCGACTCGGCCCGCGGGGTGTGCCCGGGGGCATGCCGTTCGAGCTCGAGCGGATGCGCGTCGTGACCGCGACGCAGCGTGGAGCGGCTCGCTCGCCACTGACACGGCCGCCAATTCGTTTCCATGCGAGTGACCTTCCCGCCCTGAATCCTCTGACGTGTCAGTACCTCAGGTATTCCGCACAGCCGACCGGCTCGCCCAGTAATGAGGACCATTTGCCGGAGTTCACGGTCGCGCTCCGGGCCGATGCTCATCGGGTCCGGCAGTTCCTCGACCCACGCCCTAACAGGACCTACTCCGAGGGCCGGCACCCTCTTGGGGTTTCCGGACTGGCTACTGGCTAGTACGACTGGCGCATCGACGGATCACCGGGTTTCTACTCAGTGCACAGAGAAGCCCGGAATTCCTCCAAGGCGCTAAAGCGCAAATACAGCTTTCGGTCTTTTGCGCGATACTGGATCTACGCTTTACCGTACAATAGACCCATGCGAGTTCACCATGCTGGTAAAGCCTTCGGTAAGGTCAAGCTCACTGTCAGCCTGTCGCGATCAGCAGTGGCTGCGCTTGACCGGATTGCTGCTAAGCGCCTCGAAGCGGGAGCGGGACGGCGACAGGTTCAACAGAGCGCGGTTGTCGAGGAAGCGATTCAGGCGCTACGCGCGAAAGAGGGCGTCTAAGTGTTGGGGGACGCGGCGAACGATCTCCTACCGCATGCCCTAGATCAGCTGTACCAGGCTGCACTGGATACACGGCCGATTTCCGGGCTCACGCATCGCTTCTATCGGTACCCAGCCCGGTTTTCTCCGGGGTTCGCCGCGGCAGCGATCAGGAACTTTTCGGCCCCTGGCGCTCTCGTGCTGGATCCCTACATGGGCGGCGCAACGACGATTGTCGAAGCCCTTGCTCTCGGCCGAAGGGCTGTTGGGTGCGATGTCAACTCGCTTGCGGTGTTCATCGCTCGAGCAAAGACCACCGTCCTTATGGCGGATGAGCGCCGCGCAATAAAGCACTGGGCCCTTAAGATCGTTCCATCTCTGAGGTACTCGCACACGCCTGACGAGCTGGCCAGCATCATCTGCCCGCGGCGAACAAAGAATCTGACGCTCTCGATTGCTCGACCTCTGAAGAAGCTAATGGCGCTCGCGCTGCTTACCTTGGATGATGCACTGCCTTCGGAAGACGCAAAAAACTTCGCGCGCTGTGCCCTACTGAACGTGGGTCAGTGGGCACTCAACGGAAGGCGGCGGGCGACACCGCTCGCGGAGTTTAGACAGCAGCTTTCCGCCACGGTAGGGGAGATGCTGAATGGCTTGAGAGCGTTTTCCTCTCGGTTGGAACGTCACCCGACTGAACCGGGTCCTCGGGTCTTTCTAATTAATGACTCGGCCGAGCATCTTCGCGCGCATGAGCCGCTGCAGAACCAGAAGGTTGACCTCGCGGTGAGCAGCCCGCCCTATCCTGGAATTCATATGCTTTACCATCGGTGGCAGGTAGATGGCCGACGTGAGACACCGGCGCCCTACTGGTTGGCTGCCTGTCAGGATGGGCAGGGTGCGTCTTTCTACAACTTCGCCGATCGCCGGGACCCAGGGATGGAAACCTACTTTGAAGCCTCACTGAGGACTCTCAGGAGCATCCGTGAGGTAATGAAAGACGGATCGGTGTTCGTGCAATTGATCGCCTTCAGTGAACCTGGCCGACACCTGCCACGTTACCTCCGCAACATGCGAAACGCGGGATTTCAGGAAGTGCGGCACCGCGACCGTGGTGCCATCTGGCGCCGCGTACCGAGTCGCCGGTGGCACGCCTCTTTAAATGCCGGCAACGGCGCCCGAGAGATCGTGCTGATTCACCGCGCCGGGTAATGTGTCCTTAACGCGACACCTGCATGAGCTTCAATAGGGTCATCGCCACGCGGTGGATCTCAGCTCGCTGCTCGTTCGGCGTTGGCGGCCGGTAAGACTCGTCATCGTCCGTGACGACGAGCGACTGGGCTGATTGATACATTTGGTAGAGGTGGAAAGCCACATGAGAGGTATACTTCAGCAACCTGCTCTTGACTTCATTTTCAGTCAGCTTTCGAGCCGTGAGATGTTTCCTGAAGGCCTCGAGTGAGTCCATGTCTTGATTGATCAGGAGGGTAAGCGGTTGCTTGTCAGTCGGCTCCTGGTAGGCCGCTGCGTCGGACGCGCCCCAGTTCTCGCCGCCAAAACACGTTCCGTTCTCCCACTGGTCCTTCGTGATGTACCTGAGGGCGTAAGGAGGGCGCCGAGACGCGCCACCTGGAACGAAACCACTGATGAGGCGCGGCTCGGGCTGCAACGGCTCCGGACGCTCGGATACAACAGCGTCGAACGCAGCCGTCAGGGAGACGCCGTGCGGGCCGGCAGCGATGATTTCAAACCGCAGTTCCTCACCCACGGTAGCGTCTGGCGGGAGGGCTACCAGGAGCGAAAAGCGGCCCTTGCGCGGTTGGGAGAATATGGTGGCAATGCCAGTGCGACCTGTGGAAACGCAGCCCCCCTTGAGAACCCAACGCGGGGACGGACCTAGCGTAAGGTCATCCTTGCCGTTCCAACGCACACGTACGTGAGTGTCCGTACTGCCCAGCCATAGACGTACGGGTTGCCGAGTACTCACCTTGAGCACTGTGGGTTCGTCGAGCAATTCGGGCTCAGGCGGGGGGGTATGTGGCTTGATCGTCAACGCTATTGCGAGTTGGCGGACCTCCTTTTGACCATTGAAGCGAGCCAAGAACCGGAGAGTCGTTCGAACCGGATAGTCAGAAGGATCGAAATCCTTAGGGGGATCGAACAGGAGCCTAATTGCAGCGGACTTCGCTGCTCTATCCTCGGCGACGTGGAGCTCAGGGACCTTTGGGTCGACGGTCGACGTGAGACTTGCCAGGGCGGACCAGGCACTTGACGGGTGAGATGTGACCGTCAAGACACGGTCGATCCCTGGCCGCAGCGTGCAGGACGACGCCTCAGGAATGACCGCGAGGACGGGGTAATCGGCTGCCTGGCCGTGCTCCGGAGAAAGAAGGGAAACGAGCGATTCGGGGACTGGCGTGGCAGCGCCGAGAGCTGACTCAGCCTGCTCTAGCCCTACCTCGCCACCCTTTCCCGCGATTGCATGATCAGCATAATGGTGATGGGCATCGATGAGGGTATCCAGCGCCTCCTTGACCTTTTGATCGCCCGCCTGCAACTCAGCCACTTCGGCTTCTGCATCTTCCTCAAGCTTCTGAAGGTCGGGATCTCCCTTCAGCGTCGCTACGACCCGACCAAAGATCGCCTCCCATACTCTCCCCTTGTAGAATCCCTGTCGCGACCCCTGGATCAGTTCGCCCAATGCCTCTGGCCGCAATCCATCCACATCGATGATAATCATCATGCGCTTGCGCAGGTACTTGAAACCGAGCTGTTGAACGATAAAGGAGTTATCCAACCCATCGTGCCGCTGCCCATTTACAAGAAAGACCACGCATAACTTCCCCGTCTTGGGGCGCTCTAGATAGCTGGCGATCGGCGATGCTCCACTTTCCGCGAGCATTTCGTCGGCGACGAGATCGATTGGATCATCCTCAATCTCACTGGGCGAATCCTGCTCTTCAAGTTTCCGCGGCAGCACGACAACTCGAATACTGATGTTGCCGGCATCAGCTGGATCGGCAGTAGAAACGGATACGGGTCCCGCCATCATGGCTGTCCTCCTAGAGGAGTGCCGCGACAGACTGCGGCTGGAACGAGTTGTCGAGGAATGGTTTTCCTTCTCGTTCGAGCTGCGCTGTCTGGCGGGCCAAGCGGTAGGCTGTGCCATGCATCGCGTCAGCCTTGTCTTTGAGCGCGTACAGGTCGTAAGGCAGTACCGGACTGAACAAAACATGGTTCATTGCATAGAAGAGCGTTCGGGCAACTGCGCTCCCCTGGCGTCCAAAGTCATAGCCGATGTGTCGGAACATGGTGCCTGATTCGAACTGTGTCGCCACATTCGCGTCGAGGATGACTGTCGGCACTCGGCCCTCTGGGAGAGCGGCCAGGTACGCGTAGTAGGGATCGCGTCGTCCCTTTGGCACGATTTTCTTCACAACGGTCCACCCGATTCCGTCAGGATCGCCGTCGATGAACTCCGTCTCTCGTCGGCTAATGACAACTGAGTATCGGCTCGCCGCGTACGTTGACGAGCCGCCCTGTCCGAAGACCCCAATAAGGTACGGCTTGTCAGCTTTGTCCGTCCGCCCTAGCGATAGCAATGTATTGTGAACGCGCTCTGGGGTTTGACCGATGCCGAAGTCGCGGATTTCAAGCGAGAATTCCCTTAGCTTCTTATCGAACTCCAGCCTAAGGAGAAGTCTCCTGCGAGCCTCTCGTAGTCGCTCTTCGAGGCCGTGCCGGATATCTTTGTCTTTAATCCTAGGGATAAGGTCCAAACGCGGAAGGCCGAAGTATCGCTCCACGGCTTCGCGCGGGGACTGGGGCGGCTCGGCCGCGGCGTCATCTCGGAGCTCGCGTCGGCGGGCGAGCTCGATGATCGCCTCCATTCCGTTGATCAATCGTTCGGCGGAAGGATTGTAGGGGTCACCAGCGAGCTGAATGCGACCGGCATTGCCTCGATCCCTTCCAACCGGGACCCAATGCAGCTTTCCAGCGTGCCAACCCTTGCCCGGGTCCGCGTCAACCCAGACATAGGAGGTCTCGGGAACCACGGGGAGCTCAGCTAGGAGGTTCTCGACAGCCGTCGCAGTCTTTGTGGTTAGAAGCCGCGACAAGAGAGTCGGCGAATCGATGAGTGCGGTGACTTTGGAGTCGGCCATTTCAACCTCTTGTCGGGAATCACGCTCTTGACGGCAGGGCCTGCCACAACTCAGTAAGACGTTCTTGGTTCGCGACGGTGGGCCGCAGTGAATAGCTGTCGCGACCAAACTTCACGATTACGCCTTCACTGCGGAGCCACGCCAGCGCCAGATATACCTGGTAGGAGGGAATCTCACCGCGCGTTTTTGGATCTTGAAGTGGGAGAATATCGGGTGCGGTGAACCGTGCACCCTCACCCTTCAAACGCCGGATTGCATCAAGCAACAAGGCCACCACATGCTGCGGGGCTCGATGCTCGTACTCGGCCTTGTCCCGTTTGGACCAGGCAATCTTGACGAGTCGATCCCCCTCTCGCGCGAACCGTGGATAACTTCTTCGGCTGGCAGCGACAGTTCCGGCCTCGCGAAGATGGTGTGGCTGTCTGGTCGGCTGTGGTCCCTGCTTTAACGGAAGGGCTGCCGGGGGGGGCTCTTCCACCGTCGCAGAACTCCGCGCAAGTCGCGTCAAGCCGTCTGCAAGGCGGGCTATGGCTGCGAGTTCAACGTACCGGCCCTCGCTGAGCGCGCGCTCAATTAACCTCCTCAGCTCGCTCTCGGCGCGGGCCAGAATTTCTATAGCCGTTGCCTCTAACCCCATATCCCATAGTACAGTGTGGCTATGCGATATGTCAATAGCTATGCGATAGTGCTGTAGAGCTTGTACTGTCGGAGATCGAAGGGCTAGATGAGAGAGCACGGGCAGTTGGTTGACAGTTGACGCTCGTCAATCCGCGTCCTCCTCCGCGTGCCATTCCCGGGACTGCGCGATCTCCAGCGGCTCGACCGACCGGTCCGGCCGCCAGCGCAAGATCGGCAGGGCCGTGCCGTCCACGTACTCACTGAGCGCGGCCACCTGCTCCGGCGAGAAGGTCAGCAGGAAGCGCGCGGGCAGGCCCGTCGACGGCTCTTCCCCATCGCGGAGACACTCCGCGACCGCGCGGACGTCGGCCGCCAGGCGCGGCGCGCTGTCGCTGATCTCGAACTCGCCCCACAGCCGGAGCCGCGCGTGCTCCATCCACGCGCGCATGCGGTCCTTCAACTCAAGGCGCTCGGACTCGAGGACCCGATGGTCGTGCCAGGCCGTGGCGTACTCCGCAGCGATGGCATCGGCATCGCCCGCAGCAACCACGTATAACGGCTTGCCCTCGAGAGGGCGGGCGGGACGCGGCCCGCGGAACCGCGGACTGATCGTCTCGCGTCCGGCCGAACGCACGGCCGCCTCGCCGCCAACACGAAGCGCCGCCAGCAAGGCAGAGGGCACGGGCACCGCGAACTCCGCGACGCCCATCGGATCGACCTCGGCCACCGCGGCCGCGAGCACGCGGATCGGCACCTTGCGGACCACGCGCGTCTGAAGAAGGAAGGCCGCGAAGCGCTCGTGCGAGCCGGCCATCATGAACGTCTTGATCGCGGTCCACATGGCCTCGCGCCAGCGATTCGCGGCGCGCTCCAAGGGCAGGATCTCGACGTAGCGGCTCTGGATGGCCGCCGGATCGTCCGCCGCCGGATCCCACGAGCGCACCAGCGGATCGAGACGCCGGTGGACCCGATAGCACCATTCGGGGTCCCAGGCCGCGTAGTCGAGCTGCTCCGCGCTCAGCGGCCGCTGGCCCCAGTCGGCGCGCTGCAAGGTCTTGTCGACCGCGGT
>Ga0070708_100004199_pt1 | contig 11315 bp, 8 predicted proteins | sample KBSK5503metaG_FD_65469 | JGI IMG/M metagenome (GOLD analysis project Ga0070708, IMG submission 65469) | Corn, switchgrass and miscanthus rhizosphere microbial communities from Kellogg Biological Station, Michigan, USA - KBS K5-50-3 metaG | ecosystem: Host-associated > Plants > Roots >...
AGTCACTGCTTATGCGCATCTTACCTGGTTTCGGTTGTCCTGACAAGGTTTTGGAGGTTTTTAGTCCAATGGATAGGAAAGGTATATGTGAAGTAGGTCGTGGCGAGGTTTCTCTTGCTTGAGGCAATGCAGTCTCCTTTGCTGGAATGCATGGATCGCATTGCGCACGGTCTGCGTCGCACAGCCCAGATTCCGGGCGATTTCTTTGGGGCGCTGCTCTCGGCTGGAAGCGAGGAGGATCTGACTTCGACGCAGGGTAAAGGCATTCGATGAGCGCAATCCAGCTTCTATCCCTACCTGTTCGGCTGGACTCACGGCTCTGATACATAAGGGGGTTTTCATACCCCCATTCTAGCAGGTTTTTTTCTCTCAGGATCTTGTACAACGGTATCAGTAAGCTACTACCGGCACCGTTGTACAGGATCTGGCCTTACCCCTCACAGCGTTGAACGCCAAGAGTGGCTCTGCCGCCCTCCAGTTCAATCTCGACGGCAAAGTAACTGGCGGGAAGAGGGCCGACGGTGAGCGTGCTGGCCAGCGTCTCGGCACGAATAGAATCGCCATATGCATCCAGCATTGACTCCAGGTTCAATTCAGTGTGCGGATGCAATACGAGATTGATGCGATCAGTGATGGATAAATCCGCCGACTTGCGCGCATCCTGCACCAAGCGCACGAGATCACGGGCCAGACCTTCGTGCTTCAGTTCGGGTGTAAGTGTTGTGTTGAGTGCGACAATCAGACCTTCCCCTTCGGCAACAGCATAGCCTGCCGGTGAGGTGGCCGCTATCAGCACATCGTCCGGTTGGAGTTGCAAGGTTTGCTCACCTAGTTGCAGATCGATGGACTGACCCGCTTCGAACAAGCGTGCGACCCTCGTCGCGGCCTCACCTTTCAGCTCACTCAACGCAGTGCGGATAACCGGGATGAGGCGACCATGCTTCTTCCCCAGGACCGGCAGGTTGGGTTTGAAGGAGTATGCGACCAGACCATCCTCGATGCTCAGGAAGCGCACGTTTTTGACGTTCAACTCTTCGCGCAGTTCACCCTCGAAGCGGTTCAAGCCATTGGTGTTGCTCTTCTTACGCGTGACCCGCACCAGTAACTCGCTCAACGGCTGACGCACACGAAGGCGAGCGTTCTGGCGCGCGGCACGACCCAAGCTGACCGTTTCGATCAGCAGATCCATATCGCTCAGCAATTGTTGGTCAATAACGCTGGGGTCTGCAACGGGCCAGTCGGCCAGGTGGACACTCTCGGGTGCGCCAGCATCGTGGCTGAGAACCAGATTCTGGTAGAGCGACTCACTGATATAAGGCGTGAAAGGGGCCATCAGCTTCGCCAGTGTCGTCAGGCAGGTGTACAGGGTAAGGTATGCCGCCTGCTTATCGCCATCGTTCTCCGCCTTCCAGAAACGCCGACGGTTGCGGCGCACATACCAGTTCGAAAGATCCTCCAGAAAACGCTCGATTTCTCTGGTCGGGCTGTGGATATCGTAATGCTCCAGCATTGCTGTCACATCGCCAACCAGCGCATTGAGACGAGCCAGCGCCCAGCAGTCGATCAATTGCAATTCCACGCCAACCCAGGGATCGCTGCCCATTGGCGGTTGCCAACCATCAACATTGGCATACGTGACGAAGAAGGCATAGGTGTTCCACAGAGTCAGCAGGAACTGGCGTTGCATCTCTCCCACGGAGGAGAGCGCGAAGTTGCGTGGATTGTAGGGTGGTGCAGAGGCACACATAAACCAGCGCGTGGAGTCGGCCCCGTAGGCATCAACCAGTTGCCAGGGATCGACCACGTTGCCCTTCGTTTTGCTCATCTTCTCGCCCTTCTCGTCGAGGATGTGGCCCAGGCAAAGCACGTTCTTGTAAGCCGCTCGGTCAAAGAGCAAGGTCGAGACGGCGTGCAGGGTGTAGAACCAGCCGCGTGTCTGGTCAATGGCCTCGGAGATGAAGTCGGCCTGGCCAGCTTGCTCAAAAATTTCTTTCTGCTCGAAAGGATAATGCCACTGCGCGACCGGCATGGAGCCAGAGTCGAACCAGCAGTCGGCGACATCTGGGATGCGACGATAGGTACCCTGCTTGCAATCTGCGCAAGCCCAGGTGATCTCGTCCACGTAGGGACGGTGCAGATCGAGTTCTCTGAGATCGCGTCCAGCTTTCTCCGACAGATCTGCGACAGAGCCGAGCACCGTGGTTTTCTCGCACGAATCGCAAACCCAGATCGGTAGGGGGGTGCCCCAGTAGCGTTCGCGACTGAGCGCCCAGTCGACGTTGTTCTCCAACCAGTTGCCAAAGCGACCATGTCTGATGTGCTCGGGTACCCAGTTGATCGTCTCGTTATTCTTGAGCAACTGCTCTTTGCGGGCCGTCGTGCGGATATACCAGGATGGCTTGGCATAGTAGAGTAGCGGCGTTGAACAGCGCCAGCAGAACGGATAGCTGTGACGCACGCGTTCGCTGCGGAAGAGCAGGCCACGTTCTTTCAGGCTGCGTGTGATCAATGAGTCAGCTTGCTTAAAGAAGAGGCCGCCAAAGCCGAGTACATTGAAATTGGGTAGGGTCAGGCCCGCCAGGTCTACTGAGAAGAGGGTGGGCAGGTTGTGGGCGCGCCCGATCTCCAGATCGCCATAGGCTGGGGCGATATGCACGATACCACTCCCATCTTCGAGTGAGACAGCGTCATCAGCTACGACGCGATAGGTGTTGGCCCAATCGACCAGTTCGCCCACGCCAGCTACGCCGGTGAAGAGGTTTTCGTAGCGCAGATCGCATAGTTGCTGGCCAGTAAAAGTCGCCAGGACAGTGAAGTTGCCCTCACCCAGCACGTACTCAGCCAGCGGCTCGACAAGGATCAGGTGCTCGGGTTCTCCGCCGCCAGTGTATTCGACGAGCACATAGTTCGCACCGGGTTTGATGGCGAGAGCAACGTTGGCTGGCAGTGTCCAGGGCGTGGTCGTCCAAGCCAGGAACGCGGCCCCGGCCAGTTGATCGTCGAGAGCGTGACCGCTCGCTTTCTGGCGGAAGCGTACCCAGACTGAGGGATCATCGATATGGTCTTTGAAGCCCTGCGAGACTTCGTGGTCCGAGAGCGAGGTGCCACAGCGTGGACAGTGCATGGTGACTTTGTAATCGCGGAAGAGCAGGCCCTGGTCCCAGAAACGCTTGAGAATCCACCACAGCGATTCGATGTATTCATTCTCATAAGTGATGTAAGGATTCCTCAGATCGATCCAGAAGGCGATGCGGCTGGTGAGGCGTTCCCATTCTTGGACATAACTCCAGACGCTCTCTTTACAAGCCCTGTTGAAGAAGGCGATACCATATTTTTCGATATCAAGCTTGCCGCTAAAACCAAGTTGCTTCTCAACCTCCAGCTCGACGGGCAGGCCATGGGTGTCCCAACCACCGCGCGCACCAATCACATACTGGCCGCGCATCCGGCGATAGCGAATGATAGCATCCTTACTTGTACGTGACTCAATATGGTGCACGCCTGGACGGCCATTAGCGGTTGGCGGGCCTTCAAAGAAGACAAAGGGATTGGCACGGTCGCCATGTTCCAACACTTTTGCAATGATACCACGATCTCGCCACCACTGGTCGATGCCCTGCTCAAGCAGAGGGAATGATTGTCTTGTGTCGATCTCTCGAAACATGAATTCCTCCGATGTGGGTGTAAAACAATAAAAATACCCCGTCCCAATAGGGACGAGGTTTGTTTGCCCTCGCGGTACCACCCAGATTGACGTACAGACTCACACTTTATACGGCCTGCAACGCCCGCTTTAAGAGATGCTATCACACCTCTGCCCGGATAACGGTGGGCAAAACCGGTTCGCTTATTGGGGGTTCCCCTTCAGTGTTCGGCTCAGGAGTGATCTTCAACGGGGGATCAGGCGTGCTTTCCACTAACTGCATGCTCTCTGTACTGATCCTTACGCGTTTACTCTTCCCCTTCAGCACCTTTAGTTGCGTTCTTTACATCTGTAATATAGCAGGAAAAATCGTTTTTGGCAAATCAACCGTCCTCCTTTACACAAGAGCTCTTGTGAACCTGCACTAGGAAGCAGAACATGCTTTCGATGCATGAAAGAAGGAAAAGTATAAGCTCATCCTCAGTTATATGGTACACCATACTTTTCCGTCAGAATCGCACCGACAGGCCATCCGTGGAAAGCTGCCCCAAGTACTGTTCCAGAATGTGGTCGAACATTGTGCTCCTTCGGTGTTTCATCAGGTGGTTGACGAATGGTTTTCAGGCCGGTGCATCTTATCAGCAGCGTCAGAATACCAGAGAATGGGTCAAAACGCAACACCTTATCAGCACTGTACAGGCGTTTCTGGGCGAGTACGCTGCTGATAAGAGAAGTTCTCAGCAGCGTACTCGCCCGCTCTTTGCGGGACCATCCCGTGTCGTAGGAACTCATCTGGGAGAACATCGAAAGCCTCCGCTTCAGGATGCGCACGAGCGGATGCAGTGGGGGAAAAACGACGACAGGGAATGTTGTCATTGACCGATCGAATCGTCGCGAACTCCTTGCCTGCTGGCCTCCTCTCTGGTATACTCTGTGGTGTTGGGAGGAACGAAAAGGCGGTTGGGAACAACGCAGACACAAGGAAGGCCCTATGCCTAGAGCCCCTCTTCACGCGCTCATCTGGTCCTCCGAGCAGGGCCTCTATGAGCTGTACACCCGGGGCCAGCTTGAGCAGCGTTTTCGACTGGCAGATGAAGCCACGTGGCTGGCCTGGCTGCGCAAGGCGACCTCCTTTGCCTTCCATGGCGCTGCTGGCAGCCTCAATGTCTACCAGGAGGCCCGGCCGCGTGGAGGGCCGTATTGGTATGCCTACCATACGACCAGGAGCCGCACCCGCAAGCGGTATCTGGGCTCATCAACCCAGATGACGTTCACCCGCTTAGAGGAGACAGCACAGGCTCTCGCTCGCGAGCCCACGCCTCCCGAGCTTTCTGCGTCGCGCATACGGCCACCAGCCGAGCAGCTACAGCCGCTCTCGGCCAAGCTCGCTCCGCCGCGTCTGCCGCACGCACTGGTGGAGCGGGAGCGCTTGCTCTCGGCGCTCGATGGGGCGCTTTCCTCCCTGCTGACGCTGCTCTCTGCTCCGGCAGGCTTTGGCAAAACGACGCTGCTCTCCGCCTGGGCAAGCCAGCACCAAGCGCAGGTCGCCTGGCTCTCGCTGGATGAACTAGACACGAGCCCGACCCGCTTCTGGGTTTCACTGATCGCTGCTCTGCGACGATGCGAGAGGGATGCCCCGAGCTTTGGGGAAACTGCGGTGGGGTTGCTCGAGTCGCCCCAGCCGCCGCCGCTTCCCACCATCCTCACGGCGTTGCTCCAGGAACTGGAAAGCCGTGAGGCCCATCCTGCCCCTGTCGTTCTCATTGTGGATGATTATCAGGTGATCGAAGATCCAGCCATTCACATGGGCATGAGCTTCTTTCTGGAACATCTGCCCGCTCACCTGCATCTGATCCTCTCCAGCCGGGTGGACCCGGATCTGCCCATCGCCCGGCTTCGGCTGCGCGGACAGCTGACCGAGATCCGCGCAGCTGATCTGCGCTTCCGAGAGGTCGAGGCGAGTCAGTATCTCGGTCAGATGCTCTCCCCTCCGCTCTCGGAAGAGGAAGTGCGGCGGTTGGTGAGTCGCACGGAAGGCTGGATCGCCGGCTTGCAACTGGCCGTCCTCACCCTTCAGAGACGCGAGGACCGCGCGGCGTTTCTCCAGGCGTTTACCGGCAGCCAGCGCTATCTGCTGGACTATGTGCAGGAGGAGATCCTGGAGCGCCTGCACACGCCCGTGCGCGACTTTTTACTGCATAGCGCTGTCCTCTCATGCCTGGAGGCTTCCGTGTGCCAGGCAGTGACCGCTGCACCGACTAGAGCGGCCAGCCAGCAGATGCTCGTGTTCCTGGAGCGAGCCAACCTCTTCCTGGTGCCCCTGGATGAAGAGCGGCGCACCTATCGGCTGCATGATCTCTTTCGTGAAGCCCTGCTGGCGGCTCTGCACGCTACCCACCCAGAGATAGTACCGGTCTTGCACATCCGGGCCGCTGACTTTTATGAGGCCCAGGGACAGTGGGCCGAGGCCATTGCCCATCGGCTTGCCGCCGCCGATTTTTCCACGGCGGCGCGCCTGATGGAGCAGACGGTCGAGCAGTTCTGGCTCCGCGGCGAAGCGGCGACGATGGCGACCTGGGTGCTGGCGCTGCCCCAGCCGCTGGTGGGCAAGCACGCGCGCCTGGCGCTTACCACGGCGCTCTATCTGCTCAACACGGTCGCCCAGACGACCCAGGAGCAGCGCGCCAAGGTCTACCAGCAGGCGCGGCAGTTGATGGCGCGGGTAGAAACCGCCTTGCAGCCTCAACTGGACAAGACCAGCCACCAGATCTCGGCCACCGGCGCAGATGCAGACACCGTCTCTCCTCCCGAGGATCGGGAGGCCCGCGCCGCTGAGCACGCCCTGCTCAAGTTTCGTCTGCGTCTGCTGCACACGTTTATGGTCGTGAATGAAGCGACAGCAGGCGAGGAAGTTAAGCGCCTGGAGAGCATGCAGCAGGGGATAGAGAAGGCACTTGATCGCGAGGAGGAGGCGATCTGGCAGATGGTGCCACTGGCGGGCAGCTTCATGTTCCACTACGTATCCCGACAAGAGGGCGCGCTTGTGCCTCAGCTGCTGGAGGCTAATGAACGGGTGGGCCACACGGCAAGCCGCTATGCAACCATCAAGGTCAGGCAATGGCTAGCGATGGCGGCAGTGCAGGCGGGACACCTGCGCCTGGCCTACGAGGAGAGTCTGACCGCCCTCGACCTGATCGAGCAGATGGCGGGCTATGCTCTGCTGAAAGGGTACTTCGAGATCGTTCTGGCTCAGGTGTACTACCAGTGGAACCGCTTGGAAGAAGCACGCAGTCGGCTGCACACCGTCGTGCATGACGCCGCCGCCTGGCAGCAGCTCGATTTGCTCGGGTGGGGATACGCCGAGCTGATACAGGTCACGCTGGCCAGGGGAGAGTGGTCCGCGGCCCGTGAGACACTGCACGAATTGGAACAGGTGGTGCAAAGCGAGCGCTATGGACCCTGGCCAGACTGGCTGCCCACCATGCGAGCCGACTTTTGGCTGGCGCAGGGACGACTGAAGGAGGCATCCGACTGGGCGGCAAGCGTCGTCTTTCCCGAGGCGGCCTGGGGAAGGGACTCTTATGCCGCCTTCCCGGTCGTGATGCGGGTGTATTTCGCTGAGCGGAGCTTTCGGGAGGCGGGAGAACTGCTGGAGCGCTGGAGCTCGCACCTGGATCGACCGGCCAATATGGCGATCACCATCACGTATCTGGCCCAGTCCCTGGTAGCGCTGCATCAGGTAGGCAGGAGCGAACAAGCCCGCATGATCGCGGCGCGTCTGTTGGCGTTAACGGAACCAGAGGGCTACCTGCGCGTGTATCTCGATGAGGGCGAACCGATGCGACAGGCACTGCTGGCGTTGCTCACCTCGCACTCCCACAAGCCCGAGTTGGCTCCATCCACCACTGCCTATATTTCAAAGCTGCTGGCCACCTTCGAGTACGAGAAGCAAGACGCGAGCACATCCGTGGTGACGGCAACCACCGGGGAGCCTGCACGTTCTTCTGCACGGCAGGCATCTGCTCTCTCCTCCGCGCCGGGCGTCTCCCTGACCCGGCGCGAGCAGGAAGTCTTGCGCCTGCTGGCCAAAGGCGCCTCCAATCAGGACATCGCTCAAACGCTGGTGATTTCCCTGGACACCGTGAAAAGACACGTCAGCAATGTACTCGGCAAGTTAGGAGCCTCCAGTCGCACGCAAGCGATTATCCAGGCGCGTACACACTCCCTGCTCTAACCAGGTTCCTCCCAACAACTGGCCTGTCTGCTCGCAAACCTACACTTTTCTTCCACTTTTGAGGGCTGTGGAAAGACTCGCGTTCCTCCTATACTTTCTCCAGGATCGAGACACGCGGAAGAAGGTCATTTCAAAGCAGAAACAGATTAGTTTGCAAGTGTTTCTAAGCACCCATCTCAAGAAAGCAGCAACAGAATCTTGGGATAGAGACAGCGGGAGGAGGCAGATGCACTACGCGATACGTGTCCAAGGACACCTGGGCCCGTCCTGGCAAGATCGGTTTGAGGGATTGCGCATTGAGCAGCAGGAGACTGGCACCACCCTACTCTCTGGATCGTTACCAGATCAGGCCGCGCTGCATGGAGTGCTCTTACAGATCGTTCGCCTCGGTCTGACGCTGCTTTCGCTTGAGACAAGCGAGGCGGCGGCCGGTGAAGAGGCCGCCTGCAGAACAATGGAGAACAGGTCGAAAATGAGGAGGAACCTATGGTAGAGAAACAAGCCCTATCTTACACAGAACACATGATAGAGCGCGGTCCCTATCACCTCTACGCGCGCGAGTATCCAGGGGAGGAGCCAGCCATCGTCTTGATGCATGGCTTCCCGGACAATCTCCATCTCTATGATCGCCTACTTCCCTGGCTCTCTCCCTCGCGCCGGGTCGTGACCTTTGATTTTCTCGGGTGGGGCGCTTCCGAGAAGCCCGCCGGCTATCCCTACACTTCAGCGAATCAAGTGGGGGACCTCGACGCCGTCATTGCGCAGCTCAAACTTGAGCAAATCGTGCTGGTGGCCCACGACGCTTCCGGTCCACCAGCCATTGATTGGGCGCTTGCACATCCTGAGCGGGTAGCCGCGCTCGTGTTGTTGAATACCTACTATTGTGCGATGCTCACCTTACGCCCACCGGAAGCTATCTTGCTCAATTCCACCCCTCTGGTGAGAAACGTTGCGCGCCCTGTCTTGAAAGCCTTTCACAATTGGCTCTTCCGCAAGATGTATTGGTGGCAGGTCGGCGGTTTCATGCGAGACGCCGAAGTTCGCGCGGAGTTCTTACCTGTGCTGTATCGCCAATTTACGGTCACGCCTTCGGCCCAGCCCGCGTTCTTTCGCCTGAATGAAGATCTTCTCTCCACCGTGCGCGATCGCACGAAGAAGATCCCGCAGATGCAGGCGTTTGGGCGACCGGTGCGCATCATCTTCGGCGCGAAAGACCGGTACTTGAATAGAGGCGTGGCCCAGCGCTTCCACGAACTGTTCCCAACGTCTGATCTTTTCCTGCTCCCTGATGCAAATCACTTTGTGCAGATCGATGAGCCGGAACAGGTTGCCCATCTGCTCCTCTCGACCGAACGCACCGCCTGAGGCCGAAGCAGGAGAGAGAACACGGTTGGTGGCTTCGATTTCACAGGAGAATACAGATGACTACCACACCAAAAGTCGAGCTGGTCACCGGAGCCTCCTCCGGTTTCGGCCAGGCTACCGCAACCGGGCTTTCCGCTCAGGGCTTGCGTTTGAGACAAATGACTCAGATCACCAAGGAGAAGCACCATGACAACGTTTGACACCTTGCTAGAACGGAACCAAGACTTCGCTTCCCATCCTTTCCCGAAGGATTTACCCCTTCTGCCGACTTTGAGGGCCATGATCATTGGCTGTGTTGATCCGCGCGTCGATCCGGCTCACTTGCTCGGCCTCAAGCTCGGAGAGGCGGTCGTGATACGCAATGTTGGTGGGCGCATCACTCCAGGGACGTTGCAGACCATCGGGATGCTCAACAGGGTCGCCCAGGTTGGAGGAGGCAATCCTGCGGGCGAGTTTCACCTCATCGTTCTTCAGCACACCCAATGCGGAATCACTCGCCTCGATCAGGACCCTGACATGCTGGCGAGCTACTTTGGCATCGGCAAAGAAGGACTGCAGGCCAAAGCGGTCACCGATCCGCACGCGGCGGTGGCGGTCGATGTGGCTGTACTCAAGGCGACCCCCGCCCTGCCCGGGAACTGGCTGGTGTCCGGACTCGTCTATGACGTGACGACGGGGCTGGTCGAGGTCGTCGTGCCACCGGCTCCCCTGCGTCATGCTGAGCGCCCTGCGTAAGCAGCGCAGGGGCGTCATGAAAGCTCGTCGGTGGGGGCATCTCACCCAGTACCTGTCAATCCCAGTAGTATGCTGGTTGCTTTGACAACAATTCTTCTGGTGGACGAGCTACTCCAAAGAGCTTGCCCACCAGAATACTGAGAGGATTCTCGCCAGGATACTGGTAGGATTGACACACTTGTCTGCAGTGGCGTGAACCAAACGGAAGCGGCATACCGCTTCCCACCATATCCACCGCACCTCTCGACGGCAGGTGCGGCTCTCGTCATGAGTACTTCTTTTTCTTTGTTACGTGTGTATACATCTAGTAGGAGGACATCTATGAATGCTCTACTTGCATTTCTCCTCAGCGTGGGGGCCAGTCTGCTTTCCTTCACGCTCATCATGATCTGGTATGTGGTTCCCCGCTTGTCAAAGCAACCACGTGTGCAGGCGCTGCTCCCGCTGGTCCTGCTGCATACGTTTCGGACAGCGGGGTTAGTGGCCCTGTTCCCACAGGTGATGGGAGGAGCACTCCCGCAGGGCTTTGCCGTCCCTGCTGCTTATGGCGATCTCCTCACAGCTGGCTTAGCCTTGCTGGCCGTCTTCGCGCTACGGTTCCGGCCAGGACTGGCGCTCCCGTTTGTCTGGCTGTTCAACCTGGTGGGGATCATTGACCTGTTGTTTGCCATGTACGAGGGAGCGGTGATTGGCCTGCCATTTTTCCACCTTGGTGTTTACTGGCTCCTCCTGACCTTGTACGTCCCGCTCTTACTGGTGAGCCACGTCATCGTCTTCTGGTTCCTGCTGCGTGCTGCGCCATCCATACAGGCAGAGAGGGAGCGCAGCTTTTTAGAGCAAGGGGGAGATCAGATGAGCGTCAGGGGCGATGTGGTGAATTAACTGAAAGGCTGACGGTTTTTGAGGGTCTTACGATGTAGGGATGTTTCAACATCTCAGGAGCCCTTAATTGGGTTGAAAGTTCGACGGAATGAACTCCAATGATCGAATTTTGCTGCTTCCTTCTTGCCGCTTTAGCATCCGAATGTGAGCAATTACATACGTTTTAGCTGAGGCTGAGTTTGAAGTGAAAGGGGTCAGCGCACCCAAACGCTTAGAGCACTGTTCATAAGGATTGGGCCATTTCTGGCGTACCAGGAGAGGAATAGCCACAATGGGTAAACCAGCCGAGAGCATCGGCGGCCGTGATACGAGTCAACGCCTGTGCAATGGCCTCCTGAATGTAAATGTGATTACTCGATGGCATAGTTTTTTGATAATTATATGACGCCTATCACAGACAGCTTTCTCAATGGGAGAGTTCTTAGACCGGCCTGCAAGGCTCTCTCTATCACTAAG
>Ga0070708_100004202_pt1 | contig 11311 bp, 8 predicted proteins | sample KBSK5503metaG_FD_65469 | JGI IMG/M metagenome (GOLD analysis project Ga0070708, IMG submission 65469) | Corn, switchgrass and miscanthus rhizosphere microbial communities from Kellogg Biological Station, Michigan, USA - KBS K5-50-3 metaG | ecosystem: Host-associated > Plants > Roots >...
GCAACTCGGCCTCTCCCACCCCAGCCGGTGGCAGTACGTCCATTCCACGCAATCACCGATTGCACTCGGGCCCCATCCGCAAAACCAGGGTCGGTCTGGTGTCTGGGACGGTGTGCTGGCGGTATTGGGCGCCGTGATCGGCCGCCCGCTCACCTCGCAACCAACGCACTAACCGAGCGGCGACGGTGAGGGGCGTCCAGGAACTCGAGCCCCGCAGTCGCATCCTTACATTGATGGCGCTCATCCTGAGCGCCTACCTGGTGCTGCTGGGCCGGTTGGCCTATTGGCAGGTCTGGCGGCACGCTGACATGGCTCGATTGGCTTCCGCCTACCACGACGACACGATCGCGTTGCCAGCCGTGCGCGGCAATATCCTCGATCGAAACGGCGCGCTGCTCGTGACCAACACGCCCGTCTTCTCGATCTTCGCTTCGCCGGATCAGATTTCGGCAGGAGAGCGCCAGGATATCGCCGCCAGGCTCAGCCCCCTACTGCAGGTAACCGCGGACGGGATCCAGGCCAAGCTGGCGACGACACGAAAGTTCGTTTACCTGGCGCGGCGCGTGCCCGCCTCCGTCGCCGAGCAACTGGACAAGCTGCGCTTACCGGGCATCGGCAAGGTGGCCGAAACCCAGCGGTCGTATGTCGATGGTGGAGTGGTCGGCTACACCTTGGCTTCCAATCTTCTCGGCTTCGCCAACGATGCGGGCGCCGGCAACTACGGCATCGAGGGCTACTACAACAAGATCCTCGCCGGGCAAGACGGCTTCGAGGCGACCGTGCGCGACCTGGCGAACCAGCCCATCGTACTCAGCGACCGTCAGCGCCGTGATCCGATCGACGGCGCCTCGCTGCAACTCTCTCTTGATGGGACCATCCAGGTGGTCGCCGAGCGCGCGCTCGCCGACGGAGTCCAGAAGTACCAGGCGGAGAGCGGCTCGCTGATCATCATGGAGCCGACGACGGGCCGGATCGTCGCCTGGGCCGACGTGCCCAGCTACAACGCGAACCAGTTTGCGACGACGCCGACCTCGCAGTTCATCGACCCTATCGTCTCCAACCTCTACGAACCGGGCTCGGTGATGAAAGTCGTGACCTTAGGGGGCGCACTCGACGACCACGCCATCACGCCGGACACGCGCTTCAACGAAACCGGCGTCGCGGTGGTCGGCGGCGTGGCCATCCGTAACTGGGACAACCGGGCGCACGGGAACGTCACCATGACCCAGGTGCTGGAGAATTCCCTCAACGTCGGTGCCATCAAGGCCCAGCAGATGGAGGGCGCGGGCCCCTTCTATCAATACCTGCAAAAGTTCGGTATCGGCGCGCCGACCGGGATCGATGTCGCTGCAGAGACGGCGGAGCCGCTGCGTGATCTCAGCAAGTGGAAACCGGTGGAGTTGGCCACCGCCTCGTTTGGCCAGGGCGTCGATACGACCGCGATCGAGATGCTGGCCGCCGTCAACGTGGTTGCCACCGGCGGCAACCTGGTGTGGCCGCACGTCGTCGACCAGGTCGTCGACAGCAACGGGACTCGCCACCCGGTCGCACCACGCGTCGTCCGTCAGGTCATCAGTCCCAAAGCGGCACAGCAGATGCAGCAGATGATGATCGGCGTGGTCGAGCACGGCTCCGGTTTCGCGGCGCGGATCGATGGGTTCAAGAACCGGATCGCGGGCAAGACCGGGACGGCCAGCATCCCCGAAAACGGGAGCTATGCGAAGGACCAGACGATCGGTTCCTTCATCGGCTTCGTGCCCGCCGACCACCCGCAATTCATCATGATGGTGATTACCAACAAGCCGAAGGTGCTGTTCGAAGGCGCCTATGTCGCCGCCCCGATCTGGAAAACCGTCGCCAGCGCGCTGATCACCCAGTGGCAGATCGCGCCATGAACTGGGCGCACCGACGGCCAGCGACAATAGGGGTGCTGTGGCGATGTCGGTAAAGGACGTGATGCAGGCGACGGGCGGCCGCCTCCTCAGCGGTTCGCAGGACGTTTCGTTGACCGCGCTCTTCACCGATTCGCGGGAGGTGGAGCCTGGCGGCCTCTTCGTGGCGTTGCGGGGCGAGCAGCAGGATGGTCATGGCTTCATTCCCCAGGCGATCGACCGGGGGGCCGCCGGCATCCTATGCGAGCGGCCACCGCAAGCGGTGGACCACGCCTCGGTCATCCTGGTCGACAACACCCGGCAAGCCCTGTTCGACATCACCGCCGATCGCCTGCGCCGCCAGGCGCTGCCGATCATCGCCATCACCGGCAGCGCCGGGAAGACGACCACCAAGGACCTGATCGCCCACCTGCTCGGTCGCCGCCTGCGCGTGCACAAGAGCGAAGGCAACCTGAATACCTACACCGGGATCCCGATGACGATCTTCCAGCTCGATCCGCGCGACCGAGCCCTGGTCGTCGAGTACGCGATGTCGCGGCCAGGCGAAATCCGCGAGCTGACTCTGGCGGCTCCGCCGACGATCGGGGTCGTGCTCAACGTCGGACTGGCCCACGTCGGCTTCCTGGGATCGATCGACGCGATTGCCGCCGCCAAGCGCGAGCTGGTCGAGGGACTGGCGCCCGGCGGATTGGCGGTGCTCAATGGCGACGATCCCCGCGTCCGGGCGATGTCGGCAGTGGCGCGACGGTTCACGCTCTACAGCCTGGCGACCGATACCGCGGTGCGCGCCGAGCGGATCAAGCTGCACGGCCTCGAAGGCAGCAGCTTCACGCTGGTCACGCCTCGAGGCAAAGCCGAGGTCTATCTCCGGCTCCCCGGCGAGCACAGCATCTCGAATGCGTTGGCCGCCGCAGCGGTCGCCCTGGAATTCGAGTTCGACTCACCCGCGATCGCGTCGGCCCTCCATGGCTTCACGCCGCCCGCCCGGCGAATGAACATTGTGACCGGGCGCAACGGCGCCACCGTGATCGACGATTCCTACAATGCCAGTCCGGGTTCGATGCAAGCCGCGCTCCATGTTCTCGGGCTGGCGCCCAAAGGCTCGCTCAAGGTGGCGGTGCTGGGCGACATGCTGGAGCTGGGCGACCATGCCGGGCGTGCGCACGACGAGATCGGGTCGCTGGCGGGGAAAGCCGCCGACGTCGTGATCGCGGTCGGGGAGTATGCCCCACGGGTGGTGGAGTCCGCGCGGCGCGCGGGTCTGGCCAAGGAGCGTGCGTACGTCCTCGAGGGGGCCGACCAGGTGGTCGCGGCGCTGGGCCCACTCCTGACGGCGCAGACCCAGGTGCTGGTCAAAGGCTCGCGCGGCATGCGGCTGGAGCGGGTGGTCGAGCAAATTCGCGAGGGGTCATGACGCCCCTGATCATTTTTGTCGCGGCCCTCCTCGTCAGTGCCCTCGTATTCCCGGCCGCGATCGGCCGGCTGGCCCGCGCCCGAATAGGCCAGCAGATCCGTGAGGAGGGTCCGGCCGCCCACCACGCCAAAGCTGGAACGCCGACCGCGGGCGGACTCTTGTTCCTGGTGGTGGCTCTCGTCCTCTACCTCCTTGCCGACCGCTCCCTCGCCGGTGGCTTCGTGCTGATCGCGCTGGCGCTGGGCGGAGCGCTCGGCTTCGTCGACGACTACGCGGCGGTCCGCGGCGGCCGCAACCTCGGGCTCAAGGCGCGCTACAAGATCGTCATCCAACTGGCGACCGGCGCGCTGCTGGGCGTCCTCGCGCTGCGATGGGGCCTGACCTCGCAACTGGTGCCTTTCGACGGCCGGCATGCGATCGGCAATTGGATGATCCTGGTCAGCGCGCTCGCGGTGGCCGCCGGGTCCAACGCCTTCAACCTGACGGACGGCAGTGACGGCCTGGCCGCCGGAGCCGGCGCCATCAGTTTCGGTGCCCTCGCCCTGGTCGCGGTCCTGCAGCATCACCCGAGCGTCGGGCTGATGCCGGCGATCCTGGCGGGCTGTCTTTGCGGCTTCCTCTTCTACAATCTCTTTCCCGCGCGGATCTTCATGGGTGACACCGGCAGTCTCGCGTTGGGGACGGCGATGGTAGCGGCCGCCATCACCACCGGCTTTCTCTGGTATCTCCCGCTGCTCGCGCTGGTCTTTGTCATCGAGACGGTTTCGGTGATCGCCCAGGTCGCGAGTTTCAAGATGACCGGAAAGCGCATCATCCGCATGTCGCCGCTCCACAACCATTTCATCGTCTCGGGATCGAAGGAGATGCCGATCGCGCTCTTTTTCTGGGCCGGTTCGCTGCTAGCCGCCGCGCTGGCGCTGGCTCTGGCGCGACCCGGGCCGGCGGCGTGATCGACGCACGCGGGAAATCCCGCGACCCTGAGCATCTGAGCGGCCGCCACGCCCTGGTCGTCGGCTATGGGCGAAGCGGCCGCGCGGCGGCGTCCTTCGTGCGGCAACGAGGCGGGTCCGTGCGCGTCGTCGACCGAGCCGATACGCCAGAGCTGCGCGCGGAGCTGTCGAAGGCGGGGATCCCCGCGCGCGTCGGCGGCTACGGCGCCGAAGACCTCAATGGCGCCGACCTTCTCGTAGTCAGCCCGGGTGTCGCCTGGGACGAGCCGTTGGTCGAGAGTGCGAGACAACGTGGCATCGAGGTCACGAGCGAGATCGACCTCTTCTTCCGCTCCTGTCCATCGCACATCGCCGGGATCACCGGCACCAACGGCAAAACGACGACCACCGCGCTTACCACGGAGGTACTCCGCGCCGGTGGCTTGCGCGTGATGCGGGGCGGCAACATCGGCGAACCCGTGCTCGACCGCATCGACCAGCTTCGCCCGGACGACTGGGTCGTCTTGGAGCTCAGCAGCTTTCAGCTGGAGTCGATCACAACGCCGCGGTTGCAGATCGGCGTAGTGCTCAACGTGACGCCGGATCATCTCGACCGCCATAAATCGTTCGCGCATTACGTCGAGATCAAGGCACGGGCGGTTGCCTTCATGCAGCCGCAGGACCACGCGGTCCTCAACATCGATGACCCGGCCTGCGCCGCGATGCAAGAGCGAGGCAAAGGCCAGGTCATCGCCTTCGCTCTTCACCAACCGGTCCACCGAGGCGTCACCCTGGTGGACGGCTGGATCACGATCGCGCATGCGGCGGTGAAACGCCGGGTGCTGCCGGCTGCCGATGTTCCGCTCCCCGGTGAGCACAACCTGAGCAACGTGATGGCCGCCGTGGGTGCCGGCGATGCCGCCGGTGTCGAGCCCGAGCGGATCGCCGAGGCGGTGCGGCAGTTCAAAGCCGTCGAGCACCGGCTTGAACCGATCGGCAGCTTCAATGGGGTTCGCTGGTACAACGACTCGAAAGCCACCAACCCCGATTCGACCTACAAAGCCCTGGCCGCATTCAGCGAGCCGATCGTCTTGATTGCCGGCGGACGCAACAAGGGAATCGACATCGAGCCGCTGGCGCAGGCCATTGCGCGGCGGGTGGTGGCGCTGGTCGCGATCGGGGAGACCGGCGAGGAACTGGCTCGTCGCACCCGCGAGGCCGGACTGGCGCGCGTCGAGCAGGGCGCGGACCTGGCGGACGCGGTGCGCAAGGCGGCGGCGCTGGCGGCGCCCGGTTCGGTTGTGCTACTGTCACCCGCCTTCACCAGCTACGACATGTTCCGCGACTACGAGGACCGAGGGCGACGATTCAAGGCGACGGTGCTCGCGGAGCTGCGTCGATGAGGGCCCGGGCCGCCTTGGAGCTTCCGGCCGCGTCGCGCACACTGGCATCGAGCCGGGTGTGGCGTCGCGGCGACCGGGCGCTGCTGCTCGCAGTCGGGACGCTGACCGCCTTCGGCTTGATCATGGTGTTCTCCGCCTCCGAGGTGCAGGGGTGGCTGTGGTTCCACAACCCCGCCTACTACTTCGAGCACCAGCTCATCTGGCTGGGGCTTGGCGTCATCCTGCTCTATGCCGGAGCCAGCATCGACTATCACCGCCTTCGGCCGCTGGCCTGGCCACTTGGGGTGGTGACGGTGGTCCTGATGGTGCTGGTGCTGCTGCCGCACTTCGGTGTCGAGGTCAACGGCGCCCGCCGCTGGCTGCGGCTCGGACCTCTGCAGATGCAGCCCGCCGAGCTGGCGAAGATTGCCGCTATCGTCTTCATGGCACTCTGGTTGGAGCGGCACCGCGATCGGCTGTCGTCACTGGAAAACGGCGTCGTACCGTTTCTCGCCCTGCTCGCATTCACGATCCTGCTCGTCATCCTGGAGCGCGACCTTGGCACTACGCTGATCGTTGCCGGCATCCTGCTCGCCCAGTTCCTGGTCGCCGGTGGCCGCAAGCGTCACGTGCTGCTGCTGGCGCTGATCATGGCGCTCTGTGTCTACCTCTTCATTCGGATGGAGCCCTATCGATTGCATCGCATCCTGGCCTTTGTCGATCCCTGGTCGGATCCCCTCAACACCGGCTTCCAGGCGATCCAGTCGGTGGTCGCACTCGGGTCGGGCGGCTTCGCGGGCCTTGGCCTGGGGCACAGCATTCAGAAGTACCAGTGGTTGCCCTTTGCCCACACCGACTTCATCTTCGCCATCGTCGGCGAGGAGACCGGGCTGCTCGGAACGAGCGCCGTGCTCGCCTTGTTTGGCCTGTTTGCCTATCGGGGCTACCGCGTTGCGCTGAAAGCCCCCGACGCCTTCGGGTCGCTGCTCGCCTGCGGTGTGACCACCTGGATCGCGTTGCAGGCCATGATCAACATCGCCGCGGTCACCGTGACCCTGCCCACCACCGGCATCCCGCTACCCTTCATCAGCTATGGTGGCTCATCGCTGGCGATCACGCTGCTGGCGGTCGGCATACTGTTGAACGTTTCGACTCAGAGCGAGAAGGTGGGATGGATCCGGCATGCGAGTATTGATCTCGGGCGGCGGAACGGGCGGACACTTATTCCCGGCGATCGCCGTCGCGCAGGCGCTCTCGCGGAACGCACCTGACACGCAACTTCTCTATGTCGGACGGCGGGGCGGGATGGAGGAGCAGGTCGTGCCGCGCTACGGCATCCCGATGGAGACGATCGTCGCCGCCAAGCTCGACATGGAAAAGCTCTGGCGCAATTGGTCGTTCCCCATCGTGGCCCCGCAGGCGCTCCTGCAATCGGCGCGCATCGTGCGCCGGTTTCGCCCGGATGTCGTGCTTGGTACCGGCGGCTACGTCAGCGCACCGGTCGTTCTCGCCGCCGCTGCAGTACGGGTGCCCGTCGTGCTCCAGGAACAGAACGCGATGCCCGGCCGAGCGACCCGGCTGCTCTCGCGCGTGGCCCGAGTCGTGGCGACGGCCTATCCCGAGTCGGCTCGCTATCTTCACGCGCAGGCAGTGGTGACGGGTACACCGGTCCGCACCGAATTCTGGAAGCGGGACGACTTCCCGATGCGCCCGCGGCGACTCCTCATCCTGGGTGGCAGTCAGGGAGCCCACCGCGTCAACGAGGCGGTGGCCACCGCGGTGCCGGCGCTCACCGGCCGGCTGGGAATGGACGTCTGGCATCAAACCGGTGAGCACGATGTTCGCTGGTTAGAGAGTCTTGGATCGTCGGGCGGACGCTACCATCCGTTTGCGTTTGCCGACGACCTTGCCGAGCAGGTGCATGCGGCGGACCTCGTCGTGAGCCGCGCCGGCGCCGGGAGTATCAGCGAGGTTAGCGCGGCCGGCATTCCGATGCTGCTCGTCCCTGGTCCTTTTGCCGGGGGTCATCAACAGCTGAACGCGGAGCCGTTCGAGCGCGCCGGCGCGGCGCGGGTAATTGCCAACGAGGAATGTGATGGCCCGCGCCTTACGCGGGAAATCGCGGCCATCGCCGACGACCCGGCCGCGTATAGCAAGATGGTGGACGCCATGCGATTCCTGGGTCGTCCGCGTGCCGCCGAGGAGGTGGCGGGCTTGCTCCAAGCCGCCGCCACGTCCTGATGCGTATCCATTTCATCGGTATCTGCGGCTACGCCGTGTCGGGACTGGCGGTGGTCGCCAAGCAATTGGGCAACGACGTAACCGGCTCGGACGAGGACGCCTACCCGCCCACCACGGACATCCTGACCAGGGCCGGCATCAAGTGGGTCGACGGCCACGCCGCCGCCAACCTGACGCGCTGGGGGAAGCCTGACCTCGTCGTCCAGGGTAACCAGGTGCGCGAGGGCAACCCTGAAACCGAGGCGGCGCGGCGGCATCACATCCGGCTGGTCAGCGAGGCGGAATATTGGGGCGAGCTGACCGCGGATCGATATCGCATCGTGGTCGCGGGATCGGCGGGCAAGACGACGACGGCCAGCCTGATCGCCTGGATTCTTCGGTCGGCGGGCCGTAACCCGGGGTTTCGGCTGGGCATGGCCGTCAAGGACCTCGGTTCGGCGGCCGCCTGGGGCAGCGGCCGGGATTTCGTCTTCGAAGGCGATGAGTACACCTCGGCCGTCTTCGATCCCCGGCCCAAGTTCCTGCATTTCTCTGCGCAGCTGGCAGTACTGACCAACATCGATTGGGACCATCCCGACGTCTTTCCAGATCCGGCTGCCTACGAGGCGGTGTTCCGTCAGTTCCTCGAGGACCTCGGACAGGAGGACCGCTTGATCGCCAACGCCGATGATCCGACGGTCCGACGGCTTCTCAACCGGACGCGCGCCAATGTCGAGACCTACGGCCTGCGGGGTGGCGCCGACTGGCAGGGACGCGACGTCCAGATCGACGGCGATGGGATGCGGTTCACCGCATGGCACGAGGGCAAAGTGCTCGCCGTCGTCAGCACTCGACTTCCGGGCGAGCACAACGCGACCAACGCGCTTGCGGCCCTCGCGGCCAGCGTACGGCTCGGCGTGCCGGTGCCAGCCGCCGTCGATGCCATCGGACGCTTCCAGGGGGTGTCCCGCCGTTTCGAGATCCGCGGCCAGGTGCGCGGCGTGACCCTGGTCGACGATTACGCGCACCACCCGGCGAAGGTGCGCGCCACCTTGCAGGCGGCGCAGGACCGTTTTCATCCGGGCCGGGTGCTGGCCTGCTTCGTTCCGCACACCTACTCGCGCACGCTCGCCCTGATGGACGGATATGCCGATGCTTTTCAGGGCTGCACCCTGGTCGTCATCGGTCCGATCGAGCCCGCCCGCGAGCGGCACCTCGCCCACACCATCACCTCGCAGGACCTGGCGAACCGCATTCGCGGTGTCGACGAAGTCGTGACAGTGGATTCGGCGCGTTCCGCCGCCTACAGGCTGGCGTCGGCCGCCCGGCCCGGCGACGTGATCGTCTTCATGTCGGTGCGCGGCTTCGACGATGCCGTCGGCAAGACGGCTGAGGTGCTGGAGCGCTCGCCGGTTGCCTGACGGGCGGGAGAAGCCGCGACCTCACTCGATAGCGTGGCTTGCTTCATATCCCGGCGTTCGGGAGCATGAGCCGCTACGGCCGCAGAGCTGGTATGGGATCGGGGGGAGCGCCCGGTATTTCATCGAGCTAGCCGACGACGCGGCGCTGCCCGAGCTGGTCGGGAGGTTGAATCGCGACCAGGTCCCGTACCTCGTGATCGGTGCGGCCAGCAACACGCTGTTCGCGAGCGACGAACTGCCGGGCCTCACCATCAAGCTGAGCACCGCTCGAATTTCGATCGACGTGGATGCCGTGTTTGTTTCCGCGGGGACCCTTATGCCCAAGCTGGCGGCGGACACGGCCAGGGCAGGCCGCGCCGGACTGGAGTTTGCGGCGGGCGTGCCGGGCACGGTCGGCGGATCGGTGGTTGGCAACGCGGGCGCCTTCGGCGGTGAGGTCCGGGACCGGCTGCTGCGCGCCGAGGTGATCGACCCTCAGGGCAGGCGCCAGGTCATGACGGCGCCCGAATGCGCCTTCGCCTATCGCGATTCGGTCTTCAAACAATCGCGCGATCGATGGGTGATCACGTCGGCGACCTTCGCGACGACGAGCGAGCCGGCGGCGACGGTACGCGCGCGGATGTTGGAGGTGCAGAAGCATCGTCGCGCTACCCAACCGATTGAGCAGCGCAGCCTGGGCAGCACGTTCAAGAATCCACCAGGCGATTCCGCGGGGCGGCTGATCGATGCCTGCGGCCTCAAGGGGCTGCGAATCGGCGGCGCGCAGGTCTCTCCGAAACACGCGAATTTCATCGTCAACCTGGGCGGGGCGAGCGCCGATGACGTGCTAGCCTTAATGGCCGAGATGCGGGATCGCGTCCGAGAACGGTTCGGCATCGAGCTGGAACCGGAGATCCGCGTCATCGGCCAGGCGCCGCGCGCGTGAAGCGCCTGCGGGTCGGGGTCCTCTTCGGAGGGCGGTCGACCGAGCACGAGGTCTCCATCCTTTCCGCTCAGTCGATCATCGCCGCCATGGATCCGCAACGCTTCGAGGCGGTGCCGCTCTACATCGACAAGGAAGGCCGCTGGCTAACCGGCGACTCGCTCAAGCGGCTCGTCAACAACGTCGCGGCCCAAAACTATGTTTATCTGCCGCCGGATCCAACCCAGCATTCACTAGTTCCCGCTCAGAATGGTCGGGAATCTCCCTCCCCCTCTGGGGGAGGGCAAGGTGGGGGCATTCCCCCGCTCGACGTCGTCTTCCCCGTCTTCCACGGACTCAACGGCGAGGACGGCACCATCCAGGGGGTGCTGGAGCTCGCCAACCTACCGTACGTTGGCGCGGGCGTGCTCGGCTCCGCACTTGGGCTCGACAAGATCTACATGAAGCGCGCCTTCGCCGCCGCCGGTCTCCCGGTCGTCGATTACCTTCCGATCACACGCCGCCAGTATGAGCGGGACCCAGACGCGTTCATTGCGCTGGTCGAAGAGCGGATCGGGTACCCAAGTTTCACCAAGTTCGCGAACTCCGGCTCGAGCGTGGGCACCACCAAAGCGCACAACCGAGCCGAGCTGGTCGAGGGACTACGCCTCGCGAGTACCTTCGATCGCAAGCTGCTCGTGGAGCGCGCCGTGGACGCCCGCGAGCTCGAGATCAGCGTGCTCGGTAATGACGAGCCCGAAGTCTCCGTCGTCGGCGAGGTGGTGCCGGCGCACGAGTTCTACGATTACGACGCGAAATATCTCGACGAGGGCTCGCGGCTCCTGATCCCGGCGCCGGTCGATGACGCGGTTGCGCACGAAGCTCGGAGGATGGCGGTGCGCGCCTTCCAGGCGGTCGACGCGGCCGGCATGGCCCGGGTCGACTTCTTCCTCGAGCGCACCGGCGGCCGGCTCCTGCTGAACGAGCTCAACACCATCCCCGGCTTTACTCGCATCAGCATGTATCCCAAGCTCTGGGAAGCGTCGGGGCTGCCGTATCCAAAGCTGATCGAGCGGCTGGTGGAGCTCGCCATCGAACGATTCAACGACCGGCAGCGCTCGCAAACGGCGATCGACAGCCGCCTCCTTCCGC
>Ga0070708_100004203_pt1 | contig 11309 bp, 10 predicted proteins | sample KBSK5503metaG_FD_65469 | JGI IMG/M metagenome (GOLD analysis project Ga0070708, IMG submission 65469) | Corn, switchgrass and miscanthus rhizosphere microbial communities from Kellogg Biological Station, Michigan, USA - KBS K5-50-3 metaG | ecosystem: Host-associated > Plants > Roots >...
GATTTCTCTTATGTTCGCCATAAATTTAAGTTTTTAAAAGTATTTGTGATAAGCGCGAAAAGAATTATGCATTGGACTGCAGGGGACGGAACCGTTACTGTGCACTCGCCGATCAAGAAGTAGCGAGGTCGTACCAACGACACTCGATCCAACAGAGAAAGCGAGCGTCTAGATGAGGAAAGTCTTTGGGAGGTTGGTCCCTATACATAAGGTCGCTAAAGAACCAAGCTTTTGAAAAGGAGACTAAGCTTTGCGCATACGATTGGTGTGTTTCATTGCTCTTGTTTTTGTAGTGCTGGCGGCGCTTCCGTCTTTTGGGCAGAATCCTCCTTCAGACTCTCAGGGTGCGCCAAGTTCCACTCCTGCGGACGGGACATCGGCCCCGGCAACACCGGCAGACCCAGCACCTCTGCCCATGCCGTCGATGACAGGGCCGCTAACAACGGCGATTCCTCACCAGATCGGGAGCTCCGAGAGGGTTGGAAAATTGGAGGTTACGGGTATTCTGAGCGGCATAGGCTGGACGGAAGGAAATCACGTTACAGGCGATTCGTCTACGCACTGGGATGTCAGCAATGCTCAGATCTTTGTCCAAAAGACCACCGGATGGTGGCAATTTTATCTGCAAGGCGGTGCCTACAACTTGCCAGCTATCGGATTACCCTTCCTCTCGACAGCAGACACGGTGAAAAACATCTACGGGCCCTTTCCGCAAGGTTATCTGAAGCTCGTGAAAGGCAATTTCAACGTAGAGGTAGGCGCGTTGCCAACACTGATCGGGGCCGAGTATACATTCAGTTTCGAAAACATGAACATCGAGCGCGGCCTCCTCTGGAATCAGGAAAACGCCGTCAATCGAGGTATACAACTCAATTGGACCCACAAGAAGCTCAGCACATCATTTAGCTGGAATGATGGCTTTTACTCCAACCGGTACACATGGCTGTGGGGTTCTCTGGCTTACGCTTTCAATTCCTCAAATACGTTGTCGTTTGTGGCTGGCGGGAATGCTGGGGCGTACGCGAAGAACACTCTCGCCACGCCGCTTCTTTTGAACAACGAGGAGATCTATAACCTCCTCTACACTTACAGCCACGGGCATTGGGTGATCAACCCATATTTTCAGTACACCAACGTGCCGAAGAATGCGAGCATAGGAATTCTTCAGGGTGCGCACACGAACGGTGGTGCTCTCCTGGTCACATACAATTTCAAACACGGAGTATCGCTGTCCGCCCGTCCGGAATACATCAAGTCGAGTGGAACCGTCTTAGACCCTAACGCCATCAACTTGTTGTATGGTCCGGGTAGCGGCGCGTTCGCATTCACCGTGACCCCAACCTATCGCAAGGATGCGTTTTTCCTTCGCGGAGACTTCGCGATTGTTCATGCTACCAGTTCGACGCCGGGTGCCGTTTTCGGTCCCGCCGGTCTGAACGTTAACCAACCGCGCGGTGTTCTTGAAGCAGGCTTCATGTTTTGATGACCACACGGAGACGGAGCACAGCGATGGTTTTCCTTGCCGGGCACAGTATCACCGGGCTGGAATTCCGCCGGGACACGTCGGACCAGGCGGTTTTCCCATACCGTACCGGGCTGTTTAAGGATGTGCAGAACACCGTAACGCTGGGCATGGTGTACGCGTTCAGCAGCGCCAATGCCAAGTAAAAGTTTACCCAGCGGCAGTGATGCCGCTGTCATGTGGGCCAGCGGCTCGGGTTTTAACTCAAACCACCCACGTACACAGCACCCAAGCCGCGCCCGCACCGGAAGTCAGGCTCGAAGAAAGTCAGCAGGTTTAACGGGAGGCAGGGTGCCGTTCAATTCGAACAACCGTAAGACCCGAGGCCCTCAGCTTGCTGCGGTTCAAACACTCGATGTAAGGAGCAAAAGAATGGCTGCTAATGCGAAACAAGGAACGTATCTGGGAACGACGTTGACCGGATTCACCGCCTTTGTGGCCGGATTGCACGGCGGCGGTGGCGTGGGCGTCGTGTTTGCCATCGTCGGCGCGGGGTTGCTGCTGCTGTCCGCCGCCGGCTTTTACAAAATCAAAACCATCTAGATCAACAAAAGAGGAAACCTCATGAAACTGATTGGAGTTCTGTTAGCCGTTTTCGGGTGGTTGCTTCCGGTAGTGGGCCTGGGGATGACATCGTCTACGGGGGCGAGACTGGTTATCTGCATCGTGGGGATCGGGATCACGCTCACCGCCATCCTCCGGTTGCTGAATAAGGCCCATGAGAGAGAAGCAGTTTGGAAGCAGTAGGGCGACAGTATTGCGGCAGATAAGCTGGAAAGTTTAGAGATCGGGGGCGCGGCGACAGTGGAAGAAAAAGCCCGCGTTCAACCTCACTAGGAGACAAGCAATGACACGTAGCGCATGGTTGAAACCATGTTTGTGGGCAGCGATTGTAGCGCTGCTTGTATGTGGACTACCGGCTTGGGCCCAGAGTCAAACCGCTGCGCCCAGTGCCCCGGCCGCTGCTGCGACGCCACCGCCACTCGCGGTGGACGCACCCATGCCGGTAAGCGGCCCCTCCGCCGACGATCAGGCCGCTGGCGATCCCAGCGGAACCAAGACTGGAACCGCAAACGACGTCGTTCATGCGGATCCCACCAAGCCACTTACCCTGACGGATCTGGTGAATCAGGCCGGCCAGAACCGGATCGCGATCAACTTCACTTGGACGTTGGTCACAGGCTTTCTGGTCATGTTTATGCAGGCCGGCTTTGCCATTGTAGAAACCGGGCTGTGCCGCGCCAAGAACGCCAACCACACCATGATGATGAACTTCATGGTTTATGGTTTCGGCCTGTTTGCCTATTGGGTGTGCGGCTTCGCCTTGCAAATGGGCGGGGCGGCTGGCGTTTCAATCCTGGGAGGCGCCAACCCGCTCAGCCACGAATTCACAATTCACCTGCTCGGACACGACTGGGGCTTGTGGGGCACAAAGGGATTCTTCCTCTCCGGCGCGACCTACGATGTGGGCGTCATGGTTCTGTTCCTGTTTCAGATGGTCTTCATGGACACGGCGTTGACCATTGTGACTGGCGCAGCCGCAGAGAGATGGAAGTATGTAGCTTTTGCGGTCTCCTCGGTGCTTCTGGGGGCAATCACCTATCCCATCTATGCCAACTGGGCTTGGGGCGGCGGGTGGCTCTCGAAGCTGGGCGCAAACTACGGACTGGGCGCGGGATATGCTGACTTTGCCGGATCGGGGGTGGTCCACGCGGTCGGCGGTCTCACTGCCTTGGCGTTGTCCATGATCATCGGCCCTCGTATAGGCAAGTACAACCGCGACGGATCGTCAAATGCAATGCCGGGACACGACATCGTCATTGTGCTGACGGGCTGCTTCATCTTGGCGTTCGGCTGGTTTGGGTTTAACCCGGGCAGCACGCTCGGCGCCTCGGGCGCGCTGCGTATCAGCACGATTGCCGTGGACACAATGTTGGCCGGGTGTACCGGATCCTTCGGTGCCCTCCTTTATATGTGGATCAAGTATGGTAAGCCGGACGCCTCTATGTCTGGCAACGGGTTGCTGGCTGGCTTAGTCGCGATTACCGCTCCAAGCGGCTATGTCAACACCATGGGCGCCGTCATCATCGGATTCGTCGCCGGATTGCTGGTTTGCGTGAGCGTTGAATTCGTCGACCGGGTGCTGCGGGTGGATGACCCGGTGGGCGCTATCTCCGTACACGGAACTAACGGGCTGTGGGGGGTAATCTCCGTCGGCCTGTTCGCCGACGGTACCAACACCGTAAAGGGATTGTTCTACGGAGATCCCACACAGTTGGTTGCTCAATTAATTGGCGTGGGTACTCTGCTCGGTTTTGTTTTCACGCTGTCATACGTGGCGAACCTGGCGATTCACGCTATTGTCGGGCAGCGGGTCCTCGCGGCAGATGAACTCGAAGGCTTGGACATCCCTGAAATGGGTGCCCTTTGCTATCCAGAGTTCGTGCTGAAGCCGGACACGACACACAGCGGCGCGGCGGCGAGCGATTTCAAGACCGGCTTGCAGGTTGCGCGGGAGACCGCGTAATGACAAACGCCTTTCCCATTGATGGCGAGTTGGGCGGACATTCCCTTACCTGGCAATGTCCGCCAACCCTCGACTTTCCTCGTGAAGCCATCGAGTGCTTCCAGGAAGGCGTGGAACGGCTTCAAACAGGTGATCCGGGAGCAGCGCTCGCTGTGCTCTCCCGGAGCACCGAAATTGCCCCTGCGTTCGGAGATGCTCATGTGTTTCTGGGTCTGGCCAACGCGCTGACTAGCAATATTTATCCAGCGATTGATCATCTGGAACTTGCAACCCGGCTCCAGCCAGATAGCTTCGCGGCCCACTACACGCTGGCGCAGCTCAATTTCAAGCTGCGCATACCGCAGAAAGGGTATGCTGCTGCAGAACAGGCATTGCGCTGCGTGAGCACTCTGGAACAACGCAAACTGTTGACCCAGTTGCTCAAGGAAGAACGGGCTCGCGAACGAAATGGGATTGCACGGCCTTGGTTCAATACACCGTTCAGCAAGCCGGGACTCTTTTTGACGGTCGGTGGGCTGGCGGCAGCTATCGTGGCGCTCTTGCTTCATGTTCGCTGGTAAATCTGGAGAGGTGAAGATGATGGATACGCTTCTCGAAGCCCTTAAGAAACAGCGTTTGGCTTGGTCGTGGGCCGTAGTCATCGGACTTTTCCTCGTGGTCGTAGGACAAGCGCCCATCCTTCCTGTCATCGCGGGATGCCTATTGGCTGTTGGAATCTCGGTCATGCGGGCATGGCCTCGTGCCAGCGCAAAGGCGACAGTTCGAGGGACTAGGTGAGTACGTCGCTCCAGATTCTGCTTTTCGTTGCCGTGGTTATTCTGACCGCGAAAATAGCTGCGTCTCTGGCTGACCGTATCGGGCTGCCACTCGTTCTGGGAGAGTTGCTGGCAGGACTCTTGTTAGGGCCCACCGTTCTCAACATCGGCGCTTTCCAGATTTTCGCTTCCGGTTCAAATGCGGTTGGAGTCTCGGACGCCTTCAAGATCTTGTCGGGCATCGGTGTGGTCCTCCTGATGTTCGTGGCTGGCTTGGAAACCGATATCGGCATGATGCGGCAGACAGTTGGGCCCGCATTTTGGGCCGCGGTCGGGGGTGTGATCCTTCCCATGGCCGGCGGTTGCCTGCTTTCCCGCTTGGCCGGTTTCAGTTGGCAGACGGCCATTTTCATCGGCACGATTCTTACGGCCACCAGCGTGACAATCACTGCGCAAACCCTAATGAATCTCAGCCAGATTCGCTCCAAACCCGGCTCCACGATCCTGGGGGCCGCGGTGATCGATGATGTGCTGGGTCTGATTGTCCTTTCTCTTGTGATCGCGTTCGGTCCACACCTGGTGCACTCCGGCGGCAGTTGGAAGGGCTTGGCCATCACTTTGTCTCGCATGGTTTTCTGCCTGGTTGCGCTGTTGTGGGGTGGGCCTCCTCTTACTCGCTGGATCCTTGCCAAAGCCAGCCGCCACCCAGTCGCTCACCCGGAGGTCACAGCTGCCCTAATAATCGCCTTTCTGTTTGCGTTTCTTGCCGAGTGGTTTGGCGGCATGGCTGCGATCACGGGATCCTACCTTGCGGGACTGTTCGTCGCCGCAACACCCGCCCACGAGATTGTGAATAACGACCTGCGTGCCATGACCAGCTCCTTCTTTGGTCCGCTCTTCTTTGTCTCGGTTGGGCTGGCAGTAAACGCGCGCGAACTCGGCGGGAATCTAGGATTCTTCGCAGTGCTGCTGGCCATAGCAATCTTCGGGAAGATAGTGGGATGCGGACTGGGTGCGCGGTTGAATGGATTTAGCAACCGCGATTCGCTGATCGTAGGCGCCGGCATGATCCCACGGGGAGAAGTCGGCCTTATCACGGCCAGCCTGGGATGGGCTGCAGGGCTTGTTTCTCAAAGTGTATACGTGCAGATGGTGGTGTTGGTGCTGGCCACAACCCTCATTACGCCCAGCCTATTGAAGTTTGCCTTCCCTCGCGGATCGCTCAAAGCTACTATCGGTGCTACTGGGTCGGTTGAGATCGACGGGGCTGGGATCGACAAGTTGGACACCGTGGCTTCAGTCTAGATAGTTTGGCTGATGCCTAGCTTCATTAGTAGGCAGACTGGGCCAGCACGGTCGGATAAACTCTGGTACTGGAGGATAGAAAGATGACAAAACTTGAAGCGATTATTCAGCCGTCCAGATTTGAAGCGGTAAAGGAGGCCTTGACTGAGCTCAGCGTGGAGGGCATGACGATATTCGATGTGCGCGGTCATGGGAGGCAGAAGGGCCACACCGAAGTTTATCGCGGCCGAGAATATAGCGTGGATCTTCTGCCCAAAATCAAACTCGAACTCGTCCTGCCTGATAACCTTGTCAACCAGGTGATTGACGCTATCGTAAAAACAGCTTCGACGGGCAAGATAGGAGACGGTAAAATCTTCGTTTCGAAAGTCGACGAAGTGATCCGGATTCGAAATCAGGAGCGCGGGGTGGCGGCGCTCTAACGCGCCATCATTTCAGGCCACCGGAGTCTCATGCCTTTACTGGCTAACAGCTCGACATCACAGGACGCATATCAGAAAGAGTCTGAAGACATACGTGAGAGATTCGAGCGGTCCCACGACGGGCAGGCTGCGGTCCGCGAGCGCTCGGATCTCATCGACTCGCTGATCCGCCAGCTGTGGGCTCAGTCTCCCACGGGCTTGGCTGGAGCGGACAGGATCTGCGTCACGGCGCTTGGCGGTTATGGCCGCCGGGCTCTGTTTCCGTGCTCCGATGTGGATGTGCTGTTTCTGCATGAAACGGCCCTGAGCGAAACTGGGCAAAAGCAGACGATCCCGCGCGTGTGCCAGGCGCTGTGGGACCGACACCTGCGGGTCAGCCCAACCACCCGCTCCCTGGGGGAGTGCGGCAAGCTTCATCGCGACAACCTCGAGTTCAATATTTCCCTGCTAGATTGCCGTTGCCTGTGCGGTGATACCGAGTTGTTTGAGCAGCTTCGCTCCCGCGTGATCCCGAAGATGGTGGCTCGTGAAGCGCTGGAACTGCAACAGAGGCTCACCGATCTGACTTCCGCGCGCCACAACAAGTACGGGCACACCATCTTTCACCTTGAACCCAACATAAAAGACTACCCAGGAGGCCTGCGCGACTACCAGGTGGCGTGCTGGCTTAGCTTGATCTCAGAACTGGAGAAGACCGGAGTCTGGCCCGCGCCAGAGAATTTGCTGCCGGGCGCCTTTCGCGAGGAGTGCGGTGCGGCTCTCGATTTTCTCTCCGCCGTTCGATGTTTCCTGCACTATCGCCAGGGCCGCGACCTGAACGGATTGACCTATGAATTGCAGGCCGAGGCAGCTGCCGCCGGAATCGGCCTCGCGGGGGGAGTACCGGTTGCGCCCGCCGCCTGGATGCGAACCTACTTCCGGCATGTCCGTTCGATTTACCGACTGACTGTGCTGTTTGATGAAGTGCCTCCCGCGCGCTCGGGCCTGTACCGCTTATTCGAAAATCGCAAATCGCGCTTGTCGAATGCCGATTTTTCCGTGGTGGAGGGCCGCGTCTTTCTTCGCCAGCTCTCTTCGGTTCAGGATCCATCCGTGCTCTTCGGCCTTTTTGAATTCGTCGGCCGTCACGGCTTGAAGCTGACTGCGGAAACTGAAAGATGCGTCGAAGCGGCGCTGCCCAGACTTCGCCAATGGGCGGAGCATGCGCCAGACTTGTGGCCGCAGTTCAGGCGCATCCTGGTATCGCCGCATGCCGGCGCAGCTTTGCGCGCCATGCATCGGCTGGGCGTGCTGGTGCTGCTGTTTCCCGAATTTCAGGCGGTCGATTCCTTGGTCATTCGTGACTATTACCATCGCTACACGGTGGATGAACATTCATTCGTCGCGGTCGAAAATGTGCACGCGCTGCGAACCCCTGACAATGAATTGGAGCGGCGATTCCGCGACATCCTGGACGGAATCGAGCGCCCTGACCTGCTCTTCCTGGCCATCCTGTTACACGATGTCGGCAAGGGTATGCCAGCCGAAGATCACGTGGCGGGAAGCCTGCAAGCCTCAGCCAGTGTTTTGGACCGGCTTCAGCTTGAACCGGTGGACCGCGACACGGTGACCTTCCTGATTGCCAGCCATTTGCTCATGTCGGCCACGACCAGGCGGCAGAATATCTTCGACCCCAAGGTGGTGGGAGAGTTCAGTGAATCCGTCGGGACCACAGAGCGGCTGAAGATGCTCACGCTGTTTACCTACACAGACATCAAATCCGTGAATCCCGAAGCGCTGACTCCATGGAAGGCCGAGATGCTGTGGCAGTTCTATGCTGCGGCATTCAATCATCTCAGCCGGACGGTGGACGACCAGCGTCTGACCGCGAGCACCGCAAACAGCGAACGAATCAAGGAAGTGGTCGCGGCCGCCGGGGAGATCGACGCGAAGCACATCACCTCTTTTTTGGAGGGCTTCCCCAAACGTTATCTGCTGATGCATACTCCCGGCGAGATAGTCACGCACTGCCAAATGTATGATCGGCTCAAGCTTAAAGATGACGAGCCTCAGATCGACGTACTCCGCCGCGAAGGCTACTTTGAGCTTGTTCTTTTGACCCTCGACTGCCCCGGTCTGTTTGCCCACGTTGTGGGCACGCTTTCGTCGTGGGGAATGAACATCCTGAAGGCTGAAGCATTCTCCAACAAAGCCGGCGTGGTGCTGGATACGATTCGATTTTCTGACCGCTTCCGCACGCTTGAGCTCAACCCCTCCGAAGTAAACCGCTTGAAGCGGAACCTTTCTGAAGCGGTCGCAGGTGAAATTAACGTAGTCGAACTCATGGAAGCGAAATTCAAACCAGGAGCCCAGGGCCTCAAGGTAAAAATCGAGCCCAGCGTGCAAACCGACAACGAATGCTCGCAACACAGCACGCTCGTCGAAATCATCGCCCAGGACCGCCCCGGCCTGCTTTACGACATCAGTTCCACCATGGCGGAACTCGGCTGCAACATCGAGGTTGCGATCATTGACACGCAAGGCCAAACCGCCACGGATGTGTTTCACGTGACCTGTGCCGGCACAAAGCTAGATCGTGAGCACCAGAAGAATCTGCAAGCTGCCCTCCTGGAGCAGCTCTAAGCGACTTTAAGCGCCTCCCACAGCCCTGTTTCTAAACAATCCGCCTGCTCGCCCGCCTCTTGATTTATCCTAGCCTCCTTTCAGGAGAGCCCGTGAATCCCTTTCGTCGTTTCTTGTTCTTGTTTTTGTCGGTTTTGTTGGGCTTTTCTGTTGTCGGATCAGCTCAAGCGTTCGATCCCAAACTGTTTCAGGAACTACGCTGGCGCATGATCGGGCCCTTCCGGGCGGGACGCACTGTCGCCATTTCTGGTGTGCCGGGGCAGCCAAATGTTTTCTACATGGCGCCTAACAACGGTGGCGTGTGGAAGACGACCGATTACGGCCGCACCTGGAATCCGATTTTCGATGACCAACCCATCGGCTCGATTGGCGCCCTGGCGATCGCACCCTCAAATCCAAACATTATTTATGATTTATGTGGGCAGCGGCGAAGGGCTGCGCCGGCCCGATCTTTCCACCGGTGACGGCATCTACAAGTCTGCCGACGGAGGCCGTACCTGGCTGCATCTCGGCTTGCACGATGGACAGCAGATCAGTGTCATTCTTGTCGATCCCCATGATCCCAATCGTGTGTTCGTTGCCGTGGTTGGGCATCCCTATGGCCCGAATGCCGAGAGAGGCGTGTTTCGCTCGTTAGATGGCGGCCTGACTTGGAAGAAAATTCTCTACAAAAACCAAGACACCGGGGCGATTGATCTGGCCTTCGATCCATCGAACCCACAAATCCTGTACGCCGACATGTGGGCCTCGCGCCGTCCGCCGTGGACTACGGGTGGTTCGTACGACGGGCCCGGCAGTGGGTTGTACAAGTCCGTCGATGGAGGCGAGACCTGGCGCCAGTTAAGCAAAGGCCTGCCGACGTGGGTCGAGCATTTGGGTCGCATTGGACTTGGGGCGGCGCCGAGTGATCACAATCTTCTCTACGCTTTGGTAGACGCGCCCAAACTCGGTGGCCTCTATCGCTCGAAGGACGGCGGGGAGAACTGGGAAAGAATCAATTCCGACGTCCGGTTATGGGGGCGTGGCGACGATTTCGCCTGTGTGCGGGTTGATCCCAAAGACAAGAGCACAGTCTATATCGCCAATATCTCCACTTATCGCTCCACCGATGGCGGCATCAGCTTTACTGCCATCAAGGGGGCGCCCGGCGGTGATGACTATCACACCGTCTGGATCAATCCGGAGAACCCGCAGATCATCGCTCTCGCCGTGGATCAGGGCGCCACCATTAGTGTGAACGGCGGGCAGACTTGGAGTTCCTGGTACAACCAGCCAACCGCACAGTTCTATCACGTCATCACCGACAATCAATTTCCTTACTGGGTGTACGGCGGGCAACAGGAGAGCGGAAGTGTGGGCACGGCCAGTCGCAGCGACACGGGCGAAATCACTTTTCGAGACTGGTACCCGGTGGGCGTCGAGGAATACGGATACGTTGCTCCCGATCCCCTCGATCCCAATCTCATCTACGGAGGCAAGGTCACAAAGTACAACCGGACAACCGCTCAGACACAAGATGTATCGCCGGTAGTGCTGCGCACCGGCCAGTATCGCTTTAATCGGACTCAGCCTCTGATGTTCTCGTCCCTCGATCCTCACATTTTGTACTTCGGCTCCAATGTGCTATTCAAGACGACCGACGGTGGCAATAGCTGGCAGATCATCAGCCCCGATCTGACCCGCGAAGATCCAGGCGTGCCGCCAAGCCTAGGGGTGTTCGTCGAGTCTGATGAAGCAAAAGGGAAGCACCGCGGCGTTATCTACTCGATCGCCCCTTCACCCAAAGACGTAAACATGATATGGGCGGGGACGGACGATGGTCAGGTGCAGGTTACGCACGACGGCGGTAAGAATTGGAAGAACGTTACGCCTCCGGACCTGACGCCATGGAGCAAACTGGCTCAGATGGATGCGTCGCACTTCGATACGGCCACCGCCTATGCTGCGGTGAACCGGTTCCGCCTGGATGATCTCCGCCCTTATATCTACCGCACGCATGACAGCGGCCAAAGCTGGCAGAAAATTATCATCGGACTTCCCGACGATGCACCGGTAAACACGGTTCGCGAAGATCCGGAACGCAAAGGCCTTCTTTTCGCCGGCACCGAGCACACGGTGTATGTCTCGTTCGACGACGGCGATCACTGGCAATCGCT
>Ga0070708_100004204_pt1 | contig 11308 bp, 13 predicted proteins | sample KBSK5503metaG_FD_65469 | JGI IMG/M metagenome (GOLD analysis project Ga0070708, IMG submission 65469) | Corn, switchgrass and miscanthus rhizosphere microbial communities from Kellogg Biological Station, Michigan, USA - KBS K5-50-3 metaG | ecosystem: Host-associated > Plants > Roots >...
GTCGGGCTGCCCGCCCGGCGGGCCGGGAAGGCCACCTACCAAGCGCGCGGCCGCACCCAGCAACAGCGCGGGCAGATGACCGCCTACCTGCAGGAAATTCTGGGCATCTCCGGAATCATGTTGGTCAAAGCGTTCGGCAGGGAGCCGACCGAACGGCAGCGGTTCGCCGGGATGAACGACGAGCTGCGCGGGCTGGAGGTCCGCCAGAACCTGATCGGCCAGTGGTTCGGCATGCTGATGTCCACCCTGCAGACCGCCGGCCCGGCGCTGATGATTCTGTTCGGCGGGTGGCTGGTCATCACCGGGCGGGCCAGCGTCGGCACCGTGTTCGTGTTCGCCACCGTGCTCGGCGCCCGGCTGGCCGGCGCGGTCACCTCGCTGGCCGGCATGCACGTCAACATCACCGGATCCCTGGCCCTGTTCGGGCGGCTGTTCAGCTACATCGACCGGGTGCCCGAGATCACCGATGACCCGGCGGCGCTCGAACTCGGGCACATCGACGGCGCCATCCGGCTCGACCACGTCAACTTCACCTACCCCGGCGGAGCCAGCCCGGCCGTCGACGACGTCACCGCGGACATCGCCCCCGGCCAGCTGGTCGCGCTGGTCGGGCCCAGCGGCGCCGGCAAGACCACGATCACCGGCCTGGTCGCCCGCTTCCACGACCCGCAGCAGGGCCGGATCCTGATCGGCGGCACCGACCTGCGGCAGGTCACCCGGTCGTCGCTGACCGCCCAGCTGGGCATGGTCTTCCAGGACACCTTCCTGTTCCACGCCTCCATCGCGGACAACCTGCGCTACGCCCGCCCGGACGCCAGCGACGCCGACCTGGCCGCGGCGGCCAGGGCCGCCCACCTGCACGAGTTCATCTGCGCGCTGCCCGACGGCTACGACACCCTGGTCGGCGAGCGCGGCCACCGGCTGTCCGGCGGGGAGAAACAGCGGGTAGCGATCGCCAGGGTGATCCTGCGCGACCCGCGGATCCTGATCCTGGACGAGGCCACCTCCAGCCTCGACTCGGTCTCCGAGCACCACATCCAGGCCGCCCTGCGGCCGCTGCTGCGCGGCCGCACCTCGATCGTCATCGCCCACCGGCTGTCCACGATCCTGGCCGCCGACAAGATCCTCGTCCTCGACCACGGCCGGCTCGCCGACCAGGGCACCCACGCCGAGCTGCTCGCCCGCGGCGGCCTGTACGCCGACCTCTACCACCGGCAATTCCGCAGCCAGCGCGAACCCCGCACGACGGCCGACGCCGCAGCGGCCGACGGCGAGCGAATCGCGGCACAGCCGGCCAGCACCGTGGCCTGACTCAGCGGCCGTGACAGACGCAGAGCTGGAAAGGAGACTCCGCCAGCACCCCGGGCTGGCCTCGGTCAGGCTCCAGGGCGGCAAGGGGAGCTTCGCTGGCGGGCCTGGCCATGCGCGCGGGGCGTGCGCAGCCGCCGGGAACTCGCGCACCAGCTCGCCGTCGGGCTCGGCTGAGATGTATTTCCGCCAGGAAACCTGGCTCTTACCGGACGAGGGGACGCTTGCCCACGGCGTCCCGCTACGACGATGAGGGGCTAGGGTGGCGCCGTTCAACACGGGTCCGAGCCTGGTCGTCATCTCTGACGGCGGCCCGGCACGGCAGATACCCATACCGTTCGATGGCATCGTGCTCGGCCGGGACACTGAGCTCGGCCCGCCGTTCAGCACGGACGAGTTCGTTTCGCGGAACCACGTCTCGGTCCAGCGCCACGGCGACGTCGTGGAGGTCGCCGACCTCGGTTCGGCGAACGGCACGTTCGTCAACGGCACGCGGGTCCGCTCTCCGGCCCGGATGCAGGACAGCGACGTGCTCCGCATCGGGCGTATCGTGCTGAAGCTGGCCGCGCCGGGAGGGCTGGGCCAGACCACGGACAAGCCAGCCCGCGGCGGCGGACCGTATCTCACCATACTGGTCCCGGAGGCCTTCAGCGGCCGCCAGTTCCGGCTGTCAGGGGACTACCTGGTGGTCGGCCGTGATCCGGCGTCCAGCATCTGCCTTAACGACCCGCACGTCAGCCGGACCCACGCCGCCCTGTGGCGGCAGGGGGACGCGGTCTACATGCAGGATCTCGGCTCCTCCTCGGGCACGTTCGTCAACGGGCAGCCGGTGTCGGCCGCCCGTGAGCTGCAGCCTGGCGACGTCGTAGCCTTCGCGGGGGTGACAGCGCGGTTCGACCGGGTCTGTGAGGCCAAGCCCGCGCCTGCCCCGCCTGCGGCTCCGATGGCGGCCGGGCCGGCGGCCGCGGTGAGCTACCACGTGGACGGGCAGCGCGGGGAGATCATCAACAACGTCGGGCGCGATCAGTACAACGCCTACGTCCAGCACGTCATCCAGCAGCGGGAGAACTTCCTGCACGAAATCGCCGCCATCAAGACCAAGGCCCGGTGGCTCATCTGGACCGGCCTGCTGTCCTTCGTGGCGGGCTTCACCCTGTTCGCGGCCGGCGTGCTCGGCTTCCTCAAGCAGGTCGGCGGGGCCGTGACCACCGGTACGCAGCCCAGCGGGGTCGACCAGTTCGGGCCGAGCATCGGCGGCGTTCCCTCCGGGCTCATCGGCTGGGCCATGGCCGCGCTGGGCATGCTGCTGATCGTCGCCGGGACCGTGCTGCACGTCGTCGCCACCTCGCGGCGCAAGCGTGCCGACCGGGAACTCCCGGCCTAGGACAGGGCGCCGGCCAGGGCCGACTGACTCGTATTCTCCAGCGCGTACCGGACGGCGGCGCCGGGGCCGGTCAGGGAGCGGCCGTCCGCCCAGGCGCTCTCGGCGTCCGTCGCCCTCAGTATCGTCCTGGCGTCGGGGCCGCCGCGAAGAACCGGTTCGTGGCGGGTGGCGCAGGACGGTAGCACGGGTTTACGGCGCCTTGGGACGGCGGCGGTGGGCCGGGCGGGCGGCCTGCGGGGCCAGCGGGGCCAGCGGCAGCCGGGACGGCGGCTTGACCTCGGCCAGCCGCAGGTAGGTCACCAGCCGCTGGCCGCCGCGGGTGGCCAGGCTGGCCAGCACGGTCTGCAGCTCGGCGACGTCGCGGGCGACCACGGTAAGCAGGTAGTCCGTCTCGCCGGCCACGTTGTCGGCCGCGATGATCTGCGGCAGGGCGCGGATCATGTCGTCGAACACGTTGCTCGAGCGCGGGTCGTGCCGGGCCAGCGTGGCCGTGACGTACACCTGCAGCGGGAAGCCGACGGCGGCCGGGTCGAGCCGGGCGCTGATGACCCGGATGACGCCGGTCTCCTTCAGCCGCCGGACCCGGTGTAGCGTCGCGGCCGGCGACAGCCCGGCCAGCCGGGCCAGTTCGACGTTGGTCCTGTCCGCGTCCTCCTGCAGCGCGGTGAGCAGCTGAATGTCAACTTCGTCAAGTTCAACGGCCATAATACAAAATATCATTGCGTTATAGCGGCTGTGCGGCGAACTCTGTATGCCTACCGGCGAGTATGGATACATGAAGACCAACCGCCGTCACGCCGTCGCAGCCCTCATAGCGGCCGGGCTGCTGTGGGGCACCACCGTGCCGCTGTCCAAGCTGGCCCTGGAGTGGCTGTCGCCGGGCTGGCTCACCGTGGTCCGTTTCGGGCTGGCCGCGGCGGTCTTGCTGGCCGCGGCTCGCCGTCGCGGTCAGCGGACGGCACTGCGCCTGGCGTTCAGGCCCGCGGTGCTGGTGGCCGGCGCGCTCGGCTACGGGGGCTCGGTCATAGTGCAGAACGCCGGCATTAGCCGGACCAGCGTCACCCACGCGGCCCTGCTCATCGGGGCCGTGCCGGTCCTGGTCGCGATCATCGCGGCGGTGTGGAACCGGAGCGTGGCGCGGCCGGTGGCGTGGTTTGGCTTCCTGGTGTCGCTCGGCGGCATCGGGCTGGTCACCGCGGGGGGCGGAGGCGGCGGCGCGACGACGGCCGGCGACGGCCTGGTGCTGGCGTCGCTGTTCCTGTCGGCCACGGTCACGGTGGCCCAGGGCCGACTGCTGACCGGCCGCGACCCGGTCGCGGTCACCGCCGTGCTGTTCCTCGGCGCGGCGCTGGGCTCGCTGCCGGTCGCGGTGGTCACCGAGGGCGTGCCTACCGTGCCGGGTGGCGCCGGCCCGGTGCTGGCGGTGGCCGCGCTGGCGCTGGCCGGGACGCTGGCGCCGTTCACCCTCTTCGCGTTCGGCCAGAGCCGGGTCTCCGCCGAGGTCGCCGGGGCGTTCCTCAACCTCGAGCCGCTGGTCGGCGCCATCGCGGGCGCGGTGGCGTTCGGGGACCGGGTCGGCCTCGCGCAGGTTTGCGGCGGGGTGGCCATCCTGGCGGGCATCGGGCTGAGCAGCCTGCCGCTGCTCGCGGGCCGCCGTGTGTCGCGGCGCGCGGCCGTAGTGGCGCCCGCTCGGGTTAGCGCGGGCGCTGGGGCCGGGGCGCGGAGGGGTGGATGGACCGGGCGGGGGCGGAGCGCCGGGCCGGCGAGGTCGCGGCCTGGCGGGCGGGTGGCGGGACGGCCACCCGCCCGGGCGCGGGCTACCGCAGGTAAGGGGCCAGGAGCGTCAGGTCCGCGGGCGACAGGCGGTCGCGGGCGGTCTTGGCCTGGTGCCAGTAGGGGTAGATCAGCGGCGGGGCGCTGGCCTTGTCCAGCTGGGCCTGCTCGTCGGCGCTGAGGGACAGGGACGCGGCCGCCAGGTTGTCGGCGAGCTGCTCGTCGGTGCGCGCCCCGATCACCAGCGAGGTGACGGCCGGCTTGGCCAGGGTGTAGGCCAGGGCCACCTGGGCGGCCGACACGGAGATCCGCAGGCCCGATTGGCCCAGCGTGCGATATTCCATAGGCCCGACCCTATCGATCGGGGACGAGCCGGGCGCTGGCCGCGTGCCGCCTGGCCAGTTCGCGGTAGACGGCGGGGTTGGTGTCCACCCACTCCTTGGCTCGGCCGGTGACCTGCCCGGCCACCCGGGCCGGGACGCCCACGGCGATCATCCCGTCCGGGATGACCATGCCCGGCGGCACCGTGGCGCCGGCCGCGACCAGGGCGCGGCGGCCGACGACCACGCCGTCCAGGACGGTGGCCCCGTTGCCAACCAGCGCTTCCGAGCCGATGACGGCGCCGTGGACGACGCACAGGTGACCGATTGTCGCGCCCTCGCCGACCTCGGTCACCGGGTCGTCGCCGCCGTGCAGCACCGAACCGTCCTGGACGTTGGCGCCGCGGCGCACGACGATCGGGCCGAAGTCGGCGCGCAGCACCGCCCCGTACCAGATGGAGGCATCGGCCTCTACCCGGACGTCCCCGATCAGGGTGGCCGTCGGCGCGATCCACGCCGCGGGGCTGACGTCAGGCTCGCAGCCTTCAAAGGCAAACAGTGGCATCCGCCCATCATGCACCAAGGGCCGACCGCGACCGCCGCGGCGAGGAGGTTGCGGGTCCCCTCGCCGCGGATGCGGTCGGTGCGGGCTACGCCTGCGGCTGGGAGATGTTGACCAGCCAGGGCACGCCGAACTTGTCGGTGCACATGCCGAACTCATCGCCCCAGACCTGCTTTTGCAGCGGCATCGTGACGGTACCGTCGGCGCACAGCTTCTCCCAGTAGCCGCGCAGGGCATCGCCATCGTCGCCGGACAGGCTCACCCCGAACCCGTGCATTCCTTGATACTCCATCCCGGGGGGAGTGTCGGCGGCCATGATTGTGTACTCGGCCGCGGTCTCGAGCTGGCCGTGCATGATCTTGTCGGCGTCCGGCGCGTCCTTGGGCGTGCCGAACTCGGCGAACGTGCTGAGCGTGAGGTTGCCGCCGAACACGCCGGTGTAGAACTCCAGTGCCTGGCGAGCGTTGCCGTTGAAGTTGAGGTACGGATTCAGCCGAGAGGCCATGGTCTTCTCCCTACAGTCTCGTCAGTGAGCGGGAGGGATCCCCCTTGGGCCGACGCTACCAGCCGGGGCCGTCGCGGCGGCGGGCTACCCCGCGGCCAGGGCGCTGACGATGTCGCGGACCTGGCCAGGCCGCAGGGCCCGGGTCGCGTCGCCCACGGACAGCTCCACCCGCTGCACGTCGGGGTCCGGTGTAGCCATGGCGTTCGGCCAGGTCCAGACGCCTTGCTCGACGGCGAGCCGGCGGGCCGCCGCGGCGAATCGGTCCGGCGTGGTGCGCAGAAGCAGGTGCATCATGGGGACCTGAGGCGGATCCGGCACCACCCGCACGCCGGGCGCCCCGCGGAGCGCGGCCGCGATCTCGCGGGCGTGGCCGAGGTACTCGGGCATCAGCGGCAGCCTGCGCCGCAGGCAGCTCAGCGCCGAGGCGGCGCCGGGCCACAGGCCGTACAGCGTGCCGCCCATCCGCCTGCGCCATTCCCGCACCTCGGCGAGGATGTCCGCGGGCCCGGCCAGGCAGCAGCCGGCCAGCGCGCCGAGGCCCTTGTAGAAGGACACGTACACGGTGTCGAACAGCGCCGCGATCTCGGCCGGCGGCCTGCCGTACCCGGCGGCCGACTCCCACAGCCGGGCACCGTCCAAGTGGGCGGCGGCGCCGCGGTCCCTCGCCCATCCGGTCTGGGCCCGCAGGTCGTCCCAGTCCGGCTGCTGCCCGCCCAGGTCGCGCTGCGGCAGCTCGATGAGCAGCGCCGCGGGGGGTTCGGCGAGCGGGGTCAAGTCGTCCATGGTCAGCAGCCGGGCCGGATCGCCGGCCGGGCGCCCGGTCAGGCCGTGCAGGCGCTGGAAGGCCCGGTCCTCGTGCCGGTCCAGGTGGCACATCGGGTGGAACACGACCGTGCGGCGCTGCCGCCGGTCGGCGTGCACCCGCAGCACCGACTGCTGGGCCATCGTCCCGCTGGGCAGGTAGACGGCGGCCGGCTTGCCCAGCAGTGCGGCGATCTCGGCCTCGAGCTCGGCGACGACGCCGCCGTCGCCGTAGCGGTCGGGAACCGTGTCCGCCGGGATGCCGGCCAGCAGGTCGGCCGCCTTCACCGGGCCGTGACCGGCCAGGAACACCGTGCACTGGTCGCGCAGTGCTTGCTCTCCTAGGGCCAGGTCCTCGGGAGCGGTCATGCCTCATTATGGCCGGGGACGAAACTCAGGTGCCGCGCGTGGTGGGCTGGGGTACCGTCCGGCCATGGAGGATGAGGACGGCTACTTCGGAGAAAGCTCCATCTTCCGTGGAAGTCAAGAGGAACCTCGTCAGGTTATGTCTGTGCGTGCGGTGACGGCGGCGCCCGCGATCGCGAAGGCGACGGCCCATGCCGCGAACATCAGGCCACCGGCCCATGGCGACAGCAGCCGCACCCCGCTCTGGATGGCCTGCGTGAGCCCGTCGGCGGCCACGCCGGGCAGGTATGGTGTCCAGCTGTGCAGCGAGGCGATGTGCGAGATCAGCGGCTCCAGCACGTAGAGGTACAGGAGCATGGCGGTGACGGTGGCTAGCTGGTTGTGCAGCGCCGCGCCTAGCCCGGCCCCGATCATGCCGAACACCGCGACCGAGATGACGACCGCTGCCAGCACGCCGGCGTTGCCGTTACCGAATACGGAAACGTGGATCCCCTTGCCCGCGAGCCAGGGCAGCGCGACCACGAGGTTGATCACGATGCAGGCCAGCGCGTAGCCCACGCCGGCCAGCAGGAAGGTGATCACCTCGGCGGCGACCACCAGCCGGCGGTGCGGCGTGGCCAGGAACGTCGTGGCCGCGGTGCGGTGCCGGTACTCGCCGGCCACTTGCGCCACGGCCAGCACGGCGACCAGCGGGCCGGCGCCGCCGGCGGCGATGGCGAACAGCGCATGCTGCCCGGCAGTGGTGGACAGCGCAGGCGCCAGTTCGCCGGTGCGGTTGTTGAGCAGGATGAGTAGCGCGGTGTACAAGATCGTCCAGGCCGCCGATGCCAGCAGTATCCACAGCCACAGGCGGATGGTGAGCAGCTTGCGGAACTCGGCCGCGATCAGCCGGGTCATGACCGCTCGCCCCCCGGGCGGGGCGAGTCACCGGGCGTGGCCGTGAGGGAGAGGAAGACCCGCTCCAGCCCGCCCTGGCCCGCGGTGAGCTCGGCGAGCGGCCCGGCCCGGACCAGCTTGCCGCGGCCGATGATCACCACCCGCTCGGCCAGTTGCTCGACTTCCGGGAGCGCGTGGCTGGAGAACAGCACGGTCCGGCCCCGCCGTGCGTAGTCCTGCAGCAGGTTCCTGAGCCAGGCGATCCCCTCCGGGTCCAGGCCGTTCGCGGGCTCGTCCAGGATCAGCACCGCCGGGTCGCCGAGCAGCGCTGTCGCCAGGGCCAGACGCTGGCGCATCCCGAGCGAGTAGCCGCGCACCCGCCGCCGGCCTGCCTCGGTCAGTCCGGTCCGTTCCAGCACCTGGTCGGCCCGGCTGAGCGGGTAGCCACAGGCTGTGCAGTAGACGCGCAGGTGGTTGCGGCCGCTGCGGCCTGGATGGAACCCCGCTGCTTCGAGTACCACGCCGGCTTCCCGCCCAGGCGCCGCAGACGTGGTGTACTGGTGGCCGCCGATAGTGGCACCCCCGGCGTCCGGGACGACCAGGCCGACCAGCATGCGCAGCGTCGTCGTCTTTCCCGCGCCGTTCGGTCCCAGGAACCCGGTGACAGACCCGGGCTCGGCGGCGAAGCTCAGGTCGTCCACCGCGATGACCCTGCCGAACCTCTTCGTCAGGCCAGACACCACGATCCGGCCGGCCTCCTCGACCATGGACCTACTATAGATCTAGTACTAAGCTGATAGTAGGTAACTCCGGGAGGGAGAACACTGTGCGGGTGCTAGGCGAGCTTGAGGCTCAGGTCATGCACCGGATCTGGGCGCGCGCCGGCGCCGTGACCGTGCGGGACATCGTCGATGACCTCCAGCATGATCGGCCGGTTGCCTACACCACGGTGATGACGGTGATGGACAACCTCCGCAAGAAGGGCTGGCTGCGCCGCCGCGCGCAGGGCCGTGCCTACCACTATGAGCCGGCCGTATCGGGCGAGCAGTACAGCGCCGATGTCATGCGGCAAGCACTCGCGACCGCCGGCGATCGCGCCGCGGCGCTGACGCATTTCCTCGGCGAGCTTTCCGCTGAGGAGGCTGACGCGCTCGACGAGGCGTACCGGCGGCATACCGGAAAGCAGGCCAGGGAGGCCGGCAGGTGACTGCTGCGCTGCTCGCCGCCTATGCCGCGGTAGCCGGGTTCGGCGGTCCCGCGGTGCTGCGCCGGAGCTGGCTGGCGCGAGTACCCGCGATCGCGATAGCGCTGTGGCTGACGCTGGCAGCCTCCTGGGTCGTCGCGGTCACGCTGGCCGCACTGACCCTGGCCGTACCATCCCTGCTGACCTGGCGGGCCGCCGGCGGGCACGCGATCCCCGCGATCAGCCCGGTCCCGGGTGCCGTCGTGGCGGGTGTCCTGCTGGCAGCCGCGGTCATGCTGCGCACAGGCTGGTGCCTGGCCAGCGACCTAGCCGGAGCATGGCGCGAGCAGCGTGAGCATGCCGCCTTCCTGGCAGCCGCCGGACGCCCGGACCGCGCGCTGCACGCGGTTGTCCTCGACGGCGACGCGCCAGCCGCTTACAGCCTGCCACGCGGGCGCCACAGGATAGTGGTCTCCGCCGCCACCGTGACCTTGCTCAACCCCGGCCAGCTACGCGCGGTCCTCGCCCACGAGCGCGCTCACCTGCGTGGCCACCACCAGCTCGCGCTGACCGCAACCAGAGCCCTGACCCGGGCGTTCCCGGCGGTCCCGCTGCTGGCCCGGGTCGCCGGGGAGACCGCCGTGCTCGCCGAGATGGCCGCCGACGACGCCGCGGCCCGCCTCCATGACCGGGAAGACCTCGCCGCCGCGCTGGTGATCCTCGGCCGGGCCAGCGCCCGCACGGCGGCCCTTACCGCCGGCGGTCCTGCCGCCCTGGCCCGGATCGACCGGCTGCTCGCCCCGCCCGCGCGCCGGGCGCTGCCTGCCAAGGCCGCCGGCATCGCAGCGCTCGCCGGCGCAGCCGCCATCGCCTGCCTGCCCCTCATCGCGACCGCGTGCGACCTCGCCACACGGCGGTAAATCAGGATGAAAAAGGCGCACTGCGTCCCCTCGCATTCTGCCGGGCACCGTGCCGCAGCAGGTGAGTGTGTACCGAGATGCCAATCTTTTGAACGCCCGCAATGAGGCGTGTGCCCCGGCGACCAGGGATCGGCGCGAGCGGCCAGAGGGGCATGGAAAGGGCGGGAGGGCCATGCACGCACCCGCGAGGGGTCCATGCGGATGGTCAGGCGGTCTCCTAAGGCCGGCCGCGGTTCCAGTTGGGCTTGCGCTTTTCCAGGAAGGCGTGCATCCATTCGCGGGCTTCGGGGAGCTGGCTAGTCGCGGCCATGACCTCGATGGCGTAGGCGTAGGCCTTGGCCTGGTCCAGGTCGATCTGGGCGTACAGCGCCTGCTTGCCGATGCCCTTGCTGTCCGCCGACCCGCGGGTCACCCGGTCCAGCAGGTCCTGGACCGCCGAGTCGAGCTGCGCCGCGGGCACCACCTTGTTGACCAGGCCCCACTCCAGCGCGGTCGGCGCGTCGATGACGTCGCCCGACATGGCCAGCTCGGCGGCCCGCTTGCGGCCGACGTTCCTGGCGATGGCCACCATCGGGGTGTGGCAGAACCAGCCGCCCTTGCCGCCTGGTGCGGCGAAGCCGGCGTCCTCGCTGGCCACGGCCAGGTCGGCGCTGGCCACCAGCTGGCAGCCCGCCGCGGTGGCCAGCCCGTGTACCCGCGCCACGACGGGCTGCGGCACCTGCTGCATCAGCGTCATCAGCTCGGTGCACGTCGCCAGCAGCGACCGGATCTGCGGCAGGCTGGTGTCGGCGACTTCGGCGAGGTCATGCCCCGAGCTGAACACCGGGCCGTTTCCGGCCAGCACGATGCCCAGCACGTCGCTGTGCCCGAGGTCGTCGAACGCCGTGATCAGCTCCCGCATGTGCTCCATTGACAGGGCGTTACGGCGCTGCGGCCGGTTCATCGTGACCGTGGCGAACTCGCCGGAGCGCTCGACCAGGATGTGCTCGAAATCCATGACAGCCTCCTGTTCGCAGCCTACGCGGCCCGGGAGCGCGAGTCGCCGGGAGCTGGGCGGGTACACCCGGCCCGTTCGGTACCAAAGGGTCAGGTGGCGGCGCGGGGCCTGGACGTCGCGGGACGGGCCGCCCGCCAGGCTACGGCGGTGGCGGTCAGCGCGGCCAGCGCCGCGGTGAACATCGCGGCGCGGTCGCCGGAGACGCCGATGCCGCCGCTGACGCCCTGCGCCACGGCGGGCAGCAGGGCGGCGCCCACCGCGGCGCCGATCTGGCGGCTGGTGTTGATCATGCCGCCGACCAGGCCCTGGTCGG
>Ga0070708_100004206_pt1 | contig 11307 bp, 8 predicted proteins | sample KBSK5503metaG_FD_65469 | JGI IMG/M metagenome (GOLD analysis project Ga0070708, IMG submission 65469) | Corn, switchgrass and miscanthus rhizosphere microbial communities from Kellogg Biological Station, Michigan, USA - KBS K5-50-3 metaG | ecosystem: Host-associated > Plants > Roots >...
CACCAGCACGACCTCGGTTCGGCCGTCTTCGGTCAGGTCACGTAGGTAGTCGCGTAGGGGAGTGCCGATGTCGCGGTAGGGGGCGTCGTCGAGCTCGAGGGGAATCCGAGGCCCGTGTGCCGACCACTCGCGGCGCATCACGTCGGCCTCTTCGGCGCTGAAGGCGAAGTTGATCGCACGGGTGTCTGGAATTCCCAACGTGCGCGCGTAGTTGACGGCCCGCATCGAAGACGCATTCACCCCGGAGACGAGAACACGAACAGCCGCTCGCTCCGGCGGCATCTCGTCGGCCCCGGCGACTGCGGGCACGTCGGCGACGACGACTCCCGGTTCGGCGAGTAGTCGGAGCTTCAGCAGCAACGCACGTGGGTGCTTGAACACCTCGAGCAGCGACGGGCGACGAAAGAGCTCCGGTATGACCACGGTCACGAAGCTCGACTCCCCCCGGGGCAGGCGCCAGACCTGTTCGAGTACGGCCTCCGTGACGCCGAGCGAGCCGTCGAGTACCTCGAGGTGCGAGCGCTCGTCGGAAAACCTGAACCAACGCGGCTTGATGCCCGGGTCGGTGCCTCGGGCGGGCACGTGGATGGCGCGAAAGCCGCCCGTCTTCTCGGCGAACCACAAAGCGTCGCCGGTTGCCTCGTCGATCGACTCGACCAGCAGCAGAGTCGAGTTTCGCGGCGGCGGCGCTGCTACGACTGCGTCTGCCCCGGCCTGCAGCCGCCGCGCGATCCCGCGGTAGTGGCGACGGATTCCGTAGAAGGCGAGGACGAGCAACGGGATCGCGACGATCACGAGCCAGGCTCCGGCCGCGAACTTGGTGACGATCACGATCGCCGCCACGACGCCAGTCGCTGTGGCACCGACGCCGTTGACAAGGGCGCGGTAGCGCCAGCCCCGGTCGCGGACCCGTCTCCAGTAGCGAACCATCCCGGCCTGTGACAGCGTGAAGGCGGTGAATACACCGATCACGTACAGGTGGATCAGCGAGTTGACGTTGGCGCCGTAGATCCAGATCAGCAATCCGGCGAGAGTCGCGAGCACGAGCATCCCGTTGGAGAACACGAGCCGGTCGCCGAGGTTGGTGAATTGCCTCGGCGCGAAGTCGTCCCGGGCCAGCAGCGCCGCGAGACGAGGAAATCCCTGGAAGGACGTGTTCGCGGCGAGAACGAGAATGAGCAGCGTCGTCACCTGCACCGCGTAGTAGAGGAAGCTCGCAGCTGATCCCGCAGGGAAGGTGGCGCGGGCGATCTGCGAGACGACCGAGGCCGTCTGACTCGGTAGTGCGTGTTCCTGGACGGCGAGATAGGAGACGCCGAGGAAGAGCGTGATCGCAATCGCGCCGAGGATGGCGAGCGTCGCGGCGGCATTCTTGCCGTGTGGACGCCGGAAGGCATTGACCCCGTTGGCGATGGCTTCGACGCCCGTCAAGGCCGTCGACCCCGACGAGAAAGCGCGCAACAGCACGAACAGGGTCACAGCGCCGGCACCGCTCGCCACGGGATCGGGAACCACCGCATGTGGGGTATGGCCAAGAAGGCTCTTGGCGAGACCAACGCCGACGAGCGCGAACATCGACGCCACGAAGGCGTATGTCGGGAGCGCGAAGGCAAGCCCCGATTCGCGGATGCCGCGCAGGTTTACGAACACGATGATCGCGAGACAGCCGAGCGCGAGGATGACCTTGTGGGTCGCGAGCGACGGCGCGAGCGACGTGACAGCGAAGATGCCAGCGGAGATCGAGACCGCGACCGTGAGCACGTAGTCGGTGAGCAGTGCCGCGGCACCGACCAGGCTGGGAAGCGTTCCGAGGTTGTCTTTGGCGACGATGTACGCCCCGCCGCTCGTCTCGTAGGCCTGGACGGTCTGGCGGTAGGAAGCCACCACGATCGCGAGCAGCGCCGCAATCGCGATCGAAATCGGGAAGACGAGGTGTGCCGCACCGGCCGAGGCCGCGACGAGTACCACGAGCGCCGACTCCGTCGCATAGGCCACCGACGAGAGCGGGTCGGAGGCGAAGATGGGCAGCGCCAGGGTCTTCGGGAGCAGAGTCTCCTCGAGCTCGCCGCTCGCCATCGGCCGGCCGACGATCGCCCGTTTCAGCGGGCGAACTGCGGGCGCGTCCAGCGTCGCGCGACTCACGCGACGGCCCGCTTGGCTTGCGGAGGTTCGCCGGTCGCGATCAACACTGGGCACGGGGCGTCGTTCAACACCGACCAAACGTCGCGCGAGAATGGGCGGCGGAATCCGCGCTGCGAATCGGCGGGAGCCCCGACCACGATCAGCGACGCGCGCACCTCCACCGCCGCCTCAGCGACGCCCCGACCAAGCTCTCCCGGCCGTGCACGGACGATCTGCGTGTGGGCGGCGACGCCATAGCTTTCGGCAATGGCACGCTCGCGGCCGAGCTCGACGTGGAGTGCCGCCTCTTCCTGCTTGAAATGCGCGTCGAGCGGTAGCTCCCAATCGACATACAGCGGCGCGAGCAGGAGCACACGCGAGCCCCCGTCAGCGGCGAGCCGGCAGGCGAGGTCGAGTGCGTGCCGCGTGAGCTCTGCGTCGAGCAGCGGGACGACGACCATTCGCTGGAGTCCAACGAGGCGACGAGTCGTGCGACGGAGGCGGCGGCGCCCGCTGGCAATGGCTTGCCGAGAGAGGAAACGCTGTAAAGACGCCACCCGACCAACGTAGGCCGGGTGTTGTCAGCCCCGCCTCAAGATTGAGCTTTCCCGCCTCAAGATTTGCTCAAGGCGGCCCCTTCTTCGATCGCGGGGAGCTCGAGGACGAAGGTCGAACCGCCGGTCGGCTCCCCGTCGGGCTCCACCCAGATCCGGCCGCCGTTGGCCTCGGCGAACCCTCTTGCGATCGCCAGGCCCAGGCCGCTCCCGGGGTCGGCGCTGCTTCCACGCTCGAAGGCATCGAAGATCCTTTCCCGGTCCGATTCGGCGATCCCGGGACCCCGATCCCGAACCCGAACGCGGATCTTTCCGCCGCCCCCTTCGACGCTGAGGTGGACCGGGTCGGTCGGCGATGAGAACTTCAAGGCGTTCTCGATCAGGTTCACCAACACCCGGTGGAGCTGCGGACCGTCGACGCGAACGACGTCGACCTCGGTGGGGATGTCCGTCTCGACTCGGTCGGCTTCGCGGCCGAGCTGCTCGAGCGCGGACGCGAGCAAAGCGTCGACCGTCCACAGCTCGGGCGTCCGTCTAGCGGGCCCGGCCTCGAGCCGCGAAAGATCGAGCAGGTTCTCCACGAGCCGCTCCAGGCGGCGTACTTCGATCCTGATCGTCTCGAAAAGCTCTTCGCGCTCTCGTGGGTCGAGTTGGACGGCAGGATTGTCCAAACCTTCGCTTGCAGCCCGGATCGAGGTCAGCGGGGACCGCAAGTCGTGGCTGACGGCGTGCAGGACGGCGGTCTTGACCGCGTCGGCCTGGCGAAGCGTCTCCGCTTCGACGGCTTCACGCGCCAGCCGGCGCGAGCGCGTCGCAAGCTCACCGACGACGACGCCAACCGTCAGGTAGACGGCGAGCGCGACCCAATTCGCGGACTCACGGAGGGCGAACGTGTGCACGGGCGGCAGGAAGAGGAAGTTGAACGCCAGCATCGAGCCGACCGAGACCGGAATTGCGTAAGCGAGGCCGTAGACGACTGCGACTGCGACGACGGCGAGCACGTAGAGCACGCCTAGGCTGACCACCGGAGCGATCGGCCGCAGCGCGAAGACGGCTCCAGTAACGACGGCGACGGCAGCGACGCTGAACGCCACGCCGGCGCTGCGCCGGCCCCATTTGCTGTCGAGGCGTTGTGGTCGCAAGGCTCAGGTCTCCCCGGCCAGGGGGTTCACGAGTCGATAGCCGGCGCCGGGTTCGGTCAGCAGATAGCGGGGGCGAGCCGGGTCGGGCTCGAGCTTCCGTCGCAGCTGCGAAACGTAGACGTGCAGGTAGTGCGATTCCGCGTCGTAGGCAGGCCCCCAGACCTCACGCAGGATCGTGGGATGCGTCAGCAGCTTGCCCTCGTTCTGCGCGAAGAGGCGCAGGAGCTGGAACTCATTGGGCGTTAAGGCGACGGGGTCGCCCGCGAACGCGACGGCGTGCTTGTCGAGGTCGACGACGAGCTCGCCGATCTCGATGATCGGCCCCGTGTCGGGCGCCGTTCTGCGTAGAGCGGCTCTGAGCCGGGCGAGCAGCTCGTCGGTGCCGAACGGCTTGGTCACATAGTCGTCCGCGCCCGCGTCGAGCGCGGCGACCTTTTCACCTTCGTCGCCGACCGCGGAGAGGACGAGGATCGGGATCTGCGACCAGGAGCGCAGTTCGCGGCAGACCTCCGAACCGTGACGATCCGGGAGAACCAGGTCGAGGATGACCGCGTTCGGAGGGCGAACGGCCGCGCTTCGAAGTGCCTCCTCGCCCGTGGCCGCGGTGACGACGTCATAGCCCGCCCCGCGCAGCGTCGCCTGTAGCGCTCGCAGGATGTGGGGCTCGTCGTCGACGACGAGAATGCGCCCTTCACCGTCCGAGGATGATGTTTTCCTCACTGAAACAGGATAAGTCCAGCGAGATAGGCGAACGCGGCGGGAAGTAGCATCCGCCCGTGCCGCGGCGGCGTCGCCAACAACGTCTGGAGCGCGTCCTCGGCACGCCGGCTCTGTTCGCGACGGCTTACGGCAACGTCGGGTCCTCGATCTACTACGCGCTCGGGCTCGTTGCCGGGATCGCGCTGGGGCTAACCCCGCTCGTCTTCGTGATCAGCGGGGTGATCTTCGCGGCGACCGCTGCGACGTATGCGGAGGGAACGGTGCGTTTCCCCGAGGCCGGGGGCTCCTCGAGCTTCGCCCGGCACGCGTTCGACGAGCTCGTCTCCTTCGGCGCCGCCTGGGCGCAGATGCTGAATTACGTGATCACGATCGCCATCTCGGCGTTCTTCGTCCCGCACTACCTCTCGATCTTCTGGGCGCCGCTGAGAACGAACCCCTGGGACATCGTCGGCGGCGCGATCGTGATCGTGCTGCTCGTGAGCCTCAACATCGTGGGGATCAGGGAGGCGGCGAACCTGAACATCTTTCTCGCCGTCGTCGACTTCGCCACCCAGCTGCTCCTCGTGCTGATCGGGTTCGCGCTGATCTTCAGCCCGCACCAGGTCTTCTCGGCAAACCTGCACTGGGGGGTCGCTCCGACCTGGAGGAGTTTCTTCCTCGCGATCCCGATCGCGATGATCGCCTACACCGGGATCGAGACGGTCTCCAACCTCGCCGAGGAGGCGCGAGACCCGCCGCGTGACATCCCGCGCTCGATCAGCTGGGTCGCCGGGGCGGTCTTCGCGATCTACTTCACGCTGCCGCTGATCGCGCTGTCGGCGCTGCCGGTAACCCATGTTGGCGGCACTTACCAGACGAAGCTCGGCCTTCCGCCCGACCAGGGAGGCTTCGCGAACGACCCGGTGCTCGGGCTCGTCGAGAACCTCGGCTTACACGGCGGCGTGCTGACCAGCGCGAAGATCTACGTCGGCATTCTCGCCGCGACGATTCTGTTCATCGCCACGAATGCGGGCGTGATCGGCGCCTCGCGGATCACCTACGCAATGGCGAGCCACCGGCAGCTGCCGGAGATCTTCCGGCGGCTGCATCCTAAGTTCAAGACGCCGTGGCTCTCGCTGCTCGTCTTCGGCGGGATTATCTCGATCGCGGTTCTGCTGCCCGGCAAAACGACCTTCCTGGGCGACATGTACGCATTCGGGGCGATGCTCTCGTTCACGATCGCCCACGCCTCGATAGTCGCCCTGCGGGTGAAGCGGCGCGAACGTGAGATGCGCTTCCGCGCGCGCCCGAACCTGCGTATCGGCTCGGTCGACTGGCCGTTGTTCGCGATCTTCGGCGGGCTCGGGACGGCCGCGGCGTGGCTGGTCGTCGTCGTGCAGAAGCCCGATGCGCGCTGGGTCGGGTTCGGCTGGCTGATCTTCGGCTTCATCTTGTACGCCGTCTACCGGCGCTATGTGATTCATGCCCCGCTCCGCGAGACGGTGTTGGCGCCGGTTCTGATCGGCCCGGGCGCCGCACTCGAGTACCGCAGCATCCTCGTGCCGGTGAAGCCCGGGCGAGAGTCTGAGGAGGCGATCGACTTCGCGTGCCGGCTTGCGGCCGATCGTGGCTCGTCGATCGCGGCTGTCAGCGTCGTGACCGTGCCTCTCGAGCAGCCCCTGGACGCCGACCTACCCGAGGCCGAAGCTGCGGCCAACGAGGCACTCGACGCCGCCGTCGCGATCGGCGAGCTCTACGGGGTCAACGTCATCGGAAGGTTTCTGAGGGCGAGAAGCCCTGGACGCGCGATCGTGCGGGAGGCAGAGCGGCGGCAGACGGAGATCATCGTCCTCGGCGCGCCCCGTGGGGACCGTCCACGGCGGGCGCTGTTCAGCGAGACGGTCGACTACATCCTCAAGAACGCGCCGAGCCGCGTGATGGTCGTGGCGGGGCGAAAGACGGTCGCTGCGTGAGGCGTCGCTTGCGATGCCGATCTGGAGGCCGTGGCGGCTTTGCCGCTACGGCCGTCCAAAACCCGCTTAGGGAGTCAGTGACACTCCGCAACAAGCGGCGGACGGCATGAGTTTCTACAGGGGCGCCACGGCGCTCTTTGCGCTCGCGTTTCTGGGAATCGGGATCGCTCTGGTCGTTGTCACCGCGTCGCGCGGGGGTGGCCTGGTCGGGTATCTGCTGGGCGTGCTCTTCATCGCGCTCGGCGTCGGCCGGCTGTACCTGCTGCGAACGCGCATGCGGCGCAGCTGACGCACACGAAGTTTCCGCCGGTTATAGGGACAGTCCCCACTGGGGACTGTCCCTGAAAAACGCTACGCACTCTGTAGGGACAGTCCCCGCGGGGACTGTCCCTGAAAAACGCGGCGCACTGCGTAGGGACAGTCCCCCACGGGGACTGTCCCTGAAAACGCGCCGTACTCAGCCGACGAGTAGGCCCGGCGGCGGGCATAAGCTGACGCGATGGCACGCAAGCTTCCCCGACTGCAGCGCGTTCTCGACGCGCCGGCCCTCTTCTCGATCGCGTACGGCGAGATCGCCTCCTCGATCTACTTCGCTCTGGGAATCATCGCCCTGCACGCGCTGGGGCTCACACCCGCCGTACTGCTCGTCACGGGCGCCCTCTTCCTCATCGTGTCGCTCTCGTACGTCGAGGGGACGGCCGCGATCCGCGAGACCGGCGGCGCGGCCACGTTCGTGCGGATCGCCTTCAACGACCTCTGGGGCTTCATCACCGGCTGGGCGCTCTTCCTCGACTACCTGATCGTGATCGCGCTCTCCGCGCTCTACGTGCCGCACTACGCCGCCGCGGCGATGTTCACCACGGTGAACAAGCCGTGGGACGTGGTCGCCGGGTGCGGCGTGATCGTGGGCATCGCGGCCTTCCGCCTGCTCCGGAACCGGCGGCTGTTCCGCTTCGCCGTTGTGGTCGCGCTGATCGATCTCGCCACCCAGCTGCTGCTGGTGATCCTCGGTCTCGCACTCCTTTTCTCACCCCATGCGCTGAACCAGGGGACGTCACTCGGGACGAACCCGAGCTGGCACTCGATCGCCTTCGCGCTGCCGCTTGCGATGCTCGCCTACACAGGGCTCGAGACGGTCGCCAACCTGTCGGAGGAGGTGCGGCGCCCCGGCCGGGATCTGCCGCGGAGCGTCTTCAGCGCGATTGGGCTCGTCGTCGTGCTCTACGCCGCAATCGCCGCCGTCGGGGTCTCGGCCTTCCCCGCCAATCCTTCGACTCAGCTGGGCAGCACGTGGGCGAAGGCGCCGTTGATGGGCATCGTCGCCCGCCTGAGGGATCATCTGCCAAATGTGATCGGAGCGCCGCTGCAGGTCTTCGTGGGTCTGTCGGGAGCCCTGATCCTGCTCACGGCGGCGGCCACTTCGGTCGCGGGCTTCGGTCGGCTTGCCTACTCGCTTGGCGAGCACGGCCAGCTGCCGCGTGTGTTCGGGCGCCTCAGCCGGCGCTCGATCGTCGCGCCGCAGTCGATCATCGCAGCGGCGACGATCTCGATCGCTCTGCTCGTGGCGACCACGGCGCTCACGCATCCGATCTTCTTCCTCGCGGGCCTCTACAGCTTCGGCGTCTTGCTCGCGTTCACCGCGGCGCAGATCGCCGTGGTCAAGCTCCGGTTCAGCCATCCCGAGAAACGGCGGCCCTACCGGGTGCCGCTGAACGTCGGCCGCGTGCCGGTGCCATCCGTGGTCGGCGCCTTTCTGACCGCGGTCGTCTGGGTCCTCGCGCTCGCGACACACGCGGGCGCCCGCTATGGCGGCCCGGCGTGGCTGCTCGCGGGCCTGGTCGTGTACGTGGTCGTCCGGCGTTCCCGCGGCGAGGGGCTGCTCGAGCGTGTGGTGTCGGCGGACGAGCACCCGGCTCTCACGGAGGCGCAGTACTCGAGCATTCTGGTGCCGTTGAAGCTCGGCCCGATCGGCGAGGAGATGGTCGCGACCGCGGTCAAGCTGGCCCAGGAATCGGGCGCCTCGGTCTGGGCTCTGCACGTGATTCGCGTGCCGATGGAGCGGCCGCTCGAGGACGAGCTCGCCGACGAGGAAGAGAACGCGGCGGCGGCGATCGCCGAGGCCCAGTTGCTGGGCGCCGATCACCACGTCGAGGTCAAAGGAAAGACCGTTCGGGCCCGCTCGATCGGTGCCGCGATCGTCGAACAGGCGAAGGAGCTGGGCGTCGACCTGATCGTGGTCGGCTCGGCTCCGAAGTGGAGGCGCCAGTCGCGGTTCTTCTCACCGACAGTGGAGTACGTGCTGAAGAAGGCCCCCTGCGAGGTCCTCGTCGTCGCCTTCCCGCAAGGCGTGCTGGAAGAGGACGAAGAAGAGCCTGCGTTCGTGACTACGTAAGCCCAGGTCAGAACGCTGAGCTAATCTGAGCGCGTGAAAGCACTAGTTATCGGCTGTGGCCGCGTGGGGTCGATGGTGGCGCTTCAGCTCGCCGAGGAGGGCTGGGAGGTGACCGCCGTCGACGAGAAGGAGGAGGCGCTCTCGCGGCTCGGCGAGAACTGGCGCGGCGGCTTCGTCCTCGGCCACGGCATGGATGTCGACGTTCTTCGGGAGGCAGGAATCGAGGACGCCGACGCAGTCGTCGTCTCTACGAACGGCGACAACACGAACCTCGTCGTCGCGCAGGTGGCGATGAAGCGCTTCGACAACCAGTGCGTCGTTGTCCGGGTCCTCGACCCGGCTCGGGCCGACTTCTACGCAACCCTCGGTCTGCGAACCATCTCTCCGACCAAGACGGCGATCAGCGAGCTGCTCGACGCCGCGCGCGCCTGCGAGGTCAGGCCGCGCGAGCCTGTCGCGACCTAGCGCTTGTACATCCTGATCGCAGGCGGCGGCAAGATCGGGGCCAACCTGGCCCGGAGCCTGCTGCGCGATGGGCACGGTCACGAGGTGACGCTGATCGAACAACGGCGGGACCGCTTCGACCAGCTCGAGCACGAGCTGGAGCATCAGGTCCAGATGGGCGACGCGACCGAGATCCATGTTCTCGAGCGGGCAGGCGTCGCGCGGCCCCCGGACGTCGTCGCTGCGGTGACGGGCGACGACGAGGACAACCTGATCATCTGTCAGTTGGCCCGGGAGAAGTACGGGGTCAGCAAGGTCGTTGCGCGCGTCAACGACCCTCGCAACCAGGCTCATTTCGACCTGCTCGGGATCTCGGCGACCGTCTCGGCGACGGCGAGCATCATGGCCCTGATCGAGCACGAGGTCCCCGACCACGACCTGATCCACCTGCTCGAACTGCGTAAGGAGAACCTCGAGATCGTCGAGGTCCAGATCGACAAGAACGCGCCTGCCGCCGGCAAGCAGGTGCAGAGCCTCCAGCTGCCCGAGGGTTCCAGGCTGATCTCGATCACACGCAACGGCAAATCCGAGATCGCCATCGGCTCCACCGAGCTTCAGCCTGGCGACCAGGTACTCGCGATTCTCCAGCCCGGCAAGGAGGATGAGCTCCGCCGGGTGCTGCTCAAGAACTAGAACGCGGCTCGTTGGCCTCGGGCACCATGTTGTGAACCTGTCCCGCCGCCTTCTCCTACTTGGGTTCGCTCTTCCTCTCGTACTGGCGGGCGCCGGTTCTGCGTCGATCGGGCATCGCACAGAGGTCGGCGGTGACTGGACCCGCTTCGGCTACGACGCAGCTCGCCACAACGCGGGTCCGACAAACACGGGGATCACGGCTGCCAACGTGCGCCGGCTGCGCCGCCAGCGAGTAAGTCTCCCCGGGACCGTAGACGCGTCGCCGATCTATCTCCGGGGCGTCCGGATTCACGGAGCCCAGCACGACGCCTTCTTCGTGACGACTTCGTACGGGCGCACGATCGCTATCGACGCCGCGAGCGGTGCGATTCTCTGGCGCTTCACGCCGCTCAGTTATGCCGCCCTAGCAGGTTCGTACCGGATCACGAACTCGACCCCAGTCGCCGATCCGAATCGCAAGTTCGTCTACGCCGCGTCGCCAGACGGAAACGTCCACAAGCTGTCTGTCGCAAGCGGTTCGGAGGCCCGAGGCTGGCCCGTCCGCGTGACGCTTCTGTCTCAGCGGGAGAAGCTAGGGACCTCGCTCAACTTTTCGCGCGGCCTCGTCCTGATCGGGACCGGTGGTTACGTGGGCGACGCGCCCCCCTACCAGGGACATGTCGTCGCGATAAGCGCCGCGACCGGCCGCGTCGTACACGTCTGGAACTCGCTCTGCTCAAACGTGCACCGGCTGATGATCCCGTCGAGCTGCTCGCACAGCGACTCGGCAATCTGGGCCAGATCGGGCGTCGTGGTGGTGCCTGGTTCGGGGAACCTGCTGGTCGCGACCGGGAACGGGCTCTTCGACGGCACGCACAATTGGGGAGACAGTGCCCTGATGCTGACCCGGAACGCGGGCGGACTGCTCCGGAACTGGACGCCCCGCGACTACGCAAGCCTGGAGAGCGGCGACGTCGACGTCGGCAGCACCGCCCCAGCGCTGATCGGCCGCAGGTTCGCCGTTCAGGGCGGCAAGGACGGAAAGCTCCGGTTGCTCAGTCTCGCTCGCCTGGGCGGACGGCTCGGTGCCACCGGCGGTGAGTTGCAGACGGTCGCCGCCCCCGGTGGCGCAGAAGTCTTCACCGCCCCGGCGATCTCCGGAAACCGCCTGTTCGTCGCGACCTCGTCCGGTCTCGCCTGCTACGTCCTCAGCAACGGCCGGCTGCACGTCGCCTGGCGCCACAGCGAGGGTGGGACGAGCCCGGTTGTCGCCGGAGGGTTGCTCTACGTCTACAACGGCTCGTTGAACG
>Ga0070708_100004209_pt1 | contig 11305 bp, 7 predicted proteins | sample KBSK5503metaG_FD_65469 | JGI IMG/M metagenome (GOLD analysis project Ga0070708, IMG submission 65469) | Corn, switchgrass and miscanthus rhizosphere microbial communities from Kellogg Biological Station, Michigan, USA - KBS K5-50-3 metaG | ecosystem: Host-associated > Plants > Roots >...
CCATTCAGACGGTTTCAACAGGCGTTCCCTTCACGGTGACACCATTGAGATCACTGTCGGTGATGCAGAACCTGCGTCTCGATCTGAAACGTGCCTCAGCATACCTGGAACCAACCGGAGGGAAATTCTTCTACTTTGTGACGCGCGAGACCGTGGACCGAGAAGCTCGGCTTCATGCCCGGATGCTGTTCTACAACGGCGAAGACCCGGCCACGGGGTCGGCCGCAGGCTGCACGGCTGCGTGGATGGTGGCCCACGGCGTGGCACAACCCGATGAGCACGTTCTCATCGAGCAAGGGTTGGAAATGAATCGACCCAGCAGGATTTTTGTGCTTGCATCGCGCAACAATAACCGTGTAGTCAACGTTCGCGTCGGTGGGAACGCTGTGGAAGTGATGCGAGGCGAAGTTTTCCTCTGAATAAAATGGCACATAGTGGCGAAAAAGCTTGTGGTCCACGACTCTGTGGAAAGTACAATGGCCACAATGTCCCATTAGCATCGGCGGCACTTTACAGCGGCACGCGCTTGCCGTTAGGATGCAATTCGCTCTGACATTCTTCATATAGAGAAAAGCTTCCGTTGGCCGGCGCGCGTTAGCGCCCGGAGCGAACGGATTGCGGATGGATAATGAAACCGAAGCGCACGATTCTGTGTGTGGATGACAACGAACAAACCCTTTCTCACCGGAAAATCATGCTGGAAACGCGCGGTTACCGGGTCGCGAGCTTTACCCGCGGTGAAGAGGCCGTCGAACGATTCAAGCAGGGCGGAATCGATTTGGTGATTACCGACATGGCGATGCCAGGGCTGGACGGCCCGCAGTTGATTGCCACCGTCAAGAACATCTCGCCGCAAACCCCTGCCATTCTCATCTCCAGTAAAGTGCGCATCTACGATCACGAATCGCAAGCCGACGTGTTTCTCGCCAAGGGCATGTACGCCCCTGCTGATCTTCTGGAGCGCATCCGGCTGTTGCTGGTACGCAAGCGCGGACCCAAGCGCATGCAGCCACGGCCTCCGGCGGCGCGCCAAGTCGGCGCGGCCTGAAATCAATCCTTTCTGCAGAACCCTTGCGTCCGTTTCTCTTTAAGAAGAACGATCGCAGAGAAGACCTCCCAATTTCACTCTCGATATACGCAGCCGGCCGAACCTTCGCTGGCGTCCTTCGTGTAAGATCGTGTCGAGCATGGCGGCAGCATTCATCGAAGCACGGGATCTGTGCAAGACCTACCACGTGGGGAAAATTGAGGTCCAGGCGCTGCGAGGCATCTCCTTCAGCGTGCAAAAGGGAGAGTTCGTCAGCATCGTGGGCCCTTCGGGCAGCGGCAAGTCGACGCTGTTCTACCTTTTAGGCGGATTGACTCGGGCGGATTCAGGAAGCGTGGTATTAGACGACGACGATTTTGCCAAGTTGTCCGACGCCGAACGAACCCGGATGCGTAAGCGAAAGATTGGCTTCGTGTTTCAGAAGTTCAACCTGCTTCCGACGCTGGACGCACGCTCGAACATCACCATCGCGCAGGAAATTGCAGGCACTGGGGACCAGGATCCGGCGCACTTCAATCGCATCACAGATCTGCTGGGACTTACCAAGAGGCTCCGCCACCGGCCTTCGGAGCTCTCCGGAGGGGAACAACAGCGCGTGGCTCTGGCCCGAGCGCTCATCAACAAGCCGGCTATAGTTCTTGCCGACGAACCTACGGGCAACCTCGATTCGAAAAACTCCGATGTTGTGCTGGGCATGTTGCGGCAGTCAAATCAGGAGTTGGGGCAGACGGTTCTGATGATCACGCACAATCCTGAGGCCGCAAAATACGGCCACCGAATCATCCACATGCGCGATGGTCAGATCGTAAAGCCGGAAGAAGATCCGCAGTGGACTGGGCACTGAAGCAGCCCGCATGAAAATCAAGCGCTGCCAATCTTAGCGGTTGACTCTCTGCCCCGCGGGGGAACTGAATTGCTCGGCGGGCCGGAACGCGAAGATTCGGTTCATTACATGCGACGCTAGCTCAAGTGAACGAGGGTAACGTACCCGAGGTTACCAGACGGTGAGTACCCAGATAGAGTAGAAGGTCTCCTTGACAGAGCGGCAAGCCGAGTTCATAGTGTGAGGACACTTAGCACGCGCTGGTCACCCCCCTAACCGACTTTTCGCGGCAACCCATCTACATTAAGTTCTCAAAGGAGCAAGTACATTGGTTCTTACAAAGCCGGATTTTGATGTTGCCATTATTGGTGGTGGTCCCGCGGGCGGCTCGATGGGTGCTTACCTGGCCAAAGCGGGAGTGAATTGCGTGGTTTTCGAGCGCGAACTGTTTCCCCGCCCGCACGTGGGCGAGTCGCTCGTTCCTTCGGCGATGAGAGTTTTCCGGGATCTCGATTTTCTTGACCAGATGGAAGAGGCCAAGTTTCCCCACAAGTTTGGCGCGGCATGGACCGCCGAGGACCAGGGGGCTTACGAGATGAACTTCCAGGGTGGATTCAAGGATAAGGACCAGATCAACCCGGAGTCTCACGTGGAAATCCGCTTTAACGAGCGTCAGCAGGAAGGCGTCGATCGGGAATACACATACCACGTCGACCGCAGCAAGTTCGACCTGATGCTGCTGCAACATGCCAACAAGCTAGGCGCCGCGGTCTATGAAGGCGTCAAGGTCAGCTCCGTGGACTTCGGCCCCAAAGAACCCATCGTTCGCTTCAACATGGGTTCGAAGGAAATGGGCGTCAGCGCCAAAATGGTCATTGATTGCAGTGGCCGCAACACTTTTCTGGGCAATCAGATGAAGCTGAAGATCAAGGATCCAGTGTTTGATCAGTACGCCATCCACACCTGGTTTGACGGTTACGACCGCAGGGCCTTCGCCAAGAAAGATGCCCAGCTGGATTTCATTTTCATCCATTTCCTTCCGATCTCCAACACCTGGATCTGGCAGATCCCCATCACCGATTCAGTCACCAGCATTGGCGTGGTCACGCAGAAGAAAAACTTCGCAAAGTCGCGGCAGGACCGGGAGCAGTTCTTCTGGGATGCAGTAGGAACCCGTCCATTGTTGCGGGAAAAGCTGCGTCAGGCCGATCAGATGCATGCCTTCAAGGATGAGGGCGACTACAGCTATGCCATGAAACAGCTTTGCGGCGACCGATTCATGCTGGTCGGAGATGCCGGACGGTTTGTAGATCCGATCTTCTCGACCGGTGTCAGCATCGCTCTGAACAGCGCTCGCTTCGCTCACTTCAATGTTCTGCGATCGCTGGAAAAAAATGACTTCTCGCGCGAGGGCTTCTCGGAGTACGAAACCAAGCTTCGCCTCGGGACCAAGAACTGGTACGACTTTATCTCGGTGTACTACCGGCTCAATGTGCTGTTCACCTACTTCGTTGGTGACCCACGCTATCGCCTGGATGTGCTGAAGCTGCTGCAAGGCGATGTTTACGATGATGCGGCGCCGCCAGTGCTTGAGAAGATGAAGAAGATGGTCTCAGAGGTCGAGCAAAACCAGAAGCATCCCTGGCACAAGCTTCTCGGCGACATGACTGTGGACGCGTTCAAGCAGGTCAGCCAATAGTCCCAATCTTGGCAATTCAGTAAATCTTAGGAGGAAGCGTTGGTTATTACGAAGCCAGATTTTGATGTCGCCATCATTGGAGGAGGACCGGCTGGATCTTCCATGGCAGCCTACCTGGCCAAGGCAGGGGTAAGTTGCGTAGTGTTCGAACGTGAATTGTTTCCACGCCCTCACGTTGGGGAGTCGCTGGTTCCTTCTTCTACGAGGGTCTTTAAGGATCTGGATTTCCTGCCCCAGATGGAGGCCGCTAAGTTTCCGCACAAGTATGGTGCGGTGTGGACGACAGACGACAAGAAAACGCCCTATGTTCACGACCTTGAGGGCCTGGCTCCCGATTGCAACGTGGACATTCGCTTCGACGAGCGCCAGCAGGTTGGAGTGGATAAGAACCACACGTATCACGTCGATCGCGGCAAGTTCGATTTGATGCTTTTGCAACACGCCAACAAGCTGGGCGCGACGGTCTATGACGGTATCAAGGTCAGCGCGGTGGACTTCGGCCCAAAGGAACCTATCGTCCGCTTTCATATGGGATCGAAGGAAATGGGCGTCAGCGCCAAGATGGTAGTGGATGCCAGCGGCCGCAACACCTTCCTGGGCAATCAGATGAAGCTGAAAGTACAGGATACGGTGTTCGATCAATACGCCATTCACTCCTGGTTCGATAGCTATGACCGCAAGGTTTTTGCAAAGCGGGAGACGAACCTCGACTACATTTACATTCACTTTCTGCCCATTTCCAACACCTGGATCTGGCAGATTCCAATCTCCGACGACGTGACCAGCATCGGTGTTGTGACCCAGAAAAAGAACTTCGCCAAGTCGAAAGAAGACCGCGAGAAGTTTTTCTGGAGCTCGGTAGGCACGCGGCCGATGATCGAAGAGACTTTGCGGAAGGCCAACCGTATCCGCCCTTTCAAGGATGAGGGCGACTACAGCTATGCCATGAAGCAGCTTTGTGGCGACCGTTTTCTCATGGTCGGTGATGCGGGCCGTTTCGTGGATCCCATCTTCTCTACCGGCGTCAGCATCGCGCTCAACAGTTCCCGCTTCGCACACAAGGACATTCTCAGCGCTTTGGAGCGCAACGACTTTTCGCGGGAAAGTTTCGCGACCTTCGAAAACACGCTGCGTCTCGGAACCAAGAACTGGTATGACTTCATCACCGTTTATTACAGGCTGAACGTATTGTTCACCTACTTCATCAACGATCCCCGATATCGGCTGGACGTGCTGAAGCTCCTGCAGGGAGACGTTTACGATGATGCGACTCCTCCGGTCCTGGACAAGATGCGTAAGATGGTGACCGAGGTAGAACAGAACGAAAAGCACCCCTGGCACAAGTTGCTGGGCGATCTGACCTCGAACGCGTTCAGCCCGGGATCCTAGAAGTCTGGGCGGTGCAGGATAAAAGCCGCGGCTCCCCCCTGCTGTGGCAGTGAAAATTGCGGGCCAAGCCGCGACCGGTTGCAGGCTTGACTTGAGTTCTAGCTTTTCCCGGTCATAGTTGCGCGTGGCAACGCATGCGCGGCTACATTCCCCCGGAAGATGAGAGGCTGTGATGTCCCACACCAACAGGAATTTCATCATCGCTTACATCGTTCTCGTGGGCCTTCCAATCGTTGGCTTGGCAGGAGCTCTCAAGAGCGGGCGCACGCTGGCCCCACCGATTTCGGTGGATGGAGCGTGGACGCTACAACCTGATCCCGTTCAACTAGCTGCCCTGCCTTGTGCGAAGTCCTTGGTGTCTGTCCAGGACACGACGCTCGCGATCTCACAGTCTGGCAAAAACTTCACGTTGAGCTTTGCCAATTGGCCTAAGTCCATCGGCTCCGGCAGGGTCGAAGGGACAAAGCTCACGGCGTCGCTCATCCCACCAGATGTGTGGACCAGTCAAGCCGGCTGCGGCAGTGGCCGCGAACTTTCCATTGTGGCCACAGTCGATGGCAAGGCAGCTTCGAGGTCGCTGCTGGGCACGCTCTCGGTGAACGACTGTCCTTCTTGCGCAACGGTGCGGTTCAACGGCTTCAGGCAAGCGCCTCCCGCGAAAGGAGAACGCTAGTGCTGAACCTTTTCACCCTGGTTCTACAGATTGCCGTAATCCTCGCAGTATGCCGCGTAGTCGGAAGTCTCTTCCGACTTATCCATCAGCCGCGCGTGGTGGGCGAAATGTTTGCCGGCATTCTGCTGGGCCCGTCGCTGCTGGGTTGGATTGCACCAGGACTCTCGGCGTATTTGTTTCCGCCCGCCAGCCTTGGCTTCCTGAACGCCCTAAGTCAGATTGGTGTGATCATCTTCATGTTCCTTGTGGGGTTGGGAATCAATCCAAAGGAATTGAAGAGCCACGGCCACGCCGCCGTGCTGACCAGCCATGTCAGCATCACGGCTCCATTCGTGCTGGCGACCGTACTTTCGCTTTACCTGTACCCCAAGCTCTCTGATGACAGTGTGAGCTTCACCAGCTTCGCGCTATTCATGGGAGCGGCCATGAGCATTACGGCTTTCCCAGTTCTGGCACGCATTTTGACCGAACGCGATCTTCTCGGGAGCCGTCTCGGAACTATCGCGATCGCCTGCGCGGCCGTGGACGATGTGACCGGCTGGTGCATCCTTGCCTACATTGTGGTGCTGATCCGCTCCGCGCACAACACGACCTCGATCTGGGTAACACTTGGGGGCATTCTCGGCTTCGCTCTGATCATGATTTACGGTGTTCGGCGGCTGCTGCGCCGCTATCAAACGATTTATCGCGAGCGCGGACAAATCAGCGAAAACCTGATGGCACTTATGCTGTTGCTGGTGCTGGCCTCGGCTTTGTGTACCGAATGGCTGGGAATCCACCTGCTGTTCGGTTCCTTCCTCATGGGCGCGATCATGCCCAAGGAACAGAAGTTCGTGCGCTACGTTCTGGACCGCTTTGAGACCGTTACCGTCACTCTGCTGCTGCCGTTGTTTTTCGCATTCACTGGACTCCGCACCAACATTGGCCTGGTGCGGGGCCAGGAGATGTGGATGTACTGCGGCTTGATCATCCTGGTAGCAACGGCGGGAAAATTGGGCGGCTCTATGGTGGCTTCCTGGTTGTCAGGCATGCCAGCAAGAGAGGCTGCCGGCCTGGGCACGCTGATGAATACTCGAGGTCTGATGGAGCTGGTCATTCTGAACATCGGCCTGGACATCAAGGTGATCTCTCCAGCGCTTTTCTCGATGATGGTGCTGATGGCTCTGTTCACCACCTTCATGACCACGCCGGTGTTAGAACTGATCTGTCCCGATCGTATCCTGCGAGCGCGACCCGCCACCGTTCCGGCAGAGGCGGCGGTTCCGACGTTGACTCTTGAGCTGGAGTCCAGCGAGAGAATCTCGGCATGACAGGATAATTGGCACCGATGTGCTCCATCGGAGTGCAATTTCTTACAACCTTGATAAAAATCGGTTGCAATAAATTGCACACTGCTAAAACAATACAGGCACGCGATATTGTCGATGCACTTCTCAAGGAATCTGGTATGATCGTGCGAAATTAATAGAGTTTTGCAAAGACATTGCAAACTCCGATCAGGCCGGGATTCTCAGCCTGACTTACCCTTTACTCCTCCCCCCGATGAGCTCTAATTGTGCGAAGAAAAATACAATCTATGGCTAGGCCTGCAATTTTTGTGCTCTTCCTGCTGCTGTCCTTGAGGTCAGCCTCCTTGGCCCAAACCGTCACTTCGTTTGAGGGGATTGACGCATTGCAACTGTCCAATGCGCAACTTGACATCGACCCGAATGGGGCGGTTGGCACCAAGCAGTACATGGAGTGGGTGAACGTCTACTACCAGGCTTACGACAAAGTCACGTTTGCTCCCGTATGGTCTACCCCGCAGGTGGGTACGACACCTTGGAAGAATGCTAACTTGTCTGCCTGCGGCAGCATCGCTGGAGATGGCGTCATCGTGTTCGACCGGCTGGCGTCTCGCTGGGTCATTGGTGCGCACAGTTCGACAACAAACAATTACTACTACTGCATCGCCATTTCCAACACCGACGACCTGAGATCGAATACGCTGAGTTGGTTCGCTTATGCAATCCCGCTGAATTCAATTCTCGGAACGAATGTTAGCGGGAACGTCTACTTCCCTGACTGGCCGAAATTGGGGACCTGGTCTGATGCTTATTACCTGTCGATGGATCTGGAAGATCCGAATAACAGTTATCGGGAAGTAGGCGTGGTGGCTTGTGCCTTGGATCGAACCAACATGGTGCTCGGGCTGACGCCCAATCCACCGCAATGCTTCCGCGAGCCCGCGCCGTTGAGTGGAAGTGTGTACCTCGGCCATAGTTTGATCCCGGCCGACGTAGATGGCACCACGCCACCTTCATCTGGGCGGGACGAGTTCTTCGTTAGTATCGAGAACCCTGTAATTGATGGCGTGACCACAACCACGAATACTTTCAACGTATGGGATTTCCACGTGGACTGGGCGACCCCGGCAAATTCTACATTCACTCAATCGTCGCAACCGGTTGCGGCTTACACGCCCGGATGCTACACGCCCTCATCTCCGGTTCTGACGCTTTGCGTTCCGGACCAATCGACCGCGCTTTCGGGAATCCACCTCGATTCAGTTGGCGACCGCTTCATGCCGCGCCTCTCCTATCGGAATTTTGGGTCTTACGAATCATTTCTGTTCAGCCATACGATTCAAGTGGGTACCGGCACAAGCAAGCAAACAGGGGTACGGTGGTACGAGCTTCGCGGCGCTGGGATACCTCTCCTCTATCAGAACGGCACGGTCAGCCCCGACTCCTCTCTGTTTCGCTTCATGCCCAGTATCGCCCAGGATAATAGTGGAGAGGCGGCGGTTGGCTACAGCGTCTCAAGCGGCTCCACTCATCCCGCCATTCGAGCATCGTGGTGGAACCTGAAAAGTGCGACTTCGCCGACGGAGATTACGCTCTTAAGCGGAGGCGGAGACGAGCAGAACTCGGGCCAGTGGGGCGATTACACCAGCATGACGATCGATCCCGTTGACGGCTGTACTTTTTGGTACGTCAACGAGTACTTTGCACAGAACCAGACCGGAAAGCCGTACAACTGGGACACCCGGATTTCTAATTTCAAACTTCCAGCCTGCGGGACGGCTGCGCTTTCGCCCGCGTCGGGACTGACGTTTGGATCTCGTGTGATTGGCACGACCAGTTCACCGCAAATTGCAACGCTCACCAACGGCCAGAGCGTGACGCTGAATATCAACAGCATCGGCTTCACTGGCACTAATAGCGGGGACTTTGCCCAGACGAATACGTGCGGCGGAAGCCTGCCGGCCGGCGGAGTCTGCACAATAAGCGTGACCTTTACCCCGACTGCCAATGGATCCCGCAGCGCGACATTGACCGTGACCGATGATGCCGGCAACAGCCCGCAAACCATCAGCGTTACCGGAACTGGGGTGGTCGCAGTCACATTGTCGGCCACGAATCTGAACTTTGGGAATGTTGTGATCCAAACTAGCAGCACAGCACCTGCCGTCACGCTTACCAATAATCAGACGGTGTCGCTAACCGGCATTAACATTAGCACCGCCGCACCTTTCAGCCAGGTCAATACCTGCGGCACCAGTATCGCAGCCGGTGCAAAGTGCAAGATAACGGTCACATTCTCTCCGACGAGCACGGGGACGCAGGCAGGAACGGTGACGATAACCGATAGCGCCAACAACAGTCCGCAAACAATAACCCTGAAGGGAACGGGAATTCTTCCGGTCACTTTCAACCCCACCCTGCTGAATTTCGGGACTGTGCCGGTCCGGACCAGGAGCAATCCGTTGACTACAACCCTGACGAATCACGAGAAAGTAGCGCTGACTATCAGCGCAATCAATATTACCGGCGCTAACAGCGGAGACTTCGCCCAGAGTAACAATTGCCTCCCCAGCGTGGCTGCAGGAGGAACTTGCACAATAACTGTGAACTTTACACCTAGTGCGACTGGTAGCCGCAACGGAACACTTGTGGTCACGGATAACGCTTCGACCAGCCCGCAGAGTGTGAAATTAACCGGAAGTGGTCAATAAGACGTATCAAGACGATTTGAAAGCGATGTTTCGGAGCATTTAGAACATTCAACCGGAAAGTATATTCGAGGAATTTACAGTTGTGGCACTCAAGTGCTATTCCCGAGCCAAGGAACCCATAATATAAAATCACTAAAACTATAAAGACTGCGGTCTCCCCTGACCGATTCAGCTTTCTTTTTAGAGAAGCGCTGGCTGTGGATTAGTTCTTCGCACAACTTCCCTGGGAACAATACCGATAATGTTTGAGAGGGGCCACCTATGAAAGCAAGCTGCAAGTCCCTTTATGGTCGAATTCGTGGGAATGCATTTGAACAGCTCGCGGCGATGATCGCTCGGGGAAAGAGGTTCACTTTAAGGACGCTTTCCCCACGTTCTGGTAAGTTCTTGACCATCCTGCCCCTCGTCGTTGGCGCAAGCATGCTCTCCCGTGCTCCTCTTCAGGCCCAAGTGAGCGTGTTGACGAGCCAGAACGACAACAATCGTAGTGGTCAGAACATCCAGGAACCGTTTCTTAATTCCATCAATGTCAGGTCGGCGACTTTCGCCAAACTAGGTTCCTATGGTGTTGATGGGTTTGTGGTCGGACAGCCTCTCTACATGCCGAACGTCTCGATCCCGGGGACAGGCCAACGCAACGTAGTATTCGTCACAGACCAGCACGATAGTGTTTACGCCTTCGACGCCGATAACCCGAGCAGCGGCACACCCCTATGGCAGATCAGCCTGATTAATCCCGCCGCCGGCGTGACTACGGTTCCCATCAGTGAACAGGGTTGCGCCGCGGTGAACGGCTATACCGAAGTGGGTATTCAAGGGACTCCGGTGATCGACGCTACGACGAACACGATCTATCTCGATGCGAAAACTAAAGAAGTAGTCGGCGGTGTCACTAGCTACATACACCGGCTACACGCATTGGACATAGGTACGGGAGCAGAAAAGTTCGGTGGGCCGGTACAGATCACCGGCTCGGTGCAAGGGTCTCGCGGTACAGTAACTTTTGATTCCCTCAAATCATGCCAGCGGCCCGGTCTGCTGCTTGAAGACGGAATTGTGTATATCGCGTACGGATCCAACGGTTGTGACACTACACACGGCTGGGTATTTGCTTACAACGCGACTACCTTGGCCCAGCTAGGTGTCTTCAACACTTCTCCTAACCAAATAAAGGGGGCAACGGTGTGGCAGGGCGGAGCCGGACTTGCGGCTGACAACAGCGGCAACGTGTACTTCATCACGGCAAACGGCACTTTTGATGCCAACACCGGGGGATCCGATTTCGGCGACAGCTTCATGAAACTCAGCCTTGGGTCGGGAGGATTGACCTGGAGCGATTACTTTACTCCCTACGATCAGGCCAATATGGGCACGAACGATCTCGACCTGGGATCTGGAGGTGTCCTGCTGCTGCCGGACCAGCCGACCTCTCCTCCCCATCTCGCGATTGGTGCGGGCAAGACCGGGACAATCTACCTGATAAATCGGGACAATTTGGGCCATTTTCAACCCAACAACAACAATCAGATTGTGCAGTGGCTGCAGAATGTATTGGGAGAGGTGGAAGGTACTCCGGCATATTGGAACGGCACGGTATATTTTGCCCCAGTACACAGTTCCGTCGTGGCGTACTCCCTGACCAATGGGTTTTTGTCTACGCAGCCCATTGCGCAAAG
>Ga0070708_100004210_pt1 | contig 11304 bp, 8 predicted proteins | sample KBSK5503metaG_FD_65469 | JGI IMG/M metagenome (GOLD analysis project Ga0070708, IMG submission 65469) | Corn, switchgrass and miscanthus rhizosphere microbial communities from Kellogg Biological Station, Michigan, USA - KBS K5-50-3 metaG | ecosystem: Host-associated > Plants > Roots >...
ATGAAGAAGGTGCTCCTATCGATGGTTCTGGCGCTCGGCGCCGGGGCTTGTTCGAAGTCGGTCGTTCCCGATGCCGGTTCTCCGGGGCCGAAGGCGCCTCGTCGACCGGGACCCTGAAGCTCACCGGTCAGGCCTCGACGTTCGAGGCGAACGTGGGTATCGCGCTTCGCGACGCATCCGGACGCGTCGTCGTGCGCACCTCCACGACCGCGTCGATCGCCGCACCCGAACGAGGATCGTTCGCGAAAACGATCGTCTTCGTTCCTCCCGCGACCCGGCAGACCTGGACCCTGCAGGTGATCGAGGACAGCGCGAAGGACGGCTCGGTGGTCTTCAAAGAGGACAGGCACATCCTCGTCGGCTGAAAAAAACGGAAGAATCGGATCCTCTCGGAGTTGGGACTCCGGGGGGATTCCGCCGTCCGGAGACCTCAGGTACCGTGTCCCACATGCTTTGCCCTGAGTGCCGGCGAATGGTGGGCAGGGACGGCTACTGCCCTCAGGGGCACCTGGCTCGTCCCGAGCTCCAGATGAAGCCCCCCAACGATGCCCCGCCCCCGCTGACCGCGGCTGCACCCGTACCGCCGGGGGTGCCGGCTGCGTCGCCCGCCGAGCCCTCCGCTCCGGCTGCCGGGGTGAATGTGCCGGCAGGGTTGGGACCGTCCAACCCCTCGCTCGACCCGGCGACGGCCTCCGGAGTCCTTTCCACCCAGATCCCGGCAGGCCCCCCGCCGGTCCCTCCCGAGCAGCTCTTCGCCGTGGGCGGTAGAAGCAAGCGCGCAGCGGTCTGGGTTGTGACCGTCATCGCGCTGGCAGCGGTGGTCGTGTTCGCGCTCTTCTTCCTCGGCCAGTCCGCCGGCGCGTCGAACCTCAAAAGGGTGTTCACGGCCGGCGAGACGCACACGTACTCGATGGAGATGACCAGCCGCGGACGCGCCGGAACGTTGAACGGCGGTATCACGGTCAACCAGTTCATCGACGCGCAATTGACCCAGCGCACCGGCGCCGTCGACAAGAACGGTTCCGCCACGCTCACGTTCACGCTCACCAACCTCCACTTCTCCTCCAACGGGCGCCGAATCGCGGCGCCGCCCGGCACCGGGGGCGCGTTCACCGTGCGAGTCCAACCGGACGGAAGGGTCACGCCTCTCGACAACAAGGACCCGTTCGGACTCGAAGACGTCAATCCCGCCGCACTCTTCGTGAGCCCCTCGAACGCTGGACCGCTGCTCCCCGACCACACGGTCAAGCCCGGAGAATCCTGGACGATCGATGTTTCCCAGAAGGATCCGAACTTCGGATCGATCGATCTCCACGCGGTGAACACGCTTCTCCAGCACCAGACGATCGATGGGAACGACGCGGTTGTGATCCGCTCGCTGGTCACGGCACCGATCGACATCACGGTCGGACACGACCAACTCGTCGACCAGGCGAAGCGGGCCGGCGACACCGGAGCCGAGATCCCGGACGGCGCCGGCATAAAGGTGGTCGGAAACCTGTCCTATCACTCCACCCAAACCATCTACACCTCCAACGGGGTGCTCCAATCCGTGCTCGGCGATTTCACGATGCGGGGCACCACGACAGTGTCCGGCGTCGCTCCCCAAGACGTCTCGGTTGTCTTCGATCTGAACTTCGGGTTGACGATGACGAAGACCTCGACGGGCCAGTCGGCCTGAGCGAACGAAGCTCAGTCGGTCGGTCTTAGATGGACCACGTCGCCGGCGGCGACCACCTCCAAACCAGACGCGGTTTCCACAATCAGGGCACCGCGGTCTGTGAGATCGACCGCGGTCCCATCGATGGAGCCCTCGGCGCGTTCGACGCGGACTCGGCGGCCGATGGTGTCGCACGCGGCGCGGTAGTCGGCGAGAGCGTCCTCCGGCGAAACCATCCGAGCCCCGAAAGCCGACAGGACGGCGGAGAGCAGCCACGCCCGCGCCGGAACACCCCCGCCCGAGGCGACGATACTCGTCGCCGAATCGCGCAGCTCGTTGGGGAAGTCCGCCTGCCGCACGTTCACCCCGACGCCGATGACCACGGCTCCGGCACCGTCTGACTCGGACAGGATCCCTCCGAGTTTGCGATCCGCGACGACGAGATCGTTCGGCCACTTGAGCTTCACTTCGATGCCGCCTGCCACCGTCGCGGCCCGCGCAGCCGCGACGCCGGCGACGAGCGACAGCAGCGGCAATCGCTCCGGCTCGAGCGCCGGACGAATCAGCCAGGACGCGAGGAGCGCGGTTCCGGGCTCGGACCACCAAGAGCGGCCGAGCCTTCCGCGCCCGGCGGTCTGGGAATCGGCGACGACGACGGTCCCCTCCGGCGCGTCGTCCGCAGCGAGCCGTAGCGCTTCCGCGTTCGTCGAGTCGAGCTCTGCGTGGCAGTGCACGCGCCGGACCCACGGGGCTGCTCCGGCCATCGCTTGGAACTCGGCGGGATCGAACGGCTCGGGCTCCACGTTGCCCGAGGCTACCAGCCGATCAGCCCGGTGAGGCGCTTTCTGTCGCCGTGCTACCCTCCGGCTCCGCATGTTCACGAAGGTGCTGGTCGCGAACCGCGGCGAGATCGCGGTGCGCGTTCTGCGCGCTCTGCGCGAGCTCGGCATTGCCTCAGCGGCGGTGTACTCCGAGGTCGATCGCGAGGCCCTCCACGTCCGGCATGCCGACGAGGCATTCCTGATCGGGGAGGCCCCCCCGGCGGCTTCGTACCTGAACGTCGACCACATACTCGACGCGGCTGATCGCGCAGGCGCGGAAGCGATCCACCCGGGCTACGGGTTCCTCGCCGAGAACGCGGACTTCGCGCGCGCGTGCGCGAAATCGGGGTTCATATTCGTCGGTCCGCCGGCCGAGGCGATCGAGCGCATGGGCGACAAACTCGCGGCCCGGCGGGCGGCGGTGGATGCCGGCGCGCCCGTCGTGCCCGGCACGCTCTCCCCGGCGTCGGGTCCCGATGAGGTGCGCGCGTTCGCCGCTGAGCACGGGTACCCGATAGCGATCAAAGCGTCATTCGGTGGCGGAGGACGCGGCCTCAAGGTCGTGCGCTCCGAGAAGGAGCTGTCGGAGGCGTTCGCATCTGCGCAGCGCGAATCGCAGATGGCGTTCGGTCGCGACGAGGTCTATCTCGAGCGCTACCTGGAAGGTGCGAGACACATCGAGGCGCAGATCCTCGCGGATCAGCACGGAACCGTTCTGTTCTTCGGCGAGCGCGACTGCACCCTGCAGCGGCGCCATCAGAAACTGGTCGAGGAATCGCCGTCGCCGGTCGTTTCTCCGGATGTGCGCCGGAGGCTCGGAGAAGCGTCGGTCGCCATCGCTCGCCAGGTCGGCTACACCAACGCCGGCACGATCGAGACGCTGCTCGAAGCGGACCTCGAGCGCTTCTACTTCATGGAGATGAACACTCGCCTGCAGGTCGAGCATCCGGTGACAGAGCTGTGCGCCGACATCGACCTGGCGAAATGGCAGATCCGGATCGCCGCCGGCGAGAAGCTTCCTTTCGCGCAGGAGGACATCTCCCCTCGCGGGCACGCGATCGAGTGCCGCATCAACGCCGAAGATCCCGCGAAGAAGTTCTTCCCCTCGCCCGGCCGCATCGGTACGTACCGAGAGCCGTCAGGGCCCGGCGTGCGGATCGACAGCGGATTCGGACCGGACTCCGAGATCCCGCGCTCGTACGATTCGTTGATCGCGAAGCTCGTCGTTTGGGCCGAGTCCCGCGACGAAGCTCGAGCCCGGATGGCGCGAGCCCTGGACGAGTACGTCATCGAAGGCGTGAAGACGACGATCCCCTTCCACCGCATGATCATGGAGCACCCTCGCTTCGCGGCGGGAGATATCTCAACGTCCTTCGTCGAGAACGAGCTAGACCTATCGGGTCTTGCGCAGCCGGACGCCGTCGCAACCGCGACCGCCGGGACGGCCGGCGAACGGGTCGTCACCGTCGAGGTCGGCGGGAAGCGGTTCGAGGTCGCGGTACGCGGTCTCGGCGCGCTCGCCCCGGTCGCATCTTCAGCCGCGCGCCCGGCCCCGCCGCAAGCAGACCCGAAGGCCCGGGCCGCGTCGACCGGTGTGAGGGAGACCGTGCGTGCGCCCATGCAAGGGACGGTCGTGAAGACGCCCGTGGCCGTCGGGGACGGCGTGACAGCCGGGGAGCTCCTGATCGTGCTCGAGGCGATGAAGATGGAGAACCACATCACCTCACCGCGCGACGGCACCGTGGTCGAGTTGCACGTTTCGCCCGGACAGAACGTCGAAACCGGCGCCTCGCTCGCGACGATCGAATAGCCCTGGACGGTCCCTGCGGCGCGCCGTCAGCGTCGCCGTCCGCCCCGAGCGCCTCCCTCACTCCCGGCGCCTCGCCGAGCGGGTCCCTTTCTGCCGGGCCTGGGGCGGGCTCGAGCGGCTGGTGGTGGAAGCTGATCCTTGGCCTGGCCGTCGCCGGCGGTTCGATCCTCGGGCGCCGCGCGCTCGGGCGCCGGCGCCGCGCGTAACCGCGCTCCGGTGACGACCGGCGAGCGGTCCGATGTCCACGGCGTCGGGGGCGCCTGCGTGAGCGCAGCGAGCTCGAGCAGAACCGTGTCGTAGTTCACGCGCCAGCCGGCGAAGTCCAGCCACGCTTGCTCTCGATCGCGTTTCACCGGAACGCCGCCCGCCACGAGGCGGTCGAGCGCCTGGTCGAACTCTTCATGCGTGATCGACACCGGATCGCCGGGGTCGGGGTCGGGGTTGAACGGCAGGACGAAGAACGCCGCGATGCGGCGGAGCGACAGATAGCCGGCGCGGATCATCAACTCGGCTCTCGGATCGCGTGGACGATCCACCGCGGCACAGGTGAGCGCGGCCGCGTCGAGCACCGTTCCGGCCGCGGTGATCCAGGAATGATCCGGCTCCGGCGAACGGAAGAACGCGAGCGCAGGGAAGGACGTGTGCGTTTCGGCGAGCTCGACGAACCAGCCTTCCCACCGATCCCACAGCAGCTGCAGTTCGTCGAAGAACTCGATGCGCCAGAAGCGCACGAGCAGCTCGACGGCCGACGGCGGCGATCCCGCGCGCGTCTCGAGCGTCTCGACCGCGGCCTCCCGGCGCGAGAACACGCCGTACAACGTGGGCAGGTACGAGATCAGCAGCGCCAGAAGGATGAACCCGACCGCCGCCTCGGTGAACGAGACGAGGGTCGCGCCGATCGATTCGGGATGGACGAGCCCGAGCGTCAACAGGGCCGAGCCGCTTGCCGTGAGCGCGTCACGGAAAGGCGTGATCCCGACCCCGACGTAGACGAGCGTGTACCCGACGAACTCGAGCGTCAGCCAGGCGACGAGCAGAACCAGGAGGGTGACCGGAGCGTACAGCGCGAAGATCCGGTCCCGGCGCAGGTACGAGGCGTCCCTGCCGACGCGCAGGTCGAACAAGACGCGCATGCCGCGGAAGACGCGCCGGCCGAGCCGCACGGGGACGCCGCGGGGCAGGATCACGGTGCGCACCGCCGACATGAGCGTCGCCAGGATGATGAATACGCCGGCGATCGTCGCGAGGACCCGAAGCGCGATAAGCGCGGCGCTCACCCCCGCATCAACTGGCGGGCAGCTTCTTGGATGCTCCCGCCGAACGACGGATAGATCGAGAACGCTTGAGCGAGCTGCTCGACGCCGAGGTGCGCGTGCACCGCCAGCGACAGGGGCAGGATCAGGTCGCTGGCGTGTGGCGCGACGACCGTCCCGCCGACGACGACGCGGGTCGCACGGAGAGCGATCACCTTCACGAACCCGTCCTCGAGCCCGACCATCTTCGCGCGAGCGTTGGTCGCGAAGGGCAGCTTGCGGACATCCACGGCCAGCCCCCTTTCCGCGCACTCCGGCTCCGAGAGACCGACGGTCGCGATCTCGGGGTCGGTGAACACGGTGGATGCGACCTCCTCCCAATGCATCGGCGACACGGCTTCCCCGAGCGCGTGCCACATAGCGATCCGGCCCTGCATCGCGGCGGTGGACGCGAGCATCATCTTTCCCGTCACGTCCCCGGCCGCGTAGATCGACGAGACGTTCGTGCGACTGACGCCATCGATCGGGATGGATCCGTCCTCTTGAATCCGAACGCCGGCTTCTTCCAGGCCGAGCCCCGACGAGTTCGCCACCTGACCGACCGTGAACAGCGCGTGGGTGCCGGCGAGACGCTCGCCGGTGATCAGCTCGACCTCGACCCCGACCTCCGTCGCGCGCGCGCCGGCCGCGCGCGAGTTCTTTATGATCTCCATCCCTCGGCGCGCGAAGACCTCCTCGAGCACGAGCGCCGCATCAGGATCCTCGCCGGGCAGCACGCGAGCGCGCGAGCAGACGAGCGTGACGTTGGAACCGAGGCGGTTGAACGCGTGCGCGAACTCCGCGCCGGTCGCGCCGGAGCCGACGACGATGAGATGCTCGGGCACGGCCTCGAGGTCGTAAACCTGCCGCGCGTTCAGTATCCGCCGCCCGTCGGGCGGCGCCGTGGCGAGCTCGCGCGGCGCCGAGCCCGTCGCGACGAGCACGACGTCGGCGGCGAGCCGCTCGGAGTCGCCGTTGGCCTTCGCGACGACCGTTCGGGGCCCGTCGAGCCGGGCGGCTGCGTGGAGCACGCGGATGTTGGCCGACGCCAGTTTCTTCTCGATATCGCGCGACTGCGCCTCGGCGAGCCATACGATGCGCGAAAAGATCGCGGAGAGATTCACCTCGAGGACGGGCGGATGGTCGGGAGAGGCGAGCCCGAGCACCGGAGCCGCCTCGAGCCACGTCACTGCCTCTGCGCTCGTGCACAACGTTTTCGATGGAACGCAGTCGTACAGAACGCACGCGCCGCCGAGACCGACCTTGTCGACGATCGCGACCTCGGCGCCGAGCTCGGCCGCGACGAGCGCCGCTTCGTATCCGGCGGGACCGCCGCCGACGATGACGATCCGCACGTCCGAAGGCTCCTAGCGCTTCGGTCGGTAGACGCCGAAAACGTCGCGGAGCACATTGCACACCTCGCCGACCGTCGCCATCTGCTTGAGCGCCGCCCGCATCGGAACGAGCACGTTGTCGGTGCCCTTCGCGGCGGCGCGGACGTCCTCGAGGGCCTCCTTCAGGGCAACCTGGTCGCGCGAGGCGCGCACGTCGGCGAGACGGCGAACCTGGTCCTCTTGGACCGCCGGGTCGACGCGGAGGATCTCGACGTCGGATCCCTCCGGTTCGATGTACCGGTTGACGCCGACGACGACACGCTTCTCGGCCTCGATCTCCTGGGCCTCGGCGAAAGCGGCCTGCTCGATCTCGTCCTGCATGTATTCGATGCATTTCACGGCGCCGCCCCGTTCGTCGATCGTCCGGATGTAGTCCTCCGCACGCCGCTCGATCTCACGCGTCAGCGCTTCGACGTACCACGAGCCCGCGAGCGGGTCGACCGTCGCGTCGACGCCGGACTCGTGCGCGAGGATCTGCTGGGTCCGCAGCGCGATCTTCGCGGCCTTCTCGGTCGGCAGCGCAAGCGCTTCGTCGTATGAGTTCGCGTGGAGCGATTGCGTCCCGCCGAGCACCGCCGCCAGCGATTGGATCGCGACCCGGACGATGTTGTTCTCGGGTTGCTGCGCCGTGAGCTGGACGCCTGCGGTTTGGGTGTGGAACCGCAGCATCTGCGACCTCGGGTCCTTCGCTCCGAATCGGTCGCGCGCGATGCGCGCCCAGAGCGCCCGCGCAGCGCGGAACTTGGCGACCTCCTCGAACAGCGTCTCGCGGGCGACGAAGAAGAAGGACAGCCGTGGCGCGAACCGGTCGATATCGAGGCCGGCACTCAGCCCGGCGTCCACGTACGCGATCGCGTCGGCCAAGGTAAACGCGACCTCCTGGACCGCGGTCGCCCCCTTCTCGGCCATGTGGTAGCCGGAGATCGAGATCGTGTTGAACCGCGGGAGTCGCTCGGCGCAGTACGCGAAGGTGTCGGTGATGAGCCGCATCGATCCCTCGGGCGGGAAGATGTAGGTCCCTCGCGCGACGTACTCCTTGAGGATGTCGTTCTGGATCGTCCCGGTCAGCGTGTCGCTCGCGACGCCCTGCTCCTCCCCGACCAGCTCGTAGAGCACGAGCAACAGCGACGCGGGCGCGTTGATCGTCATCGAGGTCGAGACCAGGTCGAGCGGGATGCCGTCGAACAGCAGCCGCATGTCGGCCAGAGAATCGATCGCGACGCCGACCTTGCCGACCTCAGCCATAGCGACGGGGTCGTCGGAGTTGTATCCCATCTGCGTCGGCAGATCGAACGCGACCGACAGTCCCGTCTGACCGTGGTCGAGCAGATATCGGTAGCGGGCGTTCGACTCACGCGCGGACGCGTAGCCGGCGTACTGTCGCATGGTCCACGGTTTCCCGCGGTACATGTCGGGGTACACGCCGCGCACGAACGGGAACGCGCCGGGCTCGCCGAGCTCGGAGGCGGGATCGAACTCCGGCAGGTGCTCGGGACGGTACACGGGCTCGATCGGGATGCCCGAACCGCTCGCCCGAGCGTCGTCCGGCGCGTCGTCACTCATGTGCCTAATGCTACGCGAACGGCCTCGCGCGGGCGCCGGCCCTGATCGTGACTCAACCGGTTCCGTTTCCGGAATGCGAAGCGTTTCCGCGGTCGTTCGAGCCGATGCTAGTATCCGGCGCGGCGACGAATCGAACGGTGCAACTCGTTCTCCGAGAGATCCGGGGGATCGAATGGCGACCTCTCCAGAGACCGCTACACCGGGTCAGATGATCCGCGGCCCCTCGCTGCGCAAGGACGCGTGGTGGGCCGAGCCGATCCCCGTGGTTCTCCTCCTCGGCGTCTTCGTCGGTTACGCGACCTGGGCGGCCTTTCAGAACGCGAACTACTTCGCTGCCCCCTACCTGTCGCCGTTCTACTCGCCCTGCCTCGCGACCAACTGCGAGCACGTGACGATCCGTATCTTCGGGTCGTGGTGGGCGCTCTCCCCAGCCCTCCTCGTGCTCTGGGCGCCGGGCGGGTTCCGCGCGACGTGCTACTACTACCGGAAGTCTTACTATCGCTCGCTACTCGGCCGGCCGCCGGCGTGTGCGGTCCGCGACATGGGCAAGAAGTACAAGGGCGAAACGCGCTTCCCGTTCGTGCTCCAGAACCTCCACCGCTACTTCTTCTGGCTCGCGACCGTGTTCCTGGTCTTCTTGTGGTGGGATGCCGTCAAGGCCTTCCGGTTCCCGAAAGAGGGATTCGGCATGGGCATCGGCACCCTCGTTCTCGTCGGGAACGCGACGCTGCTGTCGCTCTACAGCTTCTCGTGCCACTCGTGCCGGCACATCTTCGGCGGCGGCCTCGACGTGTTCTCCGCCTCGCCGCGGCGACACAGGCTGTGGCAGATGTTGACGCGTCTCAACGCGCGTCACGGGGCGATCGCGTGGGCAAGCCTCATCTGGGTCATGTGGACGGACGTCTATGTGCGCCTCCTGGCCACGGGCACGATCCGCGATCTGAGGTTCTTCTGATGGCAGAAGAGCCCTACGAGCACCACGCCTACGACGTCATCGTCATCGGTGCGGGCGGTGCCGGGCTTCGCGCCGCGATCGAATCCTCAGCCGGCGGAGCCCGGACGGCGCTGATCTGCAAATCCCTCCTCGGGAAGGCGCACACCGTCATGGCCGAGGGCGGCGTCGCCGCTGCGCTCGGCAACGTCTGGCCCGAGGACAACTGGCAGGTCCACTTCCGCGACACGATGCGCGGCGGGAAGATGCTCAACAACTGGCGCATGGCGCAGATCCACGCGCAGGAGGCTCCCGACCGGGTGCTCGAACTGGAAGAGTGGGGCGCCCTCTTCGACCGGACGAAAGACGGCCTGATCCTCCAGCGCGACTTCGCCGGGCACCGGTACGCGCGCCTCGCCCACGTCGGCGACCGCACGGGCCTGGAGATGATCCGCACGCTCCAGAACAACGCGGTTCACAAAGGCATCGACGTGTTCATGGAGTGCACCGTTCAGCGCCTGCTGAAGGACGGCGACCGCATCTGCGGGGCGCTCGCCTACTGGCGCGAGAGCGGCCGGTTCGTGCTCTTCCGTTCCAAAGCGGTGGTGCTCGCCACCGGCGGTGTTGGAAAGTGCTGGAAGATCACGTCGAACTCGTGGGAATACACCGGGGACGGCCACACGCTCGGGCTCGACGCGGGCGCCGACCTCATCGACATGGAATGCGTCCAGTTCCACCCCACTGGAATGGTCTGGCCGCCGAGCGTGCGCGGCATCCTCGTGACGGAGGGTGTTCGCGGAGACGGCGGCATCCTCACGAACACGGAGAAACGCCGGTTCATGTTCGACTACATCACGGAGTACTTCAAAGCCGAGACGGCAGACAACGAAACCGAGGCGGACGCCTGGTATTCCGATCACCGGAACAACCGCAGGCCCCCGGAGCTCCTGCCCCGCGACGAGGTCGCGCGAGCCATCAACTCCGAGGTGAAGGCCGGGCGCGGCACCGAGCATGGAGGCGTCTACCTGGACATCGCCTCGCGCAAGCCGCCCGACTACATCCGCAAACGGTTGCCGTCGATGTACCACCAGTTCAAGGAGCTTGCCGGCGTCGACATCACGAAAGAGCCGATGGAGGTGGGGCCCACCTGCCATTACATCATGGGAGGCGTTCGGGTCGACGCGGACACGGCGGCGACCGGCGTGCAGGGACTGTTCGCAGCCGGCGAGGTCGCGGGAGGTATGCACGGGTCGAACCGGCTCGGCGGGAACTCGCTGTCCGACCTGCTGGTGTTCGGTCGTCGAGCGGGCCTCTACGCCGCCCAGTACGCGAACGCGCTCGACGCTCCGCTGACGGTCGACACACAGGCCGTCGAAGAAGCCGCTCGCTGGATGCTCGCGCCCTTCGATCGCGAGGACGGGGAGAATCCATACACGATCCACGCGGATCTGCAAGAGTGCATGCAGAACCTCGTCGGGATCATCCGCACCGAAGATGAGCTCCAGCAGGCACTGAAGGAAATCGACGGCCTGAGGGAGCGGACGGAACGGGTCTCGGTCGTCGGCAACCGGCAGTACAACCCGGGCTGGCACCTCGCGATGGACCTCTCCTCGATGCTGACCGTCTCGGAGGCGGTCACGCGCGCGGCGATCGAGCGGAGGGAGAGCCGCGGCGGTCACACGCGCGAGGACTACCCGGGCACCGATCCTTCCCTGGGCAAGGTCAATGTGGTCGTGCGAAGGCGCGATGGGGAGATCACCCTCGCCCAGGAGCCGCTGCCGCAGATGCCCGACGAGCTCCGACCGCTCTTCGAGGAGGCGAAGTGAAAGCCAC
>Ga0070708_100004211_pt1 | contig 11300 bp, 7 predicted proteins | sample KBSK5503metaG_FD_65469 | JGI IMG/M metagenome (GOLD analysis project Ga0070708, IMG submission 65469) | Corn, switchgrass and miscanthus rhizosphere microbial communities from Kellogg Biological Station, Michigan, USA - KBS K5-50-3 metaG | ecosystem: Host-associated > Plants > Roots >...
TTCCGCTTCCAGCACCGGGGCACCATGGCGCCGAGCGTGCTGCTCGACGACGCGCTGGCGCTGGCGTCGCGCGCCGCCGACTACCGCGTCGGGATCGACGACCTCGAAGCCGACTGCCTCGACGTGATCGCTCACGGCAAGGGAAGGATGGTGGACAAGGCCAAGGAGCGCCTCGAGCTCTGCCAGCTGGTCGTGGCCTACGGGCGCCGCAAGCGTGAGCGCAAGGTCGTCGACTTCGACGACCAGGTCGAGCTGGCGGTGCAGCTCCTCACCGACCGCCCCGAGCTGGCCGCCGCCTTTCGCGCCGAGCACCCCGTCGTGCTGCTCGACGAGTACCAGGACACCAACGTCGCCCAGCGCGAGCTGCTCTGCATGCTTTATGGACCGGCGAGCGAGACAGCGAGCGGAGCGAGCGCAGACGAGACCAGCCGGGGGCCCGGTTCGGCCATCACCGCGGTGGGCGACGACATGCAGTCGATCTACGCCTTTCGCGGCGCCCATCTCGGCAACATCCTCAAGTTCAGCGACCACTTCGGGAGCCAAGCCTCGCCGGTCACCGACGTTCCGCTGCAGACGACGTTCCGGTTCGGCCCCCGCCTGGCGACGCTGGCCAATCTGATCCAGGGGCGGGTGCCCGACGCCATGCGCAAGGCGCTCGTGCCGGCACCGGGCATGCCCGACACCGCCGTCGAGTGCTTCCTCGCCGCCGACGAGGGCGAGGAGGCGGCGGTGATCGCCGACGACATCGCCATCGACGGGCCCCCGTGGCACGAGCACGCCGTGCTCTGCCGGAAGAAGCGGCTCACTGCGCCGATCGCCGCCGCCCTCGAGGCGCGGGGCGTCCCCGTGGAGGTGATCGGCGCCAGCGGGCTGCTCGACCGCCCCGAGATCGTCGACGTCGTCGCCTGGCTGGAGGTGCTGGCCGACCGCGGCACGCCGGTCGCGCTGCTGCGTCTGCTCCAAGGACCGCGCTACCGCGTCGGGATGGGCGACCTCGCCGCCCTCGCCCGCCACGGCCGCGACCTTCCGTCACGCGAAGAGTCCCCGTTCGTCGCCGCCCTCGGCGACATCGACGCCGTCGACGGGCTGTCAGACGATGGCGCCGCAGCGCTGGCCGCCTTCGTCGCCGACCAGCGCGTGCTGGCGGGCGCCGGGCGAACGCTGCCGGTCGACGAGCTCACCGAGCTGGTCATCGAGCGCCTCGGCCTGTGGCAGCTCGTCGACGAGCGGGGCCGCGAGAACCTCCTGCGCTTCCTCGACCTCGCCGCGCAGTACCGGCCCCTCGAGGGCGAGCTCGACCTACCCGCCTTCCTCGAGTACCTGCACTTCCTCGACGACGCCGACGAGGACGTCGCCGAGGCCCGCGCCGGCGACGACGACACCGTCAAGGTGATGACCATCCACCAGGCCAAGGGCCTGGAGTTCGATTTCGTGCACGTCCCCGGCCTCGCCGGCGCAAAGGGGTCCAGGTCGAAGGTCTTCCCCGACACCCGGGCCGGCGACAATGCCCTCACCACCGGCGCTGCCCTGCCCTGGTGGCTGCACGACGACGACGGCGAGGCGCTACCCCACTGGCGAGCCCTGCGGTCGCCCAACGAGGCCGCCGACGCCATCCGCGACCGCAAGCGGCGGGAGGAGTGGCGCCTGTTCTACGTCGCCTGCACGCGCGCTCGGAGGCGGCTCGTGTGCTCGGCGGCCCACTGGTACGCGGGCCCCGCCGACCCCCAGGGCCCCTCGGAGCTGTACGACTTCGTGGCCGCGCAGCACGACGTCGTCGACGAGCGCTTCCAACACGACCCCGCCACCGTCGATCCCGACATCGCCGCCAAGGAACGACGCGCGACGCCGCCGGGGCGCTTCGGCTCCGGCGCCCCCGCCCACCCACCTCCCGACCCCTCGCTGCGCTCGGGGTCGACGGCACCGGAGGCCGAACGCCCCGGCGCCGACCAATTGCTGATTGTCGCGGAGGCGGAGGCCCCACCCAGCTCGCTGTCGGTCACGAACATGGTCACCTACGCCCGCTGCGCCAAGCAGTACTACTGGACGGCGGTGCGCCCCCTCCCCCGGCGCACGTCGACGGCAGCGCGCATCGGGAGCGCCATCCACCGCTGGATCGAACGCCGGCCCGACCGCCAGCTAGTACTGCTCGACGACGACCCCGAGGTCGACCGAGATCCGGGCGTGGTCGCGGCCTTGCAGGCGTCGTTCCTCGACAGCCCCTACGCCGGCCTCGAGCCGACCCGCACGGAAGCGTCGATCGTGCTCGCCCGCCACGGCTGGTTGCTTCGGGGCCGGGTCGACGCCACCTACGAGCGCGACGGCCGCTTCGAGATCGTCGACTTCAAGACCGGCCACAAGCCGGCGGTGGGCGACGCCAGCGCCGCCACCCAGCTCATGATCTACGGCGTGGCCGCCACCGACGCGTGGGGCGCCGACCCTGACCGCCTGCGCACGACCTACTGCTACCTCCGCAGCGACGGCCCCGCCGAGCTGGTGAGCGTCGACTGGGACCGGGCCGCCCTCGACCGCTCCCGCGACGAGCTCGACGCCCTGCTCGAGCGGCTCGGAGCGCGGGACTTCGAGGTCACCACCGGCCCGTGGTGCGCGCCGTGCGACTTCCACGCCTCGTGTGTCGCGGGCACGGCCTGGCTGGCCGCCAACGCCGACAACGGCGACTAGCCGCGGCGGTTCTTCTTCGACAGCCCTGGCGGCGCCCACCCGGCGTCGGCGGGGTTGATCGTCACGCCCGGCGGGACGATCTCGTCGATGCGGTCGAGAGTGGCGTCGTCGAGGGTGACGTCGGCCCCCGCCAGGAGATCCTCCAACTGCTCCGCGGTGCGGGGGCCGATGATGGCCGACGTCACCGCGGGATGGCGCAGGACCCACGCGATCGAGAGATGGGTGAGCGACGCGCCCGCGTCGGCCGCCAGCTTCACCAGGTCCTCGACGGCGTCGAGCTTGCGCTGGTTCTCGGGCTTGTCGATGTCGAAGCGCTCGGGAATGCGAGCGCGGGCCATACGGGAGTCGGTGGGGATGTCGTCGCCCCGGCGGTACTTGCCGGAGAGCCATCCGCCGGCGAGCGGGCTCCACGCGATGACGCCCATTCGGTAGCGCTGACAGGTTGGCAGCACCGCCCGCTCGACCTCCCTGGCCATGATCGAATAGGGAGGCTGCTCGCAGACGAAGCGCTCGCGGCCCCGGCGCTCGGCGGTCCACTGGGCCTCGACGATCTCCTCCGCCGGGAAGGTCGACGAGCCCGCGTAGCGGATCTTGCCCGCGCGCACGAGGTCGCTCAGCGCCGCGAGGGTCTCATCGATGTCGCAGGTGGGATCGGGGCGATGGGCTTGGTAGAGATCGATCCAATCGGTCTGCAGGCGGCGCAGGCTGTTCTCGACCTCTCGGACGATCCAGAGGCGCGAGTTTCCAGTCATGTTCGGGTCGTCGCCCATCGGGGCGTGGAACTTCGTGGCCAGCACCACGTTGTCGCGCCGGCCTTTCAACGCCCTGCCGACGACCTCCTCGGACTCCCCCGCCGAATAGACGTCAGCCGTGTCGATGAAGTTGATGCCGGCGTCGAGCGAGCGGTGGATCATCCGAACGCAGTCGTCGTGATCCCGATTGCCCCAGGCGCCGAACATCATCGCCCCGAGGCAGTACGTGCTGACCTTGACGCCGGTCGATCCCAGCGTGCGCGTCTCCATGGTCATGCGGCCACCGCCTCCGACGCCTCGATGCGGCCGTAGCGTACGACCGGTTCGAACAGGTCGAGGGGGGTGCGGTCGTCGTCGAGGATGCCTCGCACCGGGCGGGTCTCGAGGTGCTGGCGGGCGAAGCGGCGGGCGACGACGGCCTTGCGGGCGTCGCCGTCCCGATCGAGTGACCACGCAGCCTCGTCCATGAGCAGGGCTCCTTCCATGAGGTCGGCAAAGAGGTAGGCAAGCCGGCGGGCGTGCAGGAGCTGGATGTCGTCGGGCGCGGTGACGAGGTGGTCCACGGCCCGGCGGGCGTCCTTCAACGTCGCCGCCACCGCCTCGGCCACGCCGGTAAGCACGTCGCGCCCGCCGGCGGCGTCGAGCGCCCGTTCGGCGCGCGAGAACAGCGCTTCGTGGGCGTCCTCGCCCCGCATCGCCCGGCGCACGTCGATGCACAGGATGTTCTCGGTTCCTTCCCAGATGGTGTGGCACTGGGCGTCGCGCAGTTGGCGGGCCATCGGCCAGTCGTTCATGTAACCGTTGCCGCCGAACACCTCGAGGCCGCTGCTGGCGGCGCCGATCGCCGCGCGGGTGGCGCGGATCTTGGCCAGTGGGATCAGGATGCGGCGCAGCAGCCGGGCCTCGTCGGCGTCGGACGTCGTCCGCGTGACGGCGGCACATTCGAAGGTCAGGGCCATGCCCCCCTCGAGCTCGACCAGCAGGTCGACGAGGGTCTCGCGCACCATTGGGTACTGGTCGATGCGCTGGCCGAACTGCTCGCGGTGGGCGGCGTAGATGGCCGCCTCGAGGAACGCCCGCCGGTGGATGCCAAGGCCCATCACCGCCACGCCGAAGCGGCTGCCGTTGACCATCTCCATCATGCGGTTGATGCCGCGCCCGTCGGGGCGCGCGGGCGCGTCGTCGGCCGCCCGGCCACCGGCGCCGTCGCCGCCGGCGAGCCAGCCGATGGCGCCGTCGAGGACCACCTCACCGGTGGGGACACCGACGGTGCCCATCTTGGGCTTGAGCCGGCGCATGTGAAAGCCGTTGGGGGAGCCGTCGGGCAGGACGCTCGGGACGATGAACGTGCCGAGGGCCCGGCTGCCGCTGGGGGCGCCTTCGGGACGGGCGAGAACGATGAACACCTCGGCGTCGATGTTGGAGCAGAAGAACTTCTCGCCGGTCAGGCGCCACTCGCCTCCGTCGGGAACCGCCGTTGTGGTGTTGGCACCGACGTCGCTGCCGCCCTGGCGCTCGGTGAGAAACATGCCCCCCTCCCACGCACTGTCGGGGTCGGCAGACGTCAGCCGCCCGAGGACCGCGCCACGCGCACCGGCGGGCGCGTATCGGGCGACGATGTCGGCGGCGGCCGTTGTCATCCCCATCGCACAGATCAGCGCGGTCTCCGCCTGGCACACCAGGTAGTTGACGCCGGCGGTGACAACACCGGGCACTTGCTCGGGAGACGTGTACCCGGCGCGCACCAGGTCGGCCTTGTTGGCCAGCCACGCCGGATGATGGACGACCTCGTTGGTCTCCTCGCCCCAGTGGTCGAAGCGGCTGAGCTGCGGGCCGTTGCGATCGGTGATCTCGGCGCGAGGCGCGATCTTGGTGCCGACGAGGGGCCCGTACCGAGTGAAGACCTCCTCGGCGCGGGCTCTGTCGCCGGCGTCGGGGAGCAAGCGGTCGGCGAGCTGGCGGAGGTTCGGGTCGACGGCGTACCAGTCGAGCCCGATGGCCCCTTCGTAGGTTGCGTAATCCGGAAGCACGGCACAACGCTACGACGGATGAGCAACGACTTCGCCACCGTCGATGCCGTCGGACAGGCGGCGCTCGTGCGCGCCGGCGACGCCAGCCCCCTCGAGCTCACCGACGCCGCCATCGCCCGCATCGAGAAGCTCAACCCCGACCTCAACGCCGTCATCCACCCGCTGTTCGAGAAGGCCCGTGCCGACGCCGAGGGGCCGCTTCCCGACGGTCCGCTGCGGGGGGTGCCGGTGTTGCTCAAGGACTTCGACACGTACTCCGCCGGCGACCCGTTCCACGCCGGCATGGCCTTTCTCAAGGCCCGCAACTGGGTCGAGCCCCGCGACACCTGGCTGGTGCGCAAGCTGCGGTCGGCGGGCGCAGTGGTTGCCGGCAAGACCAACACGCCCGAGCTCGGCCTGAAGCCGTCGGCGGAGCCGCTGGCCTACGGGCCGACGCGCAACCCGTGGGACACCTCGCGGTCGCCGGGAGGGTCGAGCGGCGGATCGGCGGCAGCAGTGGCCTCGGGCATGGTCGCCATCGCCCACGCCGCCGACGGCGGGGGCTCGATCCGCATCCCCGCCAGCATGTGCGGCCTCGTCGGCCTCAAGCCCACGACCGGGCGCGTCTCGCTCGGCCCCTTCGCGGGCGACAGTTGGCACGGCTTCGTGGCCCAGCTGGGCGTCTCCCGCACCGTGCGCGACACAGCGCTGCTGCTCGACGTCTTCAGTGGGCCGATGCCCGGCGACCCCTATCTGGCGGAACCGCCAGCGCGACCGTTCTCGGAAGAGGTCGGCGTCGACCCCGGCGCCCTCCGCGTCGGAATTCTCACTCTCGCGCCGGGCGGGCTGGCCACCACCATGCCGGAGTGCGCGGCCGCCACCGAGGACGCCGCCCGCCTGCTCGAATCGCTCGGCCACCACGTCGACGCGTCGGCGCCCGCGGTCGACGATCCCGCGGTCAGCGCCAACTTCCTGACCGTCGTCTCCTCGTGGATCGCGTACGAGCTCGACGACTGGGCAGCCCGCACCGGCGAGGAGATCACCGAGGACGACGTCGAGGCGTCGACGTGGACCTACGCGGAGATGGGTCGCCAGGTGACCGGTCCGCAATACGTCGCCGCGCGCGAAGGCCTCTACCGCACGACCCGGACGGTCACGCGGTGGTGGGCCGACGGGTACGACGTGCTGGTCACGCCGACCGTCCCCGAGAAGCCGCCGGTGCTCGGCGGCTTCGAGCCGACGGCCGAGAACCCCATGCAGACCTTTGTACGGTCGGGGGAGATCGTGGCCTTCACCGCGCCGTTCAACGTCACCGGCCAGCCCGCCATCTCCCTCCCGCTGGCCTGGAGCGACGACGGCTTGCCGATCGGGGTGCAACTCATAGCCGCGGCGGGACGCGAAGACGTGCTTTTGCGGGTGGCCTCCCAGCTCGAAGTGGCGCGGCCGTGGGCGGACCGCTGGCCGCCGGTCAGCGCCGTGTCCTAGTCGGCGTACACGGCGATCTCGGTCGCTTTCACCGCCACCCACACCTCCGCCCCCATCGACAACGACAGCTCCTGGAGCGCGGCCGGAGTCACCTCGGCGACGAGCGCAGGAGCTCCGGCCACGCGCACCCGGACGCGGTCGCCTTCGTCGTCGATCGACGCCACCGTGCCCCGCCAGACGTTGCGGGGCGTTCCGTCGGGCCGCTGCCGGAACAGGGCCACCGCCCGGGGGTGCACCACGACGGACACCGCGCCGTCGGGAGCGCCCGCAGCCACGAGCACCCCGCCGTCGGGCAGGTCGACACGGCCTCCACGGGCGCGGCCCCGCAAGAAGTTGACGCCCACGAACTCGGCGACGTAGCTCGACCGCGGCTGCGCACACACCTCGGCGACGCTGCCCGTCTGAACGACGCGTCCGGCTTCGAGGACGACGACGTGGTCGGTGATGCCGAGGGCGTCGACCAGGTCGTGGGTGACGAGCACGCCGCATCCGCCGAACGACTCCAGTCGCCGCCCGAGCTCACTGCGCATCGATCGCCGGGTGGCGGCGTCGAGGGCAGCCATCGGCTCGTCCAGCAGCAAGGCCGCCGGCTCGATGGCCAGGGCGCGGGCGATGGCCACCCGCTGAGCTTCGCCTCCCGACAGCTCGCCCGGCCGAGCGGACGCCCGCTCACCGACACCGACGTCGGCCAGCAGCGCCGCCGCCCGGCGGCGGGCCTCCCGAGCGGGCACCCCTCGGGCGCGGGGACCAAAGGCGACGTTCTCGAGGCAGGACAGGTGCGGGAACAGCAGCCGGTCCTGGAAGACCACGCCGATGGGCCGGGCCTCGGGCCCGACGTGGACGCCGGCGCCGGCGTCGGCCAGGACGGTGCCGTCGAGGCGCACGTGGCCGCGGGCCAGTGGCAGCAATCCGGCCAGCGCATGGACGAGGGCCGACTTCCCGGCGCCGTTGGGCCCGACCACCGCCGCCACCTGCCCGGCGGGCACCGCCAGATAGGCCTCGAGCACGAAGCCGCCCCGCTCGACGGTGACGTGCGCGTCAAGGCCGCCATCCATCAGCGCACCAGCCAGCGGTCGCGCAGCGCCACCAACACAACCAACGAGATCGCCAGCAGGAGCAGCGAGAGCACGATCGCCGCATCCGGGTCGTGATCGAGGGCCGCGTAGACCGCCAGGGGCAGCGTCTGGGTGCGCCCCGGGTAGCTCCCGGCGAAGGTGACGGTGGCGCCGAACTCGCCCAACGCCCGCGCCCAGCACAGCGTGGCGGCCGCGAGCAGCGCCGGCCGGATCGAGGGCACCGTCACCCGCCAAAACACGACGCCCGGGCTGGCGCCGAGCGAGCGGGCGGCATCTTCCAGCCGTCGGTCGGCGCCTCGGAGCCCAGCATCCACAACGAGGACTGCGAACGGCAGAGCCACGAAAGTCTCCGCCAGTACGGCTCCCGCGGTCGTGAACGGAAGCCGGATGCCCAACGTGTCGTCGAGCCACGCTCCGAGCAGCCCGTGGCGGCCGAACGCCAGCAGCAGGGCCACTCCACCAACCACCGGCGGGAGCACGAGCGGCAAGGTCGTCAGCGCCCGCATGAGGCGGCGACCGGGCAGCGTCGTGCGGCTCTGTACCCACGCCAGGGGAACTCCAAGGACAAGGGCGCCCGCCGTCGCGCACAGCGACGTCAGCAGCGAGAGCCGCAGCGCCACCCCGACGTCATGGGACCCCAGGTCGCGCGCCGCCTCACTCCACGGCGCCCGCACGATCAGGCCGGCGAGCGGCACCACGACCAGGAGCGCACCGGCGGCGGCCAGCACCGAGATACCCACCGCGGTGAACGACCGCCTCCGTCTCACGGGCCAGCGAAGCCGAAGCCCTCCAACACCCGCCGTCCGGACGGCGATCGCACCGCGGCCACGAAGGCCAGGGCCTCGCGGCGGTGCTTCGAAGCTCGAACGGCGGCCATCAGATAGTCGGCGACCACGTTGTGCTCCGGCGGGATCGGAACGGCGGTCACGCGCTGGCCGGCGGCGCGGGCGTCGGTGACGTACACGATGCCGGCGTCGGCCTCACCAAGCTCGACTTTGGTGAGCACCGCCTTGACATCCGGCTCCTGCGACGCCGACGGCACCGGCAGCCCGGCGCGGGCAAAAGCCTCTGCCGCGTACCGGCCGGCGGGCACGGACGGGGCCGCCAGCGCCACCACTGGCAGCCGGGCGAAGTCAGCGAGCCCGGCGACCTCACGGGGGTTGTTGCGGGGGACGACGATCTCGAGCTTGTTGTGGGCGAACACCCGGGGCGTGGTGACGTCGCCGGCCTCGACCGCCTGCTGCATGGTCGGACGATCCGCGGTCGCCACCACATCGGCGGGCGCGCCTTCGTGGAGCTGGCGGACCAGGGCCGACGAGCCGCCGAACTCGAGGACCACCTTCGTCGACCGGTCGTTGCGCTCGATCCGGCGACCGATCTCGGTGAAGGCCTCGCGCAGCGATGCCGCCGCCAGCACCTGCAGCCGCACCCGCCGCGGGGCCTTGCCACCGCCACACGCCACCAACAGCGCGGCCAGGACCAGGGCCGCAGCGCGGCGGCAGAGCATCGGGAGGTTCTACCAGCCGGGAGGTGCGGCGGACCCGTCCACCGCCCGCCAGCAGTACCACGCCGCCAGCGTGCGATAGGGGCGATAGCGCTCGCCCAGCACGAGCAGCTCGCGGGGCGTCGGCAGCTCTCGCTTGTAGGCGAGCGCGTAGCCCTTGCGGACGCCGTAGTCGCCGACCGGCCAGACGTCGAGGCGGCCGAGCTGGAAGATAAGGAACATGTGGGCCGTCCACTCGCCGATCCCGCGAACCGTCGTGAGGCGCCGAACGACCTCGTCGTCGCCCACTCGCCCGATGCCGTTCAGCACGAGCTCGCCGCCGGCCACGCGGTGCGCCAGGTCGTACACCGACGCCGCCTTCGCTCGCGACAGCCCGGCGGTTCGCAGCCGGTCCTCGCCGAGCGCCAGGACCGCCTCGGGCGTCACACCCGCTCCGTCGAACAGCGCCAGGAGGCGCAGGTGGATGGCGGCCGCCGCCGGCCCCGCCAGCTGCTGGTACTGGATCGACCGGACAAGGGCGGCGAACGGGCTCCCCCGCTTGGGCTTGACGTCACAGGGCCCGAAGTGGTCCACGAGGCGCGCCATCACCGGGTCGGCGCCGCGCACGACCTCGTGAGCGCTGGCGAGCAGCGCCGTCCTAGAACGGCCAGTTGTCGTCGTCTTGTTCCCGTTGTCTCGGCGGCGGATATTGCGGGCGCTGAGGGTAGACGGTCGGCGGCGTGGTGACCCCCGGCGGCAGAATCGGCTGTCCGGTCACCGGGTCGATCAGCTGGTCGGGAATCGTCGTAGTAGGAGTGGCGTACTCGCCGATGAAGTGCGATCCCCAGCTGCTGGTGTCGGGAGCGGGGAAGTCCTTGACTTGAACGCCTTCGAGGGCGGCCTTCATGAACGCCGACCAGATCTGCGCCGGGTACGTGCCGCCCACCACGCGCACGCCGCCGACGTTGTACATGGGTATCTGGCCCGCGGGGTGCCCCATCCACACCGCCGCCGCAAGCTGCGGCGTGTACCCACAGAACCAGGCGTCGTGCCAGTTCTCTGCCGTACCCGTCTTGCCCGCCGCCGGCCGGCCAATCGCCGCCTTCACGCCCGTGCCCCGGGTGATCACCTGGCGCAGCATGGAGGTCTCGGTGCGCACCACTTCGGCCTTGACGGCCTGCTTCCCGTCGGAGTGGTTCTCCATGAGCGTGTGGCCGTCGGGGGTTTGCACTTTGGTCACGAACACGGGGTCGTGGCGGATCCCGTCGGCCGCGAACGTCGACATGACCGTGGCCATCTCGAGGGGCGTGGCCTCTTGGGCGCCAAGGGTGATCGACGGGTACGGCTTCAGGTTCCTGTCGGCGCGAATGCCCAAGGCGTGCGCCATGTCGACGACCTTCTGCGGCCCCACGTCCGGGTCGAGGATCACGTTGGCGAACGCGCAGTTGAGCGAGTGGACGATGGCATCGGTCAGCGAGACCACACCGCCTTCGCCCGGCTCGTAGTTGTTCACCGTCCAGGGCTCGAGCCACCCCTTTCTCTGGAACGAGCACGGGGCGGTGGCGTCGACGGAGTCGTTCGGTGACTTTCCTGCGTCCAAGGCCGCCGCCAACGTGATGGCCTTGAACGCCGATCCCGGCTGGCGCGCCCCCTGGGTGGCGAGGTTGAACTTGGCCTTCTCGAAGTTGGGCCCGCCGACTAGCGCCCGCACCTCGCCGTTGGCCGGGTCCATGGCCACCAGCGCGGCGGTGAACGGAGACTCCGGCAGGTTGTTGTCGACCGCGCTCTTGGCCGCCTCCTGCATGCGCGAATCGAG
>Ga0070708_100004212_pt1 | contig 11300 bp, 10 predicted proteins | sample KBSK5503metaG_FD_65469 | JGI IMG/M metagenome (GOLD analysis project Ga0070708, IMG submission 65469) | Corn, switchgrass and miscanthus rhizosphere microbial communities from Kellogg Biological Station, Michigan, USA - KBS K5-50-3 metaG | ecosystem: Host-associated > Plants > Roots >...
CACAAGCGTGAAACTCCACGGGGCAAGCCCGTGGCATCTGGGAGAGTTGCGCAACTTTCTTTGTAGCCGCGAGCGTGAGTCTCCACGGGGCAAGCCCGTGGCATCAGTTTGAGTTTTCACTCAGTCTCTCCGAAGCGGGTCGGTGGAAACTTGGCGATTGAGTATGAATTATTCGATTGGTGTCGCCACCCAATACAGTACCGCGAGCGAAGCGACCGGATGCTGCACTCGATAATCCCAAGAACTCTTAAAACGGTGGTTGAGTGCCAGCATCCGGTCGCTTCGCTCGCGGTACTGTATTGAGTTGCGATATCAAGCATTTCGCAGCAAGTGCCTGTCCCATGGCTGGCTGTGGTTATCAGGGTTCAGCTCTGTGGCCGCCAACATTATCTCAACCTCCTCAGGGTCATAGGATCAGTCCGTATAAAAAGAGGGCCCTGCCTTCTACAAATTACTTTGGAGCTGATGAAAATGAAGACCGAGATAAACCAATTCAATGTGCGAAGTATCTGCCTGGTTCTGATTGCGATAGCAGTTGTTTCCTGTTCCGGCTCGCTGCGGGCGCAGGAAGCGGGCTCTGTGCAGACTCAGGAGGACAAGACTCTCGCACCATACTTCGTTGTGAAGGGCGATCCAAGCGTGGATCACCTACCTCTCAAGGATACACACGTTGAGATAGCCGTTTCAGGCGTTATCGCAGATGTGAAGGTATTGCAAACCTATCGAAATGAAGGTTCGCGACCGATCAACGCCTCCTATGTGTTTCCGGCATCCACGCGTGCCGCCGTTTACGCGATGCGTATGCGAATCGGAGATAAGGTTGTTGTGGCAAAAATCAAAGAACGAGAGGCTGCAAAGCAAGAGTTCGAATCAGCTAAAAATGAAGGCAAGAGCGCATCTTTGCTTGAGCAAAACAGGCCAAATGTATTTTCAATGAGTCTGTCCAATGTCATGCCTCAGGATCAAATTGAGATTGAGTTGCGCTATACCGAGTTGTTGGTGCCGACCGATGGCATCTACGAGGTTGTTTTTCCTACGGTTGTTGGTCCTCGCTATTCCTCGCAAACAGAGTCGTCTGCGGCAAAAGAGGATCGCTGGGTCAAGACTCCATATCTTCACCAAGGTAATAAACCCGCCAGCACGCTCCACATCTCCGCCAGAATTTCAGCCGGGCTTCCTATTCAGGACTTAAGCTGTCCGTCGCACCACATTTTTCCACAATGGCAGGGTCCGACCGTCGCTCAGCTGACGTTGGACGATACGGATCCGTTTCAAGGAAATCGTGACTTTGTTCTGCACTACCGTCTAGCGGGAGATCAAATCTCTTCGGGTCTACTGCTTTACCAGGGTGAAGACGAAAACTTTTTTCTTTATATGGCCGAACCGCCACAGCGAGTAACGAGTGCGGACATACCAACTCGAGAGTTCATCTTCGTGGTAGACGTTTCCGGCTCGATGGAGGGTTTTCCGCTGAATACTTCCAAACAACTTCTGCGGGATCTGATCGGGCAATTACGACCGTCGGATTTGTTCAATGTTGTCTTGTTTGCCGGAGACTCTAATGTGCTTGCGCCAAAGTCGCTGCAGGCAAATCAAGAAAATATCTCCAGGGCGATTCGTTTGCTCGAGCAACAGCGTGGTAGTGGAGGAACCGAGCTTCTCCCAGCAATCAAACAAGCGATGAGTATTCCGCGTGAAGCAAACCTCTCGCGGAGTATCGTGCTGGTAACGGATGGTTACATCTCAGGAGAGGAAGGAGTCTTCGATTACATACGCGACAATCTTGATCGATGCAACGTGTTTTCGTTCGGCATTGGCTCTACGGTAAATCGTTATCTCATTGAAGGAGTGGCGAAGGCTGGAATGGGCGAGCCTTTTATCGTGAGTCAGGAGTCGGAAGCTCCCGCGATTGCAGCCAAGTTCCGTGAATACATTCAGACTCCGGTGTTAACAGACATCCAGATACGGTCCATCGGTTTTGAAACATATGATGTGCAGCCGGCCCACCTTCCTGATCTTCTGGCTCAACGCCCTGTGATTCTCTTCGGAAAATGGCGTGGGCCAGTAAGCGGAACTTTTGAACTACACGGAAAGACAGGGCGTGGAGACTATGTGACTCGTTTGGATGTTGCCGGTGTCCAGCCGGATGAGGCCAATCGGGCCTTGCGATCCTTGTGGGCCCGCTCCCGAATCGCCGAACTGTCCGATTACGGCGCCAGAAATTTAGCTGCCGACAAAGCCAAGGAAGTAACTGCGCTGGGTTTGAAGTACAGCTTATTAACCAGGTACACGTCCTTCATTGCGGTTCTCGAAGAAGTGAGAAATCATCAAGGGCCGGCTAACGACGTGAACCAACCGTTGCCACTTCCACTAGGGGTGAGCGATCTGGCGGTTGGTGACGGCACCGAGAGCGGCAGTGAACCGGAGCTCATTTGGTTGCTGACTGCATCCTTATTAATCGGATTGATCATGATGCTTCGCGGACGGCGGCGTCTTATGAGTACGATCTGAGTACGATCTGCGGGGGAGACTGATTAATACTTCGAAATCCCACCCACGGAGAAGACTGTGTGAGTACTCAAATTGATTAGGTTCAAACCACTCAGTACAGAACCGCGAGCGAAGCGACCGGATGCCGCCATTCAAGCTCAAACCGATGTAATTAGAGCAACGCGAGAGTTGAATGGCGGCATCCGGTCGCTTCGCTCGCGGTTCTGTACTGAGTGCTATTCCGACGCTTGTTTATTTGAACGCCGAGTTCTCAGACACTCTCGTTCGTTCACATAGAAGGACCCATGAAACTGAACTCACTCTTGAATGCTTTCGGCCGATCTGTTTCGGAGGCCGGAGCTGAACAATCCACCAACTTCCGTTGGTGGGATTTAACAACTCGATGCGTGCCCCCATGTAGGTTGGATCTTACCTATAACCGCATTGCCCAGTTGGTGGTCGTGCTGCTTTGCGCCTTCACACTCAAACAGGGCTATTCAACAGCAAGCGCCAATGAGTTGCGGTGGATTCTCGCTCCGACGACTTTCCTGGTCGAATTGGTCAGCGGCAGAGCGTTTAGGTTTGAGTCCCATGCTGGCTACATCACGAGCGACCGCACTTTCGTAATCGCCGCTTCCTGTGCGGGGGTTAATTTCCTGATTACATCATTCTTGATGCTGTCGCTAAGAAAGCTGTGGCGAGATCGCGCGCAATACGTCGCCTGGAGATTCATACCCCTTGCAGCCGTGTTTGCATATCTGGCGACACTCGTTGCTAATACAGTCCGCATTTCCACTGCGTTGCGCCTTCAACGGATGCATCTTGAGACTAGCTGGTTGAGCGGAAATCAACTTCACCGCTTCGAAGGCATCTTCATCTATTTTGGATTCTTACTGTTCTTGTTTATGGTGAGTGAGAGTACTTCGGAAAATGCTTTGGGTTCAGCAAACGCTTCTCACGTTGAAATCACCTCGAGGTCGAAAACGGTGTCTCGTGCTGAAACCGCGTCGGGTCTGTTGCGGCGGTCTTTTTTTCCGCTCCTAATCTATTACGCAACCACGTTAGGAATTCCGCTGGCACATGGGGCATACCGCACCGGAACTGTTGCAACTGATTTCTGGGAGCATTCGCTTTTCGTGTTCCTGACTCCGTTCCTACTGATTCTCCCACTCGCCGCATTCAGTTTTCTTAGAGTACTCGGAGAAAGCTTGTTTCTCTCCAATGCAAAGTGTATAAATCGGTCCGAAATTCCTCAAAGTGGAGATTGATTTATCGTCAGAGTTGAGGCCCGGCTGATCTTCCACGACCTCCAACTGCAATTGCCTCAACTCGCGCGCCGCCTACGCGGCTCGACTGGTACAAAACTGTTACCGGAACCTCCCATTCTGCGTAACTCTTGGCAAGGTGACCACCCGTGATCTCCGTGCTGTTTATGAGTATCTGAGATCAATCCCCTCGCGGGCGACTTGTCATTAATATGTTCTATTGGAGGATGACAATGAAAGCAAAAACGATAGTATTGACCCTTGCGCTGTGTTTTGTCGCCGCGGCAGTGTGCCTCGCCAGCCAAGTACAAGCGAGCACCTGGAAACTGAACGAGGCCAAAACAAAGCTTGCCCCTGGGGTGGCGAAGAACAACACAGTTGTGATCGAGGCTGCCGGTGACGACATCAAAGTCACGGTGGATGGCACCGATAGCGACGGTAAGCCCACGCACAACGAGTGGACGGGAAAGTTTGATGGGAAAGACTACCCCGTCACCGGCGATCCCACTTCAGACATGCGGTCCTACAAGCAAGTCGATAATCACACGCAGGACTTAACAGTCAAGAAAGATGGGAAGGTTATAGTTACGGGGCGAATTGTAGTGGCGGCCGATGGCAAAACCCGCACCGTCACTACGAACGGAACCGATCCGCAGGGCAAGAAGTTTCAAAGCGTTGCGGTATACGACAAGCAGTAGCCGGACCTGTTGCGAGGACCGGACTTAACAATCATGCCCTCCCGCTCGGTTCTCGACGGGAGGGCATTTTGTATCTCATCCATCCTACCTCTGGACCAGGGGCGTGGTCGTTGTCGTGAACTGAAGTGGCCCATGACAGAGTGTGTGAGAACTCAAACCGATGCCACGGCCTTGTGCGTGGAGGCTCACGCTCGCGGCTACAAAAAAAGTCAGCAGCGTTTGCGGATGCCACGGCCTTGTGCGTGGAGGCTCACGCTCGCGGCTACAAAAAAAGTCAGCAGCGTTTGCGGATGCCACGGCCTTGCGCCGTGGAGACTCACGCTCGCGGCTACAAAAAAAGTCAGCAGCGTTTGCGGATGCCACGGCCTTGCGCCGTGGAGGCTCACGCACGCGGCTACAGAAAGGGCTGCGGAAAGGTTTTGCGGATGCCACGGCCTTGCGCCGTGGAGACTCACGCTCGCGGCTACAAAAAAAGTCAGCAGCGTTTGCGGATGCCACGGCCTTGTGCGTGGAGGCTCACGCACGCGGCTACAAAAGCAGGTCAGCAGCGTTTGCGGATGCCACGGCCTTGCGCCGTGGAGGCTCACGCTCGCGGCTACAAAAAGGGCTGCGGAAAGGTTTTGCGGATGCCACGGCCTTGCGCCGTGGAGGCTCACGCTCGCGGCTACAAATAGGGCTGCGGAAAGGTTTTGCGGATGCCACGGCCTTGCGCCGTGGAGCCTCACGTTTCCTGATGAAACTTAAGTGCCAGTTACCGCGAGCATTGAACGTGAAACTCCACGGCGCAAGGCCGTGGCATCTGGGAGAGTTGGCGCAGCTCTTTTTGTAGCCGCGACCGTGAAACTCCACGGCGCAAGGCCGTGGCATCTGGGAGAGTGGCGCAGCTGTATTTGTACGGCGAATGTGAAACTCCACGGCGCAAGGCCGTGGCATCTGGGAGAGTGGCGCAGCTATATTTGTAGCGGCGAACGTGAGTCTCCACTGCGCAAGGCCGTGGCATCTGGGAGAGTTGCGCAGCTATATTTGTAGCGGCGAACGTGAAACTCCACTGCGCAAGGCCGTGGCATCTGGGAGAGTTGTGCAGCTGTATTTGTAGCGGCGAACGTGAGTCTCCACGGCGCAAGGCCGTGGCATCTGGGAGAGTTGCGCAGCTATATTTGTAGCGGCGAACGTGAGTCTCCACGGCGCAAGGCCGTGGCATCTGGGAGAGTTGCGCAGCTGTATTTGTAGCGGCGAACGTGAGTCTCCACGGCGCAAGGCCGTGGCATCAGTTTGAGTTTTCAATCCAGTCTTGCTGCATGCCCTTCAACGAATCATTGTGCCGCAGCTCCAGTCGTTCGCCGCTTTATTTCATCGAACCAACTAAGTATTACTCGCGCATTGGGAATGTTAGAGGCGTCCACTTTGTAGTTCGGCATAACGAATCGCTGGCCGTCGGCCGAGACATCGTAATCAGCCATCAAGTCGTAAGCAGGACCACTCGAATCCTCCGGAGTGAATCTCGAAAACACGATCAGAGGCTTTCCGGCGGTGAAGTTTGCTGCGAGTGACACATTCACTGCAATCAGGTCATCACCATGGCGAAAAAAGAGTTCGCGACCATTCCTGGACCATACCGGCTGGCTGCCACCATCTGCGGAAATCTGCACATGCGTCCCTGCCTGTGGATATGGCCGCACGTAAACCTCATTGCGGCCCGATTCGTCCGAGACATACGCCACCCAACGGCCGTCTGGCGAGAATCGCGCACCCCCTGCATTGAATGGCCCCTGCACCAGTGTCTGTGGCGTGTGGCCACCTTCGATCGGTATCAACCAAATCTCGAGATATCCGTTATCTGCTCCGGCAGTAATCGCCAGCAGCTTTCCATCTGGAGTCCAGGACGTAGGAATGTGAAGCTGCTTGGTTGAGCTTAGGCGCTCCTCGCCGCTGCCATCAACTCGGGCCACTAGCGCACCGGCAACGCCATCGCGCGTCGCCTCATAAGCAACGCGCGCTCCGTCGGGTGATGGAACTGGTCCGTAGCTAACTCCGCCGTGGGTTACGCGGGAGAGGGTCCCGCGGTCAAAGCTGTATGCCCAGATAGCCGCCTCTGGATCGGCCACCTCCACGAATAGAGTGTGTCCATCCGGAGCCAACCGCGGCTTTAAATAACGCTGCCGCACTTCGCTCAGCATTTGTTCACTGCCGTGACGGTCTACCCAAATGAGCGGTTGGCCGGCATCTCTGCTGTCGTCGGATCGTCCTTCTACGTAGGCAAGATCGCCATAACGCGAGAACGAGAATTGCACGCGCCCGTTAGTGGCGCTCATCATGACGTTTTCCTGAACTGTGACAGGGGCGCCCGTGACCTCGAGGCGTTCTACATCGAACGGCACGGCGACCAGCGTTCTCCGCCGCGCATACACGAGGTATCCCGAGGGCACGTAACGCGCGAAAACGCCTCCCTTAATAAGAGTCTTGTGTTTACCCGTGCTCCGGTCCAACACAGCGACGCTTGCGTCGTCGAGCGGATTGCCGACCTCATAGGCCACACTGAAGATGATGACCTTTCCGCCTGGCAGAGCGTCAGGCCAGCGATGCGAGCGCTCTCTCGCACCGGCATCGATCGTCGAGATAGCCTCTACCGCTCCGCCGTTTGCCGAGACACGGTAGAGCGGAACATCAGTGCCGGGTGTAAACACAATGCTATTGTCACTGGCCCATACACCACCACGCGCATTCTCCGCCTTGCAGATAGTTTCGGGCGCGCCTCCTGAGAGTGGGACTTTCTTCAATACGCCATTGACAAAGAAGGCGAGCCACTGCCCATCTGGTGAGAAGAACGGGTCTTGCGCGCCTTCTGTGCCGTCGATCGGTCGTGCGGTGAGTGCCGACAGAGGGCGGTCGAAGAGTTGAGGCCTCCCGGAGACCAGAATGGTCGAAACGAGGTGACTACCGTCCGGAGAGAACAACAGGGCTGGTGCAGATCGTAAGACAAGCGTGCCTTCCGCTGGTTGCGCCAGGGTAAATTGCCTTATAGGCGATGTGCCTGGAGCAGACTTTCCGCGGTAGTACGCAACGGTTAGGACGGCAACTGCACCCAGCACGGTCAGCGCGGCTATCATCCAGCCGAGATACTCACGTTTAAGTATTCGCTGGCCGCGACCTGCACGCCGAGAGTCTGACACCGACAACATCCGCGTTCCCGACTCTGACGGCGTAGATAAGGCGTCAAGCGCAAAAGCTAAATCATACGCCGAATGAAATCTCCGTTCCGGCTTTTTCTCCAAACAACGCCGTACGATTCTCTCCAGGTGAGGGTTTGTCCTTAATCCAGCATCGCTTAGTTCCGGCGGCTCTTCTCTGAGAATCGCCGTCATCGTCTCGGCCATCGTCTCGCGGCGAAATGCACGCTGTCCCGCAACCATCTCGTAGAGAATCGCTCCGAATGAAAAGATGTCGGAACGATGGTCTATGTCATCGCCACGCACTTGTTCTGGCGACATGTAACCAGCCGTGCCCATCACCGTGCCGGGATCAGTGATGTGTCTCTGGGTTGCGATTTCGGAGGTCACTGCTTCGTCTCGTTGCGGCTTTAGCTTCGCCAAACCGAAATCCAGAATTTTTATGCGGCCGTCGCTGGTGGTGAATAGGTTTTCCGGCTTGAGGTCGCGATGTATGATTCCTTTCTCGTGTGCGGCTGCAAGACCCTGTGCGATCTGTTGCGCGTAGTCAATCGCCTTCCGTGAATTAAATCTGCCATTGTTCAGTTGCACGCGCAGCTCTTCGCCTTCGAGCAGTTCAGCTACGATGTAGGGAGATCCGTCATGTGTCCCGACGTCGTAAACCGCAAGAATGTTCGGATGATTCAAAGCACCCGCAGCTTGCGCCTCTTGTTCAAATCGTCGCAATCGATCTCGGTCTTGCGAGAATGCCATCGGCAGGACTTTGATTGCGACATCGCGATTGAGTTTCTGATCGCGAGCGCGATACACCACGCCCATCCCGCCCGCACCGATTTGCGAGTGGATTTCATAGCGGCCCAGTTTTATACCGGATGAAAGGGGAGAGTCCATTGGGGGATCAGTTTGTAAGTCGAGATCAAGATTTCGCAATTAGCGCCATGCATTCTATCTAAGTTGGCAAACACCAGGCTAGTCAGGCGCCAAAAAGGTGGTGCTCCATTAACGTGTTGCTAAGAAAAGGACGGTTCGAATGCAATGAGGTCAGTACCACCGCGCGGTGGAGACTCTGTGAAAAGTCAGTCGAGTGAGGAAGGACACCAACATGATCGCCGCCCAATACAGTACCGCGAGCGAAGCGACCGGATGCCGGCACTCGATAATCACAAGAACTCTTAAAACGCTGGTTGAGTGCCGCCATCCGGTCGCTTCGCTCGCGGTACTGTATCGGGTGGCGACAGCAACCGAATAATTCACGCTCAATCGCCAAGTTTCTACCCACTCGCTGGTAGCGGGTAAGTAAGCATGGCGCGATCTCTCTAGGCGCACGGACCCGCGAGCTGGTTCTGACCTCATCGCCTCTAAGTAACTCGCCAGGCGATCGGCCTTTCTTTCTCAGCAACACGCTAGCGGAGGTAGTGATAGAATCTTGCGCATCATGCGACACACAATTTGGCTGACACTGCTCCTCCTCTTTCTCATTAAGTGCTCTTACGCGCAGTCGTGCAATCCAGCATCGCTGTCCTACATCGTGCGTGACGAAAAAGGAAAAGTAGTAAGTCACGCAACGCTGACGTCTATCCACGAAAAGCTTCCAAAGCGAATTGGCGACGCTGATACGTCGCTAGACGAAGTCTCTTTTGCCCCTGACAAAGCGACGTTTTATTGGCCGGAAGATACTGAGTGGCAAAAGGGAACGAAGTTACCTGCACTATTGTTCTCAAACGCAGCAACCTGCACGATGCATCTTAGCGAGGTTAGCCTCTCGTTTAATGGAAAGACGATGCGACTACTCTTTGATATGGATATCAGTCGCACTCAAGACGATCGTCGTCCGGTGGTCGAGTCTCTTCCTTTCCAAAATGGCACGTTCCGGCTGGATCTCGCACGCTGGACTCGGGTGCGCGACAAAGTCATCCCGGCAACGCATTGGAAACGAGTAAAGCGATCCGCATAAAACTGTGGCGCCAATTACGGATAAGCGAACATGAGGTCAATTGGAAATCGGCAATCGGAAATCGGCAGTCAGCAATTTTCTCAATCCAAGCCCGTAGTCGGCGTGATTCACGTCGGCGCACTTCCTGGCACGCCTCGCAACACTCAAACCGTGGCTGAATTGGTGCTGTCAGCCAAACGCGAGGCGAAAATCTACAGCGAATGTGGTGTTGATGCTGTGTATATCGAAAACATGCATGACGTGCCGTATCTGCGCGGCGAGGTTGGACCCGAAATCGTGGCTGCCATGACCGCAATCGGGACTGAAGTGAAGAGTGAGAGCGGGTTGCCAGTAGGTATTCAGATCCTGGCCGGCGCAAATGTCGAAGCGATGGCTGTTGCGCACGCTGCTGGCCTGGATTTCATTCGCGCAGAAGGTTACGCATACGCGCACGTGGCCGACGAGGGCTTGATCCAGGCATCGGCGGCGAAGCTACTACGCTATCGTCGAGTAATCGGCGCCACGCACGTACAGGTATGGGCTGATGTGAAGAAGAAGCACTCAGCGCACGCTATTACCGCTGACGTCAGCCTGGGAACGACGGCGCACACGGTTGAGTTTATGGGGGCTGACTGTGTGATTGTCACGGGCAACGTCACCGGCGAGCCACCCAGGGTCGCTGACGTACAAGAGACCAAGGCTCATTGTCACTTGCCGGTCATTCTGGGTTCCGGTATCAGTGATGACAATATCAACGAGTTCTACCATGAAGCTGACGGCTTCATTGTTGGTTCGTCATTCAAAGTAGATGGCTTGTGGTCCAACACGGTCGATCCATCGCGCGTTACGAAATTTATGGGCGCCGTGAATAAACTGCGATAGCAATGTGAGATTACTGCGCGGCTACACAAAGTCAGAACCGGGAGCGGTAGCGACCGGGTCGTTTCCGAGATATGAGCGCCGTGAATAAACTGCGATAGCAATGTGAGATTACTGCGCGGCTACACAAAGTCAGAACCGGGAGCGGTAGTGACCGGGTCGTTTCCGAGATGCTCAACTACGCCATTCATTTCAAGAGTCTGGCCTTATTTGGAGAAAACGAAACGATTGCGCATGCGTTTCGACCCGGTCGCTACCGCTCCCGGTTCTGACTTAGCACACGCGGACGCTCGGGCTGCTACTGTGTCAGGGATGCGGTTGAATGTGATGTTGGGTTGGGACCCGGTCGCTACCGAAGCTGTGAAAAAATTATTGGACCCGAACATTACTCAAGTTACGGAAATTCGCAGGTTGGGAAGGGGGCAGTCGATAGGTTCAAGGTGCGATAGATTCAAAGCGCCCCCGCCTCAAGTTTCAGAGGCTTCCTCCTCGAATCAACCGTTCAATGCAGTTAACAGCGGGTGGGTAGAAACTTGGCGATTGAGCGTGAATTATTCGGTTGGTGTCGCCACCCGATACAGTACCGCGAGCGAAGCGACCGGATGCCGGCACTCGATAATCACAAGAACTCTTAAAACGCTGGTTGAGTGGCGGCATCCGGTCGCTTCGCTCGCGGTACTGTATTGGGTGGCGATCATGTTGGTGTCCTTCCTCACTCGACTGACTTTTCACACAGTCTCTACCGCGAGGTGGTACTGATGTTATGAAGCAAGCGCCTCCTTCCGTGAGTGTTAAACTCACGGATCAGTCGCGCAGTGTCGCTCAAGACATGAGACTGAAAGGAGGCGCTATGAACACAATATATATC
>Ga0070708_100004214_pt1 | contig 11299 bp, 10 predicted proteins | sample KBSK5503metaG_FD_65469 | JGI IMG/M metagenome (GOLD analysis project Ga0070708, IMG submission 65469) | Corn, switchgrass and miscanthus rhizosphere microbial communities from Kellogg Biological Station, Michigan, USA - KBS K5-50-3 metaG | ecosystem: Host-associated > Plants > Roots >...
AACGCCTACCTCGGAGAGGAGGACGATGCGCCCGCTGCTCCGGTTGCGCGGGGTTGAAGCGCGCTACGGGCGCTTCGTCGCCCTGTCGGGCGTTTCGCTGATCGTCCCCGAGGGGTCGGTCGTGGCATTGCTCGGGCCGAACGGCGCGGGGAAGAGCACGATGCTCCGCACGATCTCGGGGATGATCGCGCCGTCGCAAGGCGAGATCGTCTTCGACGGCAGACGGATCGACGGATCTCCCGACTACAAGATCGCCCGGCTGGGACTCGCCCACATTCCGGAAGGGCGCGGCATCTTCCCCGGACTGACGGTGCGCGAGAATCTGATGATGGCGCGGCATGGAGGGTCGAACGGCGACGCGCCGCTCGGCCGCGTGTTCGAGCTGTTCCCCGTCCTCAAAGATCGAAAGGGACAGACCGCGGGCACGCTATCGGGCGGCGAGCAGCAGATGCTCTCGCTCGCGCGAGCCATCATCACCAGCCCTCGTTTGCTGATGCTCGACGAGCTATCGCTCGGCCTGGCCCCGCGACTCGTGACGCAACTCTTCGAAGACGTTCGAGCGATCCGCGACTCGGGCGCCACGATTCTGCTGGTCGAGCAGTACGTGCGGCACGCGCTGCGACTCGCGGACATCGTGGTGATCCTGCACAAGGGGAGGGTCCGCTTCATCGGCGAGCCCGGCGAGCTCGAGCACGACGAAACGCTCGTCGAAAGCTACCTCGGGACCTCAGGCGCGGAGAGTATCGGCTCCGGCGGCTAGCGCAGGCGCCACTTCGGACGTTCGCCGGACGCGAACGCGCGCTGACCCTCTTTGATCGACTCGGCGTTCGTGCCCATCTTCACGTACGCGTAGCCGAGCGCCAGCGCCTGCGAGCGCGGCAGCTCACGCGCGGCCCAGAGTGCGCGGAGCGTCCCTTGCACCGCGAGCGGCGGCTTCTCAGCGATCCGGTCGGCGATCCATTGCGCAGCTCCCCGCAGCTCGTTCGCGGCGACGACCTCGCTCACGAGTCCGATTTCGAGCGCGCGCTTCGCCGACAGCCGCTCGTCATTGCCGAGGAGTTGCATCCGGACCGCCTCGCCGAACGGCATCTTGTACGCCATGTGCATCGACTCAAACGATGCGGTCATGCCGTATGAGACGTGCGGGTCGAAGAACGTCGCTTGATCCGATGCGATGATGATGTCGCACTCGCCCAGAAGGTAGAACGCGCCGCCGCAGGCCATCCCGTTCACCGCGCCGATCACCGGCTTCCAGAGGTCGTTGGTCTTCGGACCGATCACGTCTCCGGGGTCGTCGAACATGAACGGCGTACCGCCGGGCGACCCGACGAAGCGCCCGCCCGGCAGCGGCGCGCGGCCCGCGACGCCCTCTGCTCGATCGATCCCGGTGCAGAACGCCTTCTCCCCTGCGCCGGTCAGCACCGCGACGCGCACGTCTTCGTTGGCGCGCATCGCCGTCCACAGCTCACCCAGCTCGCGCATCATCGTGGAGTTGAACGCGTTGTGAACGTCCGGCCGGTTGAGCGTCACCCACGCGACGCCGTCGGATTCTTCGTACAACAGGGTCTCGTAGCCCACCGGCGTAGAGCCTACTCGTCCACCACCGGCATCGGCTTGTACGCGGGGCGGGGCAACGCGCCGGACGCGAGCAGCTCGAGTCGCACCGGCACGCCGAGCCGCTCTTCGAGCAATCCGTGAAGCCGCGCCTCAAGAGCGCTCGAAGGTTCCGGGGCCTCGACCCGAACGCGAATGGACGACGTGTCCGCGGTGCGCACGAGCTGGTACTCGGCCGCCGGGCGCGATACCTCCTCGATCTCGCGGAGCGCGACCCACACGTCGATCGGCAACAGGCGGCGTTCACCGGCAACCACGACATCCTTCGCGCGGCCGTCCCAGAAGGCCCGCAGATGCGTCTCGCCGCAAGCGCAGGGCGTGTGATCGAGCCGCACGAGATCCTCGAGGTCGTAGCGGAGGAGGAAGTTGTCCTTCGATAGCGCCGTGACCACAAGGTGGCCGCGCTCGCCGTCCGCGACCGCATCGCCGGTCACCGGATCGATCGCTTCAACGATCGCCGCGTCCTCGCAGACGTGCGAGCCGACGAACCCGCTACAGGCGGAGCCGAGGAACGCGAAGCACTCGAGCCCGGCAGAGATCGTCCGCCACGGAGGCATATCGGCCGGCGGCGACATCCCAAGGTCGGACGCCGGGTCGAGCCCCATCTCTTTCGCCGTTTCCCAGAACGTGTGCAGCGCCGGGCCGAACATCTCGTAGCGGTTCGGCCGCAGCTCTCGCCAGATCGCGATGGCTCGTTGCGCGTCGGCCTTCGAAGCGGGAGGCCCGACTGGAACATTCAGAGCGCCGAACGCCTCGATCGCTCCGCCCAGCAAGGCCGCGCCGCCGTTGAGCCCGGCCGGATGAGCGTGCGTGACGACGTCCCCCGGCGAGTACCCCTGCCGCGCGAAGGAGCGGCACGCGGCGTCATACTCGACCGCGAGGTCCCGCGGCGTGAACAGGCTGATCGTGGGGCGGCCGGTCGTTCCGGTCGAGGTCGACAGTCGCACGCACGCCGATACCGGCGCGCCGCGGTAGTCGCCGAGCGGCGGGTGCTGCTCCTCGGAATCGCGGAGGTCCTGCTTGGTTATCCGCGGAACCCGGCGGAGATCGTCCAGCGTCTTGACGTCGTCGGGCCCGATCCCGGCCCCCTCGAGCAGCCGTTTGAAGAACGGGATCGGCTGATCGAAAACACGCGCGATCAGCGCCCGGAGCCGCTCTTCCTGCAACGCGCGGATCTGCTCGCGCGGCAGCGCCTGAACCTCGGGACGGAAGAGGGCGGCCATCGGGCGGGAAGTGTACCCAGGGACGGCGCGCGGCCGTTGGGCATGTCGGACGCCGTGGACCGAGCAGTTCGTCGTGATCCTCGCGGTCGGGTCGCGTCCTGACTCCTGCAGGTGGCGCCGATGTTAGAACCGGTGTCAGATGCGGCATGCATCCGATGCGGAGCCGACACAAGTTCGTTTCGACGGGAGGGTGGCGCGTCTCGCCGCCACTCAGCAGGGAGTATTCGCCCGGGCTCAAGCCGGGCGACTCGGCGCGACGAAGGGGATGATCCAGCATCGGCTGAGGGCGGGCCGTTGGGAGCGCCTCGCACCCGATGTCTTCCGCCTCGCCGGCAGCCCGCGCTCGTGGCGTCAGACCATGACGGCGGCGCTTCTGTGCTGGGGCGAGGCGCCGTCGTCTCGCACCGCGCCGCGGCTGCCCTTTGGCGCATGGCCGGATTCGAGCCGGGACCCGTTGAGCTGACAATCCCACGAGGCCGCCGACGCGCCGGGCCAGGAATCATTCATCGCCACCGACTGCTTCCGTCCGACGTGACGAGGGTAGACGACATCCCGGTGACGACCCCGGCCCGCACCCTCATCGACATCGCCTCAGTCGCGCCGCGGGAATCGGTTGAGGAGGCGATGGACGACGCCCTTCGCCGCGGGATCGTCTCGTTACCACGTCTCCGCCGGCGGCTGGCCGAGGTGAGCCGCCGGGGACGGCCGGGCGTCTCGATGACGCGCCGCCTGCTCGACTCGCGCGACCCATCGGCAGCAGTTCCGGAGAGTATCTTCGAGCGGAGGCTGCTACGGGTCATGCAACGAGCCGGTCTGCCGACGCCAGTCCTGCAGCACGAGATCCACAGCGCTGATCGACTCATCGCCGTGGTCGACTTCGCTTTTCCAGACGCGCGGCTTGCCATCGAGGCGGATGGATATCGCTGGCACTCCGGACGCGCCCAATGGGATCACGATCGAACGCGCCGAAACCGAATCACGCTCCTGGGCTGGCGGATCATCCACGTCACATGGACGGACTTGACGCGCAGACCCACGGCGATGATCGAGGCCATCCGGAGAGCATTGGAAACCGAAACCTAGTCAGCGTGCCGCCGTCAGCGTTCAGACTGTTCGTGTATCAATCCCGCACCGTATACGAGCCCGAATCGACACAAGAACGACGCGGGGCACTGGCCGCGGGCGCCGTGCCTCCCGCGCACGCTTGCCGTGGGGCGCCTTGGCTTACCCCCTGCTCGGCAGCGCCGCGGTCGCCGACCCGGTGACGAGCACGGAGCCCTGATCGTCGACGACCTCGAGGTCGGCGTCGATCCGGTTCTCGTCGCCTTCCTTGTACTTGCGCGTCACTTTCGCCTTGATGGACAGGTTTCGCCCGGGATACAGCTGCCCCTTGAACCGGACGGCGTACTTGCGGAGGTTCCCGGTGCCGACCCAGTCGGTCACGTAGTGCGAGAGCACGCCGGCGGTGAACATGCCGTGGCCGAACACGCTCGGATAACCGACCTTCGTGGCGATGGAGTCGTCGTGGTGCATCGGGTTGAAGTCGCCCGACGCGCCGGCGTAGCGGACGAAGTGCGTCCGCGAGATGTTGTCCACGGTCGGCCAGTCGGTGATCTCGTCGCCCTCTTGCAGGTCCTCGAAGTGAACGTTGACGCGATCCATGTCGGCGCCTCCTAGCTCGCTGCCTTGGACGTCTGAACCAGGATCGTGCGCGCGATCAGAACATCCTCGCCCCGCTGGTTCGTGAACGTCGTCTCCGAGGTGATGAACGTCATCGTGCCGCCGCGTTTGCCTTCCTTCTCGGACAGGTCCGAAATCTGCGAGCGGGTCGAGAGCTTGTCTCCCACTTTGATCTCTCCGAGGTACTCGTACTCCTGGCCCGCGTGCAACACGCGCAAAAGATCGAGCCCGAGTTTCGACAGGGACGCTCCCTGACCGCCTTGCGGCGCCGGCCAGTGGGCCATCGCCATCGTGAACGTCGGCGGCGGCGGCGGATCTTCGGTTTCGTACACCGGATTGTCGTCGAGGATCGCTTTGGCAAACTCGCGGATCTTCCCGCGTTCGACGAGCATCGACGAACCGCCCATCTCCGTCCCGATGATGGACTTGTCGACCATCGACTCCTCCGTTCTGCAATGGGCTGCGGTCGGGCGACCGTCGAGCCCGAGGATGTAGGCTGACGCGGGAGTCAGCATACCGGGTATCCCAAAGAGCAGAAACCGGTCGCGCGCGCCTCGCGAGGGAGAAGGCCGTGGCAATCGAAGTCGAAATACAGGGCGGAATCACGACCATCACCATCAACCGGCCGGAGCGACGGAACGCGCTCGACATGGAACACTTCGGCCAGCTCGCCCGCGCGTGGATCGACTTCCGCGACGACCCCGGCGCCCGCGTCGCGATCATCACCGGCACCGGCAACTCGTTCTGCGTCGGCGCTGACCTGAAGTCGTTCGTTCCGACGGTAACCGAGAACATAGAGGCGCTCGCGAAAGGCGAGTCGGATATCCCCGCCGACGCCGGCCTGATCGCGGTGCTTCGCGAGTTCGAGCTGTGGAAGCCGGTGATCGCGGCGGTCAACGGGATCTGCACCGCCGGCGGGATGGAGATGCTGCTCGGTACGGACCTCCGCATCGCGTCGACGAACGCATCGTTCGGAATCGCCGAGCCAAAGCGCGGCCTCTTCCCGGGCGGCGGCACGACCGTGCGGCTCCCCCGACAGATCCCGTTCCCATGGGCGATGGAGATCCTCCTCACCGCGGAGCAAGTGGACCCGGAGACCGCTTTCCGCATGGGATTGATCAACGCGGTGGTGGAGCCCGGCGAGCTTCTGAAGACGGCGCACATGTACGCCGAGCGGATCCTGGCGAACGCACCGCTCGCGATCGAGGCGGTCAAGCGATCCGTCTTGACGGGCCTCCGTCTCAATCTCAAGGAAGCTTTCGAGCAGGAGCTGGGACTCGCCGCGCAGGTGTTCATGAGCGAGGACGCAAAGGAAGGTCCGCGCGCCTTCGCTGAGAAACGAAAGCCGGTATGGCAGGGCAGGTAACACCCGCTCCCGGCGGTCCGCTCACCCTCAACTACTCGGAGCCGTCGTGGGCGGAACGACGCCGTGTTTTCATGGGGGAACGCAACCATTTGAACTACGCCACCTGGGTGGACGCGCTCGTCGGCCTCTACGGCGACCGGACCGCGTTCGCGCTCGACCGGCCGATCACCTACCCAGGATTCTCCGGCGACGTCCTCTCGTACCGCGACGTCGGCCGGCTCGTCGACAAGATGGCCTACGCGTTGCGTGCTCTCGGCGTCCGACGCGGCGATCGCGTCGGCATGATCACGATCAACCGGATCGAGATGGCCTTCGTGAACTTCGCCGCCGGCAAGATCGGCGCGATCCCGGTGCCGATGAACTTCATGCTCCGACCCGCGGAGATCGACTACATCATGCGCAAGTCGGGCGCGGAACTGCTCGTCTGCGACCGCACCGTGTTCGACATGCAGATCGGCAACGCGGGCGAAGTCCCCGCCGTGAAGCGTTGGGCCATGATCGGCGAGGAGCCGTGCCCGGAGCCGTGCGTCGCGATGCGCGACCTCATGGCCGACGCGCCCGACTCTGTCTCACCGGTGCTGCCCGACTCGGATTCGGATGCCGCGCTGCTGTTCTTCACCTCCGGCACCACGGGTTTTCCCAAGGGTGCCGAGCTGTCGCACACTTCCGCGATGGTCGGCGTCCGCAACCACGGACGGATCTACGCGATGAAACCGACGATCGGCAAGCAGCTCTCGCTGCTGGTGATGCCGGTCGCACACGCCGGCGGATATGCGGCGATGCTGCTGCAGTTGGCGCTTGGGACGCCGGCGTTCTTCATGTCGCGCTTCGATCCCGCGGCGATCCTCGACACCATCGCGCGGTATCGGATCACGCTCTTCTCCGGGACGCCGGCGATGTTCCGGCTGCTTCTCGACGCCGGCGCGCGCGATGCCGACCTTTCCTCGATCCGCATCTGGGGCGGCGGCGCGGACCTGTTCACCGACGATCTGGTGAAGGCGTTCCGGGGACTCGCGACACGGCCGGGCCTGCTCGGCCGCAAGCGCAAGCCCATGTTCGTCCGCGGATACGGGATGGCCGAGGCGAATTCGTACGTGACGCAGACGCCGCCGTTCGAGTGCGGAGACGCGTGCGTCGGCTGGGTGATGCCGCCCGTGAAGTATCGGATCGTCGACGAAGACGGGCGCGACGTGCGACGAGGCCAGCCCGGCGAGTTGCTGCTTTCGGGCCCGACGATCATCCGCCGCTACTGGAACGACCCGGAGGCGACCGCCGCCACGATCCACGACGGCTGGCTGCACACCGGCGACATCCTGCGGCAGGGGAAGTGGCGGATGCTGTTCTTCGTCGCGCGAACGAAGGAGATCATCAAGTCTGGCGGTTACAAGATCGCGGCCGCCGAGATCGATCAGGTCCTCCGCCAGCACCCCGACGTCGAGCAAGCCGCGACCGTCGGGGTGCCCGACGAGCGCAAGGGCGAGCGGCCGTTCGCGGCCATCGCGCTCCGGCCGGGAGCCACGGCGACCGCGGAGTCGATACTCGACTGGGCACGCGAGCGCATCGCGCCCTACAAGTGTCCCCGGCGGATCTTCATCGTCGACCAGATCCCGTTCACGTTCAGCATGAAGCCGAAGCGCCTCGAGGTCCGCGATCGCGTGATCGCGCTGCTCTCCGACGGCGTCGGCGCCGAGCCCGACGCCGAGGACGCCCCCGGGCCGTGAGCCTCGAGCCTCTCCCGCGCGGCGCCACCGCGATCGCCGTCGTCGAGCTGCAGAACGACCTCGTTCACCCTTCGCTCATCGGCCAGAAGAGCCTGTCCGGCAAACTCGCCGAGGCCGTGCAGAGTCGCGGAGTCCTCGCGCGGCTGGCCGAGCTGCTCGGCCGCTGCCGGGCCGCCGCGGTGCCCGTGCTGTACGCGACGAAGGAACGCCACCCGTCCATCCCGCAACCGACGCACGCGCGCATCTACCGCGCGGCCGGTGGAACGCCGAAGCTGGTTCACGGCACGTGGGGCGCGCAGGTCGTCGACGACATCGCTCCTCTCGAGGGCGATCTCATCCTGGCTCGGTACGTCTCGATCGATCCGTCACACGGCTCGGAGATCTGGTCGATCTTGGCGAACATGGGGATCTCGACGCTCATCGTCGCCGGCATCTCGACGACGCTCGCCGTGGAAGGTCTGGTGCGCGCTGCGGCGAACCGGAGCTACCGCGTCGTCGTGATCGAGGACTGTTGCGCCTCGTTCCCCGAGGACTGGCACCGTTTCTCCGCCGATAACGTGCTGCCTCTTCTGGCGGACGTCGTTCCCGCGGCGGATATCGCCGCCGCGCTGGACGCATGGACGTAGGAGAGCCCGACCGCGCTCGCACCGAGATGCTCGGTGGGGTGCGCGTCCTAGACCTCACCGATCCGCCCGGCTGGCTCTGCGGCCGGATCCTCGCCGATTTCGGAGCCGACGTTGCGTTGATCGAGCCTCCCGGCGGCCACCCGGGCCGGGCCCGGCGCTACGCGTTCGCGGCGCTGAACGCAGGGAAGCGCAGCGTCACCGCAACTCACAGCTCGCCGCGCTTGATCGAGCTGCTTCGAGACGCCGACATCGTCATCGACACCGGCCAAGCCGACCTGGCCGACTCTCGCGCAGCGCGCCCCCGCGACGTCGTGTCGTGCTCGATCACTCCGTTCGGACTAACGGGCCCGAAGTCCTCGTGGCGGGCATCGGACCTCGGTGTGCTCGCGCAGTCTGGCACGATGTTCATGACGGGCGACCCCGACCGATCGCCGCTCCGATGCACCTTCCCGACCTCGTGGTACCACGGTTGCGCCGACGCGGCGGCCGGGATCCTCGCCGCGCTGCACCAGCGCGACATGACCGGTCGGGGACAGTTCGTCGACGTATCGTTGCAAGAAGCGCACCTGCTCGCGACGATGAGCCGCGTCGGCCAGTTTTCTCTGACGAATCAGCGCGGATCGCGCGCCGGAGCGCTGATGCGGGTCGGCGAGACCGTGCAGCGCGAGATCTGGCCGTGCGCCGACGGGTTCGTTTCGTTCGGCCTGCGCGGCGGCCCGGCACGGATCCCCGGCTTAAAGCGCCTCGTCGCCTGGATCGCCGAAGAGGGCATCGCAACGTCCGCGCTGACCGATCGAGACTGGGACGATTACAACCACACTGTCCTAACGCAGGTCGACGTCGATGCGATCTCCGCCCCAATCGCCGCGTTCTTCAGAACGAAGACGATGACCGAGCTGTACCGCGCCGCCCTTGAGCGCGGGCTGATGCTCGCCCCCGCCAACACCGCTCGGGAAATCCTCGAGAGCCGCCAGGCCGCTTCGCGGGGGTTCTTCACCGAGCTCGACGATCCCGAGCTCGGAACGATCCTGATCCCGCGCCGGTTCGTCGTTGCCGACGGCGTGCCCGGCGCGACCCGCGCCGCCTCTGCGCCCGGCGAGCACGACACGACGGGGCCCTGGGAGCCGATCACGATGCGCGCGACCACGCTGCGAGGATTCGCTCCGAAACACGCGTTCTCGAGCGTCAACGTCCTCGAGTTTGGCGCGGGAGCAGCGGGGCCGCTTGCGACGCGCTACCTCGCCGATCACGGCGCAACGGTGATCCGCGTCGAATCGAGCGTCCGGCCGGACTTCCTTCGTCTGTACGCGATCACGGCGACGCAACGCTCGCTCGAAGCGAGCCCGATGTTCGCCGCATTCAACTGCAACAAGCTGGCGATCACGCTCAACCTCAAACATCCGGAGGCGCGCGACATCGCGCTCCGGCTCGTCGCCTGGTCCGACGTCGTCGCCGAGAACTTCGCGCCGGGCGCGATGGCCCGGTTCGGCTTGGCCTACGAAGACCTGATCGAGGTGAAGCCCGACCTGATCATGATCTCGACATGTCTGCACGGCCAGACAGGGCCCGAGCGCGACTACCCGGGCTTCGGCGGCCAGGGCTCCGCGCTCTCCGGCTTCAATCACCTGACCGGCTGGCCCGACCGCGAGCCGCTCGGTCCATACGGAACAATCACCGACTCCCTCGCGCCGAGGTATGCCGCAGCCGCGATCGCCGCGGCGCTCATACGCAAGCGCAGGACGGTGACGATGGGCGCCTACCTCGACCTGTCGCAGGTCGAGTGTGCGGTGTATTCGCTCGGCGAGACGATCGTGGAACAGTCCGTCACGGGCTCGCCGCCGGGCCGGGCGGGGAACCGGTCGCCCGACGCCGCCCCGCACGGCGTTTTCCGGTGCCAAGGCGACGAGCGCTGGGTCGCGATCGCGATCTGGACCGACGACGAGTGGGCGCAACTGGTCGATGCGATAGCTCACCCGACGTGGGCCGACGGACGGTTCGCGACCGCGGCTGGGCGCTTGGCGAACGTCGACGAGCTCGAGAGGCTGCTCGAGTCGTGGACGGCCACGCAGGATCGCGACGCCATCGCCCACCGACTTCAGTCGCTCGGCATCGAGGCGAACCCGGTCGCGGATCTGGGCGATTGCTATTGCGATGCTCAGCTCGCCCACCGCGGGCACTTCAAGCTGCTCGAGCATCCTGTGATCGGGGCGCAAGCCTATGAGGCGCTCGGCTTCCGGCTCTCCGATTCCCCGCCGCTCTTCTCGCGGCCGGGCCCGACCCTAGGCCGCGACAACGGCGAGGTCTACAAAGACATCCTCGGCATGACGGGCGACGAGTTCGAGCGGTTCGCCGCCGCCGGCGTGTTCGACTAGCCGGGAGTCGAGTCGAGCAACTCCACGAACCGCTCCGCGATCATCATCGTCGGGAAGTTCGTGTTCGCGCGCGGGATGTCGGGCATCACCGAGGCGTCGACGACCCACAGCCCCTCGATCCCATTCACTCGGAGGTGTTCGTCCACGACGCGGCCGATGCCGCACGTACCGACGGGATGGTGATCGGTCAGCGAACCAACCCGGATCAGCTCGCGGATCTCGTCGTCGGACGCGTCGGGCGAAGGGAAGAGGACCTGTTCGGTGACCTTGGCAAGCGCCGGCTGGGCGAGCAGCTCGTGGATGGCGCGCACGGATCGAAGCATTACCTCGAGATCGGCGGGCTCGGCGAAGTAGTTCAGCGTGATCCGCGGCAGGTCGGTCGGGTCGGCCGAGCGCAGACGAACCGTCCCCCGCGAACGCGGCTTCGTCGCGAAACCGGCGATCACGAACCCTTCTGGCGGCATCGCCTCACCCACCGACGTGCGCGTGAACGGACCGAAGATGTGCGCGTCCTCCCGGCCGTAGCGCCCGTCGAACGACACGCGCAGCATGAACCGCTGCGTCAGCGGGACGATCGTGTCCGCCGGGTCGCGAGCGACGCAGTACACGCCGGGCAGCGCCGGGTGATCAAGGAGACCCTCGCCGACCGGCAGATCGATCGCGGGCGCGACGCCGAGCTCGCGCAAGTGCGCGGCCG
>Ga0070708_100004217_pt1 | contig 11297 bp, 11 predicted proteins | sample KBSK5503metaG_FD_65469 | JGI IMG/M metagenome (GOLD analysis project Ga0070708, IMG submission 65469) | Corn, switchgrass and miscanthus rhizosphere microbial communities from Kellogg Biological Station, Michigan, USA - KBS K5-50-3 metaG | ecosystem: Host-associated > Plants > Roots >...
TGGATCGAGGCTTAACGCCTACCGCTGCTAGATGTCTGCCACGCCGATCCGCCCAGGCTGCGCGGCCCTACGCCGAATGGACCGGCAAGGTCTTCATCCCGTTTTCGTGGGGACCATTTTCACGTTTGCCCCTGACATTGATCACGGCGCCGCAGGCCGGTGATCTCCTGCGAACCGATCTTGCCGTATTTCGCGGGGGGCCGTGCCGGTCACGTGCTGCTCCCAGTCCGCAGGTCTTCGAGCTCGCCGTCGGCTCGGGCGCGCAGCGTATGCAGATCCTGACCCAGGCGGTGAAGCGCATCGGCCTGGTCTTTCCCAGCCTGGATCCGGGCGCGGACCAGCCGGGTGCCCATGGCGGCGATGATGCCGAGCGGGTAGACATGAACGGCGAGGACGGTGCCCGCGCTGACCGCGTGCGCGATACCGGTTTCTTTTAGCCGCCGCGCAACCCTGGAGGCAGACCCTGGCGCGCTGCCTGTCTCGGCCAGCGGCATGCCCGCCAGGTGCCGGGCGACCAGCTCCCAGTGGTCTTCGACCGGGCAGGTGCCCACGACGCTCCCGCCCTTGACCAGCTCCAGAACCAGGCCGCTCCCGCCGCCCGGGCCGGCTAGGCGCACCCGGTCGGCGTCCCCGCACAGCGGGCCGAACGCGCCACCGTTGATCAGATCGGTCAGCAGCTGGGCGAACTCCAACCGCCGGCCCGGGTTGCGCAACGTGGCCTGCTCGGCGGGGGTCAGCTGGGCATCTAGGCCCCGCCCCGTCCTCGGCGCCAACTGGGCCAGGCCCAGCGCCCGCATCGGCTCGGCCAGCTCCGGCGGCCAGGCCGCCGGAGCTAGGCCGCCGTCGCCGATCACCCCGGCGAGCACCGCGCTGTACACGTAGTACGCGGCCAGCCGCTGCCGCCCAGCATCCTCGACGACCGCGTCCAGCGAGGGAAGGTCCGGGCTACGGCGACGGGCATCGGTGCGCAGCTCGGCCAGTGACAGGTCAGCTGTCATGGACGGCCCCGGCTCGCGCTTCAAGCTCAGCAACACGGTCGAGCAGGTCCACGATCAGCGCGTGATGGGCGCGCGCGATCTCGGTCAGCAACTGCACATCGGCGCGCAACTCATCCCACGCGTCCTGCTGCTCGACCCTCCGCGTGACGGTCTTAGACGCCTCCTCCGCCCGCGCGGCCACGTCCCTGGTCACCGCGGCCGCCTGCTTGACTCGCTCGTCCTGGCCGGCGTTCGACAGCGCCGACCGCGCCTTCTCGGCGAACGAGCTCAAACGGGAGTGTTCGTTGTCAGCCACAGGCCTCAGCTCCTCGCCAGACGAGTCAGTGACACTGCCCGGGAACGCGCAGCTCCGGGGCGGTCGCCGCTCGTTCGAGGGATGGGCACCATTATTCTCCGTGCTGCTCACGATGCCTGCGGCAGCCCTGACGTCCCGCTGCGCGAACGCAGCGGGACGTCACGCTCTGTATTCCGCCGAGCTCACGAGCTGTCGAGAAATATCCGCCGATATGGGCGCTGGCGCCTGTTCAATGATGGACCAGCGGAGGCACCCAGACCGGAACATTACGCGCGTATGGGGTTTGCTGTGCGACTACTTCACGGCGGCGTCGGACGCGCAGGCCGGAGTGAGGATCGCCCGGATCGGCGGCCCCGCGAACCCGCGCCAGGACCGGGGCCTTGTCTGCGGGAGCCAGGTCGCCGCACGCCCGGCCGTGAGCCTGCCGCGTATCGAGCCGGCGATGTGGATGGGCAAGCTGGAGGTTGTGACCGGGCGGTCATTCGATGACATCCTGCGCGATCCCGCCGGCAAGATCATCGCCTCACGGGACGGCGGTCACGGCGGCGAACTGAATGTCGTTTCGCTTACGGCAGGCCTCCAGGACGCGCTGGCAGGCATCGATGACGAAACAATCGATGAGGCCCAACTCGATGGGCAGCACCCGGTGAGTACTACGGTACCGGCACGGATACGGGACTCGCCTCAGGTGCGCTCGGGGACTAGTCCGGCTGGTCCGGGCCGGCCGCGAGCGGGGTGAGGCGCTCTGCTGCCGGGTCTGCCTCTGAGCCGGGCCAGGCCCCGCACGGGCTTGTTTCGCCCCGGCCCGGGTGAGCGGCCAGGCCTGTGCCTGGTCCCGTTCCCGGTCGCCAGCTTCGCCGCCAGCCGTGCCTGCCATGGTTCAGCGCCACGTCGGTTCTGGCCGGTCATACCCCCTCGGGACATGCCCTGCCCGCCGGGGCCGGCGGCACGCTCGTGCTGTGGGCCGGCGTGGCAATCGCCGGCGCCGGCGCCGCTCTGGCCTGGATACTCCCCGTCCGGCGCGCACCTGTTCAACGGGAACCAGGAGCAGGCAGCCCGGGGCCGGGCGAGGGCCGCTGTCTGAGCGAACCGGCGCGAGGGTCGTGAATGCACACGAGCGATGGAACCGATCTTGCCGTCCCCGGCCTCGGAGGCTCGGGCGGCGACCGCCTCCTGGTGCAGGGAGCGGGTCTGTGCGCGCAGATGCTTCCGCCGGTGGCGGATGCCCTCGCGGCAGGCCACCGCGCAGCAGAGGACCGGACGAGGCGCCTGGACCTGCCTCAACGATTCGGTGCCGCCAGCCGGCCGCGTTCTCGCCCTGGAAGTGCAGTAGTCCTGCGGATACCCCGCACCTGGGTTCCAGATGCAGACTCAGACCGTGCGAAGGTTACCCGGCACCGGACCAGCGCCCTGGGGGCGTCCCGGCCAAGGGCTGACCGGAGAACCGTCAGCGCGCAGACCGGCCGGCGCCGGTGACCGCCCTTGGCACACCTGGCGTCCGCACGGGCGCCGGGCACCGGGAAAGGAGACCTGAGCGGACGTCACCCGGATCGCACGGCCGGGCAGGCCGCGGCTCGTTATCGCGGCTGTGATCGTGGCCATATGACTCAGCAACAGACGGGGAGCGGAGATGAACCAGACGTGTGACCGGTGCGGGCCCGGGGTCCGTGCGGTCTGCCGCGTGGAGCGGCAGGGCGAGTTGTACCTGTGCGGGCACTGCACGAACCGGCTCTGGGCGGCGCTGTTCGCGCAGGGCTGGACCATCGGGCCCGCTGGCGGGCATGCGCTCGCCCGGCAAGCTGGCGAATGCTCCGGCGCCTCGGGGCAGCGCACCCGGCGCGGGCGTGGGCCAGGCGGAAATCCCCGGGCACCTAGGCGCCGTTTTCGGCGCCTTCGTGCGCTGGTGCCGGCGTGCTGGCGCGTGCGATCACGGCGCCTGGCCCTCAGCGGTTAACCCGCGGACGCGATCATGACCACCTCCCGGCAAAGGAGTCGTTTGATGCCGTGCGAATCACCCCCCCTTCAAGGGCAACCGGCGATCACTGTCCCCGGCGCCCGCGCCGGCCGCGAGGGGGCGGGACGTGACCCGGGACCAGGCCGGCGGCCGGGCAGCGGGGCTGCCAGGGGACATGCCCGGCGGGCTGCGCTGCCGCGTGCGGCCGGGTTCTGGGTGGTGGCCGGGGTGTTGTTCCTGCTGTTCTTCGCGTCAGCGGCCGCGTCGCCGCTGTATCGGGTCTACCAGGCCGGGTGGCGGTTCTCGGCGACGACCCTGACGGTCGTCTTCGGCGTCTACGCCCTCACGCTCCTGGCCACCTTGCTGGTGTTCGGGTCGCTGTCGGACTACCTGGGCCGCCGCCGCGTCATCGCGGTGGCCCTGGCGGCCGGCGCGGGCGCGTGCGGGCTGTTCCTGGCAGCGCACGGCGCCGGGCTGCTGTTCGCCGCCCGGGCGCTGCAGGGCGCCGCCGCCGGCACCGCGGTCGGCGCGCTCGGCGCGGCGCTGATCGACCTGCAGCCGGAGGGCAGCGGGCGCGCCCCGGTGGTCAGCAGCGCCGCCGCCCTGGCGGGCTTTGCCCTCGGCGGGCTGGGCACCAGCGCGCTGGCCCAGTACGCCCCAGCGCCCACTCATCTGGTCTGGTGGCTGCTCTTGGGCGCCTCCGCCGCCGCCGCCGTGGCCGTGCTCGCGATCCCGGATACCGCGCCGCGGCGGCCCGGCGTCCTGGCCTCGCTGCGGCCGCGGGCGGCCGTGCCGCGCCCGGCACGCGGGACGCTCGCGATGGCCCTGCCCGTCATGATCGCGGCGCCCGCGCTCAACGGCTTTTACCTGTCCCTGGGCCCGTCGCTGGCCGCACAGGTGCTCCGCTCGCCGGATCTGTTGCGGGGCGGCCTGGTGATCTTCCTGGTCACCGGGACGGGCGTCGCGGCCACGGTCGCGTTCCGCGGCCTCGGCGACCCCGCGGCCATGCTGGCCGGCTGCCTGTTCCTGCTCGTCGGCGCGGTGATGACCCTCGCCGCGACCGAAACGGCATCGGCTGCCGCGTTCCTGGCCGGCGGCGCGGTGGCGGGCGCCGGCGTCGGCACCGGGTTCTTCCTGGGCGCCTACCGCATCCTGACCGCACTGGCCAGCCCCGGCCAGCGGGCCGGACTGATCGCCGCCATCTGGATCGTCTACTACCTGGCGTTCAGCGTCCCCGTCGTGATCGCCGGGGTGGCCACCACGCACTTCGGCCTGCACCACACCGCCGAGGTCTACTCCGCCGCGCTCGCCGTGCTCGCCGCGGCGGCCGCGGGCATCTTCCTGTTCCGCAGGCCATCCCGGCCCCGCGGGCCGGCCCAGCGGCACAAGCAGGGCCGGACGGCTGACCCGCAAGGACGAGGCAGATGACAAAGATGACCACGATGCATGCGGCCGATCACCACACCGCGAAGCACAACGGGACGTGGCGATACCGGGGCGCGGGGCGCACCGGTCAACCCGGACACGCGGCCGGCGCCAGCCCCGCCCGCGCGAAGACCGCGTCCCCGCCGGGTGCCGGGATCCGCCCGGACGGCGAAGAAACGGAACAGCCCGGCACCGCAGGACAGCCCCGGGACGCAACCGCCGCCGCGAGGACCAGGCGCTAGCCGCTGCCGGTCGCGGTCATCGGGGACGGCTCCTCCCAGCTCACCGCCCAGGAACTGGCCAACATGATCCGCCACGGCCAGCAGACATGATCTTCCTGGACAACAACCGCGGGTACGTCTCCGAACCGGCGATTCACGACGGCCCGGACAACTACTTCAAGAACTGGGACTACGCTGGCCTCATCGGCGCCTGGAACGCCAGCGACGGCCACGGGCTGGGCCTGACCCCGACAACCGGCGGGGAACCGGCCGACGCGATCGCCAAAGCACGCAAGCACAACGGGCCCCGGTGCTGATCCCATGCCAGACCGCGCACGACGACTGCAGTCGCCAGCTCATCGAATGGGGGCGCAAGAGCCGCCCGGGCCAACGCCCGCACCAGACCACCTGATCCACGAAGTGATGTTCCCCCGGTTCTCGGGCTCAGCGGAGCGGTTCACAGCTGGCGGACTGCAACAGTACCGGTCACAACAGTGCGCCCGCGCCGGTAGCGGCGGCAGCTGAGCCGTAGCGCCGCGCGCGACGCTACGTGGCCTGTGTCGCGGACTGCACAGGGTTGGCAGGCGATACCGAACACGTCATTCTGCGCAGTAGACGATGGTTAAGCCGACTGATTCAGTAGAAATTCATACTCGATAGGTCACTCAACGACCTGCCGTTCCTGCTCACGCCGTGTGATCAGTACTCATCTCGGCGGAGCGCGCACTCCCGCCGATATGATCGGTGGGTCGGCGCCATCGAGGCTTCACCTACCACTGCCGATCGGGAAGTTCTGCGGAGTGTCTCCGGGCGGCTTGGAGCGGATCAGCCCACGCCGCGCACCGGTGCCGAGGCGTATGCGCTCACCGACGGCCAGCTCACCCAGCGGGTACGGATCTGGCTGGCCAAGCTGCGCTAACGGCCTCCCCCATCCGGTGGCCGGCAGAAGGGCAGGTGACGGGGGGGACGTGGTCCCTTGCCGCTCGACTTGCTGGGCCCGCCGGGCGCCATGTCGAGTTGCCACGCGGAGGGCGCGAGCCCTCGGTGCGACCGGGGAGCGGGATCGAGGCGGGCCTGTACGGGGCTGGCAGGGCGGGCCACTATATCGGTATGGGGTTGCTGCAGCAGTTTCGGTGTCCGTCCGGGCTGATGGGTCGGTTCGCCGGGACGGCGATGGTGGCGACCAACACGCCTTTGGTGCGCGCCGTCACCGCCGCAGTGGGCGCTGCCGACGGTGAGCACATCCTCGACATCGGGTTCGGGCCAGGCGTGAGCCTGCTGCTGTTCGCCCGTGCTGCACCGGCCGCAGTGCTGGCTGGGATCGATCCCTCACCGGTCATGCTGCGCATGGCACGCCGCCGCACCGCCCGGCTTGCCGGCAAGCCCGACCTTCGTCAGGGCACCGCGGCGGCGCTGCCGTGGCCTGATAGCGCCTTCGACGCGGTGTGCGCCACAAATAGCGTGCAGCTGTGGCAACCGTTGCCTGCCTCGCTGGGCGAGGCAAGGCGGGTACTGCGCCCTGGTGGACGGCTGGCGCTGGGCGTGCACGAGCGCGCCGTGCTCCCGGCCGGCGGCACCGCCGGGCGGCACTTTGACGAGATCTTGGTTCCGGCACTGCAAGCCGCCGGCTTCGCCGACATCAATGCCCGCTATCAGCCCACCCGCGGCGGTCAGGCGCTGGTGTGCACAGCGCACCACCCCTGACCGCGCCCAGCGGGCCACCTGTCCTGGACGATGGCCGCAATCCGTGGTCGTGCGGAGACAGATCCACTCCTTTGCGCCGGTGATACTGGCCCGCCGCCGCGGACCAACGCGGTCTATAACAACCCGATCTGCCTGCGCCCCTTAGTACGGTCGGCGCGGCTATCACCCACTCCGACTCGGCGATCAGGTCGTTCGCACTCCTGAGAGGCTGTAACTCTGCGTCACAGTCACTGGTTTCTGACGCCGTGCGATATCCGCCGCTATGTGCTGCTGAGTCGTGTGGATTTCGGTGGCGCGGAGGTGCCCTTCACCGCGCTACTGAACCGCCAAGCGGGCCGCTTACCCGGCCGGATGCCCTGGAAGCAACGGCCGCATGAAGGTCCGTTCGTACCGGAGCACGCAGCCGCTGTCGTCCCTGATGCGGTCTGCCTCGATGAAATCAGGGTCGGTGCCGAACAGGGCACGGTACTGCTCATAGGCAGCCAGGCTGGGAAAGCTGAACAACGCCAGGGCCTTATCGCTGGCTCCCTCGGCCGGAAGGAAATAGCCGTGATGAATCCCGCCGCGGGAATCGACCAGCTCCATCCACCGGCGGCCGAAGCGTTCGAAGGCGTCGATCTTCTCGGGGACGATTACGTACTCCACCACGCAAGTGATCATGCCCCAGGCTAGCGGCAGGCGCTTCCCGGGACAGCGTGGCCAGCAACCCTATGGCACCGACCCCGCGCGGCCCGCAGCCGCGCACCCAGCGGCGTGTGCGGCGCATTCTCCGTACGGAACTGCGATGCCTAAATATCAGGCCGGGCGGCCGCATGTCGAGCCCGACAGCGGTTCTGCCGGGCAGCGGACACCGCAACGATGCCTCTGATAACCTCGCGCCGACCCGCCGTTATCTCAAGTCCTGGGTGGAGATTCCTGGGGTCGCCGTCCGTACATAGCAGTTCGTTCTGGTCAGGTCGTCGGGTTCCGGTACTCAGTCCACTTGCCGGGATGGTGAACACGAGCCGCGGAGACACCGGTGACGTATCCCAGCGGCGGTGTGCCTCGGCGGCGCGCTCGCACCCGGTCCCGCGGCGGGTCACCGTGAGCGGACCCTTGCGCGGCGTGGACACCTTCAGGCGGTGGCTCACGTGGCACGGGAGGTGCTGAGCACGGTGCGGTGGCCTGGTGCGGGGGCGTGGGCCGACTCTGCCTGGAAGCCGCCGGATGCGCTGGCCGCCGCCGTGAGCGCCCAGCGCATCCGGGTCAGCGCGGTTTCGGGGTGTTCGCCGTAGTCGTGTGCGACCCGCGCCGCGCAGCCCCGCACGCCGTAGGCGGCGATGGCCGTGGCGATCGCCTGCCGGATCTGCCGGGCGCTGGGTTCATCTGAGCGCTGCAGGGGCGAGGCGAATAGCGCATGGGCGCGGGCGGCGCTGCTGATGAGGTGATAAGGAGCGGACGGCATCGGGGGCCTCCTTGGGGAGCGGGTGCGGTGGCTGCGTGGTGGGGTCGGGCATGGCGGCAGTTCCGCCTGGGCCGGGAGTCTCGTTCGGTGATAGCTCGCATCGCCTCTCCATAATCTGCTTGCACAAACAAATATGCCTCATTGTGTTTGCTGTGTCAAGCAAGTACACTGGCGGTCATGGCGAACGAACCGGCCCCCAACCCGCCCGCGCCGCTGACCCCGGACGAAGAGCTGGCCTGGCGGGCCCTCGCCCGCGCGGTGCTGGTCATCCCGAAGGTGCTGGACGCCAAGCTGCTCCAGGCCCAGGGCCTGGGCCTGACCGAATACTCGGTGCTGATGAACCTGTCCGAGCAGCCCGGCCGGTCCATGCGGATGACCGAGCTGGCCAACGCCGTCCTGATCTCCGTCAGCGGCCTGACCCGCGTCGTCGAGCGGCTCACCCGCCAGGGACTGGTCCAGCGCGCCAGAGCCGACACCGACGGCCGCGGCCAGCTGGCCGTCCTGACCCCCGCGGGATACGCCCGGCTGCAGAACGCCTACCCGACCCTCCTGGCCGGCGTGCGCGAGCACGTCATAGACCACCTGGCAGACCTCGACCTCGCCGCCTTCACCCACGCCATGTCGGGTATCGCCGCACCCGAGATGGGCCCGCCAGTACGGCGCACCCCCAACCTCGCCAGCCCGGCAAACGGCCGCCAGCGTGAGAACACGACCGGGCCGGAGGGTGCCCGGTGAACCGGCCGGCCCCGCTCGTGATCACGCCGTCTGAGAGTAACCGCGCCGGCCTGCGGCGGCAGCTCCGAGATCATGACAAGGAGACACATCGGTGAGCAAGCTCGTAACGCCCTTCGGGTTCGAGAGCACCACCAGCGACGTTCTCCGAGGGGTCGACCTCTCGGGCAAGACCGCGCTGGTCACAGGCGCGAACTCCGGAATCGGTTACGAGACGGCCCGCGCGCTGGCGAGCGTAGGCGCGGCAGTCGTGGTGGCCGCCCGCCGCGACGGGGCGGGCCGCGACGCAGCGGCACAGATCGCCGCATCGACCGGCAACCCGCACGTCTCGCACATCCTGCTGGACCTGGCGGACCTGGACTCGGTCGCGCGTGCCGCCGCTGGCTGGAGCGGCCCGCTGCACATCCTGGTCAACAACGCCGGCATCATGGCCGTCCCGGAGCTGACTCGCACCGCGCAGGGCCACGAGCTGCAATTCGCCACCAACTACCTGGGCCACTTCGCGCTGACGGCCGGGCTCCGCACGGCGCTCGCGGCGGCAGGCAGAGCGCGGATCGTCTCGCTGAGCTCGAACGCGCACCTGTACGGCCCGGTCGTCTTCGGGGACCTGGACTTCCGGTTCCGTCCCTACGACCCGCGGCAGGCCTACGCCGAGTCGAAGACCGCAGCGGTCATGCTCGCGGTCGAGGCAACCCGGCCCTGGTCGGCCGGCGGCATCTATGCCAATGCCGTCAATCCCGGCGCCATCGCCACCGGACTCCAGAAGTACACCGGAGGCCTGAAAACCCCGGCCGAGCGCCGCAAGTCCGTGCAGCAGGGAGCGGCAACCTCGGTATTCCTGGCTGCCTCCCCGCTAGCCGAGGGAATCGGCGGACGCTACTTCGAAGACGTTAACGAAGCTGACACACGGACGGAAAGCCCTGGCATGTTCGGGACCGGCGTCGCCAGCTATGCTCTCGAGCCCCGGTATGCCGAACTGCTCTGGGAGGTGTCCGCAGAGATGGTTGCTGCCGAGAAGTACTCACGGGCAAACGTAACCTGACCCGCCGGCCCCGAAACCCTGGATACCGAACGGGCCCGGTGACTGCCCGTCCGGCCCGGTATCCGCCCTGGCCGCCTCCTGTCACGCAACGTAATTGCGACGATGCGCTCACGGGGTGTCGCGCGGGCCTTCCCGGCGGCGGCCCGCACGGAACAATCGTCGCATTCCGTGCATACGTGAATACACGGGACAGCCGGAGCTGTTACTACGGGGATAGGCTGAGCGCGGTCCCCACCACCGGGTTGCGTAGTTCGCCGAGCACGCTGATCCTCGTCACCAGAACGTCTCGGTTGCGGAGGAAGAGCGGTGGCGTCCTCGCGTTCCCGATACCGCTCGATAGCTCCGTAGATCGCGGTATGTGCACCTGTACCATAGTTCTGCGGAATCAGCCGTATCTGAGCGACTCGTTCATTCCACGTTTTGGCGTGTACGATCTTGAAGATCGCTACTCCGATGTCTGCCATTTACCCGACATCGAGTAGGGAGCCTGGTACGTCGTCAGCTATGTCTTTGGCTATACGACGGCGAGCTTCAACTACGAAGTCGTGGTGAATCTCGAAGCCTCCAGCGAATCGCCCGAGTCGCTGGGCCACGACGATTGTAGTCCCGCCCCCAGCAAAGGGGTCAATGACTATGCCACCTTGAGGGCATGCCGCCTGGATAAAAAACGCCGCTAGACCTTCCGGCATCGCAGCCGTATGAGCGACTCCGCGATGCTGATTGTATGTCTGAGGCACGCTAACCACGTTGCCAGGATCGGCCCCGCCAAGTAGATAGGTTTTCGTCCGATCGCGACCAAATCCAGCCTTGGTGTTCCTGCGACCTAGGGAATCTTGTTTGCGCTTGGCAATTTCGGCCGCATCTGCGCGGTAGGGGACTCTGATTGCATCCAGGTCGAAAAATGGCCTAATACCACGAGCGAAGTGATAGACATATTCGAAGCTGTCCTTAGTGCGAGGTCCGAAGCGACCCGGCACAGCGTTGGGCTTTGCCCAAATGTACGTTTCAATCCAGCGCCAGCCCATTTCTTGCAGCGCGAGCACAAGCTGATAGACGTATGGGTGGCGCTGGCCTCGTAGCTGGCCTTGCGCGGCGACGCGGTTTTTGATGTTCAGTATTAGGCTGCCATCTTCCCTTGTGGCATCAAACATGAGCTTAGCGAACGGCAGGAACCACTCGACGTAGTTGTCCGGGTGTATTTTGGAGTAAGACCGAGCGTCAGCATATGGCGGACTGGTAAAGAAGAGGTTGATCGCGGCCGTAGGGAGTCGGGGAAGCCATTCCAAGGCGTCGCCATGAGTGACGCCCTGTTTGAGGACTTCTGCCAGGACTGGTTGGGAATCGTCTACGGGACCGGACATAGCGAAGATGCTAACAGCGGGAACTGTCAGAACGTGGGGAGCAACACACACTGCGCTCTGCGTCACCAAAGGTGACTCAGCGGTGAACGTCTTAGCTACGTGCTGGTGGAGCGAGCACCCA